>Ga0247807_10000026_pt1 | contig 331223 bp, 291 predicted proteins | sample UWRJL074202C1_FD_179931 | JGI IMG/M metagenome (GOLD analysis project Ga0247807, IMG submission 179931) | Plant litter microbial communities from Arlington Agricultural Research Station in Wisconsin, United States - UWRJ-L074-202C-1 | ecosystem: Environmental > Terrestrial > Plant litter >...
AAATGTTGCCAAGCTTTAACTACTTTTGGGAATGATCCTTATCGTTGATGATACTCCAGAGAACCTGATTTCTTTAAAAAAGGTGCTCGAAAAACATAATTTTGAGGTAGATACCGCTTCTTCTGGCGAAGAGGCTTTAAAAAAGGTATTAAAAAATTCTTACGTACTCATTATCCTAGATGTGCAAATGCCAGGCATGGATGGTTTTGAGGTAGCCGAAGCAATTTCTGGTTACAGTAAGGCCAAAGAAACTGCAATTATATTCTTATCTGCAGCCAATACTGAATTTAAATTTATTGCTAAAGGCTATTCTTCTGGTGGTTTAGATTATATAACCAAACCTGTAGATATGAATATTCTGCTCCTTAAAGTGCAAACATTTTACAGAATTTACGATCAAAATAGAAAGCTCAACGAAATGCAGAAAACACTGCTCGAAGAAATTGAATTTCGTAAAGAAGCCGAGCGTAAAAAGGATGAATTTATCAGCATTGCTAGCCACGAATTAAAAACACCATTAACAAGTGTAAAAGGCTATGTGCAGCTATTAGAAAGAAGTGTAAATAGAGGTGATACCGAAACCGTAAAAAAGCATTTGGGTAAAGCACAAATGCAATTAGAGAAACTAAATAGTTTAATTGCAGATTTACTAGATATTTCTAAAATTGAGAGCGGAAAGATGAAGTTTAACAAACAAGATTTCTGTGTAGACACGCTAGTAGATAATGTAATAGAAGTAATGCATCAATCTAACCCCGAATTTAAAATTGTAAAAAAGGGAAATGCTGGTTGTACTGTCCATGGTGATGAAATGCGAATAGAGCAGGTTATTGTTAATTTTTTAACCAATGCCATCAAATATTCTCCCGGAACAAATGAAATCCAATTAACCATTAACGTTAAGGATAACCAACTTTATGTAGCTGTAAAAGATTATGGAATTGGAATGTTGCCAGAACAGCTTCACCATGTTTTTGATAAGTTCTATAGAGTAGAGGAAACCTCGCAGCGTTTCCAAGGCCTAGGCATAGGGCTATATATTTCCTCAGAAATTATTAAAAGACACGGAGGGCAAGTTGGTGTAAATAGTGCTTATGGTGAGGGATCAGAATTTTACTTCCTGATGCCTACCAATTTACAAACAGAAGTTTAATGATCAAATATATCCCTAAATGAAATTATCTCTAAAAAGTAACCTTCGCCTCGGTTTAGGTTTATCATTATTTATCCTAATTATTAGCTCTCTTGCTTCTTATATCAGTATTAGAAATTTAATTAAAAGTGGAGATCTTGTTGCCCATAGCAATGAAGTAATCAATGGTCTAGATAATACCATTTCTACATTAAAAGACGCAGAAACTGGACAAAGAGGCTATCTGTTAACAAATAACAAAACTTTTTTAGAGCCTTTTTTAGGAGCAAGAGAAAAAGTAAATGTTTTGTATGAAAAAATTAGGATAGAAACAGCTGATAATCCATATCAACAAAGAAAACTAGTAGAATTAAAAGATATTTTAGATAACAGGCTAACCATAATAGAGAATACCATCGATATGAAGATGAAGAATGTTGCGGTATTGGAAACAACATTGTTAGATGGTAAAATTTATATGGATAAGGCAAGACATATCATTAAAGATATGCAGACTGAAGAAAAACGTCTTTTAGGCGTCCGTACATCAGACATGAGTATGCTTGCTGGTTATACACCTCTGCTTATTATACTTGCGTCGGTTCTTTCACTACTAATTACCATTTTCTTCTATAGAAAGGTAGCTTCAGATTTTGATATACGTGTAGAACTACAACGAAAACTAGAAATTCTCAATGCAGAAACCGCGAAAAGAATTGAAGTTATACAAGGCATAGCTAGCCAAATTTCTAGTGGAGATTATAAAGTAAGATTGGATGACGTTTCGAAGGATGGTTTGGGTAATTTGGCCTTTTCGCTTAATGCGATGGCAGAATCGCTTCAATACTCTTTTGGTTTATTAGAAGATAAAGAATGGTTACAATCTGGTATTGCCAAACTTAACGACCAAATGGTTGGAGAGAAAGAAATTAAAACATTAGCAAACGATATGTTAGTGCATATTGTACAGCATACCAAAAGTCATGTTGGGGCTTTATATCTTTTAGAAGAAGACAAAAATTTATACTTAACAGGGGGGTATGCACTTGCTTCAAACAAGAACGATAAGATTGCTATTGGAGAAGGCCTAATTGGGCAGTGCCTACAGTCTGATCAGATGATTTTGTTAGAGGAAGTACCTGATGGAGAGCTAACCATCAGCTTTGCTACCGGCCAAACCAAACCTAAAAATGTGGTCGCATTTCCTTTACATAGAGATGGTTTTATGGTGGGGGTAATTGAATTAGCATCATTGAATGCCTATACACCAAGAAAATTAGATTTCTTAAATAGCATTTCTAACAATATTGGAATTGCCATACACGTGGCACAAAACCGTAAAAAATTACAAGAGTTTTTAGAAGAAACCCAAGCACAAGCCGAAGAACTACAAGCGCAACATAGCGAATTGGAAGGTTTAAATGCGGAGCTTGAAGCACAAACACAAAAGATCCAAGCTTCTGAGGAAGAATTAAGGGTACAACAAGAAGAATTATTGCAGAGCAACCAGGAGTTAGAAGAAAGAACAAGCTTACTCGAAGAAAAAAATCAACTTATTCAAGAGCGAAACTTGGATATACAACAAAAAGCAGAACAGCTAGAGCAAAGTACCAAATACAAATCAGAGTTTTTAGCTAACATGTCTCATGAGCTGCGTACGCCTTTAAACTCCATTCTGCTATTGTCTAGATTAATGGCTGATAATGAAGATCTGGATAAAGAGTATACCGAGTACGCATCGGTTATACAAAGTTCTGGACAGGGCCTTTTAAGCTTAATTGATGAGATTTTAGACCTCTCGAAAATTGAAGCGGGTAAAATGAGCCTTGAAGTGGCAGAGGTTAACTTAGAAGAAGTAATTACCGATATACGCTCTCTATTTAACCCTATTGCTAATGATAAAAATTTAGCATTGGAAATTGAGCTTCGTGAAGGATTACCAACCCACATCAGTACAGATAAAATGAGGGTAGAGCAAATTCTTAAAAATCTTTTATCTAATGCCTTTAAGTTTACCACAATTGGTAAAGTTAGTTTAATTGTAACTGCAGATTATACCTACAAAGTACTAACCTTTAAAGTAAAAGATACGGGTATTGGTATTCCAAAAGATAAGATTAATGTGGTTTTTGAGGCCTTCCAACAAGCAGACGGTTCTACCAGACGTAAATTCGGCGGAACTGGTTTGGGGTTATCGATTAGTAGAGAATTGGCCAAATTATTAGGTGGCGATATTCATTTAGAAAGTGAAGAAAATGTAGGAAGCGAATTTACTTTAACCATCCCAATTAATTATGCAGATAATGAAGCTTTTTTAGAAGAGCAATTGGCTAACCAAGAAACGGTAGAGAAGACTAGCTATATTGAGCTATTTCAGCCACCAGCAGAAAGATTTACCGTAACCCATATTCCAGGAGATATTGAGGATGACAGGGGAAATATCAATAAAGATGATAAAGTAATCCTTATTATAGAAGACGATACAGCTTTCGCTAAAACCTTGTTAAATTTCACCAGAAAGAGAAATTATAAAGGTATTGTTGCAGTGCGAGGCGATGTAGGTGTAGAAATGGCCAGTCAATACAATCCTTTGGCTATTTTATTAGATATTCAATTACCTATAAAAGATGGCTGGCAGGTAATGGAAGAATTAAAAGCCAACCCAAATACCAGACCAATTCCTGTACACATCATGTCTTCACTCTCAGTAAAACGAGAAAGCTTGCTTAAAGGTGCTGTAGATTTTATTGATAAACCAGTTGCCCTAGAACACATGAAACAGATTTTTGAAAAGCTAGAAGATGCTTTAAAAAGATCTCCTAAAAAGGTATTGATTGTTGAAGAAAATGAGCAACATGCCAAAGCATTAAGTTACTTTTTAAGCAATTCTAACATACAAACATTAGTAGTTAGTAATGTAAACGAAAGTATTGATGCGCTGCAAAAAAAGGAGGTTGATTGTGTGATTCTAGATATGGGTGTACCGGATAAAAATGCTTATGAAACTTTAGAAACGATTAAAAAAAGTGACGGTTTAGAGAATTTGCCAATTATCATCTTTACAGGTAAAAATTTATCAAAAGGAGAGGAAAGTAGAATTAAACAATATGCAGATTCTATTGTTGTAAAAACTGCGCATTCGTACCAACGTATATTAGACGAAGCGGGTTTGTTTCTCCATTTGGTAGAAGAAAAAGGAAAGCAGGAGAAGCCATTATTAAGAGATAATTTAGGCGGATTAAGCGATGTACTAAAAGATAAGGTAGTATTAATAGCAGATGATGATGTGCGTAATATTTTTTCTTTAACTAAGGCCTTGGAGCAACACCAAATGAAGATTTTGCCAGCTATAGATGGTAAAGAGGCCTTAAAAGTATTAAGCGAAAATCCGAAAGTAGATGTTGTTCTGATGGATATGATGATGCCAGAATTGGATGGTTACGAAACTACCAGAGAAATTAGAACCATGCCGGCTTATAGGTACTTGCCAATTTTAGCAGTAACCGCAAAGGCAATGATGGGCGATAGAGAAAAATGTATTGCAGCGGGTGCCTCAGATTATATCTCTAAACCTGTAGATGTTGATCAACTGGTTTCGTTGTTAAGAGTTTGGTTGTATGATAAAGTTTAAAAGATTGTTTTAAAGATTTATGGAAATTAAAACAAAAAAAATATTAATTATAGACGATGATAGCAGAAATATTTTTGCGTTATCAGCAGTGTTAAGAGCAAAAAAGTTTACTTGTTTATCAGCAAATAGTGCAAAACAAGGCTTTGATATTTTAGCTGAAGATAAAAGCATAGCAGTTGTTTTGATGGATATGATGATGCCCGATATGGACGGCTACCAAGCCATGAAGAAAATGAAAGAGGATCCGGAAATGAAAAATATTCCAGTAATAGCAGTTACAGCGCAAGCTATGGTTGGCGATCGCGAACGTTGCCTAGCAGCAGGTGCTGCCGGATATATTTCTAAACCTGTAAATGTAGACGAATTGATGAAACAGTTAAATAGTTATATCTAGTGCCAGAACTACCCGCAATAAGTGATGAACAAGTAGAAGTCTTAATAGCAGACGTTTTAGAACAATATGGTTACGATTTTACCGGATATTCTAGAGCATCTTTAAAAAGAAGATTATTACGTCTTTATGGATTGGATAAACAGGTAAGTTTTGCTGAATTTAGATATAAAATTGCTAATGATAGTGTCTACTTTAAAAGGTTTGTAGAACAGATTACGGTTAATGTTACCGAAATGTTCCGCGACCCAGCTTTTTATAAAACTTTAAGAGAAAATGTATTACCAAAATTAGGTACTTATCCTTTTATTAGGATATGGTTGGCAGGTTGCTCCACAGGTGAAGAAGCCTACTCAATGGCAATTTTACTGCAAGAACTTAATCTGTTGCATAAATCATTAATTTACGCAACAGATATCAACCCAACGGTATTAGAAAAGGCTGCCCAAGGTATGTTTCCAATTAGCCAGATGAAACAGTATTCAGAAAACTATATTGCATCTGGTGGAAGTAAAGACTTTTCTTCTTACTACAGTGCAAATTATTCTTTAGCCAAATTTGGTGCAGATTTAAGAGCAAAAATGATATTTTCTACACATAACTTGGTTTCTGACCACTCTTTTAACGAGTTTCAATTAATTTTATGTAGAAACGTACTCATTTATTTTGATAGAGACTTGCAATTTAAAGTACTTCAATTATTTGATAATAGTTTAGAAAATTTAGGATATTTAGCTTTAGGAACAAAAGAAACAACAGACTTTTCGCCCATTAGTAAAAGATATAAAAGGTTAGATACAGATAAAATCTGGAGAAAAGTTGGTGAATAGGTTATGGGTTTAAAACTATTTAATATTGACGGGGGTTATTATTTACCGACAAATTAATTAATGATGAAAAATTGTAAGGCATTAATCATTGGAGGCTCTGCAGGGAGTTTGGATGTACTTTTAAAAGTATTCCCACTAATTGATGTGAACATCAGTTTCCCAATTATTATTGTAGTGCACCGTAAACAAGGAACCGATTCCCTGCTTTCGGATTTGTTAGCCTCTAAAACAAAACTGAAGGTTAAAGATATTGATGAAAAAGAACAGATTTTGCCCAAAACTATATATATTGTGCCCTCCGATTATCACCTGCTAATTGAGAAAGACTTTACATTTTCTTTCGATTACTCTGAAAAGGTCAATTATTCGAGGCCCTCGATAGATGTTTCTTTTCAGTCTGCAGCAGAAGTATATTTGGATAAATTGGTTTGTATATTACTATCAGGCTCAAATGCAGATGGTGTAAATGGATTAATTACAGTAAAAAATTATGGTGGAGAAACTGTAGTACAAGATCCTGATACTGCACAAGTAGATTATATGCCTAGGCAAGCAATGTTAAAAGCAAATGTCGATTATGTTTTGCGGATTGAAGAAATGGCGGATTACATTAACTCATTAAATTAAAAAAGCGCTCAATAAGATGAATAAAAAAGTATTTATTTTTGATGATAACACTGACATTTTAGAGTTGTGTACATTAATTTTAGAAGATGCAGGTTATGAAATTAAAACTTCTGCAACCTCAAATGATATCGTTGATCAAGTTTCTGGTTATATGCCAGATCTTATTTTTATGGATAATTGGCTACCTGATGTAGGTGGTATTGAAGCTACCCAAGAGCTAAAAAACCATCCAGATCTAAAACATATTCCGGTTATTTATTTCTCCGCAAATAATGACGTAAGCGCTTTGGCAAAAAAAGCAGGTGCTGATAGTTATTTAGCTAAACCTTTTGATATCCAAACGTTGGAGGAGATTGTAACCAGCCATATCGGTAAATAATTTAATAACTGTCGGAGTTGTTAAAGGCGCCGACAGTTATCAATAAATTAATTTTTCATCCTTCCTTGTTCTGCTTCCGTACCTACAGACCTGCGGCGAGCCGGTTTAATCTCATTTTTACCAAAACGGTAAGTGAAACTAAGTCTACCTATTTGTGTATCGTTCTTCTGATATAGATCGTAGCTTAAGCCTGGGTAAGCACTGGTAATATTAGATTCGTTGGTGTTAAATACATCGCTCATCGCTAATTTTAAGCTTGCTTTTTTGTTAAGTAACGATTTGCTAATCCCCATATCTACAAAATATCTGCTACCGATACTTAGGGTTCCATAATCAATTGGTGATTCGTAACTTCCACTCAATTCTGCAGTTAAGCCCTTTACAATTACAAAGCTATTTTGCATTTTAAATTGGAAGGAAGTTTTGCCAGTTTTTAATTCTTTACCTCCCAAATCAGGAGCTTCGAAACTTAAGTGAAATACATTTAGGTTGTTATTCATATCCCACCATTTGGCTGGCTTAATGGGAACATTTAAATTGGCACCATAGCTTATATTTTTAGCCAAATTGGCATTGGTTTGATATAATGCTTTTTGACTTTCATCAGGAAGTAAAACTTGCGTAATTACATCATTTACTCTACTATAATTTAACGATAGTAAATATTTCTGCATAAAGGTGTAAGAAACTTCAAAATTATTGGTGTACTGCGGTTTTAAGAAAGGATTTCCCTTATTGTAGGTATATTGGTCTAAATAATAAACAAATGGATTTAAAGCGTCGTAACTAGGTCTATCTATTCTTCTACTATATGAAAACCCAATTTGGTTGTTGTCTGATAATTTTTGTTGCACAAATAGTGTAGGGAAAAGATCCCAATAGCTTCTTTTAACCACATCATTATTAGTGATTAAATTCCCTGTAGAATTGGTTTGCTCAATCCTAAGTCCTAACTGTACACTTATGCTTTTAAATTGTTTGTTGATATTGGTATAAGCAGCGTTTACGTTTTCATCATAAATAAATTGGTTGCTTCTACGCACATCGTTCTGCCATACATTGTTGATCAATTCTTCAGCTCTTAAATCATTATCCGTTTTTACCCAACTACTTTTTAATCCAGCCTCTAACTTTACAGTTTTACTTAACGAAACGTTATAATCAACTTTAAATGCTTTAATATCAATTTGAGTTGGAGTAGTATTTCTAATGATATTCAATGGCCTAATTCTCGTCCCATTCGCAAATAAATAATCATTTTCGTAGTTTGAAATGTCTTTGCCATTATATCTCGAATAATCTAAATCTGCCGAAATTTCTGAGCCTGCGGTATCTAGAATCGATTTGTAGTTAAGGTTGTAAGATAGGTTTTCGTAATTGTCTTTCTGCGTATTGTTAGCCACTAAAGAAGAGTCTTTTTGCATAAAAGATTTACCAATTAAGGTGTTGTTTTGGGAGGTTTCAAAACCATCATTTAAATAACCATTAACCAATAAACCAATGGTGTTTTTATTGTCGATAAAATAATCTATTCCGGCTTTAAAGTTATTGTTATTTCTTTTTCTGTTCGTTTCGCCGGTTTGCATAAAGTAGGTATCTGGGGTGCCATTAGAAATGCGGTTAATGTTTAGGTTGTTTGTATTTCCAAAATGACCATAGTTATAGTTGCCAAAAATATTCAGCTTAGCAGTGCGATGATTGAGGTTGATACCAGCATTACCCCTAAAGTTTTTTCCTTGCGCTGCGGTTCCTGTTAAGCTACCATTTGTACCGCCATTTTTACTTTTTTTGGTTCTAATATTGATAATGCCTGAATTACCAGATGCATCGTATTTAGAAGAAGGGTTAGTAATTAATTCAATTGTTTCTATTTGAGAACTTTGCATGTTTCTCAATAAGTTGGCCACATCAGCATTGCTCATATAGGTAGATTTTCCATCTAACAATACCAAAACACCTTGTTTGCCTTGCATAGAAATATTATCATTCTGATCTACTGTTACACCTGGTGCCCGTTGTAAAACTTCTAACGCCGTAGAACCAATAGCGATGCTGCTGTTCTCTACGTTCATTACCAATTTATCCGTTTTACGTTCTATTAAAGGCTTGGTAACAGTAATACCAACGGCATTTAAGGTCTTGTTATCGGCTTTTAATGTAATTGCAGATAAATTGTGGTTTATATTACTTGCTGTTAAGCCAAATGCGTTAGATCTGTTTTGAGCAAACCCCATCATGCTAGTTTTCAAGAAATAAGAGCCTGTTGCAATATTTATAAACTGAAATTTACCATCCAAATCTGTCATTGCAGTTTTAACTAAAGCAGAGTCTGCTGTTTTAAATAAACTAATGGTAGCATATTCTACCGGTTTTTTCTGTTCATCTACAACAGATCCATTAATTGTGCCTTGGCTAGTGTTTTCTTGTGCAAATACAACACTGCTTATTAGCAGGCAAAAGAATGTAAGCGATAATAAGTAAAGAGTTTTCATTTGTTTGGTTTCATTAAGGTTAAAAAATAGGGCATAAAAATTCTGCTGCGCTCTCACGCAATTTTTCTCCATTCCCAAAATTTTAATTTTTTAAATTGGCCGAAAGCCTAATTGTTTAGTTTGTATGATATAGACGATAAGGTTGTAGAAAAGGTTACAAGAAATTTAATGTTTTTTGCTACATGCAAATTTATTTGACATAAAAAAAGCCTGTATAAATCATATATACAGGCAATTAAGTATAAAAAAATAATATTTAGTTCTATCTATTTCATTCCTAAAACGTCAAATCCTTGTTCAAAAACAATATCTACAGGGATTCCTTTTTTACTCAATCGATCTAAATCTGCTTGTAATTCTGGCTTGATAATGCCCATCTCTTTTTGGCTTTTTTCTACAGCAGCTTTATCTCCATTCCCTTGCAGTGTAAGAATTACATTGCTTAAGCCGTTCATAGCTGTTGCAAATTTTTCGAAGTTTACACGATAGGTTCCATTAGCAGTACGTTCAAATGCACCTTGGTCTTTAAAGTAATTAAAACATTGCATGTTTGCTTTACCATGGGCACTAGAAGCGCCGAAACGAACAGAGCGTAAAATGCCAGCCATGTACGTAGTATAAAAATCTTTAATATCACCAGTTAGTTCACCTTTTTTAAGCAAACCAGTAACCATGTATAAACCTAATATATCTGCTTTACCTTCTTCTAGCCACGAATATTGCTCTTGTAATGCATTACGAACTGTTCCTTTACCTGTAATAGTGTTTTTTATGCCTAAACCATGCGCCACTTCATGAAACATTACGTTGGCAAAAAATGCATCAAATTTGATGTACTGTTGTTGTTCTTTGTCAATCAGTTCTTTAGAAATAGGAACTAAAATCTTATCAAACTTAGCTTGCATTGCATTTTTTAATTGAGAACGACGTGTACCTTTTTTCTGTTGAATAGCTTCATCATTAGGTAAATTAACAGCAATGGTTTTAGAGCCAGAATTACAATCTCCGGCATAATAAACAACATCATAAGCGTTTAATTCTGAATCAGTACCAGGTACTTCTTTTTTATAAGCAGCAGCAACAGGCAGTCCCTTTTGCAACTCTGGTAACATGGTTACATATTTAGCCAAACGTTTACTCCATACTTTATCTTTTACCAGAACATAAGATTCAAAAGATGCACGAGCATTAAATAATTTATCCTCATAATTTTCAATTGGGCCAATAATAATATCCAATCCATTGGTTTTCATATCTAACCATGCATAATCGCTAGCAGTATAATTGTCTGTTACTAAAGCATCAGCTCTTAGATTCAGGTATTTTTTAAATCCAGCATCATCTGTTAATAAGGCAGCTTGTTTTAAAAGACTGCTCGCTTTTTGAAGTTCAGTAGCATAAATTACATGGTATGGAACTGAGATTAATTTATCTTTTTCAGTTCTAATTACCGAATACAAGCCTAATTTATCTTTAACATCCGATTTTTCTAAATCTTCTTTAGTCATTCCTAGCGGATAAAATGTTCCACCATCAGGCTTTGGTCCAATTCCGTTTACAAAAGGTTTATCGCCATTTAACCTATCCCAAGGGCCATAATTGATTTGTATAAATTGTTTGGTTTTTTCATCTTTAACTGTATTCAATAAGCTATCTTTCTGCGGATATACCTGTTTCCAGAACAAATCATCCATAATTTGTGCTGCCTGTATCAGCAAAGGCAATACTTTGCGTTCGCTAGCTGTTAGTTCGTTTAAGTTGGTGGTTAATTTTACTTTCTCATAGATAGCTAAACGTTGATCAACGTAGGCTTGTAAACTATCTTTATCGTTTTTTTCTTCATTTTTAGTGGTTTTTTCTGGATTGTTACAAGCAAATAAACTTGCTGTAAGCGCAAACCCTAGAAATAAAACACTTGCTTTGTTCAAATTTCTCATTTAGTTACGAAATTGTTTTTCATCTAATTACAATGCACTAAATTAGCAAAAAATATAAGAAGTGTATTTTTAATCATTTTTACCGAATCCCATCTGCCAAAAATATGACTATGAATTTTAACAAACCAACTTTTAAAATTGCTATTATTTTGATAGCCTCATCCATTTTTGGTAGTTGTAGCAATAGCAAGTATTCGGCTACTGATAAAGTGTATAAAAACATGGCCAAAGGCTTTGCAAATACCATAAAAGCAACCCCGCCTGAAGGACAAAAAATAGATTCATTAAATAACGAGCAATATTTTGTAGGCACGGTGAATATGGGCATTAGAAAGCCAAACTTTGTAATGATACACCATACAGCACAAGATTCTTTAGCGCAAACCATTAAAACATTTACCCTTACCAGAACTGCAGTAAGTTCTCATTATGTGGTAAGTAGAGACGGGAAGGTGGTACAAATGGTAAATGATTATTTAAGGGCGCAACATGCGGGTGCCGGTAAATGGGGTAATGAAACGGATATGAATTCTGCTTCTATAGGGATTGAAATGGATAACAATGGTACAACCGATAAATGGACTGACGCTCAAATCAACAGTCTATGTGCATTATTGGCTACCCTAAAAAAGAAATATAACATCCCTACAGCTAATTTTATTGGGCATGCAGATTATGCACCTGGAAGAAAAAATGATCCTAAAAATTTCCCTTGGAAAGTATTAGCAAAAAAAGGGTTTGGTTTATGGTATGATGATGTTCTACAAATGCCGCCAGCGGATTTTGATACCACTACAGCTTTAAGGATAATTGGGTACAATGTTAAAAATTTACCTTCTGCAATAGAAGCCTTTAAGATCCACTTTGTGCAAACAGATATTAGCAAAACGCTAACAGAACCTGATAAATTGATTTTATATAATTTGTATAAAAAGTATATGTAGCATATTGGCTTATTTTATCACCTCCACAGGGAAATCACTGCCAAAACCATAGCTTGCAGGCAATTGAGAGGTGCCACTATATTTTTTCATCAATGCAGGCACTTGTAATTGCATAAAGTTCTTCAATCCATTAACCGTAATCATTTTATTGTTTGCCGCTTGGCCTTTTAGTGCTTGTAGTAATATATAAGTAAATGCCCCATGCCCTAAATCAGCAAATTCATTAGCGAATTGTTGCGCACCACTGGCTGCTAACCAATGTGTGCCCGTGCTACGGGCTAATAACGCTATATTTTTCTGCTGATTGGCATCTGCTGTCATCAACTGTTCGAATGCGCCAGCGCTTTGGCAGGCATCTAAAATAAATACTTGTTTTTGCGCTTGGATATCACTGGCAAAACTTTGCAACAAGGAAGAAGAAATCCCTTTATCTATCAACAATTGACCTTCATTTTTTAAATCTGTAATGTCTGTTGGCACTAAATAAAACTCTTTAGTTTTAGGAGCAATCACGCCATGGCCAGCATAGTAAAATACAAAGATGTCCTGTGGCAGGGCATTCTTTTTAACCTCGTTAAAAGCGTCGGTAATTCCTTTTTTATTGGCTTGCTCATCACTTACAAAATACGTTTTTACATTTGCCAATACCGTTCTTGCATCTTTTTCTACCTCATTTTTAAACGCGTTGGCATCTGCTAATGCATAATTTAAGGATAAGGATTGATTTTGATATTTATTAATACCAATTACTACCAAATGTAAAGTCGCATTGCGGTCTACCTCCGCTACATTTGCAACATAAATGGTATTATTTGTTATTTCTTCTTTTTCATTGTCTTGCGGCCTTTTATAACTTACAGACAAAAGCGCAGCATTGCTCTCAGTACGTTGTGAATTTAAGGCAACTGCCTTAAATAAGTTTTCGCCAGGTAATAGAGCGATGCGGTAACTGCGTGTTAAATTTTCGGTTTGTTTATCATCGGTAACAATTAAATTTCTATTGTTTAAAGTGATGATTTTTCCATTGTGAAATAATCGGATGTCTGTAATTACATCTGATGTAGCTTTTGCTGTTACCGTTATTTCCGCACTTCCTGTGGTATTCAAATAACTAGCTATGTCATCACTTACTACCAAATTTCTAACTTCGGATTTGTAAGCAATAGCAACTGTTGGCGCAGGTTTCAAATCATCGATATTAATTACTACATCTAATTGTTCTCCTGCCAACAGGCGATTTAATAGTCTAGGTGTAAAATACCTTTCGTATAGATTTTGCAAGGGCAATACTTCCGTGCCTTTTGTGTAATATAATTTATTTATTGCTGCCGTAGTACCATCAAATCTGCCATCAGGAGTTACCGCTAACCATTCGTTATTAAAGGCATAAAGTTCGGCTATTTGTTGGCCAGTTTGTACATCCCATAAAATGGTTTTATCATCCGACCCTGTAGAAACCAAATGTTTTCCTCCTTTTATAATTCCAGTAAAATAAGTTTGTCCAAAATGTCCTTTAATATTGCTGATTAATCTTCCTTCAGCCAAATCAATAATGCTAATTGGGGAAGTTGAATTCGATGTTCTAATGATTGCTTTTTTGCCATTATCTGCAATTTGGAATACATTAATTGATGAATTACTTGTGTAAATTGTTTTTTGCAAAGTCCCTGTAGAAGCCTCATATTGTAATATTTTATTGTCAATCGAAACAACTATGCTTGATGAATTGATAAAACTTATGCCAAATGCTGGTTTTTTCTCCGATGGCTTAAAACTGAAAATAACTGCTCCGTTTTCAGTATTGTAAAAAGTGATATTTCCATCTAAAAAAGCAATGGCCAACAATTGATCGTCGGGAGAAAACGCCATGGATGAAATTGAGGGTATTTTAGCTTTCCAGAGTTTGGTTCTGCTAATGGTATTGTACATATTTAACATCGAAATACCATCCAAAGGTCCTTCGTTAGGTTCTTTGGTTGCAATTCGCTTTTCGCTGTTAGCCATTTTTATAAACTCCGGTTCATAGAAATCATCATAGGGCAAGTTGTATTTCAGTGCACCTGTTTTGGTATCCACCACTTGTAGTTTACCAAATGCAACCGTATTTCCATCTGGACTTAATTCAAAATTTCGGTATTTAGTTGCTATAGGAAAACTTTGTATTACCCTACCTTCTTCAAAATTCCAAATCCTTAAAGGAGATTTGCTATTGCCTTGAGCAAATATTGCTCCCGAAGCTGAAATATTGGCATCATTGCCTTGTTGAAAATCGCTGGTAAAAGCCATGTCGGCTAACCCTGTTAAGGCATTGTAACGAGTAATTTTATACTCTTCGTTCCAGCTATTCCATAGGTAAGCCATGCCACCACTTACAATCATATCTGTACCTAAACCTGCAGGTGGTTTAGTTGTTAAGCCTACTTTTGCGCCTGTAGCTAAAGCGTAGGTTTCTATCAACCCTTCATGTAAAACGATGATGTTTTTTCCATCGGCAGTATAGCCAAAGTCATCAAAAGAAGTAGGGCTTTTTACCGACCATTTTACAGCTCCCGTTTGTACATCAAAACAAACAATCCCAAAATCTGGTCCCACTAACGTAACTAAATATTTGGAGTCGGGAGAGAAAGAATGCCGTCTTAATTCGCCAAATGGGAATTTTGTTTTAAACAACTCTTTGCTTTTTTTAGTAGCCTCTCCTATACCAGGGTCAAAGGTGGTTACACTTAAACTCTTGAAATCTAATGCTGCACTATATTTCTCGTCTGGGGTAGTAAATACAGTTAGATTTAACTTTTTGGTATCGGGCAATATCTTTTGGATAACCTCATTCGTTTCTGTGTCGATTACAAAAATTCTACCTTCAATTTCGCTCACCAAGTAGTATTTCCCGTTTTGGCTGACCTTCATTCGGTAAGCTTCTTTTACCGCAGTAGTTTTTCCTTCTCTTAAACCAGTAGTGATGTTAATCTTGAATAAACTATCAACTGGATAATTGTTGGTCATTACCGCCAGCCTGTTATTGTCTGGAAACCAGCTAATGCTCTCCACATTTCGTTTCAAATCGTAATTTCTGATTTGAGCACCAGTAAAAGCATTCCAGATAATGAGGTGTTTTTCATCAACACTGGCCATCCAATTTCCATTGGGCGAAACCGATATTTTTTTTGGGGTACTTAAATGCCCTGTGGGGATAGTTAAGGATGTTTTTTGAGCATAGGATTTATTAAAGAAGCTTAAAGCCAATAGAAATATGCAGAAACTGAAAATTTGCTTAAACATAGGTTAAAATTTATAGCATCAACCCAATTTGAATTAGACTGATGAATTACAATTTTACCTTTAGCAAATGCAAAGTACAATACCGTGTGTTGGGTATTTATAAATCTTTTTTACATAAAAAATCCGTCTCAAGTTACCGAGACGGATTTATATATAAGCTTGTGAAAGCTTAAGCTTTCGGTTTCCAAGCTTCTTTTAAGCCTACTGTTCTATTGAAAATCAAATTCCCAGGTTTAGAATCCTTATCTACCGAGAAATATCCTTTACGGATGAACTGATAACCTAAACCTTGACTTGCATTTGCCAAATAAGGCTCGATGTAAGCTTTTTCAATAACCTGCATGCTTTCTGGATTTAAATAATCCTTAAAATCACCTTCCTCACTATCTGGAGATTCTACCGTAAATAGACGGTCATATAAACGAACTTCAGCAGTTTTTGCATGTGCGACACTAACCCAATGGATGGTTCCTTTAACATTAATTCCGCTCGTATCTTCACCACTTTTAGATTCTGGGATATAAGTACAATAAACTTCAGTTATATTACCGTTTTCGTCTTTTTTATAATCAGTGCATTGAACAATGTAGGCATGTTTTAATCTCACGGTTGCTCCTGGAGCCAATCTGAACCATTTTTTAGCTGGTTCTTCCATGAAATCTTCACGCTCAATCCATAGTTCATTGCTAAAAGGAATTTCACGAGTTCCGCCTTTATCTTCAGCTTCTGGATTATTCTCACCAATTAAAATTTCTTCACCTTTGGTATAATTGGTAATGATTAATTTAATCGGATCTAGCACCGCCATTACACGGTTTGCTCTTTTATTTAAATCTTCTCGGATGCAAAATTCCAGTAAACTTAATTCTATTAAATTTTCTCTTTTGGCAATGCCGATACGTTCACAAAATTCCCTGATACTTTCTGGTGTATAACCTCTTCTGCGCAAACCACTGATGGTAGGCATGCGAGGATCGTCCCATCCACTCACTAAATTATCGTTTACCAATTGCATCAGTTTACGTTTACTCATTACGGTATAAGTAAGATTTAAACGTGCAAATTCATATTGTTTAGAAGGAAAAATGCCTAACTGCTCAATAAACCAATCGTACAATTCGCGGTGCGAAACATATTCTAAAGTACAAATAGAGTGCGTGATATTTTCGATGCTATCGCTTTGTCCGTGGGCAAAATCATACATTGGGTAAATGCACCAAGCATCGCCAGTACGGTGATGGTGTGCGTGTTTAATGCGATAAATAATCGGATCACGCATCAACATGTTTGAGCTTGCCAAATCAATTTTAGCACGTAAAGTACAAGCACCATCTGGTAAATCGCCATTTTTCATGCTAGCAAATAATTCCAAATTTTCAGCTATGCTACGATCACGGTAAGCGCTTGGTTTACCAGCTTCAGTGGGTGTTCCTTTTTGTTCGGCAATTTCTTCAGCTGTGCTATGGTCTACATAAGCTTTGCCATCTTCAATCAGTTTTACGGCAAAGCCATGCAACTGATCAAAATAATCTGATGCATATAATTCATTTTTCCACTGGAAACCTAACCATTGAATGTCTGCTTGTTGGCTATCTACATATTCTGTTTTTTCTGTTACCGGATTGGTATCGTCAAAACGTAAGTTCGTATAGCCGCCATATTTTTGGGTTAAACCAAAATTTAGGCAAATTGATTTAGCATGTCCAATGTGTAAGTATCCGTTAGGCTCTGGTGGAAAACGTGTAACCAATTCTTTCGTTTTTCCACTACTTAAATCATTCTCTATTAGCTCTTCAATAAAGTTTAATGATTTTTCTTCACTCATATTAATTGTAGATTTTGAACCTCAAAGTTAATAAATTAAGGTCATTTTTAGGTTGTTTTTAATGGTTTGATTAATAAAACGGCTAAATTATTTACATTTACAATCTACTTGAGTATCAAATATGAACAAAACATTGAACAGACCTATTCGGGTTTTAGTTGCAAAAGTGGGTTTAGATGGCCACGATCGTGGTGCAAAAGTAATCGCTACCTCTCTACGCGATGCTGGCATGGAAGTAATTTATACAGGCTTACGCCAAACCCCAGAAATGGTGGTTAATACCGCCTTGCAAGAAGATGTTGATGCCATTGGCGTATCTATTCTTTCTGGTGCACACATGACGGTTTTCCCGAAAATTGTTGCTATTATGAAAGAGAAACAATTAACAGATGTTTTGTTAACAGGTGGAGGAATAATTCCGGATGCTGACATTAAAAAGCTGCAAGAAATTGGTGTGGGAGGATTATTTCCGCCAGGAACACCAATGGTTAGTATAGTAGAATATATCACAAATTGGGTTACTGAAAACAGAAATTTTTAAGCCATGACTTATAATCAAATCCTATCAGAAGTAAAGGAAAACATTCTTTATATCACCATAAATAGAGAACAAAAATTAAATGCATTAAACAAAGAAGTATTAACTGAATTAGCAGATGTTATTGCTTTCGCAACAAAGAGTGATGAAGTTAGAGGAGTTTTAATTACCGGAGCCGGTGAAAAAGCTTTTGTCGCAGGGGCTGATATTTCTGAATTCCAGAATTATAATTTAGAAGAGGGAAAAGATTTAGCAAAATCTGGACAAACCAATGTTTTCGATGCCATAGCAAATTGCCCTAAACCGGTGGTAGCAGCCATCAATGGTTTCGCCCTTGGCGGAGGATTGGAATTAGCTATGGCTTGCCACATCCGCATTGCCAGCGAAAATGCAAAATTAGGTTTGCCAGAAGTAACACTTGGTTTAATACCAGGTTATGGCGGCACGCAACGTTTAACCCAATTAGTTGGCAAGGGCAGGGCGATAGAAATGATTACCACTGCAGATATGATTACCGCAGAAAAAGCTGCAAAAATTGGCTTGGTAAATGAGGTTGTCCCTCACGCTGAATTAATTGGCAAAGCCGAAGAGATTTTAAATAAAATTAAACAGCGTGCTCCTCTTGCTGTTGCGAGTGCAATTAGGGCAATTAATTCTTCGTTAGATAAGGAGCTCAATGGTTTCGAAATAGAAATTGAAGAGTTTGCCAACTGTTTCCAAACTGCTGATTTTAAGGAAGGCGTAAGTGCATTTTTGGCAAAGAGGAAAGCGGTTTTTACTGGAAAATAAATTAACTATAAGTGTAATTTTGATGTATTTATCGCTTCATACAATATGGTTGGGAAACTGCTTTGGAAATAAAACACTTTAACTTTAAAGAAAATTATTTTATTCTTATGTTAATTTTTTAAGTTTTTTTTGATTTTAAATAAAAAAACATGTAGAAAATATTTCCCAAATTAAATAATTAGTTATATTTAGCTAATCTTTTAATGCCAAATACATCTTATGAAGAAAATTTTAATTGTAGATGATGAAGTTAACATCGGGCTTTTATTGTCAAAATTTTTAACTCGTAACTCTTTTAGTGTAGAAACTGCAACAAGTGGTAATTCTGCTATGGATCATCTTTCTAAACAGAAATTTGATCTTGTGCTTTGCGATTATCGTTTGGAAGATACTGATGGCAAGGAGATGCTAATTAAGATTAAAGAAAGCTATCCGAGCACTGGCGTAATTATCATCACAGGCTATTCTGATATTAAATTGGCTGTAGAATTGATTAAGCTCGGCGCTTATGATTACATCACCAAGCCATTGTATCCTGATGAAATATTAAATACAATTAATAAAGCCATAGAAACTCAAATAGCCTTAAATGCAAATGTTTCGGAGGGTACGGTTACAGAGAATAAAAAAGATAAATCTGCTAAACAAGCTCAAATAGATACCGGAGAATTTGTAGTTGGGCAAAGTGCTGCTTCTAGAGATTTAATGAAGCAGATTATGTTGGTTGCACCAACATCTTACAGTGTTATTTTAACTGGAGAAAGCGGAACCGGTAAAGAATCAGTTGCTAAAACGATCCACTTAAATAGTCCAAGAAAAGACAAACCATTTGTAGCCATGGATTGCGGCTCCTTAACTAAGGAATTGGCAGGAAGTGAATTTTTCGGTCACGAAAAGGGATCGTTTACTGGTGCATTGTATACTAAGATTGGTCATTTTGAAATGGCAAATGGAGGCACGCTGTTCTTAGATGAGGTAGGTAATCTTTCTTATGATATTCAGGCAGCTTTACTTAGAACAGTACAAGAAAGAAAGATCAAAAGAATTGGCAGCACCAAAGAGATTGATTTGGATGTAAGGATTATTGTAGCTACGAACGAAAATCTTGGAGATTCTATCCAAAAAGGAAGATTTAGAGAAGATTTGTACCATAGGTTCAATGAATTTTCTATCCACTTACCTCCAATACACCAAAGAGGCAAAGATATTATGGTATTTGCTACCACATTTTTAGGCTTTGCTAATGAAGAATTGAATAGAAATGTACAAGGCTTTTCGGCAGAGGTAGAAGAATGTTTCTTAACCTACAACTGGCCAGGAAATGTTCGCGAACTTAAAAACGTAGTAAGGAGAGCTGCGCTGATGACAGAAAACGAAGAGATCCAGTTAAAGGCACTTCCATTAGAAATTTCTACTTATGCCAAAGCAACAGCAATTGAAAACGCAGTTGAAAATTCGATTATTCGTTCGGCAGTTACCAATAAACCTAGAGATTTGAAAAATGCAGCACTAGAGGCTGAATACGATGCGATTTTGAACGTATTAAGAGAAGTGAACTTCAATAAGACTAAAGCCGCTAAGATCCTTAATATAGATCGAAAAACACTTTATAATAAAATGAAAGCGATCGATTTGGAGAATTAATCCATACCGCTTAAAATATTTAAACAAAAAACGAAAGCTTCTAAAACATTTTTGAAGCTTTTGTTATTTAAAGATATATACATCTAAAGCTCCGCATGTCTATATTTACCTACAAACAACGTAACAATATCAACCTTGTTATCATTATAGCATTAGGTTGTTTAATTGCTTATTCATTAATGGGGATTTTTGGATCTTTGTTAAGTACGTTGGTTTTGTATACCATATTGCGCCCAGGATATATTTATCTAACAGAAGTTAAAAACTGGAATAGGCGGTTAACTGCAGTACTTTTATTATTGCTTTCTCTAGTTGTTTTGGTATTGCCGTTTTATGGTTTGAGTAGTATGGTTATTGAGAAAATTACCGAACTAAAGAACGATCAGATTTATTTTACCAATTTGCTAAATAAGTTTAGGCATTTATATTCTTTTCCAGACAATATCAATGTAATGATAGAAGATGGACTCAAAAGCGCAGGGGCCTGGGCAACAGGTTTATTTCCATCTTTAATCTCTGGTGTATTTAATGTTGTTTTAGGTTTATTATTGATGTATTTTTTGCTTTATTTTATGTTGGTAGAGCGAGAAGCATTTGAAAAAGCATTAGTTAAATATGCTCCTTTTAGAGAACAGAATGCCTATCGTTTTGCAGAAGAGATGCGAAATACTACTTACGCAAATGTTGTTGGGCAAGGCTTTATAGCTATTGTGCAGGGGGCTTTAGTAAGTTTGGCATTTTCTATACTTGGTTACAACGATCCCTTATTTTGGGGTGTAGTAACCACATTTATCTCATTAGTGCCGCTTTTGGGTCCGCCGGTAGTATTTGTGCCTGCGGCATTACTGCAATTGGCAGAAGGAAATAATTTTGCAGGTTGGGCTATGCTCATCTTCGGGTTTGTAGTTGTTATCAATATAGATAATGTACTCAGATTTATGATCGCAAAAAAAGTTGGCAATATTCATCCCATTATTACCGTAATTGGCGTAGTTATTGGTATACCTTTATTTGGTATATTAGGGTTGGTATTTGGTCCGCTGTTATTATCATATTTTTTCTTGCTGATTAAAATTTACGAAACAAGTTCAATGGCATCAGAAAGATTAGAAAGAATTAAAACAATTCAGGAACATGAAGAGTTATAATTGAAGTAACAGAGGCATAACATCAGCAGTGCTATATTTGAAATTATAAATTGTTAAACATAAAAAACAAAATATCATGAACGATAATTCAAAAGTATTAATAGGGCTATTAGCTGGTTTAGCTGCAGGTGCGGCATTAGGATTATTATTTGCTCCAGATAAGGGAAGCGAAACAAGAGACAAATTAGGTCAATCTTTAAAAGATTTCGGAGATTCTATTAAAGATAGAGCTGCAGATGAAATCAATAATTTAAGCAGCTTAAAAGACAAAGTAGTAGATTCTATTAAAAGTAAATTGCGTGATGTAGAAGATGAATATTCTAATGAAGTAGAAAACGTTTGAGCTATTTAATTACAATAATTGATAATGGAAGAAAATAAGGAAAAAGATATTGAAGCAATTCTTTTAGATGCAAAAGAATATATAGATACCAGAATTGAGTATACTAAACTTTCTTTTGTAGAGAAAGGAGCTAAACTGTTGGCAGATCTAATTACAAATACTACGGTAATTATCTGCTTTGTATTATCCTTTCTTTTCGCCTCCTTTACCTTAGCCTTATATCTTTCTGATGTTTTGGGAAGTTATGCAAAAGGGTTTGGTTGTGTAGCAGTAATTTATTTATTCTTATCAATAATTGTATTATTAACAAAAGATAAATACATCGAAAAGGTGCTGATAAATTTATTCATCAGAAAATATTTCGATAAAGTTGCCGATAAAGACGAGGACGATGAAAAGAAATTATAATAACATTCGTACGTTAGATGATCTGCATAGTGAGGTAGTAAGGTTAAAAGTAGACTATACTGTAAAAGGTGAACTGCTAAAACTGGATGCTAAAAATTATGTGAAGCAATTTACTTTGGGCAATCTGATTAAGAAATTTGCTACCCCAAGTGGCTTTTTAAAACTTGACGAGAAAACAAATATTAGCAGTAAGGTAATGTCTATTCTTTTACCATTAATATTAAATAATACAGTTTTCAGAGGTTCTGGAATGATCACAAAGGCTGTTAGTGCGCTAGTTTCAGGAAAAGTAGGCCAATCGCTAGATGCTGAGAGTTTATCTGGTATGTTTAACATGGTAAAATCACTTTTCAGTAAAAAAGGCAAGAAAAAGGAAGCGGCTTTTATCGATTATGGTATTCCGCCTGATAGCGAGACGTATTAGAAAAAATAAGCTAAAAAAAACGCCAACTTTCAAAAAAGTTGGCGTTTTTTATTTGTCTGAAACGTAGGTGCAAATTTTTTTAAAAAAACATGTAATCTTAATATTAAAAAAATGTAACGTTTTTGATGGTTTTAAAGTGGTTTTTGATTAAATATCTATAATTTAATTAGCCTAAGTTATTAGTTTTCAGTTGTTAGGTGTTTCTTATTTTGATTTTTTCGATATATATTAGGCTAACTAAAAACTAATATCTAAACTAAAATTAATCAATTATGAGAAAACTTGTACAATGTTTCTTCATCTTGGTTGCCCTCTCTGTAACTGCGTTTGCTCAAGAACGTAAGGTTACAGGTACAGTAACTTCGAATGAAGACGGTTCGGCCATTGCTGGCGTTACCGTAAAAGTAAAAGAGGTACCTAACCTAGGTACAACAACAACCGCTGATGGTAAATTCAGCCTTAGCGTACCAGCAAATGCTAAAAAGTTAACATTTTCTTTTCTAGGTTTTACTACAGCAGAGGTTACTATTACCGCTAATAATGTGGTAAATGTTTCATTAAAAAATGACGCACAAACCTTAGGAGAAGTAGTAGTAACAGGTGTTGGGGTAGCAACATCCAAAAAATTAGTACCTATCGAGGTTTCTACATTAAGTTCCAAAGACTTTCCTAAAAGTGCAACAACCAACATTAATCAAGCTTTACAGGGTCAAATTGCTGGAGCCCAAGTTATCCAACGAAGTGGAACACCAGGAGCAGGTGCACAAATCATCTTAAGGGGTTTTACCAACTTAGGTGGTACAACTCCATTGATTATGATTGATGGAATACAAGTGCAATCAGATTTATTAACAGATTTGGATCCAAATATTGTTGATAGGATTGAGGTAGTAAAAGGATCTGCTGGGGGTATGCTTTATGGTGCTCAGGGTGGTAATGGAGTAATTCAAATCTTTACTAAAAAGGGAGCTAAAAACAGTAAGCTAACAATTGATTTCTCGTCTAAATATAGTAATGATAGAATTATTGCTTTAAATGATTTATTGGCGACTAAACACCACTGGGTAACAGATGCAGCTGGAAATATTTTAGATGCAAACAGCAAGCCTATTGAACAAAATCCGCTAACTGGTGTTTGGAATAACCCTACAGTAATGCCATTTACCATTGACAAAACAGTTAAAAATGATAAAACAATCAACCTTCCTACATTTGATCACGTTCAACAAGGAAATAGAGTGGCAAATACTTATGCCAATTCATTAAATATCAGAGGTGGTGCAGAAAGGTACGATTATGCTTTTGGTACTTCCTATCTTTCCCAACAAGATGTATTTAGTAACAATTATAGCAGACTAAATATGAATTTAAACTTCGGAATTAATCCCGTTAAAGGTCTAAACTTCAGAAGTGCTACGCAATTAGTATCTAGTTATGATGATTTATTAGCTGGTAACCGTTTCAATTTGGTTAACTCTTTACAGTGGATTGATTTTGAATGGAAAGATCCTTCAGGAAGATATGTGGTTAAACCAAGTTTATTAACAGATAATAACAACTCTTTATCTGAAAGAGATGCAAGAACGGTTTATAACAAGACACCTAGAATAATTCAGAGTTTTAATTTGAACTATAAATTTCCAAAATTCTTAGAGTTTGATGCTAAATATTCATTAGATGGTAGAGCATATGAAGGCCAAACTCATACTTTTAATCAAGTTGGAAGAACGCAAGCTTTATTTTGGGGTGGTAATATTGATGGTTCCATCAACAGAAACATGCAGAACTTTAGAGTGCATTATGGAAGTGCTAGTGCTTATTTAAGAACCGATTTTAAAGATGATTTTAATATCAACATTCCACTGAAAACTACAACACAGTTCACTTATGATGCAAGAAAAACTAAAAGCGAGAGCTTTAGTCTTACAGGAACAGGTCTGCCTGCATTCCCACCATATACCATTACAAGTGCTGCTACTAAATCAGGTAGCGATAGTTATAGCGAATCGTTGGTGTATGGTTTCTTAGTGAACCAAACTTTTGATTATGACAATTTAATGGGAGTTTCAGTAGGTTTCAGATCAGATTATTCTTCTGCATTTGGTGGACAAGGAGATGCTGCAACTTTTCCAAGAGGTACTGTATATTTCAATCCATCAGAATTCTTTAAAAACAAAAGTGTAATTACCAACTGGAAATTGAGAGCGGCATATGGTGAGGCAGGCGTGCAACCAGGGATTTACGATAGACAAGTAACTTTTGATAGAGGCAGCTTTGGAGAAAGTGGGTCTTTCCTTTCTACCAGAACAACCGCAAACAATCCTAATCTAAGAATTCAGACCACTACAGAGTTAGAGGTAGGTACCGACTTAAACTTAACCCCTTCAAAAGGAAATTGGTTTAGCGATATGGTATTAAACGCTACTTATTGGAAAAGAACCTCTAAAGATGCACTTCAGAATGCTCCAGTAGCTCCATCAACTGGGGGTAGCGCAACAATAGATAATTTGGTATCGTTAAAAGGCGATGGTTTGGATTTATCGTTAGATATGACCACCTATAAATCTGAAAATTTTAACTGGAATTTGGGTGTAAGATGGGCTAAAACTAAAACTTATGTAACCGAGGTATCTAACAATATTCCTATTACAAATGGGGTGTTTTATATAGCTCCGGGAGGAGATTTAGGGGCTTTGTATATGCAACGACCATTAACTAGTATTAATCAGCTTAGGCCCGATGGTACTAGATATATTCCTGAAGCAAGTGCTGCTGGTTATACGGTCGCATCAAGTGGTTATGTGGTAAACAATGCCAATTATAATGTGGTTCTAACGGCTGCAAATGACTTACAATTAGTAGGGAATGTTAATCCTGATTTTACCAGTTCATTTATCAATCGTTTTACCATATTTAAAAAGTTAACCATTAGTGCACAATTAGATTGGATTAAAGGAGTGAGTACTTATAATCAGACTAAACAATGGTTATATAGAGATAGATTGTCTATAGATTTCGATAAACCAGTAAATATTGGTGGACAAGAAGGTGCTTTTGTAGCTTATTACAATAGCTTATATAATACCAACACTCCTTTATCGCATTTTGTGGAAGATGGTAGTTATGTAAGATTGAGAGATCTATCAGTAACGTATGATTTGACGAATATTTTAAAACAAAAGTGGATAAGAAATATTTCTGTTACTGCAACAGGAAGAAATTTAGCTACTTGGACTAAATACACAGGTTTAGATCCAGAGACTACGGCCGCTTTAACCAATCAAGGAGGTACAATTTCAGGTTTAGGTTCATTTACCGGTGTAGATTATTACGGTGCGCCAAACTTGAAATCATTCCAATTTAGTATTAATGTTGGGTTTTAATTAAATAATAGAAAGTTATAATTCATAAAAAAATGAAGAAAATAATAGCATTACTTGCAATAGTACTTTTTTTGGCTAATTGCAAAAAATCCGATTTACAATTGGATGATCCTAACTCGCCAACACCCACAGGCTCCTTAGCATCAGTAAAAGGGGTTGAACAGTTTGCATTAGGTATGTGGTTTAAAACACGAATTGGGGGCCTTAATTATTTATCGCATACTCTTATGCAACATAGTTTTATGGGCGATGAGCAGTATACCTCAGCTGGAAATTGGGGCTGGAGATATGTAAGTCAGATTGATAAAATTACACTTCCTGCACCATATAACACTGTTGTGCCGAACGTATTAGGCCTTACTCAAGGCGATCAGTTAAAGGCATTAAATAATCTTTCGGCAACAAACGGATCTCAAACCAATGTTTTGGTGTACGAATGGACTTTGGCTTATGCTCTTAATGGACAAGCCAATTTCTTATTGCAGGCAGTTGAAAATCCAGCAATTACCCTTTCAGCTTCAAAAAAGGCAACTTTACAGGCTTGGGCTTATTGGTGGAAAGGCTTTGCCTATTCTAGAGTTGGTTCAATGTATGTAGCCGGAGTTATCAATAATAAAACAGATGGTACAACAGAAGGAACTTATAGCACTCGTGAGCAAATCATTACAGAAGCAAACGCCAATTTTGATAAGGCTGCTGCACTGTTAGCGCCTCTTGCCGCAAATGACGCTGAATATGCAGCTACTTTAAATGCAATTATACCAATATTTAATAGACCAGTGCCTAATGTAACCATCACACCACAAATGTGGATTAGAGGTATGAATACTTACAAGGCGAGAAATATTATGGTAAACAAAAAAGTTACGGCATTAACTGCTGCTGATTTGACTGCAATTAAAACATTAACAACTGCAGGTTTAGTACAGGGTGATATTACGTTTTTATTTGGTGTTTCGGCGGTAGCTGCTGAGGGTATAGTTGGAAACACTCAAATGCACCCATACTTGTGGAATACAAATATCAATAACGCAGGTTGGAATATCAATCCTACTGAGCGTTTAACGCAGGATTTCAAACCAGGTGATCAACGTTTTGTAAAAGGTATCTCTACTTTAGCAGTTCCTGTAGTAGATAACCAATCCAGGGGAATTCAATTTGGTTCTCGTTATAACTTTACGACCATTCAAAATGGTGGTTTCTGGTCTTCTCAGGCTAGAACTGGAACTGGTGCTCCTTTTACACTTAGTTTTGCTGGATCTTGGGAAGAAAATGCATTAATGCGTGCAGAAGTTGAGATTAGAAATAATCAGATTGACGCGGGATTAGCTTTTGTGGACCAAGTTAGAACTGCTCAAGCCGCAGGATTAGCTGCTACTGTAGGTACTGGTTTAAACCAAGTGGATGCATTAGAAGAATTGAGAAAAGAACGTAGAATAGGTCTTTTATTAAGAGGCTTAGCATTTTACGATGCAAGGCGTTGGGGTATCACTGAAAAAGGCAAAGGTAGAAAAGATGCTATTGTTTTAGTGCCAAATTCGGTTTTAAAAATTACTCCAGCTGGTGGATTTACACCCCTTCCAACTTTTATAGATTATAATTATCTAGATTATTGGGATGTTCCAGTTTCAGAATTCAGCTATAATGCACCAACTCCTGGTAGTCCAGCAATAGCAAATTAATATAGATTAATAATGTCAATTAAAAACCCCAGTTACAAACCTGTAATTGGGGTTTTTTTAATATAATAAAAATTATTATCACTCTCTATATCTCTACTATCACTTTATTTTTACACATGTTCTTTTTCTTATTAGTATAAGTATCAAAGCGCTGTTAATTAGCTATTTATAGCCATGTATTTCTTTTTAAGAAACATTTTTTATGAAGTAATTTACTGTAAAATATCCCTTACAAAATCGATTTACTGAAATATTATATGTATTCTTTTAATGTTAAATCAGCATTATTATTTTGCGTTTTGTGTAACTATTTGTAGTTTAGCACTCTTAACGACAAATTTAGTTAACCAAAATTTATTTATTTTATGAAAAAACTTATACTAAGTATGTTCGTAATGTTGCTAGTTGCATTTAGTGCAACGGCTCAGACCCGAACAATTACAGGAACAGTTACTGGCAAGGAAGATGGGAAACCAATGCCAGGCGTAACTGTTATCGTTGTAGGTGCTACAGGTAGTACCCAAACAACATCAAATGGTAGCTATACCATTTCAGTATCGGCTTCAGCTACAGGATTGGAGTTCAAATCATTAGGTTATGTTACGCAAACGGCTACAATAGGCTCAAGAACCGTAATCAATGTTTCTTTAGCTGAAGATACACAAGACTTAAGCGAAGTAGTAGTAGTAGCTTATGGTACTGCTAAGAAAGAAAGTTTAACAGGTGCCGCTTCGGTTGTTACTGCTAAAAACTTCGAAAACAGACCAAATACATCTTTGCAAAAAGCATTACAAGGTGCTGCTTCTGGTGTACAGGTAACGAGTGTTTCTGGTCAGCCAGGTGCTGCTACACAAGTACGTGTACGTGGTATTGGTTCAATCAGTGCTGGCGCTGCTCCGTTATATGTAATTGATGGTATTGCGGTTACTTCATCTGGTTTAGATTTAACATCTGTAGCACAAACGGCGGATGTATTATCATCACTAAATCCGAATGACATCGAGTCAGTAACTATATTAAAAGATGCTTCGGCAGCTGCTATCTATGGCTCAAGAGCTGGTAACGGTGTTGTTTTGATTACCACTAAACAAGGTAAAGCGGGTGCTACGAAATTCTCTGCTAGTGTTACAGGTGGTTATTCTTCTCAAGCAGTTGATAAACATGAAGTATTGAATGCTCAAGAATACTTTAAATTGTACTTCGATTCTTATTATGCACAACGTATAGCAGCTGGTTTAGCGCCAGATGCAGCTGCTACCGCAGCAAATGCTTTGGTAATAACAAGACTAACTCAATTGAGTGGTGGAGTGAGATACAATAACCCATTTAACACAGCCAACCCATTTGTTGCAGGTGGTGCACTTGCTCCAGGGGCAGTATTATTATATGATACTAATTGGAGAGATGAAGTATTAAGGCGAGGGGTAACTAAAGATGTGAATGTTTCTGCTAGTGGCGGTACTGAGAAATTAAAGTACTATGTTTCTGGTGGTTATTTTGATCAAAAAGGTATTATCATCGGTTCGGATTTTAGAAGATTTTCAGGTAAGTTTAACTTAAACAATACCGTTAACGATTTCTTCTCTTTCGGTATCAATAACACGTTATCAAATTCAGCTCAAAATACACCAGCTGGTGCGGGTGGTGGTGCTAACCCAGTTAGGTTTGCTGATATAGCTTCTAATATTTATTCTCTATATGTAAGAGATGCCGCTGGAAATCCAGTATTGGATGTAAATGGTAAACCAATTTACAGTTATGTAAACCCAGTATCTCCGGATTTTAACCCAGTTGGATTAAATGAATTAGATCAATATTTAACTAAAATTACACGTATCACTACTAGTCCTTATGCAGAAGTTAAATTCCTAAAAGACTTTACGGCTAAATCAACAGTAAGTTTAGATTATTCAGCAGTTAGAGAAAACCAATTTTACAATTTATTGCATGGTAATGGTGTTGCTCCAAAAGGTAGAGCTTATCGTTATGCAAAAGAAGATATCACAACAACATTTGTTAATACTTTAGTTTATAATAAAACTGTTGGTAAACACAATGTTAATGTATTATTAGGTCAGGAGGCTTACAAAAACAAGTTTGATAATATTTATGCTCAAGCAACTGGTTTTGCATTCCCAGGTCAAACAGAATTAGTATCTGCATCAACTCCTGCAGTAGCTACTTCTTCTTACACTGAAGCAAGGTTTTCATCTTATTTCTCAAGACTAAATTATGATTTTGATAACAAATATTTCTTATCAGGAAGTTTTAGAAGAGATGGTTTCTCTGCATTTGGTCCAGATACAAAATATGGTAACTTCTGGTCTGTAGGTGGTGCTTGGAGAATTAGCCAAGAAAACTTTATGAAAAGCTTTACTTTCCTTAATGAGTTAAAATTAAGAGCTAGTTATGGTGTAACTGGTAATAATGATATTGGTCGTTATGCAGCTCAAGGATTATACGGATTAGGAGGAGCTTATGAAGGTACTGCAGGTATGACTTATACTCAATTGGCAAATGATCTTTTAGGATGGGAGAAAAACTCTACCACAGAATTTGGTTTAGAGTTTTCGGTATTAAACCGTAGATTAGGTGGTGAAATTTCTTATTTTGATAGAGGTTCTGATGGGCTATTATTCGCACAACCATTATCTAGAACAACTGGTTTTTCATCTATCAATACCAATTTAGCGTCTATGGATAATAAAGGTATTGAGATTACTTTAAATGCTAACCCTGTTAGAACTACAGATTTCAACTGGAACTTATCTCTTAACTATACTAAAATCAATAATACGGTTAATAAATTAACTCAAAATGAAGTAGTTAACGGAACCAAATTGTTCAGAGTAGGTGATGATTTAAACCAATGGTATTTAAGAGAATATGCAGGTGTAGACAAAGCTGATGGTAGACCAATGTGGTATAAAGATGATGCTAATGGTAATAAAGTAACTACTAAGGTATATGCTGAAGCGAAACAATATGCTGGTTTAGGATCTGCTTCTCCAAAATATTATGGTGGTTTCAACAATAACTTAACCTACAAGAACTTTGATTTTAGCGTATTTACTTTCTTCTCAGTAGGTGGTAAAGTTTATGACAACTTATATTCGTCATTGATGCACAATGGTATTAGCCCAGGACAACAAATGTCTAGAGATGTATTAAATGCATGGTCTGCAACGAATACCACTTCAGATGTGCCTAGATTTTTACCTGCATCAAATACAGATCTTTCAAATAGCCAATCAAGCAGATTTTTGTTTAGTGGAACTTATATGAGAGTGAAAAATATCACTTTAGGATATACTTTAGATAAAGCATGGACTAGTAAAGCTAAACTATCAAATGTGCGTTTGTATGTAATGGCAGAAAATCCATTTACATTCGCTAAACATAAAGGTTTTGATCCAGAGGCAAGTATTGCAGGAACAAGTGATAATGATATTCCAAATATCAAAACCTTCTCTGCCGGTTTAACTGTTGGATTTTAATTATATAGAAAGAAGAATATGAAAAAGATTAATAAAATCGCAATATATAGTGCAATGATCCTCCTTGTTGGTCTTGGTGGATGTAAAAAAGAGTTTTTGGAAGTTGCGCCAACTACAGCAATTGGTGCTAAAGAAGCATTTTCAAGCCCAGAAAAAATCGCAGCAGCGTTAACAGGGATTTATGATTTATCTACAACTCCAGATTATAGATACAATATGATCCTTAACAATGATGTTAAAGGTGGTGATGTATTGGTGGTAAGTGGTGCTGGAAACTACGGCCGTTTTGTAAACGGTTACCAATTTATTGAAAGTCCAAGCTCTGTAGAGCCTTCGAACTATTGGACAATAGGTTATAGAATTGTAGCAAATGCAAATCAGTTCGAATTAAATATTCCAACTGCTCCATTAACCGCAGCTCAGAAAACAGCATATTTAGCAGAAACTAGGGCATTAAGAGCCGAGGCGTATTTCTCAATGATACAATGGTATGCTAAACCGTATACATTAGATCCTGAAGCTTTAGGATTGCCATTATTAACTGCTCCAATCGGGCCAAGTGATCCTTTAGTGGGCAGGTCAAAAGTTAAAGATGTATATGCTTTAATTTTATCAGATTTATTATTTGCTGAAGCTAATCTTCCAGCAACTAAAACTAGTGTTTATAGAATGACAAAAGCAGCAATCCAAGGTTATTTGGCAAGAGTATACCTAACCATGGGTAATTATCCTGAAGCTAGTAAATATGCTAAATTAGCTAGAGTTGGTAAACCACTAGGAAATGGAGCTTCTTTATTAGCAGGTTTTAGAGCACCAACTTCAGAATGGATTTATGCATTGAACTCAAGAACTGATGATAACTCTGGGTTTTTAACCGTGAACTCTTTCTATGATCCATTTGATATCGGTTACTCTAGTTTTAGAGTAAATGATGCATTCTTTAACTCATTTGCTGCAAATGATGTACGTAGAAATCAATTTAATGTTGATGGTGTAATTGGCGAGAGAAGAGGTCCTGAAGGATATTTGATCAATAAATTTGATTTTAATACTTCTCCTGCGCAAGATCAAGTAATTATCCGTTCATCAGAAATGTATTTAATTGAAGCTGAAGCTGAAGCAAGACAAGGTGTGGCAAATGAACCTGCTGCTAAAGCTGCTTTATTGGCAATCCAATCTAGAGCAGGTGTAGCTACTACTGCTTCTGCAAATACGGGACAGGCTCTAATTAACGAGATTATGGTTGAAAGAGGAAAAGAGTTATATGGCGAAGGATTTAAATTCTTCGACTTATTAAGAACTAAAACTCCTGTAACAAGAGCTACTGGTGTTGGCCACTGGGCTATTGTTAATTTCCAACCTGGTGATAACAAATTAGTTCTCCCTTTACCTCAAACAGAGTTAAATGCGAATCCAGTATTAAAAGGACAACAAAACCCAGGTTACAGCAATTAATATTTGCCGATCTGATCAAATAAGAAAGCCGCCTCAAATTTGAGGCGGCTTTCTTTGTAATTGATACTAAGCAATAATATGCCCTATAAATAGATCTATCTGAAAGCAGTATAACTTATGTTGGTAAGTGAGTTATGAATTTGTTTAGTTTACTGAATAGCATAGGTTCTTTGGCGTAAAGACTGTAGGTAGAGCTACCACATCGGTTCAGGGTCAAGAGGTGTTAAGCCAATGGTTCATGGTTGCTGCGATTGAAAGATCAATTTTAAGGAATGTAATATTTACAACAACTGAATAGTTAGCCAATAATTTCCTTCTTATTCATAAAAAAGCCAAACCTCTAAGAAGTTGGGCTTTCTGTTTTCTGATAATATATGCTATTTTTTTACATCCTTTAGTAATTCTTGGATCGCAACTTCTAACTGCTGATCTCTACCTTTATCAATCATTCCTGGCATATTTTTAACCTGAATGTCTGGTTTGGTTTCATTGTTTTCTAACCATTCTCCAGCTTTGTTTTTGGCACTAATTGGAATTGAACCCCATCTGGTGCCGTCTTGCAATGATTCCCATCCGGCAAAGCTACAAGTACCTGGTACAGGCATACCAACAGTTTTGCCAATGCGTAAATCCTTATAACCACAAGAGAAACAATGCCCATCGCTATAGTTAGCTTCATTAAACATTGCTAAAGTAGGTTTTGTCCACCTAAAAGTAGGTTCGCTGCCCATAGAGCGTTTATCGGTGGCGTAATCTAAAAACTTCTGTCCGGTGAAAAACATAGCCAAGTCTGCAACCAAATCTCCACCGCCATTGAAACGTGTGTCTACGATCACTGCTTTTTTATCGGCATACTTGCCCATCATTTCTTCATAAATGTTGCGGTACGGGCCATCGCTCATGCCTGGAATGTGAACATAGCCCAACTGTCCATTGCTCAAGCTGTCTACCTCTTCCTGATTTTTCTTAACCCAACGTCGGTAGAGCAATTGATTTTCCAAACCTAAGCTAATTGGTTTGATGGTTAACTGCTGTCTTTCGTTAGTTTTTGGATTAAACAGATCTAATAGCGTAAACTGTCCCGCTTTTCTATTCAAATATTTAGCAACATCTTGATTGTCTTCAATAATTTGTCCATCAATTTTTTCAATAATCATTCCTGGCTTTACATTGATTTTTGCTTTATCTAATGGACCACCTGCTATAATTTCATCAATTAATAGCCCGTTTGCTTTATGGTTATAATTCATAAAAATACCCAATGAGGCTGTAGCATCATTAGTAGAAGCACTGCTGCTAAACCTAGCGCCAGAATGGGATACATTTAATTCGCCCAGTAATTCAGATAGCATTTCAGCAAATTCATAACTGTTGCCTAGATGTGGCAAATATTTTTTGTAGGCAGGTTTTAAACCTTCCCAGTCTGCCCCATGCATATCAGCAGTATAAAACATGCCTTTATTTCTTAACCAAACATGATCGAACATATAGGCTCGTTCAGCTTCAGCATCTACCATTACCTCTCCTTCAATACTAATCTGGTCTCTTTTATTGTTCTCCATGTTAATTTTAGAGATACGGCCACCACTTAATAGGTACAGATTTTTTTGAGCCTTATCCCAAGTTAAACTTCCTGATGCACCATCTAAAGCGATTTCCATTTTGGTTTCCTTGGTACGTAAGTTGGTGCTCCATAAATTGGCACCTTTTTCAAAACTTGCTAGGTAATATAACTTCTCTCCATCTTTAGATAGTACGGCATCTCCCAAAGAAGATGAATGTATGGTTAACCTAGTCTTTCTATTTTCGATACCATCCCATTCAAAAACTATCGATGAATCTGGTTTTACTGGTTTTGGTGCTTTAGGGTCTTTTTCTGCCTTTTTTGCAGCTTCTTCTTTAGCTTTCTTTTCGGTTGCTTCTACGTCCTTTAAAAGCGCATAATCATCTTTATCAAGATTAAATCGATCCCATCCTTCTTTGGTAAAGAATAAGCTATATACATCTCTTTGAGATGATCCACTATTGGCATGAGCTTTCATACCATCTCTATTACTAAACCAGATCATTTGTTTGCCACCATTTACCCATTTGGCATTACCATCTCCATAACCGCTTTTGGTTAGGTTTCTCATCGGGATTTTACCTTTAGCATCTAAAAGCACTACTTCTCCATTAGACATGGTAGGTTTATAGGTTGCAAACAACCACTTACTATCTGGACTCCAATTAAAGTATTGGTCGCCATCTTGCATGTAATACAGTTGGTCTGGAGTTAAAAGTGTAGCCGTTTGTTTCTTGGCTAACTCCATTACTTTTAATGACCTTCTATTTTCGATATAGGCAATACTTTTACCGTCTGGAGAGAAAGAGGGCATGTAGTTATCACTACCATTGCTAATTAGTGGTTGTTCATCCAATACTGTTGAGGCAAAAAAGTAAGGCTCTTCTTTACGTACTTTTTTGGTTTGGTAAATGCGCCATTTCCCATCTCTTTCACTTGCATAAACAATAGATTTTCCATCTGGAGCGAAATCTACGAAACGTTCTTGCTCTGGTGTATTGGTTATCCTTTTGGTCATTTTACCATCAGCAGAAGTTACAAAAACCTCACCTCTAGCTATAAAAGCAACTTCTTTTCCGTCTGGTGATATAGCCATTTCCCTTACGCCACCATTAATAGCCACAACCCCATCATTATTAGCCTTATCTTGTGTGTTAATGATAACCTCTAATTTTTTAGGTTGTTGACCAGATTTTAGTGTATATAGCTCACCATCATAGCCGAAACTCAAAGTTCCATTTTCAGCGCTGCTTAAAAAACGAACAGGGAAAGTTTTAAAACTAGTGATTTTTTCACTTTTGGCATTTTCTTTTAAAGCCATTTTATGAATGTTGAAATTGCCGCTTTCTTCACTTAAATAGAAAATACTTTGCTCTTGGTCTGCAAAAACTGGGTTGCGATTTTCGCCATAAAAGCTAGTCAATTGTTGGTGTTTGTTTGTCTTCTTATCATAAACCCAAATTGCCCTAGCTACGGAAGATTGATGATGCTTGCGCCATTCATTTTCTCCGCCTTTTTTATCATGGTAGATCATTTTAGATCCGTCTTTACTTGTTTGCACATATTCTGCAGGTATAGTAAACACTTGCTCTACCCTGCCGCCTTGTGCAGCCACACTGTAAAGTTCTGGTTGGGCTGCAGTTGGATATTGACGGTGAGCCGCTAAATCTTGTCTAACCCCTCCAAACAATACAGATTTGTTATCGGCTGTATAACTATAAGGATACTCGTCTGTAGAGTGAAAAGTTAACCTCTTCGCTGCACCACCGTTTGCATTCATTACAAATACATCGAAATTTCCGTAGCGATCTGATGCGAAAGCGATTTGTTTACTGTCTTTGCTCCATGTAGGCATAAAATCATGTGCTTCATGAAAAGTAAGTTGCTGCGCTGTTCCTCCGGTGCTTGCTACTTTGTAGAGGTCTCCTTTATAAGTAAATGCTATGGTTGTTCCATCTGGAGAAATTGTTTGATAACGTATCCATTGAGGCTTAATTTGTGACTGTGCCTGCACTACAATGAACAAAGCAAAGAATAAAGTGTAAATCTTTTTCATTAAAATCTGGTTTTGACTCTAAAAGTAAACGATAATCTGCTAATTGCACATTTATAACAAAAATATCATGCGCAGAAGCTGATTCTGACAATTGATAGGATAGATAACTAATGGTCGTGCTTACTTCTTATCTATGCTATACTTTCCTGGGCCGATAAAAATCAAGCTAAAAAATACAATACCTAGCTCTATAGCGTGGGAAGCACCGCTTAAACCATCGCCTTTTCCAAAGTGAACTAGTGCGGCAATGATCATAGTAAATACCAAAAGTATGTTCACTGGTCTAAAGAATAGGCCCAGAATTAGTAGCAATCCGCCAACGCCTTCTGCCGCTGCGGCCATAAAGCCCCATACTACTGGTAAAAAATCTATGCCCACTACCTTCATGCTGCCTCCTAGTCCTTCCCATCCGGTTGGTCCACCTGCTAGTTTTGGGAAACCATGTACCATAAACATAATGCCTAAACCAATTCTAAGAATTAATAAACCTGTATTGCGGTATTTGCCTAAACTGTCTAAAATTGCCATTGTTATTTAAATTTGAATTGAACGTTTTGTTGCTCTATTTGTAAAGATACATTTTTACCCAAAACCATAGTTCTATTGTCATCAATGTGCCCAGTTGGAAAATTGAAAGCTACCGGGTAATCGTATTCTTTTACCAATTGCCAGATTACTTCCTCAGGCGTTTGCCCAAATGGAATACTTTCTTGTGGTATGTCGTTAAAAGCGCCAACAATTAGGCCTTTTAATTTACTTAGTTTACCTTTTCGCTTTAATATACGCATCATTCTATCAATAGCATATTCATGTTCGCCAACGTCTTCTAAAAAGAGAATTTTGCCATCATATTCCATTTCAGAGGCAGAACCCTCTACTGCAATTAAAAGGGTTAAATTTCCGCCAATCAATATGCCTTCTGTAGCACCATTTCTATTTGGGAATTCACTGCTATATTGATAACTATTTTCTTCTCCAAACAAAGCATTTTTTAAGCTTTGTAATGCAGCTGGTGTGCTGGTATCGAAAGTATAAGGCATTTGTCCGTGTATGCTTTGCACTTTCAATTTGGCAAATGCATGAGACAATAAAATGGTGATATCACTGAAGCCGATTAGCCATTTTGGATGTTGGTTAAATTTTGTAAAATCTAGCTCATCTATAATTCGGATGGTGCCATAACCACCTCTACCTGCAATAATTGCTTTAATGCTGGGATCATCTAAGTACTGTTGTAAATCGGCTGTCCTTGCTTCGTCAGTGCCAGAAAATTGATGATAGCTGCCATTAACGGTTTCGCCTATACATACTTCCAAGCCCCAATCTTTTAAAATGGCAATTGCGCTGTCTATTGGTTTAGGTAATTTCTTAGCAGGACAGACAATCGCAATCTTATCGCCTTTTTTTAAGTAGGGTGGCTGTTTAATCATAGGTAAAAACAATATCTTTGCAAAATAAAAAAATAGTTTTGGATAACAGTAAAATTAAAAGATATACCGTAACGGCAGCTTTGCCTTACACCAATGGTCCGGTTCATATTGGTCATTTGGCAGGAGTTTATTTACCTGCAGATACTTATGTGCGTTATTTGCGCAGCAACAAAAGAGATGTAAAGTTTATTTGTGGCTCTGATGAGAATGGTGTGCCAATTACGCTAAAGGCAAAAAAGGAAGGCATTACTCCGCAAGAAGTTGTTGATAAATATCATAAAATTATTGGCGATTCTTTTAAAGAGTTTGGTGTTTCTTTTGATATCTATCATCGTACTTCGTCATTAACGCACCACCAAACGGCAGAAGATTTTTTCGAAAAACTGTACAAAGATGGCGTGTTTACCGAAGAAGTAACAGAACAATACTACGATGAGAAAGCGCAAACTTTCTTAGCAGATAGGTACATTACAGGTACTTGCCCTAAATGTGGCAATGAAAATGCTTATGGCGATCAGTGCGAAAACTGCGGTAGCACTTTAAATGCAACTGATCTAATCAATCCAAAATCTACCTTATCTGGTGAGCCACCTGTGCGTAAAGAAACCAAGAACTGGTTTTTACCCTTAGATCAATACGAGGATCGATTAAGAACTTATATTGAAAGCCATAAAGAGTGGCGTCCAAATGTGTATGGACAATGCCAAAGCTGGTTAAATGCTGGCTTGCAGCCAAGGGCGATGACAAGAGATTTAGATTGGGGAGTAAAGGTTCCAATTAGAGGTGCTGATGGGAAAGTTTTATATGTGTGGTTTGATGCTCCAATAGGTTATATCTCTGCAACTAAAGAACTTTGCAACTATGCTAAATTAGATGTTTGGAATCCAAAAGCAGAAGAATATTATATCAATCAGGTAGAAACAGATAAATGTGGTTGGGAAGAATATTGGAAAGATGATTCTACCAAATTAGTCCACTTTATTGGTAAAGACAATATTGTTTTCCATTGTATCATTTTTCCAGCAATGCTGATGGCACATGGGGGATATATTTTAGCTGACAATGTACCAGCAAACGAGTTTTTAAATTTAGAAGGACAAAAAATATCTACCTCTAAAAATTGGGCAGTTTGGTTAAATGAATATTTGCTAGAGTTTCCGGATAAGCAAGATGTGTTACGTTATGTATTAACTGCAACAGCGCCAGAAACCAAAGACAATGATTTTACCTGGAAAGATTTCCAAGCCCGTAATAACAACGAATTGGTTGCGGTACTAGGTAATTTCATCAACAGAGTTACCGTATTAACGCATAAATATTTTGATGGTAAGGTACCTATGTTAATGGCACTTACTGAAGCAGATGAGGCGGTAATAGAAGAGCTGAAAACATATCCCGCAAAAATCAGTGCATCTATAGAAAATTATCGTTTTAGAGAGGCTTTGGGTGAAGTGATGAATGTTGCTCGTTTAGGTAATAAATATTTGGCAGATACAGAACCTTGGAAAGTGATTAAAACTGACGAAGATAGGGTGAGGACCATCTTAAATATTAGTTTGCAGATTGCAGCCAACATTGAAATTTTGATTGAGCCTTTCTTGCCATTTACTGCAGATAAGCTGATGAAAATGCTGAATTATGGTGGGCACATTTGGGCAGATGCTGGAGGTACTGAATTATTGAAAAGAGGCCACCAACTGAATGAACCAACGTTATTATTTGCCAAAATTGAGGATGAAGAAGTGCAGGCACAGATTGACAAGTTGAACAATAGTAAAACTGCAAATGCGCAAGCTAATGCTACTGTTGTTGCAGCTAAAGAAAATATTCAATTTGAGCAGTTCGGTCCAATGGATATCCGTGTAGCGACGATTGTGGCAGCAGAAAAAGTTGAGAAAACTAAAAAGCTATTAAAATTAACTGTAAGTACTGGTTTAGACGAGCGCACAGTAGTTTCTGGTATTGCGGAGTACTATCAACCAGAAGATATTATCGGACAACAGGTGAGCTTATTAGTTAACTTGGCGCCTAGAGAGATCAAAGGGATCTTATCTCAAGGCATGATTTTAATGGCCGAAGATGCCCAGGGTAGATTAACCTTTGTATCGCCAACCGTTAAGTTTGATAACGGAAGTGTAATTAGATAATAGCTTAAATCGATAGCTAATTAAAGCCGCTAAATTACTTTTAGCGGCTTTTTTAGCTTTAAATATTTTTCACTAATTCATTATAAGGAGCTATGCAATATTTTTTATCTTGCAACTATTCTTGCTGATACAAAAATGGAAAATATAGAAACTTGGATCAACGAACAGTTGGAGCTGGTTAATCAAAAAGCTGCTGTGCTTGTAGAGCCTCACCTTAAAAATTATGGTGTCGATTTTATAAAAAACGCTATTCAGATCATGCCGCAAAAAATCAATCAAGAGCTCGACTGGGAAGAATTTAAACTAGCGACCAATAAGCTCATCAATGAACTTCCTATAAGCGATAATATAGATAAGGAAATTCAGAAGAGCTATCAGAAAAGCCTTTCTGCTTATAAACAGCTGCTGATGAAGAAGTATAATATGGTTCCGAAAGGATATTATCTAACTGTTTGGATGCCCTTAGGTATTGGTATAGGTTTACCATTTGGTTTAATGTTCAAAAATATTGCTTTGGGTATCCCAATTGGTATTGGCATAGGTTTGGCAATCGGTTCTGGTCTTGATAACAAAGCTAAAAAAGAGAATAGGCAGCTTTAAATCTAGAAGCTTGAGTTCGATGGCAAAATAAAATATTTATGTAGTAATTTGGGCGTTTTAACCTACCTGTACGGCAGGCAGGCACGCTGGTCCACTATATCTTTTTGGCGAATAGAGCCAAAAAGGATGCCATTCCCATCGTTAACGCATCTCCATAAAGATGTTCATTATAAGCAATGTATCTATGCAATGATCCAATCGAGGTAAAACAGAAAAATTCGAAAGATAATTTTATATATTTGCGCAAATATCAATGGCCTCGTAGTTCAACGGATAGAATAGGAGTTTCCTAAACTTTAGATAGCAGTTCGATTCTGCTCGAGGCCACAACATAAAAGCCCTGATTATTTAATAATCAAGGCTTCTATTTTTTACAAGTATATTTAAAACCCTAGTTTGTAGGTTTTATAGGAATAATATTTCCTGCTGCATCAAAATACATTCTGTCCATGGCAACTTCACGGTTAAAACCTGCTGCATCGCCCATTTTGATACCATTAGGATAACTAAATCTGTGATAAACCACATACCATTCATCTTTTCCTGGAATTTGTAATACCGAGTTATGACCTGTTCCGTAAATACCTAATGAAGGATCTTTTTGAAGAATTAAGTTGTTTTCAGCAATTGTAATCTGCCCTGTTGGCGAATTTGAGGTGCCATAGCGAACTCTATAGTTTTCGCTGCGGGTATCATCTTCAGACCAAAGGAAATAATAAGTGCCATTTCTGTAAAACACATAACAACCTTCTCTAAAAGTTTTGTCTGTATTTAAAACTTTCGTAGTATTTGGTTTGATGGAAATCATATCCTTATTTAGTTCAGCAACTGCTAAATAACCGTTGCCCCAATACAAATAACTTTTTCCAGTTTTAGGATCAGTAAATACAGCAGGGTCTATTTCCTGGCCATTTTTAATGCCCTCTGGTTTAGCATTTATTAGAGGTTTACCAGAATCTTTAAATGGGCCAGTTGGTAGATCGGCAACGGCTACTCCAATTTTTTGAGCAGCGGTAAAGTAATAGTAGTATTTATAATCTTTTCCAACCTTCTTTTCTGCGATGGTGGGCGCCCAGGCATTTCGAGGTCCCCATGGTACGTCTTTCTTTAGATCTAAGATCACACCTTCATCAGTCCAAGTTTTTAAGTCTGTAGAAGAGAAGGTTTTAAAGTACGAACCTCCCCAGCCATCAAAACCATCGCTAGTTGGATAGATGTAGTATTTTTTTGTCTTATTAGAATAGAGTACATCCGGATCGGCATAATGACCATCTAATACTGGATTTTTTCTAAGTTGTATTTCCATTCCCTGTGGTACTCCCCAACGTGCGGTAAGTGCTTTAAGTTCAGTTCGCGAGATAGGAATAATCGTTCCGTGACGTGGATGGAAATCCATTTTCACTTCATGATCTATTACCTTAAATCTATCTAAATCAACACTTTCACAAAATTGGTATTTTCCCTTTCCATAAACGTCGTACATCAGGATATACTTATCAGAATTGTTCAGCTTAAATACACTCGAACCTTCTACAGCATCTCTAGTTTGTTGTTTGTAACCAGGTTGTTCTATCCATTTTCCTGAAGTTAATGAATCAGTAATGGCAAGTTTAATTCCATTTCCATTCCCTTCTGTTTTGTAGAACAGATAAAACAGGCCATTTTTGTTGATAATATCGCCATCTATACAAGACTTTCCATTTTTTGGATTGAAAAGTACAGCTGGTTCAGCTTCAAAGTCGGTGAAATCTTGATTAACGTAAGCATAATAGATGATATCTGGCCCACCCGCATGTTGCATCGAAAAATAGACCATGTATTTGCCTTTTGCAGGGTCGAAAATGGTTTGTGGTGCCCAAACGCGTTTCAAATTGTCATGTCCTTTAAAACGTTGCTGAATATTGATAATGGTATGTTTCCAGTTAACTAGGTCATCAGATTTCATCAATACCATTGCACGGTTAGAATCCCACCCTTTTGAAGAGGTCATATCGGTTACCACCATATAGAAAGAGCGACCATCAGCAGAACGAAGAATGTGAGGGTCTCTCACACCTCCGGTTGAACTGATGATTTTAGAATCCAATACAGGTTCGTTGTTATTTAGTGCCCGATAGTTGTAACCATCAGTACTAATTGCAAAACAAACTGCTTCATCCTTTACCGCATTTCCTTTAAAATAGGTAAATAAGTAACCTGCAAAATCCTTATCTGTAGGCCCAGATTTATATACCTGGGCAAGGGTATTTTGGTTGGAAACTAATTGTATAGCGAGAAATAGGATGAGATATAAACCTCGATAATTTTTAATCATGAACTTAATTGTTTGTCTTCTAAAAACAAAGTGCGGTTTCTTTATCCGCACTTTGTAGCTTCTTCTATTTACTTCAGTGAAATCTTCTGTACTTGTGTATAGTTATATTCTCCAGAAACGGTTGATTTGATTCCCAATCTGGCAAATACATAATCCAAATTTTTCAGATTGTCGGGTAGGTCGGTAGCAATGGTGTTTTGGCCACCAAAAACTAGTCCAGCAACATTTCCTTCTGCACGAACTTCACGTTGTACCTGATCTGTTAATATCGACTTGCCTAAATAAAGGCGCACTAATTCTACGTTTGCAGTTGGTACCACTTTATCTACAACAAAACGGGCAGTAATGGTATTGCCAGATTTGGTATAAGTTTCGTTGCTCAAATTAAAATAAGGCGTAACGGGTACATCAATATTAGTATTTCCATTTACTGTTATGGCAATAGTATCAGTAGATTGTTGTAGCCAAGGCGCCTCTCCTCTACGGGTTAGCTTGTACTTACCATCAAATAATTTGGCGGCAAATGTTCCATCTTGGTTAAATGATAAAACAATAGGTGAGCGCAATGGATAACCATCTTGCCAAAGTTCTAGTACTGGTCCGTTGTTACGTACGCTAACCGCTTTTCCTTGGTAAACTACTTTCCCCGAAAGGGTAGATTCTGGAGGGGTAAAGTTATCATATTCGCAAGCTGAAAGCAACATGCCAGCAATTGCTATTATTGGGATTAAAAATTTAATTTTCATGATACAATAAAATTAGTGGAATGGATTTCTAACAATTTTAGGGTTATTGTTCAATACGTTTTGATCAATAGAAGAATAATAGTTGGCCAAACGGAAGAAACGAGCACGTCTGAAACGGCTTGGTCTAACACGTGCATAAATGTACTTGCCATTATCTGGATGCCCGGCTCTTACTACTCTATAAGGGTAAAGTCCCATCACAACTGCATTAGGGTCAGTTTCCGAACCATCCCAAACTAGATGAGCCACACGCCATCTCTTTAGATCGAAGTAACGGTGATCTTCGAAAGCAAGCTCTACACGACGCTCGTTACGGATAATATCTGTTGTTAATGCAGCAAGGCTGTTGGCAGGAAATCCTGCACGGGCACGTAACGTATTTACATAGCCCAATGCCTCTGGGCGTCCTAGCTCGAAGGCTGCTTCTGCAGCGTTCAAATAAACTTCTCCAAGACGGAACCATGGCCACCAGTTTGCTGCCGATGTTCCTCTTGTACTTGCTGCTGGTGCATCACTTACAAACTTACGGATATAGAAACCAGTGTTACTCACATCAGCTGCATCATCTTTAGGGCCATCGAATCCAGTCCATAACTGACCATCTGCATAATTACCACCAAGAACTGCAGAAGTAGTTAATTGGTAACTACCATTGTTCCACACTGCAACACCTGCTTGCATTTTTACTGAGTTGCCTTTAAATGCAGCACCAGGATAAACTACTGTACCATACAAACGTGCATCTTTGTTCGCAAAGATATCCGTTAAACCAGTATAGGCAATGTAGTTTCCAGATCCATCTTTATCTCTTAAGGTACCTTTGCTACCATCTAAGTAATCAAAACTCTCTACGAAACTTAAAGAAGGAGAGATGGTTGAAGAAGACTCATTATCTTCCATCATACTTCTGATGATGTTATCATAAGCAAAACGGTGTACTTTCAAACCAACTGCAAAATCTTTCGCAAAGATCACCTCTTTTGTCTTTTTGTTCAGCATGTCGTAAAAGTTAGCACCTTTATCTGCATTTTCACTGAACAATACAAACGGACCTGTCATTAATTCTTTTGAAGCGGTTAATGATTTGTTATAGTATTCTGTTGCCATTGCTGCTGGGATGCCTACCTCACCGCCAGGAGTGGTAATTGGACTTGCCATTAAACTGTTGTATTTAGCAATAGATCCTGCATATAACATGGCCCTACTTTGTAATGCTAGTACAGCATATTTGTTTGCTCTAGTTTGACTAGCATTATTGCCTGCTAAATCTCCTTTAATCGCTTCTAACTCCTTATAGATAAAATCATATACCTCATGCTCTTTAGCACGTGGGATTTGTAAAGGTGTAGGGTCTCCGCTAAAATCATAGATCAATTGTTTTTCTACAATTGGTACACCACCCATACGTTTTACCATTTCGAAATAAACAAAGGCACGGATAAAACGAATTTCAGCAATAAATAGGGCTTTATCTGTTGCGGTAAGTTTGGTACTTTGGGTTGCAATATTTTCTAACGAAAGGTTCAGGTCTCTAATCAAACCATAGTCCCAATATCTGCCATAATCATTACCGAATTGGAAATCGTTTCTGCCGTTCTGATCTCTGTGGCCCGACCACATGGCATCATCAAGTTCGGTCATCCCACCTGTATTAAATACGCCATGTAAGGATGGTAACCTGTTGTAATAGTTGGCTACTAACGAGGTCATTAATTTAGGGTCGTTCCATAGTTGCTCATCAAGGATCGTAGTTTTTGAATCTCGTTCAAACCACTCATTGTGCTTACAACTGTTCATGCCTAGGCATGTTAACAAAGCTAAAGCTATATAAATTTTTTTCATCTTGTTAAATTTTAAGGTTGTCGGGAATGATCAAGCGATCGTTCCTTCCAAATCTGTCAATCGATATGTATGTCTTAAAAAGTAATGTTGAAACCTGCCATAAACACTTTTTGTTGAGGATATACTACTGCTGCAGCTGCCTCAATCTCTGGGTCAATCTGGAAGTTCTTCACATTATCAAAAGAGATTAAGTTAGATCCGTTTACATAGAAGCGAATTTTCTGTGCTTTTACTTTATCGGCAAAGCTTTTTGGTAAGGTGTAGGCCAATTCCATATTGCGTACTCTTAAGTATCTTACATTGGTTAACCAGAAGTCGCTATTTCTGCTATTTGGACCTGTGTTGCCATTTCTAAGCGCAGGGTAGTAGCCAGGGATCCACTCACTATTTGGATTGTAAGGATCAGCACGGTGCCATCTATCTTCTAACATGTAAGCAGGCGAATTTCCACCTCCGTGAAATGCATTTCTCAACTCATAATCCTGAAACCAAGATTGTACTGCACCTCCGGCTAAGTCAATGTTTAGGTCAATTCCTTTCCAGCTTAATCCAATACGACCACCAAAACTCATCATTGGCGCCCAACCTGTAGGATAACCAATAGGGCGCTCATCCATACCGTTAATCACACCATCTCCATTCACATCCTTATAGATCAAGTCTCCTGGCAATTGAGTTCTATTATTGTTGCCATCATTATTGATTGGGTGGTTACGGATCTCTTCTTCAGATTGGAAACGACCAGCTACTTGATAGCCCCACCAAACACCTCCCCAACGATCTTCTGCTGAGTTTCTATATTCGTTCCATGAATTGCTAAAACGTGGTTTGTAAGATTCTAATGCTTTAAATCTAGAAAAAGTCATGTTTCCGCTAACTACATAGTTCAATTCGCCAATTTTGCTGCTGTAGGTAATGATACCCTCTGCCCCATAATACCCATTTTTACCTAAATTTTCGTTTGGCAAGCCATATCCAATTTCGCTAGGTAGCAATACATCGTATCTCTGACCAGGAAAACCTGTGCGTATAATTTTAAATGCGTCGGCAGTTAAGGTAAGTTTATTGTTGAACATGGCCATATCTACCCCAACATTATAATTGGTGTTTTTAACCCAAGATAAGTTACGAACAGGTAAACCCCTTGGTTGAACACCTGGGTATAAAGTGCCATTCAATATAGCACTTCCAGAATTCCATGTGTATCCTGATAAATAACCATGCATACCTACACCTTCTTCCATCCCTGTTTGCCCTATCGATGCACGGAATTTCATATCATTAATTACACCCTTAAGTGGCTTAAAGAAAGATTCATCAGATATACGCCAGCCCAAACTTGCTCCCGGGAATAAGCCCCACTCTTTGCCTTTGTAATATAAATAAGAACCATCGTAACGGCCTAAAACTTCTAATAGGTATTTACCTTTGTAGTTATAGTTGAAACGGCCAATAAAACCTGCTCTAGCTTCATAACTCCATTCATCTCCAATACCGCTTAATTCTGAAATGGTGGTGATTAATGGGATGTAATTATTGGTTGGATTTGAACCTATAGTAGTTAAAGTTCTATCCCAATCAGAGCGTTCGTAACCTCCCATCACAGCGAAGTTATGATCGCCAAATTGTTTAACATAATCTACTTGGAATTGCGCAAAACGAGCTACTGCCACACGGTCTGTTTTGTATCTCCAACCAGAGTTGGCGCCGTTTGTACGTACGTATTGATCATTCTGATACCTATACACATCATAAGTATATTGGAAACCATCAAATTTGTTATTGGTGTAGTTATAGGAAACAGTTCCTTTTGCAGATAAACCAAACTTGCTTTTGTAGGCAGCATTTAAATTAATGTTACCACTTAAAAAGCTATTGTCTTTATAACCTACAATGTCTCTATCAAATAGGGCAGGATTATAAGCAAAATCATTGGTTTGCTGTGGATATAAAGGGTTGTCATTTGCATATGGAGCTACAGTTGGTCTGTTTTTGAAAATCGCTAAGATAGACGAGAAGTAACCATCTCCACCTGGCAAGCCCACATCTTGTGTTTTTTCTTGTCTACCTGAAATTTGTGCGCCAACGGTAAGCCCTTCTAAAATAGTAGATTCTATATTGGCCTGTATATTAGTACGTTTGTAGTTAAAATCCTTGATCATGGCCTCTTGCTCTAAATTACCTACCGAAAGGAAATAATTTGAGTTTTTGGATCCGCCAGTAACACTTGCATTTAGTGAATGCTGAGGAATATTTTTGCGGATAATCATATCTGCATAATCGTAGCTTTTATAACCAGGTTCTGTTCCAGCTTGCCATTTTGCCAATTCGCTTGCAGTATATACCGAATTTGGATCACGATTTTCATTTTGCGCTACCTCTACTAAACCTCTGGTATATTGTGCGGCATTAGCCATAGTAGGGAAGCGAGTAAGGTTTTGCCAGCCTTGATAACCATTGATGTTGATTTTTGCTTTCTCATCACGAGAACCTTTTTTGGTAGTAATTAAAACTACACCTTTAGATGCCCTGAAACCGTAAACAGCTGCGGCTGCATCTTTAAGGATAGATATACTTTCAATATCTTCTAAGTTTAACGCATTGAATATATCTGCACCAGATGCATTTTGGGTGCCTACCCAGTCAGTTCCAGTTTGGCCTCCATAAGCTACTCCGTCAATCACGTATAAGGGATTACCCATATTACGTATTTCGATGGCAGCACCTCTTCCTGGTCTAGCATCTTTAGCACGTACAGAAACACCTTGTACCTTACCGGCAAGTGCTCCAGCAGCTGTGGTAGAAGAGCTTCTTACCAGATCTTCCGCTTTAATGTTACTTACTGCCCCGGTAATGGTTCGTCTAGATTGTTTACCATAGCCTACTACAATAACCTCATCTAAATCTTGGTTATCAACCTCTAAGATGATGTTGAACTCAGTTTTGTCGCCAATGGTAATGGTTTGTTTTTTGTAGCCGATGTAAGATACAAAGAAAGCATCTTTACTTACCGTTAACTGGAAGCGGCCTTGTTCATCAGTAGTTGCAAATTCCCTGGCTTCGCCTTCAACTAAAATAGAAACACCTGCTAGTGGCTCATTTTTGTCGTTGAAAACTTGTCCGGAAATCTTACGCTGTGCGAATGAATAGGTAGGAATTCCCCATATCATTACGCATAAAAAGAAAATTTTCAGGATTCTCATGTCATATTTGGTTTTTGATTAAAACTTGTGATTCCTTTTTGTAAATCCTGTTTCCCAATAGACATTGGTATGCGGTAACGATTGATGATTGTTATTGAATTGAATATGCTATTCTGCATTTTTCATCATCATGTTAAATCCCTTTGTTAGAGATTACCTGTTCATCGAGTAACCGGATTTATAATTGGTTTCTGCAACCAAACTTAGTAGAATATGCTATGCAGCGGCATATACAAATCCGTCAATTAACATGGGGTTTTTCGTCAAAATTACGTTTTTTAACCCTTGAGGTTGTTTTTTTGATATTCGGAAGGCAATTGACCAAATTCTTCTTTAAAACATTGGCGGAAATAAATAGAGCTATTAATGCCTACCATAAGTGCTACTTCCGTAACATTATATTGTCCAGAACGAAGTAATTTTGCAGCTTTTTGAATTTTAACTTTACGTACTAATTGGTTAATGTTTTTCCCGGTAAGTGCTTTTAATTTTCTGTAGAGCGTAGATTGGCTCATGTTCATTTTATCTGCTAATGTTGCTACATCAAGCACTTCATCTTGTATACATTCTTCCACTAAACTTACAAATTCTTGTACGAATATATTTTCACGCCATAAATCTGGGTTTACTTTAGGTTGGCTCGCTTCCACATCTTTATCAGTTGTAGAAAGTTGCCCTAAAACCTCGGCATATACTGCTTTTCTTTTAGCCAACAGATTTTCAATTCGTTTATGAAGTAGTTTAGGGCTAACCGGTTTGGTTAGGTAAGAATCTACGCCTAATTCATAACCGTGTTCCTTATCTGTTTCTGTGTCTTTTGCGGTTAGGAAGATGATAGGAATGTGGCTGGTTTCGCGGTTTTGTTTCAGTTTTTCCAGCATCATAAAACCATCCATATCAGGCATCATAATATCACTTAGTATAATATCTGGTATACGAGTATTTGCCAACTCCAAACCATATTTGCCATTTTTGGCAGTAATGATTTCATAAGTTGAGGATAATACTGATGACAAATATTCACGAAGATCTTTTTCGTCTTCAACTAACAGCAATAAAGGGAGGACTTCTTCTCTTGGTTCATTAATCGAGTTTGGTAATACGCTATCGTTTTGCAAAGTTGCTACAGCATTGGTTAATAAACGCACACAAAATTCACTGCCAATTCCAACTTCGCTCTTCACAGAAATTTTGCCATGATGTATTGCAACTAACTCTTTAACAAGCGATAAACCAACGCCAGTACCTTGGCTTACAGATTTAGGAACCTGGTAATATCTGTCAAAAATTTTGTCTAAATGTTCAGGAGCAATGCCAGGGCCAGTATCTTTTACGCAAATAAGAGCAATGGTACTTAAACGATCTTGTTCATACTTCAAAGTAATTTCTATATGGCCATTTTTGGTGTATTTATAAGCATTTGATAATAGATTGTCTAAAATAAGCTGTACAATTTCAGCATCAAAAGTAGTTTTGATATCTTCCTTTATAGGATTATAGATGATGTTTAGGTTAGTTTTCGTGTTTGCTTCTATATACTTTTGTACGGTTTCCTGTACCATTTCGCCCAAAAAATCTTCGCCCAATACCAATGGTTTGTGCTGAGATTCTACTTTTCTGAATTCGAGTAACTGGTTAACCAAAGCAAAAAGCCGATTGGCATTTTTTTGAACCATTAGCACCCATTCCTTATGTTTGGATGCCAATTTTTCTTCGTGCAGCAAATCTTCTAATGGACCAAGAATAAGGGTAAGTGGTGTTCGAAGTTCATGCGTAATGTTAGTGTAGAAATTTATTCTTTCTAAATTCAGTTTTCTGTCTTGTTCTATTTGTTGCTTTTTAACCCGTAATTCAGCTTCAGCATAAACCTTTCTGATATGGAATACCAATAATGCGATAACAATTGATATGGCTATTAGGGCATAAATAATCAATGCATAACCATTTAGATAAAATGGAGGAGAAATATTGATGAAGAGCTTTCTATAATCTTCAGACCAAGTTCCATTTTTTTGGCGGGTTCGGATGCGTAATTCGTAATTTCCGTCTGGGATATTTCTGAAATCGAGGTTTTTTTCATTGTCTAAGAATATCCAGTTCTTATCTAAACCATGTAACTGGTAGCTAAACTCTACCATATCATTTAAGGCATAATCCATAACGGCTAGTTCTACACGAAAACTATTTTCATTATGCTCTAGATTAATTTCTTCCGTAAGACTAGGGTGCTTTTCGGATTGGGCATGTGTTTCTCCAGTATTAAATACGGTAAAGCGACTTATTCTAATCGGTGATTTTGGGAGGCTTAATGGAATAGCTGTTGGATTAAAATAAGCAACTCCAGCGGGCATTCCGAAATAAAGTTGACCTTTGCTATCTGTACCCACACTATTGATACTAAAGCCGCCCAAAGGTAAACCAAAAGCCTGATCATAACTTAGAAAGCGTTTTTGCTCTGGTAAATAACGAAGTAGTCCCGATCTAGTAGAGCACCAAATGTTTCCGTTACGGTCTTCGGCAATAGCATTGATAGTTAACCATGCATCTGTTCCTGGCGGAGGGATATTTTCAACGTCGCCTATTGTTTTATTAATACTTTGTAGCGCAAGCCCCTCGTTTGTAGCAATCCAGATGTTGTTGCTATGGTCAATTATCAAATGGTTAATAGTATTGCTGTTGATTCCTTGCCCTTTTGTTATTCTTCTTAAAAGGCTTCCATTGGCATCAAAAATATATAGGCCTTGGCCATAGGTACCCACCCAAATGTTTCCCTTACTATCTTTAACCAATGTTCGGGGAGCGTAATCTCCGAGTGCGGGTTTAATCGTAATTAGCTTTTTATTGGTGCCAGCGGTAAGGTTATGAATAAAAACGCCTTCTTCTGCAGCAAAATAGATATTTCCCTGTTTGTCTTCTACAATAGCCCTAACAGCAGATATCCTTTCGCCAAAATCAATTATTTTCCAGGTTTTAGTTTTTGCATTGAAAAAAGATACCCCACCTTTTTTCTCTAACCCAAACCATTTATTGTTTTGGCTATCTTGAAACCCAGAAAGCAGGAAATTGTCGGTAAGGCCACTGTTGCTTGTATTTTTTTTAGCTATTGTTCCATTGGGCGCTACCTGTAATATACCATCGCCCACTGTTGTAAGCCATATGCTATTGTCGGTATCGTTAAATATACTCGTTACTGTTGCGGGTTTACCCTGTCCAGGCATCAACTCTTGCGTAGATAGTATAGAGAAGAAAGGTTTGATATGGCTCATAAATGCTAATCCACTACTGTAGATAGCCATCCATACATTTCCAAACTGATCACGATCTATATTTTGGATGGAGGAAGTATTGCCTAGTTTTAGGTTAAAAGGGGTAATGTTGGTGATGTCTGGGAGATCTTGGCCTGCAGGATATGCTGTTCTAAGAATAAATAATTGTGATGATGCAGCACCTACCCATATCGCCCCATCAATTTCCTTAATAGAATATACAAACGGCTCCTCGCCATTAATGCTTTTAGCTGCGAGGTCAACCTTACGAATGCTTTTAGTAGTAGGGTTATAGATTGCCAGTCCTTTTCTGGTGCCAATCCAGATATTGCCATCCTTATCACAAAAAAGAGATTTTACCTCGTTATCAGGCAAAATTCCATTGCTATTGGTAGTATTGATGGTTGCCGTTGTTTGATTTTTTACATCTAAAATAGATATACCTTTACTTACATGACCAATATAGAGCGTTCCTTTTTTATCTTCTGCTAATGTCCAAATGCTGTTTTCGGCTAGCGATGGAATATTTTTTCGATTAAAGCGCTCGAATGTTTTTTTAATAGGATCAAAACGTTGTACACCCTGATGGTAAGTGGCCAACCACAGTTTGCCACTTTTCGACTTGATAATATCTGTGATATCATTAGTAGCAATAGATTTTGGATTTTTAGAATCATGTACATGATAGGAGAACCTATTCGTTTTCATATCATATACATTTAATCCATTTGCTCTTGTACCTATGTAAAGCTGATCATCATCATACAAAAGCGTATTGATCTCGTTGCTATTTACTGATAAGCCATCTGCTTTTTCTGATTTATAGTATTGCTTAAAGGAATTGCTTGCAAAACGGTTAAGACCCATTTCGGTGGCAATCCATACAAATCCATATTTGTCATGCACTACATCTATCACCTGCTGACTTGATAATCCGTCTTGCAGGGAGAGATATTTCGCCTGATTGGGCTGGGCCCATAGCGTAATTGAATACAGTGTTAATAACAAAAAAAGCTTCGATCTCATTTTTATGTATTTGATCGATTATATAATGAACTACTTACCAACAATAACAGCACCTCCATTAGCTAACAGTTTCAGTTTAATCTGTTTGTTTTTAGTTAACTTAAGCGGTGTTTTTTGTGGCGATCTATCATCCAAATCACTATATAAAGATACTTCACTTGCGGTTAACATGGGTAGCGATATGGTAATTGTTTTGTCTGTTTTTTCTGCGTTTATGGCTGCGATGTACCAAGTGTCCCCTTGTTGTCTTGCCAAAACGCAATACTTTCCAGGATAGCCATCAATTAAGGTGGTATTATCCCAAGTAGTTGGCACATTTTTCATAAAATCAATTACGTGTGCAGGCATATCTGTAAGGTTGTTTGGCGTAATGCCAAAGTTTTGTACTGGGGTTTGGAATAGCACAGCTGTTGCCAATTGAAAAGTTTCAGTTGTTTTTCTGATGGTACCACCATCATTTTTCTTGTTATGGCGTTTGTTTAAAAGTACTGGGCCAAAATCCATTGAGCCTACTGCGTTACGGATAAATGGATGTAAACTTGCATTGAAAGCTTCGTTATCATTGGCATGTTGAGTAAAAATCAGGTTTTCTGAAGCCAATACCGCTTCGCTTCCCACAAAGTTGGGATACATTCTTTCCCAGCCTCTTGGCAAAGTACACCCATGAAATATTACGGTAAGCCCATAGCTATTGGCATCAGATAGGATGTCTTCATATAATTTCAGGGTTTCTTGCTTATCGCCACCAAAAAAATCTACTTTAATACCTTTAATACCAACACGCTGCATCCAAGCCATTTCTTTCTTTCTTGCCGAAGCTGTATTCATTTTGTATTTCGGGGTCTGAGGGGCATCATTCCAAAAACCATTAGAATTGTACCACAAACATATGCCTACATTTTTGGTCTTGCCATAAGCAATTAATTGCTCTATTTTTTCTCTTCCAATATTGTTATCCCACCAGTTGTCTACTAGCACAAATTCATAACCCATAGCCGCAGAAAGGTCAACAAATTTTTTCTGATCTTCAAAGTTGATACTTCCATCTTGCCACAATAGCCAGCTCCAAGTAGAGCGACCAAAAGTATAGGTTTTTGAGGGCTCATATTGAGGTTCTACCACATCAAATGGGATTGTAGTCTCTGCGATTGGCTTAAGTGTACTGCCTACGGTAATGGTTCGCCAAGGGGTATTTCCTGGAAGCGATATAGTAGGATTTGCTGCACCTATGCCATTATTCTCTCCAGCCTCTGGAAAAGCTATTTTATAGTTGCCATCTTTTGTACCCTCGCTTAATTTCGATCCACAGTACAATGAGTTTACGCCAGTTTCGGAAAGCAGTACCCAACCTTTATCACCAACATGGAAAAGCGCTGGAAATGTGTAGCCTACACCATATTTTGATGGGATGCCCATAGCCTGATCTGGTGTATATTCTTCCTCGTAACTTGGTTTGGTCTTCATCCAACCAATCATTGGTGTAGCTTGTGGAGTTAAGAAGGTGGTGGTTACTGTTGGGAATTTATAACCACTCAATTCTTCTTCAATAATAAAAGTTGCTGGTTCGCCAGTTTGAGGGACTTGATACCTGAATGCAATATTGTTATTGCTTACCCGAAAAACTACATCCAATTTGTTCTTTTTATCATTCTCTAATCTACAGATCAGCTCATTTGCCTGATACCTTACTTTACTTATTTTGATCTTTGGTTCGGTATAAGTCTCGTCGATTTTACGTGTTTTGGTATCTACAACCTTTAAGTTTGCAGAAAGATCCATTCGCTTACCACGAAGTCCTAAAGGAGATTTTTCTAGCATTTCTTTTCCATCCAATACTACGGTGTAAAATAATTTTCCTTGTTCTAGAAATAGTTTAACATTTAATTTTTCATCTGGACTAGCAACACTTAAGTTTTGGGCAAAAGAGATACTGTTACATAAAATGAGTACGAATGCAAATAGAATAGTTTTTAAATAGTTCATGTATGTTGTACTAAATGGTTGAATATGTTGGTTCTGTTATATTTTAGCTTTGTGAATTTTGTTTGAAGTTTGATCTAAGTGATTGGTTTAAATTTAACCTTACTTTCCTACAATAATAGCACCTCCATTAGCTAGTATTTTCAGTTTAACCTGTTTATTTTTATTTAACTTAAGTTGTGCTTTTTGTGGCGATTTATCGTCCAAATCGCTATATAAAGATACCTCACTTGCCGTTAGCATGGGTAATGAAACGGTAATTGTTTTGTCTACTTTTTCAGCATTTATAGCTGCGATATACCAGATATCTCTATGTTGCCTAGCCAGAACGCAATACTTTCCAGGATATCCATCAATTAAAACTGTATTATCCCAAGTAGTTGGCACATTTTTCATAAAGTCGATTACATGCGCAGGCATATCGCTAAGGTTATTTGGTGTAATGCCGAAATTTTGTACTGGTGTTTGGAATAGCACAGCCGTTGCCAATTGAAAAGTTTCGGTTGTTTTTCTAATGGTACCACCATCATTTTTTTTGTTGTGACGTTTGTTTAAAAGTACAGGTCCAAAATCCATTGAGCCTACTGCGTTACGAATAAATGGATGTAAACTTGCATTGAAAGCTTCGTTATCATTTGCATGTTGGGTAAAGATCAGGTTTTCTGAAGCCAATACCGCTTCGTTTCCTACAAAGTTAGGATACATTCTTTCCCAGCCTCTTGGTAAAGTACAACCGTGAAATATTACACCTAAGCCGTAACTATTGGCTTCTGTTAAAATATCTTCGTACAGTTTGATGGTTTCTTGTTTATCACCACCAAAAAAGTCTATTTTAACACCTTTGATACCGATGCGCTGCATCCAAGCCATTTCTTCCTTTCTTGCGGGCGCAATGTTCATTTTATTTTTCGGCGTTTGAGGTGCATTGTTCCAAAAACCGTTAGAATTGTACCAGAGTAAAATTCCTACTCCTTTATCTTTGCCATAATTAACTAATTGCTCAATTTTATCACGACCAATATTGGTATCCCAACCCGCATCTATTAATATAAATTCATAGCCTAGTGTTGCCGAAAGATCAATGAATTTTTTCTGGTCTTCAAAATTGATACTAGCATCTTGCCATAATAACCAGCTCCAAGTAGAGCGGCCAAAAGTATAAGTTTTTGAAGGCTCAAATTGCGGTTCTACCACATCAAATGGGATGGTGGTTTCTACAATTGGTTTAAGAGTGCTGCCTACGGTAATGGTTCGCCATGGCGTATTGCCGGGTAAAGATAAAGTTGGATTTGCTGCGCCTATCCCGTTATTTTCTTCAGCCTCAGCAAAAGCGATTTTATAGTTGCCATCTTTTGTACCCTCACTTAATTTCGACCCACAGTACAATGAGTTTACGCCAGTTTCGGAAAGCAGTACCCAACCTTTATCGCCCACATGAAAAAGCGCAGGAAATGTGTAGCCTACACCATATTTTGATGGAATTCCCATTGCCTGATCTGGTGTATATTCTTCTTCATAGCTTGGCTTGGTTTTCATCCAACCAATCATTGGAGTAGCCTGTGGGCTTAAGAAGGTGGTGGTTGCTATTGGAAATTTATAGCCACTTAATTCTTGCGCTATGGTTAATGTGGCAGTTTCGCCAGTTGGAGCAACGTGATACCTGAATGCAATATTGTTATTGCTTACCCGAAAAACCACATCTAGTTTGTTTTTTTTATCATTCTCCAATCTACAGATCAACTCATTTGCCTGATACCTTACTTTGCTTATTTTTATTTTTGGCTCCGTATAGGTTTCATCAATTTTACGTGTTTTGGTATCTATCAGTTTAAGGTTTGCAGAAAGATCCATTTGCTTACCCCTAAGCCCTAGTGGAGATTTTTCTAGCATTTCTTTTCCATCCAAAACTACAGTGTAAAATAACTTGCCCTGATCTAGAAATAATTTAACATTTAACTTGTCATCTGGGCTAACAACACTTAAGTTTTGTGCGTAAGTTATAGTGCAACAGAAAAACAGAGAGAGTGTGAATAGGGTTGTTTTAAATCGGTTCATATTTGAGGTCTTATTTGTGTAGAAAGAAGCGAATGGATATGATATAAGCAGGTTTAGCTGCAATACTCAAAACTTATTCGCCCATCCATCTCAATTAAGGCGTTTGGTTATTATAATTTGGTTTGATGGGCATAAATTAGTTAATATTTTTTAATCGTCAATACGACGATTAAAAATAAAAACCAAAATAGCGCTTTATGTTAGTTTTTAGGCTGTTTTTTATCTAAAATTTTTTAAAGAGCGATTGAGATTTTAGTTACTTCTTTAATAATTCTAACATGCCCTTGGCAAATCGTTCGCCATATATTGCTGCAGATGGGGCGTCGAAATGGGTGGTATCTCCTTTATGGTTTAAGTTTTCTGAGGTAACCACCTTGGTAAAAGAAACCATTGGAGGTAATTTGTGAAGTTCGTTATTGATCAATTGAAATTCCTTGCGAAAAGCACCAAGTTCGCCCACAACAAATGGAAGTTCAGGGTTATTAGTTTCTTTTCTAACCCTTACTATTAGAGCGTTTAATTTTGATAAGTAGGTAGCGGCTGCTTTTGGGTTACTATCAGATTCGCCCTGGAGCCAAATTACCCCATCAATCTTACCTTTTTTCATTGCTTCTTTTATTCTGAGGACTGCATCATCATACGGATGTGTATTTGTTGATCCATCAAATGCTTCAGGCTCCCACTTATTAATGGAAGTACCGCCAACAGCACATGGTATAAGATAAATACTGTCTTTTGGATAAGCTTTTGCCATGGCCATTCCAAATGTTAAACCTGGGCCCACACCAACAGCTTTTGGCTTATCGAAGTGGATAGGATTTTTGGCGATGATAAATTCATTGTTAGCATTGAGCATTAATAATCTATTATTTGCTAAATTTTCAAATTCAGCTGTTATCGTACCTCTACCAGCCATATTACTTTGACCCATTAAAAGAAATATCTTTTTACCAGGTTTTTTTTGCATTGGTAAATAGGTCAAGAAGATTAATATAGTTATTGTAAATAGGTATTTCATGAAAAGGAATAAAATTTATCACAAAATACTCATTCTGGCAGTATAAAATAGCTAAAATGGGAAAATAAACTGCAATAAATACAGCTAAAATTAGTAAAAAATAAATTTCTTTTATACTTTAGTAAAACCTTTTAGTAGTGTCAAAAACCAAATATGCCTATGCCAATTGAACGAATAAACTATATGGTTGCGTTAGTGTTACGAAAATTTAGTGTATGCTGCTTATTAGTACTTTTTTGTCCTATGTTGCATGCACAAGATTGGCCTAATTTAAATCGGTACCAAACCGAGAATGAGATATTAGGTGAACCAAATAAGGGAGAAAAAAGAGTGGTTTTTTTAGGGAGCTCGATTATTGAATTCTGGAAAAATAGTTCGCCCGGATTCTTTAAGGCTAATTATATCAATAGAGGGATTAGCGGGCAAACCAGCCCACAGTTGTTGTTAAGATTTAGGGCAGATGTAATTCGTCTTAAACCTGCAGCGGTTATCATTTTGGCAGGCAGTAATGATATTGCCGGGAATACTGGGCCTGCTACGCTGCAAATGATCATGGATAATATACTTTCGATGGCTGAATTGGCCAAGATGCATAAAATTAAAGTAATTCTTTGTGGCAATTTACCTGTTTACGATTACCCCTGGAAACCAGGGCTATTTCCGGCACAAAAGCTCATCGAATTAAATACCATGATAAAGGCTTATGCAGCTGCTAATGGTTTTGGATATATCGATTTTCATAGCGCTCTTAAAGATGAAAGAAATGGCACCAAAGCAATCTATACTAAAGATGGGGTACATCCCAATGAGGCTGGGTATCAAATCATGAATGTGATTACTGAGCAAGCCATCAACAAAATATTAAAAAAGAAATAACCTTTTTATAACCAAATATAAAGCAGATGAATAAAAGACTAAAAAACCTAATCAGTTTTACCTTGATGATGGTATTGGTGGCAAATTTAGCCAAAAGCCAAACCAAAACTACCTATACTAAATATGTAAATACTTTTATTGGAACTGCACCACTAACTGATCCTAAAATATTGGGTTACGAATTACCTGAAGGTTGGCGATCTTGGGCTGGGCTCACTTTCCCAGGCAGTTCATTACCGAATGCCATGGTTCAACTAAGCCCAATGACGGAATATGGATCTGGTGCGGGTTATGAATATGAGGATGATGTGATTTTGGGCTTCACCCACACCAATAAAGGTCATTGGAATTTATGTAATATTCCAATTTTACCGCTATCAAATGCAAGCAGCAAATTTGGTTCTAAATTCTCCCATCAAAAAGAAAGTGCTTCGCCAGGCTATTATCAAGTCTACTTAGAAGATTATAAGGTAAATGTGCAGCTAACCTCTACTTTAAGAGCAGGTTTCCATCAATACGAATACCAAGATAATAACAATAGACAGATCTTATTTGATATGGGGAAGGCCAATAGTAGGGTAAATACATGGAAAATCGAAAAAGTAGGCAATAACGTAATACAAGGTTTTCAAGGTGGAGAAAATGTTTATTTCTATGCCATATTAAATACCAATATCGATAAATTAGACATTATTGAGCAAGGTAAACGCACAGGTTATGCCATTGCTCATTTGGTAAATGGATATACAGCACCTGTTGAATTAAAGATAGGTTTATCGTTTGTAAGTATGGCAAACGCAAAAGAAAACTTGGAAAAGGAAATTGGCAGCAAATCTTTTAATACGATTCGCAATGAGGCTACGCAGACTTGGGAAAATTTACTTTCCAACATACAAGTTAAAGGAGGCACGGATAAACAAAAACAAATGCTCTATTCAAGTTTATACCGTTCATTTTTATGGCCAGCTTTACGCAGCGATGTAAATGGTGAATATACCGATGCCAGCAAAAAAGTAGTTAAAGCTGATTTTGCTTATTATACCGAACCATCTTTATGGGATACTTACAGAAATAAAGATGTACTATTAGGCTTAATCTCTCCCAAAGTTACGCTCGATGTGATCAAATCGATGAAAGATGTAGGAGATAAAACTGGTTTCATGCCCACCTTTTTTCATGGCGATCATGGCGCTTCGTCGGTTGCTGGAGCATATTTAAGAGGTATTGATAACTTTGATATCAAAGGAACTTATGAGATCTTTTTAAAAAACGCCAATGTTGCCGGAGGAGCTAGGCCCCATATTGAAGAGTATATTAAAAAAGGTTTTATTTCCGATCCAGACATTAAAAATCCGCATGTAGAGACCAAAGCAAATGCAGGGGTTTCTAAAACCTTAGAGTATGCTTATGATGATTACTCGTTGGCACAAATAGCCAAGAAACTAGGAGATACAGGTAATTATCGAGTTTTAATGGCAAGGTCTAAAAATTATAAAAACATGTTTGATCCATCTACCCGGTTTATGAGGGGTAGGTTAGCCAACGGCAGCTGGATTACGCCATTTGATCCACAATATCCATACTACGAATACATGTATAGAGAAGCAAATGCTTGGCAGGTTTCTTTCTATGCTCCGCATGATATGAACGGATTGATTGAGTTGTATGGTGGGGCAAAGGGATTTGAATCGAAACTAGACTCTTTATTTACTGTTCCATGGAATCCTAAACATATTGCACGTAATGTGGAGACAATGATTGGGCAGTACTGTCATGGAAACCAGCCCGATCATGAGGCACCATTTGCGTATCACTTTATTGGCAAGCCCCAGAAATCTCAAAAAATATTAGATACCATTTTAAATAATTTATATGGTATTGGGGAGGATGGATTGGCTTTATCTGGAATGGATGATGCCGGAGAAATGTCGGCTTGGTATGTATTTAGTTCCTTGGGACTGTATCCATTTTCTGCCACTGATCCAGCCTATTTGGTAACCGTTCCGCTATTTGACGAGGTGAAATGGAAAACAGCCAATGGTAAAACCATTACCATTAAAAAACCAGGAAAGGGTAGGGATTTAAAGGAAATTAAGGTAAATGGAAAAGCAATTTCAGGTTACTTTGTGCCTCATGAATTATTCAATACAGGGGGCACAATAGAAATGGTAACAAAATAATTTTGAACAAATGCAATACTTAAATAAAGTGTGCGTTTAATATTCTGAGAGCGTTAATTTAGATAAGAGGGAATGGTGTTAAAACTGTTCCCTCTTTCTTTTTTATTGGAGCATTAATAAGGTTATTTAGCTGAATTTTGCTTCGGTTTTCTCCATTCCCAAGGGGCGATAGGATTTTTATCTTGCCAAAGACCTACTTTATTTTTCTGTGCGATAAGCTCTAATTTTGCATAGCTTTCGTCTTTAGAATAACGCTTAAAATGCCAAGCCATACCTTGTTTAATCATCTCTTGATTAATTACTTGCTTTTTAGTGTTTATCACTACGGCAATCAGTCTTTGATTTCGATCATATTTTTCTCCATAAATAGTAACCTGCTGACCAAAGCATAGATCTGATAAGGCTTTTTTGGCATTGTTGCCAAAAGGCTGCGAACCTCTTTTCTCCGGACAATCGATATGTGCTAAGCGTACTTTAACAGGTGTGTTTTGATATAAAATTTCCATCGTATCGCCATCCAAAATGCGAATAACCTTGGCAACAATGGTTTTGTTCTTTAGATTAAGCTGTGTCTGCTGCCCAACTTTTTGCTGAGCAAAAACTGGATGGATAAATAAACATAAAATCAGTAAAACTATTCTTCCCATTTGCACAATGTCTTTTTATCCTTTTTAACTTTTTCTAAGGTCGTTTTTACCACTTTGTATTGGCAATTGCTTAGGCCTCTGCAATTTTCTTTTAAATGGTATTTCGTGGTTTTGCCATTGTTGCAAAGATAAGCGGTAGTAGGCGGTTTACCATCTTGGCAGATAGGGCTGCTTAAAAAAAGTAGGGCGATAAATAGGGATTTCATGATTGGGGGATGATTTAAAATTTGTTCTTTTGTTTAGTCGATCTTTCTTGTGCTGATAAAGTGTTTTTAAGTTTGGGTTTTGTTTTAGCTAAAAAAGGATCTATCCATATAGAAATTAAAAGCCAAGCGGCGGTAATCACGTCAATAATAGACCAAAGGCTTCTACCTAATGCAAGTTTAAAAAAGGGCTGAAACAGAAGTGCTAAAGTACAGTATATCACAATTTCTACTTGTCTCTTTTGCAGATAGACTTGATAGGTCAATATAGAAAATCCCACCAATGCTATTAACCGTATAAGTTCGTAATAACTGTAAGGCATATCTGCAAGACATAGTAATAGCAGAGCGGCTAGGATGAGTTTAATGTTTTTGTCCATTAGATCAAGAGCATACTTTTTCGTAATCATATGCTGTTAAAATAACTTGCATAAAAAAATTACAACTATAAAAGTTTGATTCAAAAATAATGTAAAGAAATATTCTTTCTTTACGGGAAACCGTAATGATGAAGAATTATAAAAAAGTAATAGATTAAGCAGCTTAGAATAACGAGAACTAATGATTTTATATACTTTTAAAACCGAAAGTATATTTAACTTTTAGGTTAATACTAGATGATTGATGAGGGCTTTGACAAGTTTTTATTTTAACAGGATCGTAATGGAAAGGAGCAATACCCACATAAAATTTCAGTAGCGTTTGCCTAGGTGCAATAAACAATCCTAGCGTGCCTTCGCCATGAATTTTGTTGTAAACTTTTAATTCGTTATCGGTTTTAGTATCATATAACCAACGCTTACCTGTAATTATATCATAAGTTCCGTAGGCACCAAATGCACCATGTAAATTTACTTCAATTGCAGTTCTTATGCCGTGGTAGTTTTGATTATGGCCAATGTTGTTTGCTATAATTCTTTTGTAAACGTAGCCAATTTCAAAGGTGCTGTTTTCATTATGATCCTTAAGGCCAACAAGTGCAGCTGCTTCAAAAACTTTAGTATTATAAATTGTAGTGCCAATTTCTACACTCGAGATTATAGATCGATTGTTGTTGGGACGATTTTGCGCTTTTCCTACTATAGGGAGTAAGCATAAACACAGTAGATATTTGTTCATAGTTTATACATGATTGCAGCTAATGCGAATATCATGGTTGCAGAGTTGAGGTAAATTCAGTTAATCAAAAGCGTGTGCATTCTACACGCCTATGATTTGGTTTTACTTTTTTGTAACCTCGCTTAAAGGAACATAAAATGTGGTTGTAGAGGGGGTGTAAAGGCCAAAAGTAATTAACCTTAAAAAACCATCTACAAAAGTGACTTGACTTTTTGTTACATAGTCTGTTCTTTCCCCAATGTATTTTTTTGCTTCGTACCCATTACCTAGTGGTAGCAAACCTTCAATAAGGGCATGATTCTTTTTACTGTTTACCTTTACAACTGGAGAATCGGTGGTTAATGAACCATGTGCAATTTTAGCAGTGTAACATGAAGACATTAATAAAACTGCAGCTAGGCAGCTTAAGATTGTAGCTTTTTTTCTCATAAAAGAAATTAAATGATGATAGGATTATTCCTCATCAAAATTAATTCGCTATAGACACTATTCCTTACGGGAAACCGTAATGGTAAAATGTTCAGGAAATTCGATAGTTAAATGATCCCCATGTCTTTACAATAGGCTACAATTTGTTCATTTTTTGAAAATTCCAGCACCTCTTTTATCAGGTTTAGGCGCTTTTCGATACTGCTTAGGCCAGAAGGTTTGATGTTATTTTGCTGTAAGTAAAGTGGTATATCTTTTTGGAGTATTCCTTTGGCAAGTAAAGAAATAATGGTAATATCGAAGCTAGAAAACTCATGAGAGTTTTTTTCTCTTATGGCCTGCCTAAGGTCTGCTGACAAGTATTTTCTGCCTTTTTTTATAGCTTCCAAGGCTAGTTTGAGTTCTTTTGCATCATGACGTGCTTTGCGAACATAGGCGTCTATTCCCAAATCTTTAAAAAAATTATCAATAATGGCAATCTTATTTTCTGCAGAAAAAACTAGCACCTTTAAATTGGGCTGGGCTTGTTTAGCTGCTTTAATCAATGCAACTCCATCCTTAATTTGCTGTATGCGATGATCTTCCTCAAAAGAAAGGTCGGTAACTAATAGCTCAAATTGCTGCCCTGCTTTAATGGCTTTCTCTAATAGCAATAGCGCATCATCACAGTAATAAACATAATGCCTATTGCTGCTGGCTACTCCTACATCTTCTAAGGTTTTTTGTACCGAAATACTGGTACTTTCTTGGTCTTCGGCAATTAATACTTTTTTAAACATCATGGGTAAGAGCTAAGAAACAGGAAAAGAAATCTGAATTTTCAAGCCTTTTTCAATTTTAGTTTCAAAGATAATTGTACCACTAATGCTATTAATACGGTTTCCCGTATTTGTTAACCCGTTATTAAACTTGGTATGCTGTTTAATACCAATTCCATCATCAGTATAATTGATATTTATGATATTTTGCTCACGCTCAAATTTAAGGAAAACATTTTTTGCTTGGCTATGTCGCCTCATATTAACAAGCAGTTCTTGTATAATGTGTTCAATCTCGTATTTTGTTTTAAGGCTTACATTTTCCCAAAGTGCAGCTGTATTGCCCAAGAAAAGTATTTTGGTATTTTCGGTTACGAACGACTTAAGCAAAGTGGTTATCTTTTCATAGAAATTTTCGTCGATGCTTTGAGGTTCGTCATAAGATATGTCTCTAGATTTTTCGTACATGTTTTCTAACCTATCCAATATCCGCTCTCTATCTACGGTAGTTTGATTTTCAATTTCGGTCATAACCCGATACAAGCCATTTGCCACTACATCATGGATTTTTTTTGAAGTTTTGAGCTGGTTCTCTCGAATGGTGTTTTGGGCTTCAAGATCGAGTTTCTGCTTTCTTTTTTGATACCATAGAATGGCGATAATTGAAGCAGCGATAAGGACTAGAAGTGTTACTACAACTAATATTTCTCTTATTGCTATCTGATACTTTTTTTCGGTGTTGTCTTGTTGAAGCACTAAGTTAGCTGCTTTATGTTTTTCGACATCATATCTAACTATGGCGAATTTATTTTTGGCACTATTGCGAATAACTAGGGCGCTATCATCAAGTTTAAGGTAGGTTTCAAAATATTGCTTGCTTAGGGCTGTAGGACTAAATTTGATCAATTTTTGAAGTGCCAATAACTGATCATCATTGCTTTTTAATTTTTTTGCAACTACATACATTTGATGGGCATAATATAAAGCAGAATCTGGTTTGCTTTTTCCATAGTAATCAGCCAGATAATAATAACTAGAGTTTTGACCCCATAGATCATTTTCTTTTTCACGAATATGTACAGCTTTTAAAAGTTCAGGCAAAGGATTGTAATTTGAATCTAACAGCCATTTTGTAGTAGAAATATTAGATAGTACACGTGTATATTCTCTCATATCCTTAATAGCAGTTTTCAGGATCAGATCATATATCTCTAAAGCTTTTTGATATTGTTTAGTTTCTTGATAGGAATAGGCCTTGTTATTTCGGTATAGATTCGTATCTTCAAGGCTTGTTGAAAATTTAATAGCAAAATCATAATATTTCTGAGCATTTTTATAATCCCTTAAATTATGTGTTGCAATGCCAAGATTGTTATAGCTAGAGGAGATAAACTTAAGTTGTTCTTTTTTTTTCTCACTTAAATAATGAAGTGCTTTTAAAGAGAATTCTTGCCCATTATTATCGTCTCCATTATTTGTAAACAATATAGCCAAACCTACCAAAGATTTTCCTATTGTAAGACTATCTTTTTGTAGTAATGCTAAATCTTTGGCCTTATTGAAATAGACAAAGGCACTATCGATCTGTCCATTTTCCTTGTAAGCAGATGCCCGCTTATATAGAGTATTAGGTTCTTTTTTTTGTTCATTCAGCTGGTCTTTTCTGCAAGACCATAAACAAATGCTTAAAAATAGAAGTAGGAGATTGAGGCGTTTCACAGTTCAGGGTTTAACCCAAATTTAAAAAAATAAATCAAAGCTTATTTCTTAATCTAATTTTAATGTTAAAATGAAATAGGGCGATATCATCGCCCTATTTCATTCACTTATGGTTTTGGTGGGTTCTGGCCTGTATTTCCGCCAGGTCCTCCATGACCAGGGCCATCAGTGCCTGGATCAGTTCCGGTACCACCACCATCATCACCACCGCCTTCGCCATTACCAGGGTCATTTGGATCTGGATCAGCAGCGTTTACAACTACAGTGCCACCACCGTTACAATTATTATTAGAGTGTGAAGGGTTAACTAAGCCTAATAAGATGGCTATAAATAAAGGTAAAAACATTGTTTCAAAAATTTAAAAAGTGAAATACGATGTAGGTCCACCCGCACCATGCGGATGGCGTGCTACGATTTGTAAATCAGAAGGCCTTCTGAAATTTTTGGGAAGTGTTTTGAGGTTCAATCGCGGGAGCTAATCAAGCTTCCCATTTCAATAATTAACTACCGCGATATCCACTCGTTTAGAAATTTTGAGGTAGTTATTTTTAAATTACCTCGTTGTTTCTGAAAACAAAGATGTGGGCTGTAAATAGGTTTTAACGAAGGAATTCCAATGATTCCAATGCGATTCCGAAAAATCTGAAGGTATTCCAGAAATTCCATTAATTTTGTTTAAATCCCTAAATGTAATGCTCGAAGAATATCAAAAAAAGGTTTTAAAAACCTATCAGTTAAAGAAAGAAAGTAATAAATTAACCCCTCATTTAACTAATCCCACGGCTGCAAACATCCGAAAAGAATGCGCACTTGTTTTCCACAAAAGACCTGATGATCATATTAAAAGTATTCTTCAATCTTTTGGCCCAATTGGTTTCAATGTTGTAATTGCTGAGGATATTTTAAATATCGATCCAGATAAGTTTCGACCACTATTAAATTTTATAAATGAGGATGTAGCTAAGGCAAGTTCTCATAACGTAAAACTTCTGGCTTGGCTTATAGATTTCGACCAAAATGACAAAGCCACAGTAGTTATTAAAGATCCAAATTCAAGCACTATAAAACAGACGTTAGCCAATTTAATGGAAAACAAGGTTGCCGTCATTAGTTGTTTGATAGTTATTATTTTGGCAACAGTAGGTTTTATATACATTGATAATCACCAATGTATGTACTGGAAGGGAGATCATTACGAAGCTATAGGCTGTAAGATTAAAGTTGATACGGCGTCAGTAATTGCTTTAGATCAGCAAAAGCTAGATCATTTGAAAAAAATTACACGTTTAGATACCATTGGCGAAAAGGATCTGGATAAGGTTTGGTATGTGAAAATAAAAGTAGATAGTGCAGAATTTTATACAGATAGCGGCGAATATCCCTTAGATACCAGAAAAAGGTTGTTACCGATGACACCTTATATCTTGAATAAATATATTTTAAAAAAAAGTGGTTCCAATTAATCTAACTTCTTAATGTTAATTTTATAAAATGTTCCAAAACAGAACTATCGGCTTAGATTTTGATAGCTTTAGTTTATGAAAATCAAAAACCTATTGCCATTCCTGTTATTTTTTGCTGTGGTATCATTTGCCAGCTGTTCTAAAAGTAAAGACGAAGCTCCCAAAGAACAATATTTAATTAGGGTTAAAAACACAAGTAATTTCAATTATTTAGATGTGCGTATCATACCTGTGCCACCTATGTACTTTCATAATTTTGGCAAATTGGCTATTGGAGAAACCAGTGCTTATTACACGTTTGATAAAGCTTATGCCAAAATTGATGCTGATGTACAACATACTGATAATTTCAGTACAGGTTTGCTTCATCAACATGAAAATGGAAAGCCGATAGAACAACTGGCCCCTGGAAAATATTTAATCGAGGTTAAATTAACCAGAAATCCAGATTATAAATTGGAGACAAAAGTAATTAAGGAAGAATAATTTTTCTTAATTTTGTAGCCATTCAAAAACAAACACCATCAATGTAGGATCTCATTTCTTTCAGGAAAAATAGACAGCGCTATTAAGGCGGCCGTAATTATTTATGCTTAAAAAAAGAAATGATGCTTATACTACAAGGTGTTACCTATAGACATCCCAATAAGGATTTATTGTTTTCGCAATTAAATCTTGTTATCCACAAACAACAAAAATGTGCCCTAATTGGTAATAATGGTGTTGGAAAATCTACACTGTTAAAAATAATTTCCGGAAATTTATCTCCGTCAATTGGATCAGTTAAAACTGATTCCAAACCTTATGTTGTTCCCCAAATCTTTGGTCAATATAATCAGTTTAGTATTGCCAAAGCTTTACAAATTGAAGATCAGCTCCAAGCTTTTTATGCCATTTTAGAAGGCAATGCAACTGAAGAAAATTTAGCCATTCTTAACGATGATTGGACGATTGAAGAGCGTTGCAAAGCAGCATTAACTGCTTGGGGATTGAATGAGCTAGACCTGTTTCAAAAAATGCATACTTTAAGTGGTGGACAAAAAACTAAGGTTTTTTTAGCAGGTATTGCTATACATCAACCCGAAATTGTATTAATGGATGAGCCCAGCAACCACCTCGATGTTTGGAGCAGGACAAAATTGTATCATTATCTCCAAACTACCACACATACCGTGTTAATTGTTAGTCATGATAGAACCTTATTAAATCTGATAACCCAGGTTTATGAACTCCATAACAATGGCATCACAGCATATGGTGGTAATTATGATTTTTATGTAGAGCAGAAGACGATTGCTAAGGAGGCTTTGGTTCATGACCTCCACAATAAAGAAAAGCTGCTTAGGAAGGCTAAAGAAGTAGAAAGAGAAGCTACGGAGCGGCAGCAGAAATTGGATGCTCGTGGCAAGAAAAAACAGGAGAAAGCAGGTTTGTCTACTATTATGATGAAGACCTTAAAAAACAATGCCGAAAAAAGTACATCGAAGATGAAAGGAGTGCATGCCGAGAAATTGGGGCAGATTTCCCAAGAGTTAACGCAGTTACGGACAGCTTTACCAGATAGGGATCAGATGAAGGTTAGTTTTGATCATTCTTCGCTGCACAAAGGCAAAATAGTAATAGCCGCAAATGGAATTAACTTTGGTTTCAACGATAGCCTACTTTGGCAGCAAGATCTAAATTTTGAACTGCGGAGCGGCGAGCGGTATGTTTTGGAAGGTATAAATGGATCTGGTAAAACAACCCTTATTAAAATAATCTTAGGTCAGTTAGTGCCAAAAGTAGGAACGCTGCAGCGCACAGATTTTCGATACTTATATATCGATCAGGATTATAGCATGCTCAATAATACCTTAACTGTTTATCAACAGGCGCAGCAGTTCAATACAGGCAAATTGCAAGAACATGAAATTAAGGTTAGGTTAAGTCGTTTTCTTTTTGCGCAAGAGAGCTGGGATAAACCTTGTGATGCACTTAGTGGTGGCGAAAAAATGAGATTAATACTTTGTGCATTAACAATAAGTAATAAGGCGCCAGACCTTATTGTGTTAGATGAGCCAACTAATAATTTAGATATTCAGAATATAGAAATCTTAACCGACGCGATCAATGCTTACCAAGGTGTTTTGTTAGTGGTTTCTCATGATACTCATTTTTTAGAGCAGCTTGAGCTGAGGCAAAGTATTGTTTTAGCTTAAGCCATAAGGTTGATCTACAAATGCTATTTGAGGAATAAATGCTCGATGAAGATTAGTTGGAAAGACGTAGAACGTTAAAGTCTTTACTTGCAAAAGTAAGTATTGAAAGACATTTTTTTTAGAAATAGCGTTATAGCTGTGGGCATAATTTTTTATATTAGGCCCGAAAAAACACACATTTAAAACTAAATCCTATTACAAATGAATGCCACTAAAAAATTCTTACTTACTACTTTAATTGGATTGGCTACTTTAACAATGTATTCTTGCAAAGCCAAAAAGTTGCCAGTTAAACCTGCTCCAGCTCCAGTTGCTAAGCCCGCACCAGTAGAAGAAAAGAAAGCAGAACCAGTACAAGAAAAAGAACCAGAGAAGCCAGCTCCAGTTGAAAAACCTAATTTTGATTTGGCTAACATTCAATTTGAATTTAACTCTTTCGTTTTAAAAACGGCCTCATTGCCAATCTTAGATAGAGCAGTTGCTGAAATGAAAAAAGCACCAAATACGAAGTTTATCTTGAATGGTCATTCTTCTGCAGAAGGATCTGCAGCCCACAACATGTCTTTATCGGTAGACCGTGCCAATGCAGTAAAGTCTTATTTTGTAAACGCTGGTTTAAGCGATGCTAATTTTACAATCGTTGGTCATGGCGATAAACAGCCAATTAGCAGTAACGCAACAGAAGCTGGAAGAATGTTAAATAGAAGAACAGAAATCCAAGTTAAAAACTAAAATAATGCAGTAATCAATCGATTATAATAATTAAAAAATCCTGCTAATAAATATTTGTTAGCAGGGTTTTTTTTGCTTCTAAATTTATTATTTAATTCTATTTAACGGTATATTCCATACTTTGAAGAGAATGGGCGCTAAAATAGCCTAAAGCACCTCCATTGATATTACTTGCTGGATTAATAGGCGTAGTATTTTCTCCAATACTCTGAATGCCTTTATCACTACTAAACCAATATTTAAATACAGGTGCATCTATGTTTAAAAACTCAATTTTTATCTTATCGCCAACATTATACCTAGTATCTTCGGTAAAGCTTTTGGGGCGTAATACCTGTAGGGTAGAGTTGCCATCAAAAAGCTCATCATTAACTACGGAAATTACTTTATTATATACACCATTACGGTATTCGATAAACCTGTAAGCATGCCCTTTGCCTGCTGGATCTGTAAATTTAACGGTGCTAAATTTTCTCTTACCGTCAAGAGCGGTTGCCTCTATCTGACCAACAGCTTCTAATTTAGATTGACTTGGCATTTTAGAACTACCAGTAAATACCTGACCATCAATTTCAATTTTTAAAATATAAGTTGTTTCAGGATTTCCTTTTAAAAATGGATCGGTGTAAATTCCTTTGGTATTGCTCTCAGTTAATCTAGAAACTTTTCCTGTTTGATCTGTAATGGTTACTATTGCTCCAGATGTGCCATTAAAACTACCAGATGCATCAGCATTTTTTGTTTTTGCGATAGAAACTGTTGCGCTGCCCAATTGATTGTTTAAGTTGCCTTCAATTACGTATTTTTCTTCAGCAGATTTTAATTCAACCATTTCTACTTCCTCACACGAAGAAAATAAGATGGCTAACAAGGCAAATATGAAGGTGTATTTAAGAGTTTTCATGATACTATTTAAGGGAATATTGTTATTATAAAAATTTGAAACTATAAGAGATTGAAGGTAAAAACTGGAATAAACTTGTTTTTACAGCTTCTGTTTTTGATGGGTCATTAGCTGATTCGCGGAAAGTAATGGTATAAGCATTTTTTCTGCCATAGGCATTGTATAAGCTAAATGCCAAATCAGAACTAAAATTCTTTTTCTTTTTTAGGTTAACATTTGCACCTAAATCTAAACGGTGGTAATCTGGCATGCGATCTGCATTTCTTTCACTATAATAAAAGAAAGATTGACCGTCTAAGTTGTATTTTCCAGTTGGGGAAGTTATCGCATCGCCAGTATAATAAACAAATGTAGCAGATAAGCTTACTTTTTTATTAAGTTCGTACATACCTACAATAGCAATATCATGCGTTCTATCTTGTCTTGCATTGTACCAGTTACCTTTATTAATACCATTAATTTGTCTTTCTGTTTTAGATAAAGTATAGCTGATCCAACCTGTAAAATCTCCAGCTTTTTTCTTTAAAGAAACCTCCAAACCATACGCTCTTCCTTTGCCATATAACAATTGAGATTCGATCGCATCTGCGTTAAACAAGTCTGCACCATCTCTATAGTCAATTTGGTTTTGCATGCCTTTGTAATAGCTTTCTACAGATAAATCGAACTTATTGGCAATGTTTCTATAGTAACCTAAAGATAACTGATCTGCAAGTTCTGGTTTAATCAAGTTGCTACTCGCCATCCATTTGTCCGTTGGTCTGCTAGAGGTAGAGTTAGAAATCATATGCATGTTTTGTACATTTCTTTCGTAAGATGCTTTTAAAGAGCTATTCGCATTCAACAAATAACTGAAAGCTAATCTAGGCTCAACATTGATATAAGTTTTAACCAATTCGCCTTTTTTATAAGTTTTAGTATCGGTGATATTTCCTTCTTCATCAACATTGATAAAATTACCATTACCCAAAACTCCAAAACCAGCTAATCTTAATCCGGCAGTAATGTTTAATTTATTACTTACTTGAAGGTTATTAGATACATATGCTGCATTTTCAATTGCATTTCTTTTTTGATAATTAATAGGATGATAGCTAGATGATTGGCTAATTGTTAATTCTCCAGGAGAAACAGTATGATAAATGCTATTGAAACCGAATTTTACAGTATGGCTTGGATTTACTGACCAATAGAAATCTTGTTTTACAGCAATGTCTTTTATTTGAGATTCGAAACCTAAATTGTTTGCTTTCGTATTCAACTCAATTTTATTTTTATAATCGTTAAACGAAGCAGTTGTGGATGAAACAAAAGTAGAACTAAACGAATGTTTCAATTGTGCACTTGCTACTGTATTTCCCCAAGTAATGCCAAACATATCAGAAAGACCCAATTTATCGCTGCCCGAATAACCAGATAAGGTTAATTTGTTTCGTTCGCTAATTTGGAAATCAAGTTTTGCATTTAAATCGTAAAAGTACAATGCGTTTTGGCTAATGGCTTTATCTGGAGAAAGTTTCAATAGGGCATCAACATAAGTTCTTCTACCAGAAATTAAGAACGAAGATTTTTCGTTTTGGATGGGACCTTGTAAAGTTAGTTTTGATGAGATTAAACCTACATCACCAGTTGCAGTAAACTTGCTCACATCTCCTTGGTTCATTTTTACATCAAGTACTGAAGATAAATGGCCACCATATTGTGCTGGCATACCAGCTTTATAAACGGTAATGTCTTTTACTGCATCTGGATTAAAGGTTGAAAAGAAGCCCATTAAATGCGATGCATTGTAAACCGGAACATCATCCATAAGTATTAAATTCTGGTCTGCTGCTCCACCACGAACATATAAACCACTACCACCTTCGCCAGCAGATTTAATTCCAGGTAAAAGTTGTATTGCTTTCATAATGTCACGTTCACCGAAAATTGCTGGTAACTTTTTAACCGTGCTCATGCTCATTCTTTCTACCCCAACTTCTGTGCTGGTTAATATTCTTTGAGATTTTGTAGAAGAGATCACAACTTCATTTAAGTTGCTCGCATTTTCTTCAAGGTTAAAATCTAAAATCTGATTTGCAGAAACTTTAACTGATTTGTGAATAGCCACCATACCGATTGCACTAACTGTAAAAGTATAAGTGCCAGGTTTAACGTTTGTGGTATAGTTGCCTATGCTGTCGGTAGCTAAACTTCTATTCAACTCAACTATTTTAATCGTTGCTCCACTTATAGGCTCGGCTGTTTTAGTTGTTTTAGCTGTGCCAGATATTTTAACTAAGGTTTGTGCATTAGCATTTAAGCAGTAGAACGAAAGTGTTAAAATAAGTAGTTTTAAAAATGCAAATTTCATTGTAATCAGATAATTTAATACAATCACATTTGCAAGCGTTATGCCACCAGAATTTTACAATTTGTAACTACAAAGAAAAATGCCCTTTAAATAAGTTAAAACACATATTTATAAAACAAAATATAATTATTAAGCTCAATTTGTTAATTTTTGATTAATCTGAAATTGGGGAAAATTGGGGAATGTTCTACGATCAGTTTTTAAAAATTGTGTAGTTTTTGTGGAATTGTGGAATTTTTATATTCCCTAAAGTGTTGAATTTTAGCCATTTAATTTTGATGTTTTCACATCTATTATGATTAACTATTGATACAATTTATTTCTTATCAAGTTTACTTAACAGTATACTCCATACTTTGAAAAGTATGTGCGCTAAAATAACCTATGGCTCCACCTTTAATATTGCTTACCGGATTAATTGGTGCTGCACTATCTCCTCCGCCTTGTGCGCCACTATCTACACTAAACCAGTATTTATAAATGGCATCTTCGATAGTTAAAAACTCAACTTTAATTTTATCGCCAATTTTTAATTTGCTCTCTTCATTAAAATCTCTTGGTCTTAACATTTGGTTAACCAAGTTGCCATCAATTAAATCATCATTAGCAACCATTATAGATTTGCCATATATGCCATTTTTGTATTCTAAGAACCGATAATTGTTTCCTTTACCAATAGGGTCTCTAAATCGAACATGGGTAAACTTTCTTTCGCCATCAAATACATTTAGCGCTAAAGCATATACACTATCTAATTTAACAACTGTTGGCATTTTTGAGCTAGCAGTAAAAATTTGCCCATTAATGTCAACCTTTAGTTTATAGGTTGATTCTGGATTTCCTTTTAAGGTTGGATGGATATAAATACCTTTATTATTGCTTTCTGTAAACCTGGTTACCACTCCGCTATTATCCTCTATAGTTACAATTGCTCCAGATTCTCCTAAAAAATCGCCAGTACTGTTAAAGCTCTTTGTTTTGCTGATTGCCACTTTTGCGCCACCCGCTACATTGGTAAAGTTGGCTTCAATTACGTATTTCTCATTAATCGTTTCTAGATCTAAATGGATCACTTCTTCGCAGGAAATAAAAAGTAAACTGGTAAAAACTAGAGCTATTATTGATTTAATCTTTTCCATAGTACTTATAAGAATTTAAAGTTATAAGAAATAGAAGGCAATAATTGAAATAGGGTAGTTCTTACCGCTTCAGTTTTAGTTGGGTCATTTTCTGCCTCTTGGAAGGTGATGGAATAGGCATTTTTACGACCATAAGCGTTATATAGACTAAAAGAAAGTTCTGAGGTATAATTCTTTTTCTTTTTCAATTGTAGGTTTGCACCTAAATCTAAACGATGATAATCGGGCATTCGGTAAGCATTTCTGTCGCTATAATAAAAAAAAGACTGGCCATCTAGATTATATTTACCGCTTGGGAAAGTAATCGCATCACCTGTATAATAAACCCATGATGCGGATAAACTCCATCTTTTATTTAACTCATAAGCAGCCACTATAGCAATATCATGCGTTCTGTCTTGCCTGGCATTATACCAATTGCCAGAATTAATCCCGTTAATTTGGCGCTCGGTTTTGGCTAAGGTATAACTGATCCACCCTGTAAAATCTCCAGCTCTTTTTTTAAATAGAAATTCTAATCCATAAGCTCTGCCCTTACCATACAACAATTGGGTTTCTATGGCATCTGCATTAAAAATATCTGCCCCATCCCTGTAGTCGATCTGGTTTTGCATCGTTTTATAATAACTTTCTACATTAAGCTCAAATTGGTTCGAAAACAGGTTTCTGTAATATCCAATAGCTACCTGATCAGAAACTTCTGGTTTAATCATATTTGTGCTAGGCAACCATTTGTCGGTTGGTCTGCTGGCTGTAGAGTTAGAGATCATGTGTAGATTTTGTGCATTTCTAACATAAGATGCTTTAACAGAACTTGTAGCGTTCAACAAATAACTTAAGGCCAGCCTTGGTTCGAGGTTAAAATAAGTTTTAACCAATTCGCCACTTTTATAACTGTTTACCTCAGTAATGTTCCCATACGGATCAACCGTTAAAAAATCGCCTTTGCCTAATATGCTAAATGCCGATAGCCTAAGTCCCATTGATAAGTTAAACTTATCTGTTAGCTGCCAATCGTTGGTGCCGTAAAATGAATTTTCTAATGAGTATCTCTTTTGATAATTTACAGGATTGAAATTTGATGGGCCTCCATCGGTAGTAATTTCTCCAGGTGTTACGGTGTGATAGATAGAATTGAAGCCAAATTTTGAGGTGGTTTTATCACTTGATAACCAATAGAAATCGTGCTTAAATGCAACATCTTTTATTTGCGAATAAACTTGAACATTTGTTGTGCCAGTGTTAATGGCAACCTTGTTTTGATAACTGGTAAAGGATCCGGTTGTTGCAGAAGTTAAGCTTGATGAGTAAATATGCTTTAGCTGTGCACTAGCAAGTGTATTTCCCCAAGTAATTCCAAAAGTATCTGATAGTCCCAATTTATCGCTACCAAAATAACCAGTTAAAATTAATTTATTGTTGGGATTGAGCTGAAAATCAGCTCTTGCATTTACATCATAAAAGTACATGATGTTTTGGTTGATGGTGCTATCTGGTGATAATCTCAATAATGCATCTACATAGGTTCTGCGTCCTGAGATTAAAAAAGACGATTTTTCTTTTTTGATTGGCCCCTGTAAGGTTAGTTTTGAGGAAATTAAACCGATACCTCCACTTGCGGTAAAGTTATTGGGATCTCCCTGCTGCATCCTTATATCTAATACCGAAGAAAGCCTACCACCATATTGTGCAGGCATCCCGGTTTTAAAAACTGTAATATCATCTACCGCATCAGGATTAAAAGTTGAGAAAAAACCAAGTAAGTGTGATGCATTGTAGACTGGCACATCATCCATCAAAATCAGGTTCTGATCAGCAGATCCACCACGAACAAAAATACCACTTCCACCTTCTCCAGCAGATTTAATCCCGGGCAATAATTGTATCGCCTTCATAATATCTCGCTCACCAAAAATTAATGGAATATTTTTGATGGTTTTCATGCTCAATCTTTCTGCACCCATTTGTGGGTTTGCTAAACTTCTCTCGTTCCTTGCTGTCGAAATGACTACTTCGTCAAGATTATTTTCATCTTCTGATAGATTGAAGTTTTGGGTCTGATCTGCAATAACGCTAATTTTGCATTTTAAGGTAGTTAATCCTACTGCCGAAATTAAGAAAGTGTAAGAGCCTTTTCTTAGCTCTATTTTATAGAACCCAGTACTATCTGTAGCGATACTTTGGTTAAGTTCCATAATTTTTATGTTGGCACCGTCTACTTTGGTTTGCTGACTGCCAGATTTTACATATCCAGAAATTTTAAAAGATTGTTGTGCAACAGCACTTGTACAAAAAAGGAAGAAAAGAGGGAAAAGGAACTTAAAAGGTTTAAAAACCATAAGGAACAGAATATTACATTAGTTTAGCCTATCTACAAATAGGAACATATCCTCAATTTAATTGAGGATATTAGTATCTTTTTGCAATATAAACGCAAAATCTACACTAAAATTTCGCAGATAAATCCCTGCTGTAATAATGCATTTTTGATAAAGGTCTGATTGTTGTCTACACCTTCAATTCTAAGTATCTTATCGCAGTCTTCTAGATCGAAATTGATGTGATGATTTGGAAAATATTCTTGTAGTAAATTTACAATTTGTGCTGCGTCTTCTTTTCTCCTTACGGTAGTTTTAAAAACATCAACCTCAGTTTGTCTTGTTGTTTTTGATAAAGTTGCAATCATAACCAAATAATTTATGCTCAAATTTGTGATGGTCCAAAAGTAGAACTAAACGGAGTTTGTATTTCTATATTTATACCAAATGCCCTAAGTTTTATATTAAGATGATAAAAGCACCTATAAATTACATCTCAATCCATTTTTTTCTGTAGAATTTAACATTAACTATCAAATAGACTTTAAAATGAATAAGAAAATTGGGCATCAATATTTAAAGATGTTTATGAATGCCGATTTTTATAATCCTTATACCCGTATTTACATTTTCGTATAATTAAAACTCCATTTGATATAAAACAAATTATTGTTGCTTATACAATGTCTATTTTTGTGAAAAATAATAATAGGTGGATCAGATCAGTTGTTTTAAAGATACCTCTTACAGATTAGAGTTTCTGGTTGGTAAAAAGTATAGTATTTATAGGCACATTGTTTTATGGCTAATTATGCTATTGGTTTTTTGCACAGCAGATGATAGCCCTTTCTATGCCGAACCTTACAGCACTTATTTTAAAATTGGATTTGCGCTTTTCTTGGTTATCTTTTCCTACATCAACATGTACTGGTTGGTGCCGCAGTATTTACTAAAAAACCATTTTACACCATACTTGTTTGGTATTCTTATTTTTATAATTTTATCCATCATCATGATTGCCATATTTGGCGATTTCCTTCGAGATTATTATACTGCTTCCAGTCAGGTTATAAAATTTGTTCCTAAACCTATTCCTTCCACAATTATTGGCTTAGTATTTATTGCAGCCTCTACGGCAATAAAGCTTTTTCAGCGCTGGATAGAAGATTCTAAAAAGATTAGTGAGTTGGTTAAAACAGGAATGCAGTCTGAATTGGAGCAGCTTAAAACACAAATTAATCCGCATTTTCTATTTAATATGCTTAATAATGCCAATGTATTGATCCAGAAAGATCCAGAAAAAGCTTCCCAAGTGCTGATGACATTGAGTGATCTTTTGAGGTATCAGTTGTATGATAGTGCACAGAGCAATGTATTGTTAACATCAGATATTCACTTTTTAAGTGATTTTCTAAATCTAGAAAAGATCAGAAGGGATCATTTTGATTATATGGTTTCGAAAGAAGGAGCAATTAGCGGTATCCAAATTCCCCCATTCTTATTTATTACATTTGTAGAGAATGCAATAAAGCATAGTTTAGATATGGAAGGGCATTCATTTGTAAATATCTATTTTGAGGTTAACCAGGCAAGGTTAAACTTTGTCTGTATCAATTCCATTCCCAAAAATCCATCGCCTAAAAGTGAAGTTGGTGGTTTGGGCCTAATTAATGTAAACAGGCGTTTAGATTTGCTTTTTAAAGGGAAGTATGCACTCAGTACAGAAATATCTAATGAACTATATACTGTAAAACTAGCGATAGACTTATGAACTGTATTGTAGTTGATGATGAGCCATTAGCAAGAGAAGCGGTTAAACTGCTCATTGAAAAGAATATGGGTTTAAACTTTAAGGCAGAGTTTAATAATGCAATGTCGGCAGCTACTTATTTACAGGAGAACCAAGTAGATTTAGTTTTTTTAGACATACAAATGCCTGGAACAGATGGTTTAACCTTTGCAAGGTCTATTGCGCAACAGACACAAGTTATTTTTACAACAGCTTATAGCCAATATGCATTAGATAGTTATGAAATTGATGCATTAGATTATTTGCTCAAACCCATTAAAGCAGATCGATTTCAAAAAGCTGTAGCTAAAGCATTTGCTTATCAGGAGTTGTTTAATGCTAAAAACGCCATAGCAGATATGAATGCTATTGATGGAGAGTACTGTTTCATTAAGGCAGAAAGAAGAGTTTTCAAGGTTTCTTTTACTGATATTTTATATATTGAAGGGCTTAAAGATTATGTGATTTTGCACACTTCCGATCAAAAAATTATTACTGCCATGAATATTAAAACCATACATGGGCAATTACCACAACACATTTTCATCAGAACTAGTAAATCATATATCATCAATAAGCACAAAATCAGCTCTTTCGATAACAATACCGTTTATATCGATATACACGAAATACCAATAGGAAATGCTTATAGAACTCTCTTTTTTGAAGATTTCGTTAATAAAAAGACGTTGAGTAGATAAACTAAATATTAAACGCTGTTCATTCTAGTAGAATATATTCGTTTTTTGAAAAAATTCACTTAAGTTTACGATAAACTATCTAAACTTTTATGCAAAGATTTATTAGCCAATTGGTTATAAGTATGCTCTTGTCGGCAATATTGCCCATAAATGTCTATGCACAAATTGCAGCAACTGATAGCATTAGCCAAAAAACGCCGGTTCAGAATCTCGAAGCTTATTTTAATAAAGCGATCAAAGAACAATCTAGGCTTTTTAATGGACCATTTTATCAGTTTTATATACCTCAAATTACAGGTTCAGCTTACTTTAAAGATTCGCAAGAGTTTACTAAAGGCACCGTTGTATATGATGGCTTTTTATATGAAGAAGTACCTTTATTGTATGATTTATATCGTGATGTAGTGGTTTCTAAATTATATGATGAGAACTCTAAATTTAGTTTAGTTAGTGAAAAAGTAGCTGAATTTGAAATAGATAAGCATCGGTTTATTTATATAAGCGAAAACTCAGAAGCAAATAGAACAATGCTTCGAACTGGTTTTTACGATCTACTTTATGATGGGGGAGTTAAGATTTTTTGTAAAAGAGGTAAAATAATGCAGGAGATAAACGAGGCACCTTATGTTCGGAAGTTCTTTGTGTCAAAAAACAGCTATTTTTTAGAAAAGCATAAGGTTATTTACCAATTTGGTAAGGAAGCATCATTTTTAAATTTATTTAAAAATGAAAAGGCTGATATGAAGAAATATTTGAAAAAAAATAATATTAAATTTAAAGAAAATCCCGAGCAAGCAATGGTGTTATTGGCTAAGTATTACGATAGTTTACCGAATTAATATGCGCTTATTTTATCTAGGTTTATTTGCTCTCCTCATCTTCGCTAGTTCTACATTGTTTGGACAAAGTAGAGATAACCGTGTTTTTAATGTAGACTATGCTAATGCCACAATTACCAATGTGGTAAATGATTTGGAAATTAAAAGTGGTATGCATTTTTTTTACAACCCTGTGGAGCTGGATAGTATAAAGATAACCTTAAAACTTGATCAAAAAACACTTCCATATATATTAAAAGAGATATTTAAAAGTACCGAAATCAAATTTACTATAGTTGATGCCTCTGTGTTTTTAACAAAATACAAAGAGATTAAACCAGAACTCGCAGAAGGTTATTATCCTTCTAATTTGCCTAAAAATTCGACCGTTGCTAGCTTAAAAGATTACGATGATATGGATAAGGTGGGTGAGATTAAAGAAGCAACTATTGCAAATAAAATTTATGAAATAGGGATTAAAACTAATGAGATTAAGCAAGGCTCGGCCACAGTTGCAGGATATTTACGAGACCTTAAAACTGGAGAACCTTTAGTTGGGGCTAGTATTTATTCTAACACAGCTAAACTAGGTGCAATCTCTGATCAATTTGGATTTTACTCCTTAACCATGCCTCGGGGTCCACATAACTTGTTAATTAAAGCTACTGGCAACCGCGATACTAGGCGTCAGATCATTTTGTACAGTGATGGAAAAATGAATGTTGAACTGCAAGAACAGATTTACACATTGAAACAAGTTAAAATTTCTGCTGAAAAAAGAGAAAATGTAAAGAGTTTGGAAATGGGTGTAAACAGGCTGGACATTAAAACGATTAAAAGGGTGCCTTCTGTATTTGGAGAGCCAGATATTTTAAGGGTTGTTTTAACTCTACCAGGGGTACAATCTGTAGGCGAAGCCAGTACAGGACTTAATGTACGTGGGGGATCGGCAGATCAAAACCTTATCTTATTGAATGATGCAACCATATATAATCCATCGCACTTTTTTGGTTTCTTCTCTGCATTTAATCCAGATATTGTAAAAGATGTGCAGTTATATAAAAGTACTATTCCCGAAAAATTTGGGGGCAGACTATCATCTGTACTAGAGGTAACCAACAGAGAGGGGAATAAGAAGAAATTTACAGGATCTGCAGGGATAGGCCTAATTACAAGTAGGCTAAACATAGAAGGTCCAATAGACAGTAATAAAACATCTTATATTCTTGGCGCTCGTACTACCTATTCTAATTGGTTACTTAAGTTGTTGCCGCAAGATTATAAAAATAGTAGAGCTTCATTTACAGATGTTAATTTAGGAATTAGCCACCAGTTTAATGAAAAAAATAACATTTATTTATCAGGCTATTTTAGCATTGATAGTTTTAAGTTAAATAGTGATACAACTTATGGATACAGTAATAAAAATTTAGGATTGAAGTGGAAGCATGACTTTAATAATAAGTTTTATAGTGTATTAAGTTTAGGTACTGATCATTATGCTTATCATATTAAAAGTGATGTTAATCCAATTAATGCTTATAAACTTAATTTTGATATCGATCAAGTTAACCTAAAAACAGATTTTGTTTACAATTTCAATAACAACCATATTTTTGATTTCGGCTTCTCAACTATACGGTACAAGCTACATCCAGGGAGCTTTTTACCAGAAGGGCCGCAATCATTAGTTGCTCCAGATGTAGTGGAAGCTGAACAAGCATTAGAATCAGCGATATATGTAGGAGATAAATACGATATTGGAAATAATTTTTCAATTAGTGCGGGCCTCCGTTACTCATTTTATAACTATTTGGGGCCACAATCTCTAAATACTTATGCTCCCAATTTACCTGTAACAGAAGGCAATATAACTGGGGTTACTTTCTATGGAAAAAATAAGTTGATTAAAACCTACCATGGTCCGGAAGTTAGAGCATCTGCACGTTATAATTTTGCACCAGACTTCTCTGTTAAGGCCTCGTATAATACCCTTAGGCAGTATATCCATTTGTTATCGAATACTACTGCAATTGCACCAACGGATATTTGGAAGTTAAGTGATCCCAATATTAAACCACAATTTGGAAGTCAGGTGTCTTTAGGGTTTTACAAAAATTTTAAATCACAAACTATTGAGACTTCAATTGAAGGATACTATAAAAATTTGAATGATTTTTTAGATTATAAAAGTGGAGCTAATTTGGTTTTGAATAACAACATAGAAACCGATGTGATTAGTACCAATGGAAAAGCATATGGTATAGAGTTTTTTGTTAAGAAAAATACAGGTAAACTAAATGGATGGATGAGCTATGCCTATTCTCGTACCTTATTAAAAATGGATGATGCAAAGGGGGGATTATTAGTTAATAATGGCGAATACTATGCTGCTAACTATGATAAACCTCATGCATTCAATTTTACAGGTAATTATCGTTTCAAGCACCGTTATAATTTATCTATTAATTTAACTTATAGTACCGGGCGCCCAATTACTTTACCCATTGCAAAATATAATTATGGAGGTTCTGAAAGGGTTTATTATTCGGAAAGAAATGCTTATCGCATTCCTGATTATTTCCGTACGGATATTTCATTTAATATAGAAGGCAATCACAAAATCAAGCAATTAACTCATAATTCATGGACAATTGGCATCTATAATTTAACGGGTAGGCAAAATGCCTATTCTACTTATTTTACAACAGAAAATGGGGTGATTAATGGCTATAAGCTTTCTATTTTTGCCACAGCACTTCCATTTATTAACTATAACATTAGATTTTAGCCTTATGAAGATAGTTATAGGATTTTGTTCAGCTTTTATAATTCTACTGCTTTTCTCATGTAGAAAGCCATTTAACCCAGAGGCAACTACCATTAATAGCAACATATTAGTTGTTGATGGACTGATTAATATAGGCACCGACTCTACCATTATTAAACTTAGTAGAACGCAGCTAATTAGCGATAAAAATAAAAATAGGCCAGAAATTGGTGCCGTTGTTACTGTAGAGAGTGATGCAAATGATAAATATGTTTTGCCAGAAAGAAGTCCCGGTAAATATGCCTCTGCTGCTTTAAATTTATCTGCTTCTAAGAAATATAGGTTGAGTATTAAAACAGCAAAATCGGTTACTTATATATCTGATTTTGTGGAAGCAAAAGTTACGCCGCTAATTGATAGTATAAATTATGAAGTATTAGAAAATGGTGTACAAGTTTATGTAAATAGCCATGATGATAGCAAAAAATCAATATATTACAGATGGGAATATGCTGAAACTTGGGAGTTCTTTTCTGCTTTCTATTCTTTTTTGGTTTGGAACGGAAATTCATTAGAAGATCGTGATATGCAGAATAACAATATATCAAGATGTTGGACCACAAATACCAGTCATCCTATCACACTTGGCTCCTCGGCAAAATTAGAAAATGATGTAATCTATAGGCAGAGATTAACTTTTTTAAATTCTCATTCTGAAAAAATATCTTATAAATACAGTGTTCTAGCTAGGCAATATGTACTTACGAAAGACGCATACGAGTTTTGGGAAAATTTAAAGAAAAGCACAGAAACCCTAGGTTCAATTTTTGATCCACAACCATCACAAATAAATGGTAATATTCGAAATGTTGCTAATGCAGCTGAACCTGTTATTGGATATGTTAGCGCTGGAACATATCATGAAAAGAGGATATTTATTTTAAAAAATAATCTTCCTCCTTGGGAAACAACTCGCTCATTTAGTTGCTTGGCTCCCGATACTATACTTAGTGCTAATGCTAAAGTATATTTTGAGTCAGGACAAAACATGCCACTCGTTTCTGTAAACGGTGGTGCTAGAGTAACATCTGGTCCAAAAGAATGCGTTGATTGTACTTTAAAAGGAACGAATAAAAGGCCTGCATTTTGGCAATAAGCTGAGTGATAATATGGAAAGAGTGGTAAAATTTTGTTTTGTAATTTTGTGCATAATATCCGTTTCGTGTACGAAACCATATATGCCTGAAGTAACAACAGTTAATAAAAATGTACTTGTGGTAGAGGGCTTTATTAATGTGGGTAACGATTCTACTATTATTACACTAAGTAGGACGCAGCCTATTAAGGATATAAATAAAAATAACCCAGAAACTGGGGCACTTGTAATAATTGAAAGTAATACAAACGAAATATATACTTTAAGAGAAATTAGTAAGGGTAAATATGTGTATCCTGCTTTAAACGCTTCAATTGCTAATAGTTATAGGTTAAATATTAAAACTGCAAAAGGAGTTGTCTATGTATCGGATTATGTAGCAGCAAAGGGAGCACCGCCCATTGATAGTTTAAGCTATAAAGTGGTGGATGATGGAGTTCGAGTATATGTAAATGCACATGATGATACCAATAATTCAAGGTATTACAGATGGGAATTTATAGAAACATGGGAGTTTACCTCTAGTTTCTATTCTAATTTATTTTGGGATGGCAATGGTTTAGCTTTTAGAGATCTAGTTAATAACAACATTTATTATTGTTGGAAAAGTAACAGCATAAATCCAATTACATTGGGTTCTTCGGCTAAACTTGAGAAAGATATTATTTCTGGTGGAGAGTTAACCTTTCTTAATGCAAATTCTGAGAAAATTATGCGTAAATATAGCGTCTTAGTTAAACAATATGCTTTAACAAAAGAGGCGTATGAGTTTTGGGAAAATTTGAAAAAAAATACAGAGGCAACAGGTTCTATTTTTGATGCCCAACCGTCGCAGACTATTGGTAATATACATAATATATCAAATGTGGGTGAAATTGTAGTAGGCTATATTAGTGCAGGGACTGTAAAAGAGAAAAGATTTTTTATCTCGAAAGAAAATCTACCTAATTGGGATACAGGCCAACCGTATAAATGTTTTCAGCCAGATACGGTAAAACTTGCAAATCAACATCAGTTTTTGTTTAGTAGTGGAAATCTTATTCCTATAACAGAGATTCTTGATGATAATGGTAGGCCAATTGCACATACCTATAGCTCAAAGGAGTGTGTAGATTGTCGGGTTAGAGGAACGAACAAAAGGCCTGCCTTTTGGCAATAATCAAATGATATGAAAAAAACATACGCTAAATTATTTATTTTATTTTTCTTATTGATTGCTGAACTTACTGTAAAAGCTCAGGTATTACCTCAAATTCAACAAGTATTTAATCGATATCAACAGGATACTTTTCAAGAAAAGATATATGTACATACAGATAGAGACTTTTACCTTGCTGGCGAGCTGCTCTGGTTTAAAATTTACAATGTTGATGCTACAAATAATAAACCAGCAAGTTTAAGTAAAGTAGCTTATGTAGAAGTTATTGATTTTACCAATACTCCCGTTTTACAGGCTAAAATTGCACTATCCGAAGGCAAAGGAAGTGGCTCATTTTATATTCCTATTTCTATAGCCAATGGGAATTATAAATTAAGAGCCTATACCAAATGGATGCAGAATTTTGGACCAGAAACGTTTTTTGAGAAAAGATTAACATTTATAAATTCACTAAATTCTCCACAAGTACAAAAAGAGGTAAAGAATGTTATCGACTTGCAATTTTTTCCAGAGGGTGGCAACTTGATTAGTAGCGTACAAAATAATATCGGTTTTAAGGCTACAAATATGGAAGGAAAGGGAATAGCATTACAAGGGGTAATTGTAAATCAAAAAAATGATACGGTTGCAAGGTTTCAAACATTGAAGTTCGGTATCGGTCAATTTGGATTTACGCCAATTCCAAGTCAAAGTTATAAAGCCATTGCAAGAACAATACAAGGTGATATTTTAATCAAAGATTTACCTATTGTAAAGCAAAAGGGATATAATATAACCTTGACTAATCCCGATGCAGATTTATTAAACCTTGATGTGAACACAAATGAAAATGCAAATAGTGTTTACCTTATCATTCATAATGGAAAGCAAATCAATTTGGCAGTAGCAAAAAGCATCAACAATGGAAAAACATCTTTTCAGATTGATCAAGCAAAGTTGAATGATGGGATATCTTATTTCAGCATCTTTAACGAAGATGGACAGCCTGTTAGTGAACGCATATTTTTTAAAAAGCCTTCAAGTAAATTAAATATTGTAGCAAATTCAGAGTTTCTTACCTATCAAACCAGAAAAAAGGTAGCTGTTAATTGGTCATTAACTGATGAATTTGATAAAGAACAATCAGCAGATCTTTCTGTAGCAATATATAGAGCCGATTCGTTGCAAGACGTAGATCAGAATGATATTGTTAGTTATTTGTGGTTAACTGCTGCTTTAAGAGGCCAGGTGGAAATGCCAAGTTACTATTTAACAAATGATACCAAGGAAAGTAAGATCGCATTAAATAATCTTCTGATTACACAAGGTTGGCGAAGATTAATTTGGGATGAGATTTTAGATGAGCCTAAATCATTAATAAAATTTTTACCGGAAGTAAATGGTCATCTTATTAAAGGCAAATTAACACAGCCTAATGGAGCTTCTACTCCTAATACTTATGTTTACATGGGTATGCCAAGTAAAAGGCTTCAGTTCTATTCTACATTAAGCGATTCTTTAGGTAATTTTCTAGTAAATACTAAAGATCTATATGGTCCAAATGAGATAGTAGCCCAGACAAACTATACTATTGATAGCACTTCTAAAATTTCAATTCAAAACCCTTTTGAGGAAAGGTATAGCGCATTTGCTTTACATAATATGAACCTTAAACCTAACCTGTTAAATGCTATTAAGAAGAATAGCTTAGGGATGCAAGTTCAAAATGTTTATGCAAATGATAAACTTAAACAGTTCTATTATCCAGGCATAGATAGCACAAAGTTCTTTGGCAATCCTTATAAGAGCTATTTATTAGATGATTACGTACGTTTTGCCACAATGGAGGAGGTGCTTCGCGAATATGTAAAAGAGGTTTTTGTAGCTAAGAAGAGAGATGGATTTACGCTTAAAGTTATCGGTAGATACGAACCATTAAATGAAAATCCCTTAATCTTATTAGATGGAGTTCCATATTTTGATGTAGACCAGCTAATGGCAGTAAATCCGACTAACATAAAAAAATTGGATGTTGTAATTGACGATTATTTTTATGGTTCGGCTATTTATGATGGTATTCTTAGTTTCTCGAGTTTTAAAGGTGATCTCGCTGAAGCAGAAATAGATCCTCACGCCGTTGTGCTAGATTATGAAGGGATGCAACTCCAAAGGGAATTTTATAGCCCTGTTTATGAAAGCGAAGCACAAGTTAATAGTCGCTTGCCAGATTTTAGAAATTTATTGTTTTGGTCGCCAAGTTTAATGCCTACCAGCGTGGGAAAGGGTACGTTAAGTTTTTATACCTCAGATTTTACAGGTAAATACATTGGTGTTATACAAGGATTAAGTAAACAAGGTGTTCCAGGAAGCAAGTATTTCAGTTTTGAAGTAAAGAAATGATCTAACCTCATTAGTATGTACTAACTCTTATAGGAATTCTTTATAGAAGTATTTAATTGCCAATTAAATCTTACTTTTGCATTTTAAGCATAAAATTTTGGGTAAAGATAAATTAAGAAAGTTTGCAGAGATTGATACATTTCCGAACGTATACCAATTGCATTTTGGGAAAGTGATGAAGGGAAAATGGTCATCAGATCATTTCAAAAATAATCATCCTGTAGTGTTAGAATTGGCATGTGGAAAAGGCGAATATTCAGTTGGGTTAGCTAAATTGTTTCCAGAAAAAAACTTCATTGGTATAGATTTAAAGGGCAATAGAATTTGGCGTGGCGCAAGAACAGGTGTTGACGAAGGCATACAGAACCTCGCTTTTTTGCGCATCCAAATAGAAGATATTTTAGAGTATTTTGCACCAGGTGAAATTGACGAAATCTGGATCACTTTTGCAGACCCGCAACCACAAGAAAGTAGAGAAAAGAAACGCTTAACTTTCCCAGGATTTTTAGAAAAATATAAAGTCTTAATAAAAGATGGCGGTAAGGTTAACTTAAAAACCGATAACGATGGTTTATATGCCTACACTTGTGAGAAGGTTGAAGAGCTAGGTCTAATTACTCATAAAAACACTAATCATTTGTATAAATCAGAATTTGCGGATGAAGTTTTATCTATTAAAACACACTACGAAAGAATATATTTAAAGCACGATAAAAACATCAATTACATTCAGTTTTCATTTAGCTAATGAAAGATTCATTTTACGATCAGGTTTTTGAAATTGCTCGTTTAGTACCAAAAGGACGCGTAACATCTTACGGTGCCATTGCCAAAGGTTTGGGTGCGGGTGGTTCTGCTCGTATGGTGGGTTATGCCATGAGTAATGCTGGTATTGCTCATCCAAAAGTGCCGGCGCACAGAGTGGTAAATAGCAGTGGCTTACTGACTGGTAAATTTCACTTTTCTCCACCAGAACTCATGCAAGAATTATTAGAGCAAGAAGGAATAGTGGTTGTAAATGATAAGATCAAAAATTTTAAAAGTGTTTTCTGGAATCCGCTAGAGGAATTGTAACATTTCAACTTTGCAACCTTTATACATTACAACAAACAATCATGGGAAAACTAGTAGAAGAATTTAACGACTATCGTACAAAAATGAACGATAGGATTATGGAAACATCCAACACCAACATTAAACGTTTTTTTGCTTTAGACACTACAACTTACGCAGATGGTGCACTAGATGTAAAAACTAAAGAATTATTAGGTTTGGTTGCTTCTATGGTATTACGTTGCGATGATTGCATTAAATATCACTTAGAAAAGTGCCATAACGAAGGTGTTAATCAAGCCGAGATAAACGAGGTTTTTATGATTGCTAACTTAGTAGGAGGTTCTATCGTTATTCCACATTACAGAAGAGCGGTTGAGTTTTGGGATGAACTGTCTTCAAGTTAGGAAGACAGAAAGTCTGAAAGATATTATTTTATGATACGCATCATCAAATAGGCAATATCATTTTAGCAAATTATGGCAATATACACTCCCGCTCCTTCAGGAGAGCGTTGGGATGAGTCTACTTTTTCCCCGAAGCATTGTAAGCCTTTACATAAGCTGCCAAATTTTTAGGATCAAATCCATCGGTTGCTTTAATGCTTTCTGCTAAATCTTCATCATTATTCAGTTTTAAGAGCAATAGTGTTTTTACCGCATTTGTGTTATCCAAGTTTACTTCTTGCATAGCTCCAGTACCTGGTTTCTCAATAAAATAACTCACTTTCCCTTTTGGTGCACCAACTGTTTGATCATCATTTCTTCTGCCGCCGCCAATTGTAATTCCGCCACCAACTCCAGCACCTCCAAAACCACCACTGCCCATTCCAATACCAATTGATGGTCTAACTTTTACCCTTGGCTGTACAACTTCTGGAGTGTTTGCTTTTTCGCCGTAAGAATATAGGTTTACGGTTCCGGTTTCAATGAGCTTAAAAAATCTTGATTCTGCCTTTTTCTTAACAATGATGGGCTTGCTTACATAAGTTTCTCCATTCCATAAAAAGGATTGAATGTCTTTAGCATGATATTCTTTGATCACTTGATTATCTTCGGCAATAGCTACAGAAATAAAGTTGGTGCCTTTAATAACCCCACGCACAAAATTCCCTTCGCTAATCAATACTGCATCTTGAGCAAAAAGCTTAACACTTACAAGAAATAATACAAACAGAATTTTAAATGCTTTCATTATAACAAATAACGGAAATTTTTTGAGCATGTTGCACATAATCGAATAAAGAATAAGGAACAAAGATTTAAGATAATGCTTATTAAAAATAAATAATAACTTTACCAATTCACTGCTTTACACAAGTTTTTTACTGTGTAATCTTTTAAATCTGTGAAATCAAATGAGCAACAAAAAACTTTTCCTTTTAGATGGGATGGCGCTAATTTACAGAGCGCATTTTGCATTGAGTAAAAACCCTCGTTTTACATCTGCTGGTGTAAATACATCTGCAGTTATGGGTTTCACCAATACTTTGTTAGAGGTTTTAAAAAAGGAAAAGCCTACGCATATTGCAGTAGTTTTTGATACCGATGCACCTACAGAAAGACATACAGATTTTGTGGCCTATAAAGCTCATCGTGAGGCCATGCCTGAAGATTTGTCTAAAGCATTGCCCTATATTTTTAAATTGATTGAAGGCTTTAATATTCCTGTGATAACCAAAGATGGTTTTGAGGCCGATGATATTATTGGAACTTTAGCAAAAGAAGGCGAGCGACAAGGTTTCCAAGTTTATTGTATGACACCAGATAAGGATTTTGCGCAATTGGTTTCAGAAAATATTTTTATCTACAAACCAGCCAGAATGGGTAACGAGATGGAGATTTTAGGTGTTCCACAGGTTTTGGCCAAATGGGAAATTGAAAATGTATTACAAGTTATAGATATTTTAGGGCTGTGGGGCGATGCGGTTGATAACATTCCAGGTATTCCAGGAATTGGCGAAAAAACAGCGAAACTGTTGATCAAACAATATGGCAGCATGGAGAATATCATCGCAAATAGCCACGAACTAAAAGGAAAACAAAGAGAAAATGTTGAGAATTTTGCAGAGCAGGGATTAATCTCAAAAAAGCTAGCCACCATAATTTTAAATGTGCCGGTTGAGTTTGATGAAGCTAAATTGATTTTAGAAGAACCAAGCAGAGAATTACTAGAGCCATTATTTGCAGAGCTGGAGTTCCGTACCATCGGGAAAAGAGTTTTTGGGGAAGATTTTAGTGTAAATGATGCTAAAGGTGGAACTTCTCAACAAGATTTATTTGGCAACAATGTTGAAGTTAAACGTAAAGATTTCTCTGAACAGCCTTCTTTATTTGATACACCGATTGATGCAAAAAACATCAGTAATACTCCTCACGAATATTTTTTGATAGATACGCCTGAGAAAAGAAAAGAACTTATTGATTTATTGCTAACGCAACCCAGCGTTTCTTTTGATACCGAAACCACTGGAACCGATGCAAATTTAGCAGATTTGGTTGGTTTATCATTCTCCATTAAACCTGGGGAAGGTTATTACATTCCTGTTCCAGAAGATAGAGCAGGTGCGCAAGCAATTGTTGATGAGTTTAGAGTTGTCCTCCAGAACGAAAACATCACCAAAATTGGCCAAAACATTAAATATGATATGTTGGTGTTTAAATGGTACGATCTTCAGGTTAAGGGCAAACTTTTCGATACCATGTTAGCGCACTATTTAATCGATCCAGATACGCGACATAACATGGATGTGTTGTCTGAAAATTATTTAGGTTACACGCCAATTTCTATCACCACTTTAATTGGCGCTAAAGGTAAAAATCAAGGAACCATGAGAGATGTTCCGGTTATTGATGTTGTTGATTATGCCGCAGAAGATGCTGATGTAACCTTACAATTGGCAAACGTTTTCGAGCCATTGCTTAAAGAAAAAAATGCCATCAAATTAGCTGAAGAAATAGAAAACCCGCTGATTTATGTTTTAGCAGACATAGAAAAAGAAGGGGTTAAAATAGATATCGATACTTTAAATGCTTACTCACTTGAACTGCAAACAGAAATTACAAAAGCAGAGCAAAGCGTTTATGAAAAAGCTGGGCTAAAGTTCAATCTAGCATCGCCAAAACAGTTAGGTGAAGTTTTATTTGACCATTTAAAGTTAGATCCGAAGGCAAAAAAAACTAAAACTGGTCAATATCAAACTGGAGAAGATGTATTGACTTTATTGGCATCGAAAAGCGATATTGTTCAGGATATTTTAGATTTCCGCCAGTTACAAAAACTAAAATCAACCTATGTTGATGCTTTGCCCTTATTGGTAAACCCAAAAACAGGCAGAGTTCATACCAGTTTTAATCAGGCAGTTGCCGCAACAGGAAGATTAAGCTCTAACAACCCGAATTTGCAGAACATTCCTATTCGTACCGAAAGAGGTAGAGAAGTAAGAAAAGCTTTCATTGCCAGAGACGAAGATCATGTTTTGTTATCTGCCGATTATTCGCAAATAGAACTCCGCATTATTGCTGAAATTAGCAAGGAAGAGAATATGTTAGATGCATTTACCAAAGGCATCGATATTCATACCGCAACAGCGGCTAAGGTTTATGGAATTAGTATTGAGGAAGTAGATTCAAATCAACGTAGAAATGCAAAAGCAGTTAACTTTGGTATTATATATGGTCAGTCGGCATTTGGCTTATCTCAAAACTTAAATATTCCACGTAAAGAAGCTGCGGAGATTATCGAACAATATTTTACACAATATCCTGGTATTAAAAGATACATGAGCGATACAATGAATTTTGCTCGTGAAAACGGATTTGTAGAAACAATTATGGGCCGAAGAAGGTATTTGAGAGACATCAATTCGGCAAATATGACAGTTAGAGGTTATGCTGAGCGAAATGCGATTAATGCACCGATACAAGGTTCTGCTGCAGATTTAATCAAAATTGCGATGATCAACATTCACAAGGATATGAAAGAGCAGAACTTAGGCTCAAAAATGACCATGCAAGTTCATGATGAGTTGGTTTTCGACGTTTTAAAGACTGAAGTTGAACAAATGAAAGCCATCATTACGCATAGAATGAAAACAGCAATAAAAACCGAAGTGCCAATAGAAATTGAAATTGGAGAAGGTGTAAATTGGCTGGCTGCTCACTAAAAATAAAACTATTCTGTAAATATTAGGTTTAATAAATATCCTCCTTATTGTAAGCGTTTATTGTTAACCTAATATTTGCCTTATGAAAAACTTATTTAAACTATCAGCTTTATGCTTTTTGTTCATTTTTGCTAGCTCATGCAAAAAAGATAGTAACGAAGAAGTAGATCCTACAAAACCATTAACCTTTACAGGACCAAATACCAATGCTGCAAACTTAACGGTAAGGGTAATTTATCTCGTCCCTAGTGATAAAACCTTAAAACAGAATTATATTGATGCAGCAAAAAACTGTATTACACAATTAACAACTTGGTATAAAGGTGCATTAGGTTCCAATAAAACCTTTCATGTTAATGATAATTTTGTGGTAGAGACTATCCAAAGTTCACATAATGCGGCTTGGTTTAATGCCAATAATGGAGCTAGTAGTGGCACTAGCGCTGATTTCTATTTTTATCAAAACACCAAAAATGATGTTAAGGCACTATTGGGCTCAGGCTATGATGAAACAAAATATATTTATTTGGTTTATGTAGATGCGCAAGGTAAAACTGGAGCTGGCGCTATCGGTTTTACAGCAATGCCAGAAAATGATTTATTAGGTTTAACAGGGCAAATGAGCGAAGGTGTACCCAGATGGATTGGTGGTGCCGCTCATGAACTTGGTCATGCTTTCGGAATGCCACATCCTGATAACCAAAACCCTAATGCGCTAATGTGGACAGGTTATACTTTATATCCTACCTGTATTTTACAAGATGCTGATAAAACTATTCTGAATGCCAACAAGTTTTTTTATTAAAAAATTTATATTCCTATTAAATTTAGATATGATTTAGTAATTCAGATAATTTAAGTGCCGATATGAAAACTATTATTCTATTTTCTATTTTAATTTTAAATAGTGCTTTTACATGGGCACAACAAGATACTACAACAATTTTTCGTAATCCGAGGGGGTATTTTAACGATCCAATGCGATCTAATTGGGATAGAAAGGTAGAGCATAAAGGTAATGAATGGGTTTTATCATTGTATGATAGAAAAAAGGTTTTACAAGAGCGGATTACTTTTGAAGATGCTAAGTTAGAAGTTAGAAAAGGAGCTTATGTTTTTTACCAAAACCAGAAAGTAAAAATAGAAGGCCAATATGATAAGGGATATAAACATGGTGAATGGAAGTATTATAATGAAAATGGGCAACTGCTAGAAAAGGTTAACTATAGTTGGGATAAAATTGATGGTTTAAGCGAAATGTTTTGGAACAATGGTCAAATAGCAAGAACAGGAAGATATGTAGGTGGTAAGAGAAGTGGAGTTTGGAATTCGTATTACAAAGACGGTAAACTTGCTGGAAAAGAAGGATATGATGAAACAGGGATTCTAAAAGAAAAAACATATTACGATACAAATGGAGAAATAACTGATGAAAATAAGTTATTTCAGTATCCATCTTATCCTGGTGGCATGGAGAAATTTTACAAGACCCTTAATTCCTTGATCAAATATCCTGCTAAGGCCGTTCATGATGGAATTCAGGGATCGGTTAAATTATCTTTCACCATTAAAAAGGATGGGAGTTTAGAAGATATCAAGGTGTTGGAAAGCCCCAATGACCTTTTGTCGATAGAAGCAATTAGGGTATTAAATATTTCTGGTAAATGGATGCCAGGAAAACAGCTTGGTGTGTATGTTGATGAGAAATATAATTTGCCAATTAAATTTTCATTGGGGAAATAAATAAAATTAGCTAACTTCATTTAAGCTTCAACTTAATGAAGTAGTATAAGCATCTATAAAAATACCATGAAAAAATTAATAGGATTTTTTGCAATTGCACTATTGGGATTAAGTTCCACCTTTGCACAAACTACGCCAGCACCAAAAAAAACAGCACCAGCTGCGGTAACAAAAACAACTCCAAAAAAGGAAACTAAAAAAGCTGCTCCAGTTGCAGGGCCAACCAAGAAAGATGGCACAGCAGACATGAGGTACAGTGTTAATAAAAATGCAAAAGTTGCTGGGCCTAAGAAAAAAGATGGCACGGCAGATATGCGCTACAAATCAAATAAAACAGCAGCTAAACCTGCAGCAAAGAAAAACTAAGTATAAAAGTTTATAACCTAAAAAAGGCTTCTAATTTAGAAGCCTTTTTACGTTTTATAAGGTAATGGTTTCGCCTATAGCAGGTAAAAAAAGTTGCTTTTGAGCTCTTTTAAAACTTTCAACAGCTGTTTTTGAATCTATTTCAATTACTGGGAATGTATCGTAATGAACGCCAATTACTTTATCGCAATTAATATAGTTGGCTGCAATAACAGCATCGTCTATATCCATAGTGTAGTTGCCACCAATTGGTAAAATTGCATAGTCTAATTTGTAAAGCTCTGAAAGTAATTTCATTTCTATAGTCAAACCGGTATCACCAGCAAAGTAAATCTGTTTACCATCTAGTTCCAATACAAACCCTGCGGGGTTTCCGCCGTAACTACCATCTGGTAAACCAGCAGAATGTGTAGCCCAAACCATTCTAACTATACCAAAATCGAAAGTGTATTTACCGAAATTCATTGGATGAACGTTCTCTATATCTTGATTTGCCAACCAATCGCAAACTTCTGGCATAGCAATTACCGTAGCTTTTGTTTGTTTAGCTAATGCTACTAAATCACCAATATGATCTCCATGACCATGGCTAATCAAAATATAATCAGCTTCAATTTTAGTAATATCAATATTTTTAGCCAAGGGATTTTGGCTAATAAAAGGATCAAATAGTAGTTTTATGTTATCAGTTTCTAACAAGAAGCTCGACTGACCGTAATAGGTATATTTCATTTTATTTGAGTATTGAGATTTACGATTTTAGATCGGGAAGTAAATTAGATCTTAGTCCTTCCTGTCCTCTACCTTTTGCCTTATTGGCCAAACATGCCTCCAAGACCACCTAGCATACTTTGCGTTGCTGCTTGCATTTCTGTAGCACTTACTTGATCTGCTTGAGCCAAAGCTTTGTTAATTGCGGTTAGCAAAAGTTCTTCAATTTCTTCTTTATCGGCTTGTTTATAAAATTCCTCGTCAATTTCTATAGCAGTAACTGCTTTATTTGCGGTGGCCGTAACGCGGATGGCACCACCTTCAACTTCTCCGAAAACCGATACGGTATCTAATCTTTTTTTAATTTCTTCTGCCTGTTGTTGGGCAGCCATTAGTTTATCGAACATGATTTTATTTTTGTTTTAATAATAGAAAATAAGCAAAAAATGTTTGGAATTTATTTAAAAACTAAGGAAATCTTAACCCTAAAGTAAAAGCTGTGATTTTGTTTGTAAGTTCATCGCTTCTAATAGTAGCAACACCACTAGCTAAATCAATGCTATACATATTATATTTTCCAGCAACTCCAAATATGGCATATCCAAGATTGTTTGTTTTTGTGCTGATGATATCAAAGCCGTTTGTACTTTCAATTGCAATCTTTAAATCGCCAACTGACGTTAATGTTGCGGTTGTTAAATCTTGGGTATATAATCTATTTGTAGTATGATCAATAACATATAAGTTAGTGGTGTTTGCACCCTTGAAGTTATTGCTGTAAGCTGCAGCACTAACTGTAGCAGTGCTGGCAAGATTAGTGCCTGCTGTAATACTTACATCATCAGGATTAATCACCAAGTTTTGACCAGTATTACTAATTACTCTAATTCTGTCATTTATAGGATTAAAATCGAAACCAAATGAAGTTCCATTTAATAGAGTAGAGAATAGACCATTTCCTACCTGCGTACAAACTCCAGAAGATAAATTAATGGTATATAGCCTACTCGAACTCCCTAGAGCATATAAACGACCACCAATTGGTCTCATATCCAAACCCAAAATAGTTTCGTTAGCTTGTAAGCCTGTAATCTTTTTTGTGGTAATTGTTCCTTTAGTTGGTGAGATATTTAAAATTAATAAATTGTTCAAATCATCAATAGCATAAGCAACTGGGTTTAAAGGCATAGCAATGCCTTGTATCGCTATTTTAGGAAATCTACCCGATAGTCTGGTTGTGCCTTTGGTTAGATCTATAGAGAAAAGCTTAGTGGTGTCGCCTACAAGGCCAATTGCTAGCGCATTTTTATTATCAGGCGAGATATCTAAACTAACATTACTACCTAGATTATTTCCTAAATCTCCAACTTCAACCAATGTTGCGCTATTTGCAGGTTCTTGTTTATAGAGCTTATTATTCTTTAAGTTGATGTTATACAAAACTGTATTTTCCACACCAGCAATGCTATTGGTATAGGCAATCCCAGAAATATTTGCCACGGTTGCACTAATTGGCGTATCTGTTGAAATTAACATGCCCGTTTCAGGGTTTATTCGAAGGTTTTGTCCTGTACTCGAAATTAACCTAATCTGATCTAAAACCGGGTCAAAATCTATGCTGGCGGTAGCATTTTGAGCAATTCCAGGGATGAAAGCCGAGCCAACTACTCTTGCAGCGCCATATGCATCAATAATATAGATTTTACTAGCATCGCTTACACCATACATATCGCCAGTTGCTGGTCTAAAGTCAATATCTAACAATTTTTCTGTTGTTGTTGCTAATCCTGTTACTGTAATTTTACTCGACAAGGATTTCACATCTAAAGCATTAAAACGATATAAGCTGTTATCCGATAATGCATAGAAAATCTGATCTGGGCCAGTAACTGGAGGGGTTATTTTAGTTTCCTCTTTTTTACAAGATGAGAACAAAAGTGAAAGCATCAAAAGGTATCCGATTTGATAGAATGAGATCTTTATTGAAGCGAGATTTTTTATCATTTTGGGAATTTTCTTAAGCTATAACGAATTTTGCAAGGTTATAGTTTTTGGCACAAGATAAGCTTTAAATTTTATTTACACATGTTTTCGTGGTTTTGCTCTTTCATATTGCGATGGCCATTTCACATCATCCCCCAGCTCAAATGCAGCATGTAGCGGGAAATAAGGATCTCTTAAAAATTCCCTTGCTATGAAAATTAAATCGGCTTCGCCATTTTGCAGAATGTTTTCTGCTTGTTGTGCGGTTGTAATTAAACCTACAGTTCCTGTGGTTACTGCTGTCTTTTTTTTAATAGCTGCAGCAAATTCAACTTGGTATCCTGGTTTTAGAGGGATTTCTTGAGCCAATGTTAAGCCACCACTAGAGGTATCAATCACATCAACGCCCATATCTTTAAGCAAAGCTGATAAACGAATAGATTCTTCTAAATTCCATCCACCCTCCGCCCAATCTGTTGCAGAAATACGTACAAATAGGGGATTTTCTTTTGGCCAAACCTCCTGAACGCTTTCTACAGTTTCTATTAATAAACGAATTCTATTTTCGAAACTTCCACCATAGTTATCTGTACGTTTATTACTTATCGGCGATAAGAACTGATGCTGTAAATAACCATGAGCGGCATGAATTTCTACAACTTTAAAACCTGCTTTAATTGCTCTTAGCGTAGCTGATTTAAAATCTGACTTCACCTTTTCAATTCCTTCTATATCCAAAGCAATTGGGGTTTTATCTGTGGGATTAAAGATTTCTGTACTGGCAGAAACGGTATCCCAACCACCATTGGCTTTATCTAATTGCAAGGGATTTTTCCATGGGATATCAAAACTTGCTTTTCTGCCAGCATGTGCTAGTTGAATGCCTGCTATTGATCCATTTTGATGAATAAAATCAGTAATTTCTTTTAACTTTTCGATGTGTTCGTCTTTCCAAATCCCTAAATCTCCAACCGAAATTCTAGCTTCCGGAGAAACACCTGTAGCTTCCATAATTACCAAAGCGGCTCCACCAACTGCACGGCTCCCTAAATGAACCAAATGCCAGTTATTTGCAAAACCATCGGTTGCAGAATATTCACACATTGGTGATACAACAATTCTATTTTTTAATGTGATATTTTTTATTTGGAGCGGAGAGAAAAGTAATGACATGTTATTTCTTTTTTTGCCAAATTAACAACAAGAAAATTGAAAAGTTTGTGCCTTGAAAATATCGCTACAATGGCATGACAAGAAAAATGTAAATGAATAATATTAATTCATCAAAGACTTATTAAACCCTACAAACAGCTTAAATAGATTTTCGTAAACTGTAAATGGCAATGTTTCTGCTTTATCAAAAACATCATGATAGGCTGCAATTCCACCTTGTGTATAAAGAAAAAATGCTGGTACACCTTTTTCTGTGAAAAAATAATGATCGCTATTTGCTGCCTTACCACGAGGATTGATGCTCACTAAAAATTTACCTTCCTCATTAATCTTCTTTAAAGCTGCAAATTCTTTAGGATATTGGGTTGCATTAACTACGGTTGCTCCAGTTTCTCCAGTACCAACCATATCTACATTTATCAAAAACCTAATATTTGATAACGGAATTAATAGGTTTTCTGTAAAATATTTTGAGCCTAAAATGCCTGCTTCTTCTCCTGCAAAGCAGATAAAAGCGATAGTATATTTCTGCGGATTTTTAGCGTAATATTTTGCTAAACTCAGTAAAAATGAAATTCCGCTTCCATTGTCATTGGCGCCTGGAAAGTAAGTGTCTTTACCCATACCACCCAAATGATCGTAATGTGCTGTTATTAATATTACAGAATCAGGTTTTACAGTTCCTTTTACAAAACCGCAAATATTTGCAGCTTTAAAATCGGGTACAAAAGTATTTTCAATATCAACAGCTATCGTTTTTGGTATTTCATCAAGGGCAGACTTTTTAATAAAAATCTGCGTATAGTCATTTACTTTCTGAGCAACAGACCAAGTTAATTTATCTTCAAGTGTAACTAAAATCCTGCTTGATGCAGCCAAGAAGTTCAAACTATCTTTTTGTTCTAAATCTGCTTTTGCATTTACACCAATACTTTCTTGCTGCACAATAAAATCTTTTCCAGGTATTAACTTTTTACCATTTATGGTTACATCCATTTTACCTGGAAAAGTATTTACTGAAAATATAAATGGTTGTTTAAAATTTTTGCCATCCATGGGTTTTAAATCAAAAGATTTAAATTCTGCCTCAATAAAATCTGCAGCCTTGCCCATCCCATTTTTGGTGTAACCTCTTCCCCAAAAATCTGCAGAGGTTAAAGTGTTTAAAGTTTTACGAACGTACTTTAAATCCTGTGCAAAACTGCTAAAGCTAGCTAATAGAAGTATTGTTAAAAGAAATCTTTTCATAAAATATAGGGCAAAAAAAATAGCTTTGTTATGCAAGATAACAAAACTACTTTTCTTAGGGATGATTTAAAAAATTTAGCTCGCTTTTACCAAATAAGCGTCAATTACTTTTTTAATGGCTTCTTTGTTTTTCTCTGACGACCATTTTTCTTTTACTGATTGATCTCCTAAAGCAAAGAATTGCTCATATAATAATTTGTTATCAATTTTAAGGTTTAACTTAATGTAGTTGTTTTCTGCAAAAGCAGCGTCCCAGCTTGCACGAGCATCTTTCCAGAAACCTTCTTGCTGTTTCCACCAAGTTTGAGCATAAGCAAAAGATTTTGGATCTGTTTTCACAAATTCTTCTAAACCTTTCTCCATTGCAATCAACTTATCCTTACCATCAGCACGAACAACTTTTTTATTGTCTTGCTCAAACATCCAACCATTAGGGGTTAGGTAAAGGTTATTACCGCGATTTAACACATTGTAATCGTTACGCTCTGTACTTTCTCTACGTGGAAGTGGAGAATCGGTATTACTTTGCCATTGATGTCTGCCATCTACATGCACCCAAGTTCCTATAGCTTGGTAACGCGGACTATCATCTACCTGGAATACCTTTTGCGTCCATTTTCCTTTAACATCGTTAGCAGAAAGGGTCACTTTTTTCCAAGCGTTATCTTTATCATAAGCTAAAATAGTTTGATCTTCATAAGTCCAATCTTCTCTCCAATGTTTGATGATCATGCTATCGCCTCTCATTACCAATAAGTGTTGGATAACAATTTTCTTAGGAGAATCTTCTACAAGAATTGCAATCTCTTTTGCAGAAGAACGGTGTCTTTCGTGAAATTTGTAATCATCTTCTGGTGAGAAAGTTTCTGCGTAATTGAATGTTACTTTATAAAATCCGGCTAAAGACTTAATGGCTTCACGGTCTTGATCTAGTTTGTTTTGTGCCGATGCTCCAAGCGCAATGATGAATAATGCAAATAGTAAATTTAATTTTTTCATTAATTATGAATTTGATTTTTAATTGATTCTTTAGTTCTGTTTATTTGGACTTATTCTAAAGAGTTACAAATTAACGACACAAAATTATAGTATCCAAATTATTTTGAATAATTCTAAATAAGATTGATTATTGAAAAGTTAAGTCTTTTTTGACTGAAAATAAGATAGCTGTTGCTATATGAATAGAGCTTTAGGCTTAGATTGTTCAATGAATTAAATAACTAAAAAATGTAAAAAAATACGATTCTTATTGCACAACTCATTTTTTATTTAAACCTTTGCGCCTCAAGTAATTTAATACAGTACAGCAAGCAAAATAATGAACAAACATAATTTACATAAACTTTCTATTTTAGAAGCAAAAAATATTGCTGCTAATAGCCTGTTTATTGAGCGCTTGCACCCCGTATTTTACATCACCACAAGTCGGCAAAATTATACGCCGCGTATTTAGTACATCTTACTAATACCAACGAGGAATTGATCCTCTCTAAAAACCCAATTAACAAGAATACCTTAATTTTTCGTTAGAGAAACGAATGAATATTAATGAATTTATAGTACAAGTCGCTATCCCTGAGCATCATGTGTTTGCAGAAGAGATTGTGACCGAAATGGCCGAATCTGCAAAAGCGAGAGGCACAGGCATTGCTAAACGTTCTCCAGAGTATATTTCTGGCAAAATGCAAGAAGGTAAAGCGGTTATTGCTTTTCATAAAGATGGTACTTGGGCTGGCTTTTGCTATATCGAAACTTGGAGCCACGGCCAATTTGTGGCTAATTCAGGTTTAATCGTTAGTCCGAAATTTAGAAAAGCAGGATTAGCCCATGCTATTAAAGAGGCAATTTTTGGCCTATCTAGAAGTTTGTATCCAAAAGCAAAAATATTTGGTTTAACTACCGGATTAGCGGTTATGAAAATTAATTCTGATTTAGGCTACGAACCTGTTACTTATTCTGAGTTAACTCAAGACGAAGATTTTTGGAAGGGTTGCCAAAGCTGTGTGAACTTCGAGATTTTAAAAATGAAGGAACGCAAAAACTGTATGTGCACTGCCATGCTTTATGATCCGGCAGAAAAAAAACACGAAGCAGCTAAAAATTTTGCTGAAGAATTACAGAAAAAACCAGGATTATACGAGCGTTTTATGCGCATCAAATCTAGATTGGTTGTTAAGCCAAAATCTGGATTGAAATCAATTTTAGTATTGTTTACTCTATTATTTAAATAAAATGAAGAAGAAAGTTGTTTTAGCATTTAGCGGAGGATTAGACACCTCATTTTGCTGCATTCACTTAGCAGAAGATCGCGGCTTAGAAGTTCACTCAGTTATTGTAAATACTGGTGGTTTCTCTGATGAAGAATTGCAAGAAATTGAAAAACGTGCTTATGCTTTAGGTGTGGCATCTCACGCGGTCGTTGATGAAACTGAAAGTTATTACGATGGCTGCATCAAATATTTGATATTCGGGAACGTATTAAAAAATGCTACTTACCCACTTTCTGTAAGTGCCGAACGTGTTAGTCAAGCTACTGCAATTGCCAATTATGTTAAAAAAATTGGGGCAGATTATGTTGCTCACGGAAGTACTGGCGCAGGTAACGATCAAGTTCGTTTTGATATGATTTTCAACATCTTAATTCCTGGAGTGGAAATCATTACACCGATTAGAGATTTAAAATTATCCCGCGAAGCGGAAATAGAATATTTAGCCAAACATGGTGTTGAGTATAGCGCAGAAAAAGCAAGATATTCTATTAATAAAGGTTTATGGGGAACATCTGTTGGAGGAAAGGAGACTTTAACTTCTAACGAGACTTTACCAGAAAGTGCTTGGCCTACTCAGGTTTCAGAGACTGAAGCTAAGAGAATTGAATTGACTTTCGAAAAGGGAGAATTGGTTGGTATTGATGGAGAGCAGTTGGATCCAGTTACTGCTATTCAAAAACTACAAGCAATAGCTCAACCTTTCGGAATTGGTAGAGATATTCACGTTGGTGATACAATTATCGGTATTAAAGGTCGTGTTGGTTTTGAAGCGGCAGCGCCGATTATCATTATTAAAGCACACCATACCTTAGAAAAACATACGTTAACCAAATGGCAGTTGAGCTGGAAAGAACAATTGTCCTCATTCTACGGAAACTGGTTGCATGAAGGCCAATTCCACGACCCAATTATGCGGAATATCGAAGCATTTTTAACCGATACCCAAAAAATGGTTAGCGGCAAAGTATTTGTAGAATTGTTGCCTTATCGTTTCCAAATTATTGGAATAGAATCTAACCACGATTTAATGAGCAATAAATTTGGTAGCTACGGCGAGATGAACAATGCTTGGAGTGGAGATGATGTTAAAGGGTTCTCTAAAATTTTCGGTAATCAAGTAATGATTTGGCATAAAGTTAACGGAGAAAAATAACCACCTGAAGGGGAATTAAAACCCATCGTAAATATATGGAGCAAAACATTAACGATATGAATTCAAAGTCCTATTTAGGGGATTTAGGGGTAGTTGTTTCAAAAGAAAATTGCTTAAGCCATTACAAATGGGGAGATAATTGCGATGGGTGGAATTTTGTAAGCAAAGCTGAAGCCGCAATTAAGCAAGAATTAATGCCAGCTCAAACTGCGGAGAAATTACACTTCCATACTTATGCTGAACAGTTTTTCTACATATTAAAAGGACTGGCAACATTTTTAATTGAAGGCGAAACCGTTTTAGTCAACTCAAATACTGGTTTGCAGATTAAGGCAGGCGACAAACATAAAATCTCGAACGAAACTAATCAAGATTTAGAATTTATACTTTTCTCATATCCATCAACTCAAAATGACAGAACAGATTGTGAGTGAAATAGAAATTAAACGTATTGGACTTAATGAAGCTAACTTGGTAGTTAGTTTATTTAATCAATACAGAATTTTTTATGGAAAGTTTTCTGATTTAGGAATGGCTAAAGCATTTATCGATGCTAGATTAGAAAATAATGAATCTGTAATTTTTGTTGCATTAGCTGGAGATCAACCTGTTGGTTTTACACAACTTTATCCTAAATATTCATCAGCTAGGTTGACTAAAAATTGGATTTTAAATGATTTGTTTGTTGATAATGAATATCGCAAACAAGGAATTGGAGAAAAACTGATTAAAAAAGCAATGGATTTTGCCAAAACACAAGGTTCTACTTTTGTGCAATTAGAAACAGCAGTTGATAATTTTACAGCGCAAAGTTTATATGAAGCAATTGGTTTTAAGAAACAAGAGCCAGACAACGAATTTTTTCTTTACAAAATTGATATAATTTAAGAAATGAGTAAAATTAAAGCAGGAATAATTGGCGGTGCAGGTTACACAGGTGGCGAAATGTTACGTATTTTGGTTAATCATCCAGATGTTGAAATTGCTTTTGTAAATAGCACTAGCAACGCAGGCAATTTAATTTCTGATGTACACACTGATTTAATTGGTGATACGGAATTACGTTTTACCGATAGTACAAATTTTGATGAACTTTTTGAAGCCTCCCCTTTTGGGGGAGGTTTGGAGGGGGCTGTACTTTTTCTTTGTGTTGGACACGGTGACGCTAAGAAATTTTTAGCCGCTAATCCAATTAGTGAGAATATCAAAATCATAGACTTATCTCAGGATTTTAGGTTAGCTCAAAACTCCCAACTCTCAACTCGTAACTTTATTTATGGTTTACCTGAGTTAAATCGTGATGCGATTAGAAATGCAAAAAACATTGCTAATCCAGGTTGTTTTGCGACTTGTATTCAATTAGGTTTACTGCCTCTGGCTGCTAAAGGATTGCTTAAGAGCGAAGTTCATATCAATGCCACAACTGGCTCAACTGGTGCCGGACAAAGCTTATCAACAACATCGCATTTTAGCTGGAGAAATAATAATCTTTCGATTTATAAAGCTTTCGAACATCAGCACTTAAGTGAGATTGGAGAAAGTCTATCACAGCTTCAACCTTCTATTTCGGATGCGTTAAATTTCATTCCACAACGTGGCGCTTTTACAAGAGGGATTTTAGCTTCAATGTATTTAGAAAGTGATTTGACTTTAGAAGAGGCTCAAACTATTTACGAAGAATATTATAGTGCACATCCATTTACTCACGTAAGTCGGAAAAACATAGATTTAAAACAGGTTGTGAATACCAATAAAGCGTTGGTTCACATCGAAAAACACGGTAATAAATTATTTATCATCAGTGCAATTGACAACTTATTAAAAGGCGCAAGCGGACAGGCGGTTCAGAATATGAACTTAATGTTTGGCTTGGAAGAAAATAGTGGTTTGCGCTTAAAGGCAGCTTATTTTTAGGTAGAGGGTAAGAAGGCTGAAGGCGGGAAGGCTTGGATGCAGAACTATAAAACTTTAAAGATATGAGAGATTATCAAAAACTAGACGTTTGGAAAAAAGCACACCTATTCACTTTACAAGTTTATAAGGAAATCTTGCCTATTATGCCTAATGAAGAAAAATTTGCCTTAACGCAACAAATCCGGCGGGCCACCTATTCAATTCCTTTAAACATTGTAGAAGGAAGTGGCAAAAATACAGATAAAGATTTTACAAGTTATCTTGATAATGCCCTTGGTTCTGCAAAGGAAGTAGAATATGCTTTTATTTTAATCAGAGATTTGAATTATATAAATGAAAAATTATATGCTGTGGTTAACAAAAGCGTCAATGAAATTAAGGCGATGTTAATCGCATTTATAAAATTTTTGAGGGGCGGTGGAAAGGGTTAGGCAAATTGACCCTCAACCTTCCAACCCTCAACCTTAAACCTTTAAAAAATGGAATTATTTGATGTATATCCTTTAAATGATATTACAATAGTATCTGCGAAGGGCAGCAATGTTTGGGATGCTAACAATCAAAAATATTTAGATTTATATGGCGGTCACGCTGTGATTTCAATTGGACATACCAACCCACATTATGTAACTCGTTTAACCGACCAATTAAACAAAGTTGGATTTTATTCTAACTCAGTTAAAATTCCTTTGCAGGTACAATTGGCAGAAAAATTAGGAGAAGTTTCTGGCAAAAAAGATTTCCAATTGTTTCTAGTCAATTCAGGTGCCGAAGCCAATGAAAACGCTCTAAAATTGGCATCGTTTTACAATGGAAGAAAAAAAGTAATTGCATTTTCTGGCGCATTTCATGGGCGTACTTCTTTGGCTGTAGCGGTTACAGATAATCCTAAAATTGTGGCACCAGTTAATCAAACTGAAAATGTAATCTTCTTACCTTTCAACAATGAGGTCGCTTTAGAAGAAACTTTTAAAGCACAGGGCAATGAAATTTCGGCAGTAATTATCGAGGGCATTCAAGGTGTTGGAGGAATTAAAGAGGCTTCAAAAAGTTTCTTGCAGAAAATCCGTTCACTTTGCGATGAATACAATGCAGTTTACATCGCAGACAGCGTTCAATGTGGTTATGGCAGAACAGGTTTGTTTTATTCACACGATTATGCAGGCGTAGAAGCTGATGTTTATACAATGGCTAAAGGAATGGGCAATGGATTTCCTGTTGCAGGGATTTCAATTGCTCCAAAGTTTAAACCTTGGCATGGGGAATTAGGAACCACATTCGGTGGAAATCACTTAGCTTGTGCGGCAGCTTTGTCTGTTTTAGAAGTGATGGAAAAAGATAACTTGATGCAAAATGCTGAAGAAATTGGCAGTTACCTAATCGCAGAATTGAATAAATTTGAACAAGTAAAAGAAGTTAGAGGTCGTGGTTTGATGATTGGTATCGAGTTACCAGATGAACTAGCTCAAGTTAAAAAGGATTTGTTGTTTAAACATTTCATTTTTACTGGCGAAGCTAAGCCAAATGTAATTCGTTTGTTGCCGGCATTAAACTTAACCAAAGCACACGCTGATGAGTTTTTGAGTGCTTTTGAAAAAGCGGTTAAGGGTGTAGGGCATAAGGTTTAAGGTTATGAGAGACTATAAAAAACTTGATGTTTGGAAAAAAGCTCACTAACTAAATATGTTTGTTAAAAAAGAGATTGCCACAAAGTTTCCAAGAGAAGAAAGGTTTGAATTAACGTCTCAACTAACTAGAGCATCATTATCAATACCCTTAAATATTGTTGAAGGATGTGGCAGATTTACAGATAAGGATTTTGCTCATTTTCTAGATACTGCTTTAGGTTCTACGAATGAAATAGATTATTGTTGTTTATGTGCTTCCGAATTGAATTATATTAGCGAAGAAGAATACAGAAAAGTTAACCAATCAATTAACGAAGTTAGAGCAATGCTAATTTCTTTTTTGAAATTTTTAAGAGGTGGTGCAGGAAAACCTTAAACCCTACGCCTCAAACCTTAAACCCTAAAAAATATGAAGTTATTCACTTCCGTACACGATGTTCCGAGCATCAAACAGTTTGTAAAGGACGCACTTGCATTAAAGGCAAATCCTTATGCGCACCAAGATTTGGGTAAAAACAAAACCTTAGGATTAGTTTTTATGAACCCAAGTTTGCGTACACGTTTAAGCACCCAAAAGGCAGCACTAAACTTGGGTATGAATGTGATGGTGATGAACCTGGATAAAGAAGGCTGGGCTTTAGAAACTCAAGATGGCGTGGTAATGAATGGTTCAACAGTTGAACATATTCGTGAGGCTGCAGCTGTAATGGGTCAATATTGTGATATTTTAGGCTTACGTTCTTTTCCAAAATTAAATAATCGTGAAGAAGATTACAGCGAAGACTTCTTCAATAAATTTGTGAAATATTGTGCTGTACCTGTTGTAAGTTTAGAGAGCGCTACTCGCCATCCTTTACAAAGTTTTGCAGATATCATTACCATTCACGAAACTTGGAACCCGCTGAGAGTTGGTGCCAATGATAAACCAAAAGTGGTTTTAGCTTGGGCGCCACACGTAAAAGCTTTACCACAGGCAGTACCAAATTCGTTCGCAGAATGGATGTGTAAAGCGCAGGCAGAAGGAATGATAGATTTTACTATTGCACAACCAGAAGGATATGAACTTGCTGAAGATTTTACGCCAGGAGCAAAAATTGAATATAATTTAGAAGAAGCTTTAGCTGGCGCTGATTATGTTTACGTAAAAAATTGGAGTAGCTACAAAGAATATGGTAAGGTTTTAACTTATCCAGATGGCTGGATGATGAATAATGATAAATTGAAATTCACAAATGATGCGAAAGTAATGCATTGTTTACCTGTTCGTCGCGATTTAGAATTGTCTTCTGAGATTTTAGACGGACCGAATTCATTGGTTATCCACGAAGCGGGAAATAGGCTTTGGTCGGCACAGGCAGTGCTAAAAGCGATGTTGGAGGAGTTGTAAAGAGCACGTCATTGCGAGGTACGAAGCAATCTTACAACTATGGGTTAGCAATTTGCTTTAAGGTTACTTTGCAGGCTCGCAATGAACAAATTTTAATAGTATGGAAAGAGGTGGCTGTGTTTATATAATGACAAATGTATTTAACAACATTTATTATACAGGAGTTACTTCTGAATTGAGAAATCGTATTTGGGAGCATAAAAACAATGTCTATCCCAAAAGTTTCACATCAAAATACAAATGTTATAAAGTAGTATACTTTGAATTTTTTCCAAATGTAGAAGAAGCCATTGCTGAAGAAAAACGTATAAAGGGAGGAAGTAGACAACAAAAGATAAATCTCGTAAAGAGTTTGAACCCAGAATGGATAGATTTGTTTGAAACATTAGATTAAACAGGATAGCGCACTAAGATTGCTTCGTGCCTCGCAATGAAGAAAAAAAATAAACTATGAAACAACTAACCATCATAAAAATAGGCGGAAACGTAATTGACAATTCTGAGAATTTACACCAATTCTTGTTAGATTTTACTGCTTTGCCGGGCGATAAAATTTTGGTTCACGGAGGTGGAAAAATAGCAACAGAACTTAGCGAAAGTTTAGGTATTGAAGCCAAGATGGTTGATGGAAGGCGAATTACCGATATCGAAACTTTACGCATTGTAACGATGGTTTACGCTGGATTAATCAATAAAAATATGGTGGCACAATTGCAGGCAAAGGGCAATAATGCAATTGGTTTAACCGGTGCGGATGGAAATATCATTAAAGCGAAAAGACGTCCTGTAAAAGATATAGATTATGGTTTTGTTGGCGATTTGGATGAAAATTCTGTTTCTTCAACAACATTGGATAGTCTCTTGAAAGCAGGATTAACGCCAGTTTTGAGTGCAATTACACACGATGGAGATACGCAACTATTAAATACCAATGCGGATACCATTGCATCGGCTGTTGCTGTGGCGATGTCATCATTATATGAAACTCGATTGGTATATTGCTTCGAGAAAAAAGGTGTGCTAAAAGATGTAAATGATGATGCGACTGTTGTTCGTGAAATTAAGTCAAGTGAATTTGAGGACTTAAAAGCGGATGGTACAATTGCAGGTGGAATGATACCAAAATTGCACAATGCTTTTGAGGCAATTAACAAAGGTGTTACTGCTGTTTATATTGGTAAGGCTGATGAGTTGGGAGAGTTAGCGAGTGGGAGTTTTGGGACGAAACTAAACCCCTAAATCCCCTAAAGGGGACTTGGCGTAATGTTTAGGCATTTTGCAAGGAAAAACACAAAGACACAGAGAACACCAAGAAAATAAAATCTTTGTGAGCTTAGTGCCTTGGTGGTAAAAAGTACAAAGAAAGTTATTAGCTTGATAGGAAAAGGAACAAGCTAACTACTGCCTTTGCAAGCTAAACCTGATAGTAGCGAACACGAAGTGCAACGAAGTAAAGCGGATAGCAGGACTAATATTAATATTGTACTAAACTTGCTTTTCAAAAAAAAATAATTAGTGAAATCACATTAATCTGTGTAATCAAATGACAAAAAAAATAGCAATTATAGGTTCTGGAAATATCGGGATTTCTTTAGCGAAAGGCTTAGTGAAAGCTGATTATACCTCCGCTGCTCAAATTACTTTAACACGTAGAAGTTTAGACCATTTAAAGCCTTTTGCCGTAGCAGGATTTAACATCAGCAATGATAATAAAGCAACCGTTGCAAATGCTGATGTGGTGATTTTGGCAGTTTTACCTCAACAATTAAATACTGTTTTAGACGAAATATCTTCTGCTATAAATCCGGCTAAACATTTGGTTATTTCTGTGATTTCGGGCGTAAGTTGTGCGGCGGTTAAAGAAAAGCTAGGTGATGATGTAGAGGTGATTAGAGCGATGCCAAATACGGCGATAGCTATCGGTCAATCGATGACTTGTATTGCAAGCGATAATGCCTCCGCAGAGAATTTAGCTGACGTGACTAAGATGTTCGAAACAGTTGGCTCAGTTGTTAAAATAAATGAAGATTTAATGACTTCGGCAACTGCACTTTGCGCTTGCGGAATTGCTTTCTTTTTAAGAGCAATTAGGGCAGCATCACAAGGTGGAGTTGAGATTGGTTTTCACGCAGATGAAGCTTTAAAAATGGCTGTACAAACTGCAAAAGGTGCTGCCGATTTACTTTTATTACACGGAACACATCCAGAATCAGAAATAGATAAAGTAACTTCGCCGAAAGGTTGTACCATTGCCGGCTTAAACGAAATGGAACATAATGGCTTTAGTTCATCGTTAATTAAAGGCATTAAACTTTCAGCTTTAAAAGCTGGGAATTTGTACACTAAGGAAGGTTAAAAAGGTAGACGGTAGGAAGGTGGAGGGTGAAAATCCAAGCTCAATACTCAATACGCATTACTCAATACGATGTTAGAAAACATACAAAAAGAAAGTCTGGATTTATTGCGTGCTTTAATTCGCATCCAATCTTTTAGTAAGGAAGAAGATAGAACGGCTAATTTAATCGCACAATTTTTAGAAGAACGAGGGGTGAAAACCTATCGCAAAATGAATAATGTTTGGGCATATAATCAACATTTTGATGCTTCGAAGCCTACCCTACTTTTAAACTCGCACCACGATACAGTTAAACCAAATTCTGGATATACTCGTGATCCGTATGATGCCGCCATCGAAGGCGATAAATTATTTGGTTTGGGCAGTAATGACGCTGGTGGTTGTTTAGTTTCTTTAATTGGAACTTTCCTTTATTTCTACCCTCAAGAAGATTTAAAATATAACGTTTGTTTAGCCGCAACAGCGGAAGAAGAGATTTCTGGCAATAATGGCTTAGAATTGGTATTACCGGATTTAGGCGAATTAGAATTCGGAATTGTAGGCGAACCAACAGAGATGCACCTTGCAATTGCTGAACGTGGTTTGTTAGTTTTGGACTGTGTATCTCACGGAAAAGCTGGTCATGCGGCAAGGGAAGAAGGAGAAAATGCAATTTACAAAGCGTTAAAGGATATTGAGTGGTTTAGAAATTACCAGTTCCCAAAAGTGTCTGAAGTTTTTGGTCCGCTGAAAATGACGGTTACGATTATTAATGCTGGTTCGCAACATAATGTGGTTCCTGCAAATTGTACTTTTACGGTTGATGTTCGGGTAACGGATTCTTATACCAATGAAGAAGTTCTAGAAATTATTAGGGCAAATGTAGATTGCGATGTTACACCTCGCTCTATTCGATTAAAACCATCCTCTATTGATAAAAATCATCCGGTGGTATTAGCTGGTGTAAATTTGGGCAAAACAACCTATGGTTCGCCAACTACATCAGACCAAGCTTTGTTAGATATTCCATCAGTAAAATGTGGCCCAGGTTTTTCTGGTCGCTCGCATATGGCGGATGAATTTTTATATGTTCGCGAAGTTGCCGAAGGTGTAGAAGGTTATGTGAATATGTTAAAACCAGTAATACTATTTTAGATTTTAGATTGACGAATTACGATATCGTAGTTCAAAAAATCATAAATCGTAATTTTAAAATCGTAAATCGATAATGAAAATTTGGCAAAAAAATATTGAAGTAAACAAAGGCATCGAAACATTTACGGTTGGTAAAGACAGGGAATTGGATTTACAATTGGCTGCTTTTGATGTTTTGGGATCTTTAGCACACGTAGAAATGTTAGCCAGTATTAATTTACTTACTGCTGATGAATTGGCTGAAGTGCAAGCTGCTTTAAAAGTGATTTATAAAGAGATTGAACAGGGCAAATTTACCATTGATGATAGCGTAGAAGATGTACACTCGCAAGTAGAATGGCTGTTAACCCAACGCATTGGCGAAGCAGGTAAAAAAATTCACAGCGGTCGTTCTCGTAACGATCAAGTTTTGGTTGATTTAAAATTATATTTCAGAGCTTGTATTCAAGAAATGGTGGAGAATACTTCAACCCTGTTTAACCAATTAATTTCACTGAGCAATACACATAAAGACAAACTTTTACCAGGCTATACGCACTTACAAATTGCGATGCCATCCTCATTTGGTTTATGGTTTGGTGCTTATGCAGAAAGTTTGGCTGATGATATGGAATTGATGTTGGCAGCTTATAAAGTTTGCAACAAAAACCCACTCGGTTCTGCGGCCGGGTACGGTTCTTCTTTTCCCTTAAACCGCACCATTACAACCGAATTGTTATGCTTCGAAAAGCTCAATTACAACGTAGTTTATGCGCAAATGGGCAGAGGAAAAACTGAAAGAATTTTAGGTCAGGCGATGTCTTCTGTGGCTGCAACGTTAGCCAAAATGGCGATGGATGTTTGTTTATTCATTAACCAGAATTTTGGTTTTATCAGTTTTCCAGACGAATTGACTACTGGCTCTAGCATTATGCCACACAAAAAAAATCCAGATGTTTTTGAATTGATCCGTTCCCGTTGTAATAAAATTCAGGCTTTACCAAATGAAATTGCAATGATGACTACCAATTTGCCATCGGGTTACCATAGAGATTTGCAGTTATTAAAAGAAAACCTTTTCCCGGCAATTACTTCTTTAAACGAGTGCTTAGAAATGGCAACTTTTATGTTGCAAAACATTACCGTTAAAGAACATATTTTGGATGATAAAAAATATGATTATTTATTTAGTGTTGATGTGGTAAATGAATTGGCACTGAGCGGAACTCCCTTTAGAGAAGCCTATAAAATTGTGGGCGAAACTATCGAAAATGGAACTTTCGCTCCAAACAAAACCGTTAAACATACACACGAGGGAAGCATTGGAAATCTTTGTAATGATGAAATCAGCGCAATGATGAACGAAGTTTTAGCTCAATTTAAATTTGAAAAGGTAAACAAAGCGATAGCAAAACTGGTTAAATAAATTTGTTATTTTTGTATAAAATTATTGGTTATGACAACTTTGACTATTGAAATTAAAGATAAGGATGCGAGCTTTGTTAAAGAATTTCTAAATAAAATTGGAGCTAAGGTTAGGATAGAATCTGAAAGTCAAATTACCTCAGAAATTATACAGGCTTTAAAAGAAATTAAGGAAATGCAACAAGGCAGTCGCAAATTCCTTAGTTTGGATGATATTTAATGTCTAATCTAATCATCTACTCGGCCACTTTTATTAAGAAGGCTAAAATCTATAAAAAGAAACACAATTCTATTGTTGATGAACTACGTGAGCTAGAAATGAATTTGCTCAAAAACCCTCAACAAGGAAATGATTTGGGAGCTGGATTATATAAAATAAGATTGGCTGTAAAAAGTAAAGGAAAGGGTAAAAGTGGAGGTTATAGAATCATTACTTATCTTATTTCCAATCAAGAAGAAGGGTATAGAATAAATATGTTAACAATTTACGATAAATCTGAAGAAAGTAGCATTGACAAAAAAGTACTATTACAGATTATTAAGTCACTTTAGAAAAAGCTTTAATTGAAATAAAATAGTACGGTAAATATAGAACTAGGTTTTGAAAAACTGGCAGCAGTTAATTAAACCTGATAGTAGTGGAAACAAATTTTTCATTTGTTGAAACGGATAGCAGGGCTACAGCAGATAAGAGCTAGTGGCTTTCGTTTTCAAAAAAAATAAACAAAAAAGATTGCTTTGCAACTTATTGCGAAGCCTAAAATTAATAAAACCAGAATATGAATGTATCAATATTAGCAAACACACTTATCGGCTCAGAAATCATTAAAATTGGTAACGAAGTAAATGATATGAAACGTAAGGGTGCTCAAATTGCAAACCTAACCATTGGCGATTTTGATTCATCCATTTTCCCGATTCCAGAGCCGTTAGAAAAAGCGATAGTACAGGCCTATCACGATGGTCATACCAATTATCCGCCAGCAGATGGTATTTTGCCTTTGCGAGAGACGGTGGTCGAAATTCTGAATGACCGTTATAACTTAGATTATAAAATTAACGAAATTCTGATTGCTGGTGGTTCTCGTCCGTTAATTTACGCCACATATTTAGCATTAATTGATCCGGGAGATACCGTGATTTATCCAGCACCATCTTGGAACAACAATCACTATTGTCACTTATCATCAGCAAATGGTATTGCAGTAGAAACTACGGTTGAAAATAACTTTATGCCAACGGCAGCACAGTTAAAACCGCATTTAAAAGGTGCTACTTTATTGGCCTTATGTTCTCCGCTAAACCCAACGGGAACCATGTTTACCAGAGAGCAGTTAGAAGAAATTTGCGATATCGTTATTGAAGAAAATAAATCACGCACTGCGGATGAAAAACCATTGTATATCATGTACGATCAGATTTATTCGTTATTAACTTTTGATAAAGAACATGTAAATCCGGTTAGTTTACGCCCAGAATTAAAAGATTATACCATTTATATCGATGGAATTTCTAAATGTTTAGCCGCTACCGGCGTTCGTGTAGGCTGGGCTTTCGGGCCAGAAAATGTGGTTAGTAAAATGAAATCGTTACTAGGTCATATTGGAGCCTGGGCACCTAAGGCTGAGCAAGTTGCTGTGGCAGATTATTTCAAAAACAAAACATTGGTTGATGAATTTTTAACCAGTTTCAAAGCACAGGTTCAAGCCAGTTTGGATGAACTATACAATGGTTTTCAACAATTAAAAAGTGAAGGTTTTGCTGTTGATGCTGTTATCCCGATGGGCGCAATTTACCTAACACTAAAAATAGATTACATAGGCAAAACTACACCAAGCGGCGATTTGCTAAAAAACAGTGCTGATGTGAATTTCTATTTAATTAAAGAAGCACAAACTGCTTTAGTTCCTTTTTCTGCCTTTGGTAATGACGAGAATATGCCTTGGTTCAGAACTTCGATTGGTGGTTGTTCTTTACAGGATATTAAGGATATGTTGCCTAGAATTAAAGCTGCTTTAGCAAAACTCAATTAATTTAATTTTGATATTCGAAAGCACAAACATCCCTATTGTTTAAGTGTTTATTAAATTATATCGAAATTAAATATATGGGAGAAAAATACATTGCATCGGGCGTAGCATCTCCATCTGGAGTTTTAAAAACAGTTTTATTTGGCAGTCTGGCATCTTTTATTTTGCCTTTAGTTTACATTATATTGGTTAGGCTAATCCCTAATATTTGGTTTAATGCAATTTGCGCACTGTTATTTGGTATGTTTCTCGCTTATTTTATAGACCTAGGTATTAAAATAGGTAAAATAAGAAACTTTAAAATTGCCATTGGTATTGCAATTTTCTGCGGATTATTAGCTTTTTACAACCAATGGGTACTATTTGATGTGCTAGCTTACAGTGCGAAAGGCTTTACTTTTAAACTCAATGGTGCAGACCTAAAAATATTATTAAGTGATTTCTTTTACTTGTGGTCACATCCCGGAGTACTTTTTAAAGAAATACTTTATTTAAATGAAGTAGGTACTTTCCGTATTGAGGGAAGCTCAACCATTTCTGGATCATTATTATGGATTATTTGGTTTGGAGAACTTTTGGTTATCCTTTTAAGTGTGGTTTTAACTGTTGGAAATGGGCAAGTTGTAACTCCCTTTTCCGAACAGAACGATGCATGGATGACAAGGCGTAAATTAATTCACCGCATCAACTATGTTGAAGATAAAGATACATTTCTAACTGTACTGGATAGAAAAGAATACGATTTATTAAAACACAACCATGAAATTGTAGATGCACAAAATTTTGCCGAGGTTGTTGTTTTCGAATCTCCTGGCGATCCTGCTAAGTATGTGAATGTGATTAATGTGATTAATGTAATTAATAATGTAGATAAAAAGGGTAAGATAACGCCCAAGAAGAAAAATCTTGCAACCCGTTTGCAATTGTTAAATGCAAATATTTAAGATCAGGTTCTCATATTGACTATTTATAAAATCGGTTTTTCAAATTTATGGAAAGCAAAGACGGTGATCATCGGTTATTTCAGTCCTGCTTTTTGTTTCAACAAAAGCTGAAAAGCTTTTTTGTTTCCACACCAATCAGGTTTCTATAACTTAAAACAATGCGAATTTGAAACTTTTAGACTGCTAAAATACAAAACCTCGTAGGTTTAATAATCTTACGAGGTTTGTTTGTTTTTTAAAAGCCCCTTTAGGGGTTTGGGCTTATTTAAACTCACTCGTTGTATGGAACTCAATATCCGGATAATCCCTTTTCGTCATATCAATCATAAAATCGTTATCCGCTAAATAAACCGGATTACCTTCCTTATCAACCCCAATATGTTGCTGTTTACGTTTTACAAACTCTTCTAACTTTTTGTTATCAGTAGAAGTTACCCATCTAGAGCGGCTATAAGTTAAGGTACGGAACCTACATTTTGCACCATATTCATGCTCTAACCTAAAGCTAATTACCTCAAACTGTAATTCGCCCACTGCACCAATTACTTTCCTATTGCCGGGCTGCATTACAAATAATTGCGCTACACCTTCATCGGTTAACTGCTCAATACCTTTTTCCAATTGTTTGGTTCGCATTGGGTCCATATTTTCAACCTCCTTAAAAATAGCAGGAGAGAAGCTTGGAATACCTTTAAACTGCAATTTTTCACCTTCAGTAAGCGTATCGCCAATTTTAAAGTTGCCACTGTCATATAAACCAACCACATCACCCGGCCAAGCTTCTTCTACGATGCTTTTCTCGTTGGCCATAAAATCCATGGGATTGCTAAACTTTAGCTTTTTGTTTTGGCGGGTGTGGTAATAAAATTTATTACGCTCAAACTTACCTGAGCAAATTCTTAAAAATGCAATTCTATCGCGGTGTTTTGGGTCTAAATTGGCATGGATTTTAAAAACAAATCCACTAAAATTTTTCTCCTCCACCAATACATCTCTTTCTTCGGCCTCACGCAATTTCGGACTAGGTGCAATTTCTATAAAGGTGTCTAAAATCTCTTTAATTCCGAAGTTGTTAATTGCAGAGCCAAAGAAAACTGGAGCTAATAAACCATCTGTGTATAAGCTTTTATCCAGCTTACCATAAACGCCATCAACCAATTCGGTGTCATCTTTTAAACCTTGTACTTCACTTTCCTTTAAATAATCAAGCAGGGCTTCATCATCTAAATCGTTTACTGCAACCACAGAATCGGTAACCTTGGTTTTATCAGAGTTAAATAAGTTTAAGTGATTATTGTAAATGCTGTAAACTCCTTTAAAAGTATGCCCTTGACCAATTGGCCACGAAAGCGGACAAAGACTGATGTTTAATTTCTGTTCAATTTCGTCTAACAAATCGAAAGGCTCTTTACCCTCTCTATCCATTTTATTTACGAAAATAATAACCGGTGTATTCCTCATTCTACAAACCGACATCAATTTTTCGGTCTGTTCCTCTACACCTTTTACACAATCTACCACCAAAATCACGCTATCAACAGCAGATAAGGTGCGGTAGGTATCTTCGGCGAAGTCTTTGTGACCAGGCGTATCTAAAATATTGATGCGTTTATCTTTATACTCGAAACCCATTACCGAAGTCGCCACCGAAATACCACGCTGACGTTCAATTTCCATGAAATCTGACGTATTGCTTTGGTTTGCTTTGTTACGTTTTACTGCACCAGCTGTATTAATAGCGCCACCAAAAAGCAAAAACTTCTCCGTTAAGGTAGTTTTTCCAGCATCGGGGTGACTAATAATTGCAAACGTTTTTCTCTTTTCTATTTCAGGATTAACCATGGATTTTTATTGATAATGTATTACAGAAACTTAATTAAAATGGAGCGTACAGCAAAGCTTTATAAAAAGCGAAGAGGGAATAAAATGGCTGTACTTTGTTTCATGCGCTGCAAAGGTAAGAATATTTAAAAGAGTATAAAGTATTTAGTAGCAAGTATAAAGAACAGCTTGTGATTGAGAAGAGCAAAACCTGTACTTTTCGGTTGCAGCAGTCCCGCCATCATTTCAAGTCCTCGCCCCAATTAAGAATTGGTGCTGTGGGCTTTACATTTTGTCGGGTCTATTTTACTTGGGCTATTGCAAACAAACCACACATAGTTGTACAAACCTTTGTTTATAAACCTGATGGCCGCGAAAATACTTTTTTGTTTTCCGATGGAATTATGCCGACTAGCGTGAGCACTTCTTAGTAATTGCAGGATGGCCAACAATTGACCTCAAAAAGATTGTAGCAAACAGCAGGGCTAACTTTAAAATAGCGCAGCATGTAGCTTTTCTATTTCCCAATCTTAAAACTTAATCCATAAAAAAGAGCCGATTAAAAAACCGGCTCTTTCTTGTTTATACAAATTATTTTATCCTCTACCTGGGCGTCCACCACCGCCACCTTCACCACCTCTAGAACCTCTACTTTCAGAGCTGCCAGAACTTCTTTGTTGTGGAGCAGATTGTGTACGTTCTGTACGTTGCGGTTGAGCACGTTCTACACGCTGTGGCTGAGCTTGCTGCTGAGGTCTTTCAGTGCGTTGTTGTGGCGCTTGCTGCTGACGTTCAACTCTCTGCTGTTGTGCTTGCTGTTGGCGTTCAACCCTTTGTTCAGGTGCTTGTTGAGGGCGATCCATTCGCTGTTGCTGAGGTAAAGTTTGTGGCAATTCTCTGCTACGTTCTGCTCTTTGAGGCATTTGACCTTGTGTAGGTGCAGCACGCTCAACACGTTGTGGTTGCGCAGTATTGTTGTCACGATTTCTATCAAAAACATCAGGTCTAGAATTTTCCCTTTGTGGATTTACATTACCACGATTTTCGGTACTTCTATTTGGCGAACCAGAGTTTACAACATTTCCATCTCTAGCTGGACGACTTGACATGTTTCCGTTAACAGTCCCTCTATCGTTATTTCCACCTCTATTGCTTTGATAAACATCATCAGTTCTGTTGTTTCCTCTTTCAGGGCGGTTGTTCGCATTTACATTACCATCTCTTCCAGCAACTGGGCCTCTGCTTATATTACCTTGTACAGCATTCCTAGGCGCAGCATTGTTGTTATTTACTGATCCTCTACTTGGACGAGGGTTATAGATATTAACCGAGTTGTTATCAATTCTAGATGCACCAGGTCTGCTGCTTCTATTTACATTATAAACAGTTACATTTTGGTTGGTACGACTTCTAATATCATCAGCTCTAGGGCCAGTATAATAGGTTCTATTGTTGCGAACATAGGTATTATTGATAATTACTGTGTTTTGGATATAGACCCTGTTTCTACCATAGTTATAACGAGGATAGTTGTTGTAGTAAATGTTATTGTATGGAATAAAGTTCCAGCACATATCAGGTACTCTATATCCGCCTCTGCCAATATTAATGCCGATACTAAGTGTTGGTCCTAATGGAGCCCATCCGTAATAACCACCACCACTTCTCCAACTTACCCAAGCTGGTCCCCAAACTGTATCTGGTATCCAAACCCAACTGTTGTAGCGGTTATATACCCAACGACCATAATGGAATGGTGCCCAACCCCAATCGTAGTTTGATACCCAAGTATTTCCATACTCAGTCATCGCCCATCTACCATTGGTATAATATGGCCTAAATTCTTCTTGGTCTACATCTGGGCGCCATACATATCCGTATTGAGGGTCTTGAATCCATTGCCCGTAAGGCGACAATTCGTCGTAAAACGATTGTAAGGAAACATCCTCATTTTGCGCCATTGCTTTTTGAGTGGTTCCAGCAAAGAGGAGCATGAGCCCCAGTACAATTACTGGCAATTTGATCATGTTTTTCATTTTGTGTGTGTTTTAAAATTTATAATTAACCTAACGCTTTGTGTATATCAATTTGAACACCATTTTTAAAAAAGGATTAAACAATTTTTAGTAAATGGTGTTATTATTAGTTTTTAACGTATTTCTTTACAATTAAGTGTTTTAAAACCATGTTAAAAGCAACTCTTATACTGTGTAAAAAATAAGTCGGGCAGAACTAAATTTGCTACATAGCTTAAAGAGCAACAAAACAATTTGGCGTTATATCCATCTTGCAAAACCTTAACTAATATTAAATAAGCCCAGATGTTGGGTTAAAAATGTATTTTTGCAAATATTATTTTAGCTATGCAAAGAGGCACCTTATTTTTAATCCCTGTTCCGTTGGCAGAAAATGCCAGCAATAAATCTTTTACTCCTTTTTTGGTTAATACTATTAATGCGCTTAAAACATATATTGTAGAGAATGAAAAATCAGCTCGGAAATTTTTAAAAGAAGCTGGGATTAAAATACCCCAAAGTGAATTATTGATCCACGATTATGGTAAACACAAGCGTGGTAATTCATTAGTGCCTTATTTCTCTCAATTAATGTCTGGTATAGATGTAGGTTTAATGAGCGAGGCGGGTTGCCCAGGGGTGGCAGATCCAGGTGCCGAAATTGTTGCCGAAGCACATAAGCGTGGTATAAAAGTAGTTCCCTTAGTTGGGCCAAACTCAATGTTGCAAGCCTTAATGTCGTCTGGCTTTAGTGGGCAAAGTTTTACTTTTCATGGTTATTTGCCAATTGATAAAGTAGATAGAGCTAAAAGAATTAAAGAATTAGAAGTATTGTCTGAAAAGAATAAACAAACTCAATTGTTTATGGAAACCCCATTTAGAAACAATCATTTGTTTGAAGATGTACTCAAAAACTGCGGTGGTAGCACACAGCTTTGCGTTGCTTGTAATATTAATGGCGAAGATGAGTTTATCAAAACCATGACAGTTGGTGCTTGGAAGGGCGAAAGAATAGATTTACACAAGAAGCCAACTGTGTTTCTGATTTATAAGGGATAATTCAATATTTAATTAGTCAGCTAAAGCAGACTGCAATGAATAAATGGAGCTAATTGCCGTTGGCTTCAGCCAATGGACATAATTAGCTATACATATTCTTCTGCTCTATAAACTCCAACACCTTATCTGGTGTAAAGAATTGAACATTTTTTTTGTCTTTAATTGCCTTACGAATAAAGGTTGAAGAAATTTCCATCTGTGGGGTATCTGTAAAAGTTATGGATGGATGGTTTTCCCATTCTTTTACATCTGCACCAGGGCGTGGATAAACATAGATGTGATAATCTTTAAGCAGGATTTCATAGTTCTTCCATTTTTTTAAAGATACCAAATTATCAGCTCCCATAATTAAAACAAATTCTTTTTCTGGGTAGCGCTCATGTAAATAGGTAAGTGTATCTATGGTGTAAGAGGGTTGAGGCAATTTAAATTCTATATCGCTTATTTTAATCTGAGGTGCGTTTTCTATTGCCAATTTAGCCATTTCTAAACGGTCGTACATATTAGCTAAACCACTGCGTTGTTTTAAAGGATTATGAGGCGATACAACCAACCAAACCTCTTTTAAACCACTAAAAGATGCCATGTAGTTGGCAATAACTAAATGGCCAATATGTATGGGGTTAAATGAACCGAAGAAAAGACCAGTTTTCATTTTTAAATTCAGTTTATTTGAAAAATACCATCATCTGGAAGATAGGAGAGATCTTTACATTATTACTAACTAGTAGATTTTTCTTTCGAATGATGATTTACTTGCTAACTATATGGAACTGTTAATTGCCAACTGAAAGAAAATCACCAATCAACTGTTCAGCTTCAGCGCAAGCGGTATCTAAATCGTAATTCTTGAGCACTACATCAAACTTATCGGCATATTCTAATTCTTTCTCTGCTTTTACAAAACGTTCCTGTAATTTCTCTTGGCTATCCGTTCCTCTACCTGTTAAACGTTCTTTTAATACTTCTAGAGACGGTGGTTGTACAAATATCGCTAAAGCATCATCCTCATATTTACGTTTTAAACGTAAGCCACCTTCTACATCGATATCAAAAATTACATGTTTACCTTCATTCCAAATACGCTCAATTTCTGAACGTAAAGTGCCATAAAAAGTACCACTGTAAACCTCTTCAAACTCAACAAATTCTTGGTGGGCTATTTTATGCAAAAAATCTTCTTTGCTGATAAAATAATAATCGTTTTCATGGGTTTCGCTACCTCTCAGTTCTCGAGTTGTAGCAGAAATAGAAAAGCTTAATTGCGGAAATTTCTCCAATAAATGCCTTACAATGGTAGTTTTGCCAGCTCCAGATGGTGCAGAAAATATAATGAGTTTGCCTTGCATTCTTTAAAAAGGTTGGAAGGTTGGAAGGTTGGAAGGTTGGAAGGTTGCAACATTACAACTTTACAACATTTCAACTTTACAACACGTTTAATAGTTGTTCTTTAATTTTTTCTAATTCTTCTTTCATGCCTACAACTAGCTGCTGTATTTGCGCATCGTTAGCTTTAGCACCCATGGTATTAATTTCTCTTCCAATTTCTTGGGAAATAAAACCCAGTTTCTTGCCATTAGCATCTTTACTTTTTAAGGTTTCCATAAAGTAATCGCAATGACTTTTTAAACGCGTTTTTTCTTCAGTAATATCCAATTTATCTATGTAGTAAATTAGTTCTTGTTCCAAACGATTTTGATCTACATTTATCTTTCCGACATTTTCTTCTAGAAATTGCTTAAGCCTGGCTTTAATTTGAGGGACTCTTAATGGAGCTAACTTGTCAATTTCGGCAAAAAAGTTCAATATGTTTTGAATACGAAGCTCAAGATCTGCTCTTAAAACATTGCCTTCATCTGCTCTAAACTCATTGAAATTAGCCAATGCTTTTAAGAAAGTTTGATGCAGAATTTCCCAATCATTTTCACCTACTTCTTCTTCTGTATAGGTAATTACTTCAGGAAAATTTAAAACAGTTTGTAAAAGGTTAGCTGAATTTGGTGCGCCTAATGAAGCATTAATTTCTTCTAATTGTTTGTAATAACGGGTTAACAAAACCGTATTAATGGTTGCACCTTTTTGGTTATCGTCGCTACGCTCTATATTAATAGCAATATTTACCTTGCCACGTTCTATTTCTTTGCTACAGGTATTGCGTAAAAGCAATTCTTTATCCGAATAAGCTCTGGGCAATTTTAAGTTTAGCTCCAAAAATTTAGAGTTTAGAGATTTAATCTCTACTGCAAACTTCACATTTTCATGATCAGTAGCCGCTAAGCCAAAGCCCGTCATTGATTTTATCATGTGCAAAGATAAGAAAAAAAGGCAAAAGCTTTGAGCAAGATAGAGATGATGTAATTTGGCTTTTACATGCGGTTTGATCTCAGAATTTTAATCAAATTTGAAAACGAATGGAATTGCTTATGGCAAGCACAGTCCCGCCATCGCTTCTGCCAATTAAGTAGTAAAACATTTACGTGTAGTGTTAAATACAAAATTTGTTGCTGCTTGTATTGGCATCTCGCTAGGTCGGGTTTATATTTTAAAGCAAATACTTTTGGCACCATAACAACCGCACAAAAGAATTACCAACCGCTAAAATATAAACCCTATTGTAGCGTATGCCGAATTAAGCATTGTCTGTAATTGTTTTAAGTATGTCCTTGCTTTTATCACAGTTTTGGCAGCAGCAAAAAGAGGGACTACAAAAGCAATAATAAAGCGACATTGTTTTTCAAAAAAAATGTTAGCTGTGTTTCAACATTTCTGTTTCCATTAAATCGAAAACTTTTTTTTTCAGCATCGGTAAATCATCCAACGTTAAGTCTTTAACATTTACAGGGGCAATAAAAACCGTCTTTATCAAACCCGGATGCGCTTTTAATGGATTTGACCTTGGAAGTAATTCTCGATTATTGACCATCACAAAAGGCATTAATGGAGTTTGAGTTTCTATGGCAATCCTAAATGCACCATCATAAAACTCACTTAAAGGTTGGTCGGTTTTATTCATAGTTCCTTCCGGAAAAATAAGAATGGACTCCCCTTGGGCAATAGCTGCTTTTAAGATAGCTACAGATTGCGCTCTGCTCTCTTTACTGCTTCTATCTAACAATACCACAATGCGTTTATAAATTAGACCGAAAATCGGAATTTTAGTCATCTCAACCTTGCCGAGTGGACTAAAATATTGTGGCAAGCTAATGCAAACAGCTACAGCATCTAAGTAAGAGCCATGATTGCTCACATAAATGTGGGGTTGTTTTTGATTGATAATTGCTTTGTTTTTGGTTGTAACCCAAAATAATGAAGTTAGACTAAACACCCAGGCCCAAAACCGTAATAAATATAAGATAATTCTTTTGCCAGCATTGGCTGGTAGAACAGCAGATGCGAGTAATACAAACGGTAAAACAATGAACATCAGGCTAATAAAAATCAATCCTGCATAAACTAAATACAATATTGATAAAACCTTTTTCATTTAATTAACGTTTTTTAACTTAATTGATTTACAAACAATCCTTAAGTTTACAAAATAAATCGTATACTACATAATGCGCACTTTCCAATACTTTTTTTCTGGTTTGCTGGTGTTTTTGGTGGTTAATGTGGCTCCAGGTTTTGCTCAAGAAATTAAGCTTACTGGTGTATTGTTTGAGAATGGAACAAAGATTAGGATTGCACTTGCAGAGATAACCAATAAACGTAGCGGTTATAGCGTTGGCAGTAACGATTTGGGCTTGTTTGATATGAAAGCTGTGGTTGGAGATACCTTGCTAATTACAAAAAGAGGTTTTGTGGATATGAAAATTGTAGCTACTTCTGCTAAAGATTTGATATTAAGGCTAAATAGGGGTAACCTATTAGATGAAGTAACTGTTACCAGACAAAGCAAAAAGCAAGCGCTTAACGATATTGAGAAGGATTTTAGGACTAAAGGAACATTTTATGCAGGCAAACCTCCTTTGGCATTATTGTCGCCGTTTGGTGGTAGTCCGCTAACTTTTTTTTACGAGCTTTTTGGAAAAACACCCAGAGATGCCCGTAGATTTAGGAAATATCATGCAACAGAACTAGAGCAATCGCATGTTGATGAGTTTTTTAATAAAGCAACCATCAATAAAAATACAGGGCTAGAGGGTAAAGCGTTAGATGATTTTATGATTAATTACAGACCAGATTTTGAAATTGCAAAAAATTGGACAAGTTACGATGGCTTAAAATGGATAGCTGATTCGTATAAAAAATATACAGCGAATTTAAAATCGCCGTTATAAATAGTAGAAATGAATAAATTTAAAATAGGTTTAATTTCTTTTTTAATATGTTGCATTTGGGGTTTATCACTAAAGGCACAACAAGAATTTATGCTTAATGGTGTTGTTTTCGAAAAAGGGACAAAAGATAGAATTGCTTTAGCAGAAATTACCAACAAAAGAAATAAGTATAGTACAGGCAGTAATGATATCGGCTTATTTTCAATCAGATCTGTAGTAGGAGATACCCTAGTTATTGCAAAAAGAGGGTTTAGATCATTAGAGGTTGTGATTAGAGATACAAAAGATATGATAACTTACATTGCAAGAGATGCTACAACCTTAAATGAGGTAACGGTTTATGGCCAAACTAAAAAGCAAGAGTTAGATGCTATCAAAAGAGATTATAGAAATAAAGGTTCTTTTTATGCTGGTAAGCCCCCACTTTTATCTTACATATTTACACCATTAACAGCTTTATATGAGTTGGTAGGGCGTACGCCAAAAAATGCCAGAAGGTTCAATAACATGTACGTTACCGAACTCCAGTTGTCTCATGTGGATCAATTTTTTAATAAAACGAGCATCAATAAATATACTGGACTAGAAGGGAAAGAATTGGAAAATTTTATGGTTAATTACCGTCCCGATTTTGAAAAAGCGAAAAATTGGACAAACTACGACGGTATTAAATGGATTAATGATTCGTATAAAAAGTATGCTGATACAGCTAAGAAAACAATTAAATAGCCAAAGATTCACAAGCCTTTTCTGCAGCTAGTTTCTCTGCATTTTTCTTGTTGTAATCTCGTCCTATACCATGATTTTCGCTGTCGATAATAGCGTGAATGGTAAATAGCTTAGTGCTTTCTCCTTCCCCGTTTTCTACCATATCAAAAGAAATATCCTTACCATGGCGTTGGCACCATTCAATCAACTTACTCTTGAAATTCGTTTCCGTCATCTCTAAAGTATGAATATCGATGTAAGGTTTAACAATGCGTTTAAGCAATAGGTTTTTTGTGAAATTGTAGCCTTTGTCTAAATAAACAGCACCAATTAGTGCTTCAAAAGCATCGCCTAACATAGAATGATGTTTGGTTTGTATATTGACCGTTTTCTGGTCAAAAACCATTAACTGATCGAAACCCATTTTACGGGCAAGCTGATTTAGATTTGCTCTATTTACAATCTTAGAACGCATTTCTGTTAAAAAGCCTTCTTCTTTGTAGGGATAACTTTTAAATAATAATTCTGCTATAACTGAGCCTAAAATAGCATCTCCAAGAAATTCTAAACGCTCATTGCTACTTCGACTTCCATTTTTTAAAACTTTAGCTACAGAGCGATGCCTGAACGCCATTTTATACAAAGTGACATTTCCAGGCACAAAACCCAAAATGTTTTTCAGTTTTTTTACAAACTCTTTGTTCGGCGATAAATAAAGTTTATATAGATCGAATAATGGCATTAAAATTTTCTACAAAAATAAAGGACTAACAAAGTATAATATATTTAAATATACAATCAAATATCAACAAAGATAGTTTTCGTAAGTTAACCTTCGTATTTTTTGAAAATAACAGATGCATTATGGCCCCCAAAACCAAAAGTATTACTTTGAGCAGCACGAATAACACGTTTTTGAGCCTTGTTAAACGTAAAGTTTAATTTTGGATCAAATTCAGGGTCGTCTGTAAAGTGGTTAATGGTTGGTGGTACGATATCATTTTGTACTGCTAAAATTGTAGCAATAGCTTCAATTGCGCCTGCCGCACCCAATAAATGACCTGTCATCGATTTAGTAGAACTGATGTTCAATTTATAGGCATCTTCTCCAAACAAATCTACAATCGCTCTGCTTTCGCTTACATCGCCAAGAGGGGTAGATGTGCCATGCACATTGATATAATCAATATCGGCTGTTGTCATTTTAGCATCTCGTAAAGCGTTAGCCATTACCAATCTAGCGCCTAAACCCTGAGGGTGTGGGGCAGTGATGTGATTGGCATCAGCACTCATACCGCCACCTACAATTTCTGCATAGATTTTGGCACCACGTGCTTTAGCATGTTCTAATTCTTCCAAAATAATGGTTCCTGCGCCTTCGCCAGCAACAAAACCTTCACGATCTTTATCAAAAGGACGAGATGCAGTTTTAGGATCATCATTTCTGGTAGAAAGTGCATGCATGGCGTTGAAACCGCCAATACCTGCTTCGTTAATGATTGCTTCAGAACCACCACTAATAATAATATCAGCAATATCCAAACGGATATAGTTAAAAGCATCAATCATGGCATTTGTTGCAGATGCACACGCCGAAACAGTAGAAAAATTTGGTCCACGTAAACCATATTTCATCGAAATATGACCTGGAGCAATGTCAATAATTACTTTAGGAATAAAGAAAGGATTGATACGAGGTGTACCATCACCCAAAAAGAAATTTTTCATTTCTTCCTGGAAAGTTTTAAATCCGCCAATACCCGAACCCCAAATTACACCCACTCGGTTGGTGTCAATTTTTTCCCAATCATAGCCTCCGTCTTTTACAGCTTCTGCTGTAGAAACTAGAGCATATTGAACAAAGGGGTCCAATTTACGAGCTTCTTTTTTGTCCAGATGATCTTCTGGATTAAAGTTTTTAAGTTCGCATGCAAATTTGGTCTTGAACTTTTCAGTGTCAAAACCAGTAATTGGCCCAGCGCCACTCACACCATTTAGTAAACCATCCCAAAATTCTTGGGTGGTATTACCAATTGGAGTGAGTGCACCTAAACCTGTAACTACTACTCTTTTCAATTCCATTTATACGTATTATACGAAAAGCGTAATTACTACTTAACGTTTTTTTCTAAATAAGCAATTGCTTGACCAACAGTACCGATAGTTTCAGCCTGATCATCAGGAATGGCAACATTGAATTCTTTTTCAAATTCCATAATCAACTCTACAGTATCCAAAGAATCCGCACCTAAGTCATTTGTGAAAGACGCTTCTGGCGTAACTTCGTTTTCATCAACACCTAGTTTTTCTACGATAATAGCCTTAACTCTTGAAGCAATATCCGACATAATTTTATAATTTAATGGTTAAATAATTCTGTGCAAAGAAAAATAAAATTCTAACACTTTTCAAATGTTTTTATTTCTCAATCAATTTTAATGTTTTTATTTCAAACTTAATGTAAAATTAGTTTTATAATTTCGTATTTCTAAAAAAAAATTCTGTTTTGAACAAAACTTATTTAAAACTCTCATTAGATCTCGACTTTGTTTTAATTGCAATAACAGCTCCTTTAAAGGATTATATACTTTGCCATAAGATCAACAATAGTTTAGAATTTGATTTCGAAAAGGTTGATGATCATGAGGTTTACTATAATATTGATGATGATCCGCTTTCATTTTCTAAGTTTTATTATTTTGTAGAACAAGGTGAAATTGAATATTATTTAGTTAACAATCGAAACCCTGAAGGGTTTTTGATTCCTGAAATGAATAAGGTAGATTATTTTATAATAATTCATCAATATATAGATAAAGAAGATTTAAATTTTATTTTAACAAGATTAAATAAACTGCCTGATATACAGGTTGCTGCGCAAATAAATCCGCTAAAATTAAAGTCGAAGGAAAATTTGGTAATGTAAATTTTATATTGTTCGTGTATTAAATACACTATATTTGAATCTTATTACAACTGAAAACAAAATAAACAACTGGGCAAAAATTTGATTTTTTCTATGAAAATCTGTGTTTTGTTTTGCCCAAAATAAAATAATAATAAATGAAACCTTTTCATTCAAGAACTAAAATCGTGGCCACTTTAGGTCCGGCATCAGCCAAACCAGATGTTTTGTATAGTATGTTTAATGCAGGACTAGATGTTTGCCGCCTTAATTTTTCGCATGGTTCTCAGGCTGATCATCAAGAAGTGTTGGATACCATTCGTAGCATTAACAAAAAATACAAATACAATGTAGGGATCTTAGCCGATTTACAAGGCCCTAAGATTAGAATTGGTACGGTTAAAGATGGCGGTATACACTTGGTTAACGGTGCTAGAACTGTAATTACTACACAAGAATGTGTGGGTAACGAAGAGCGTATCTATATCACTTACGAAAACTTTCCTCAAGATGTAAAAGCAGGCGAAATTATCCTTTTGGATGATGGGAAATTGCAAATGAAAGTAATTGAGACAAACTATAAAGATGAAGTAGTTTGCGAAATTGTACACGGTGGTATTTTAACTTCAAGAAAAGGTGTGAACCTGCCAAATACCAAGGTTTCTATTCCTTCTTTAACTATCGAAGACAGAAAAAACTTAGAGTTTGTATTGGAAAATGATGTAGAATGGATTGGTTTATCTTTTGTGCGTAATGCTGAAGATATTACTGAACTTAAAGATATTATTAAAGCAAGAGGAAAATCTGCAAGAGTAGTTGCAAAAATTGAAAAACCAGAGGCAATTGCCAATATTGATGAAATTATTGCGGTTTCTGATGCCATAATGGTTGCCCGTGGCGATCTAGGTGTGGAGATGCCAATGGAAGAAGTTCCGTTGTTGCAAAAAATGATTGTACAGAAATGCAGAGCTGCTTCTAAACCAGTAATTATTGCTACACAAATGTTAGAAAGCATGATTACTACTCCTCGCCCTACTCGTGCTGAGGTAAATGATGTGGCTAACTCTGTTTTAGATGGTGCTGATGCAGTGATGCTAAGTGGAGAAACTTCAGTTGGAGAGTTTCCATTGATTGTTATCGAAACCATGCAAAAAATTATCAATAACATCGAAGAAAACAATTATCCTTTCCATCCTGAAAAATTCTTAAAGCCTAAAGCAGATAGTTTCTTAAGTGATGCAGTTTGCGATTCGGCATGTTTTCTTTCTAAGCAAACCAATGCAGTAGGTATAGTTTCGATGACATTGAGCGGTTACACTGCTTTTGAAATTGCTAGTCATCGTCCACAATCACCAATATTTATTTTTACAAGTAATGAGACCTTATTAAATACGTTGAGCCTAGTTTGGGGTGTAAGAGGTTTCTATTATGATAAATTTGAGAGTACAGATAATACAATTACCGAGGTTAATGATTTCTTGAAGAAGAAAAAATTAATTAAAATGGGTGATGTAATTATCAATACAGCCGCAATTCCGATGGAAGTAAAAGGCAAAACCAATATGCTAAAAATTACAGTTATTGATTAATTAATAACTAATTACATAGAAAATGCTCCAAATTAGATTTTGGAGCATTTTTTTATGGATAAAAATATACTTTTGCAATTACAACGGAGAGGTGTCAGAGTGGTCGATCGAGCACGCTTGGAAAGCGTGTGTACTGCAAGGTACCGCGGGTTCGAATCCCGCCCTCTCCGCTATCAAATGTTAAAGCAATGGCATTTTTGTGTCAACGACCTAGTAAAATATGCTCAAGCGTGGTAATCAATGTCTAGATTATATTTGAGCAACAAACCAGATAATCCTGAGTTCGAAAATTTGGCTTGTTTCATTCTATTAATTTCTGGATCTAAACCAAAGTTTTTTGCAGTGCGAAAATCTGTTTTTTCTAAAATTGATCTTACAAATGTGGCTCCGGAGAGGTCGCAGTTATGGAAAATTGCCGCTGTTAGGTCTGCTTCTTCAAAATCTGTCTCTTTTAAGGCGCAATCAGTAAATTTTGTTTTGCGAAGTTTCGTGCCATAAAATGTACAATAGTTGATATGGCAATGCTCAAACCTAAAAGAAAACATAAACTTACTACATTTCGAAAAATCAACACCTAATAGTTTACATCCAATAAAATTTACATCTTTAAATCCCGTTTTGTTAATTATAGTCATCGAAAAATTGCATTGCACAAAGCGACAGTCTACAAAATCGTTTTCACTGAGATCGCTTTTAGAGAAATCACATTTGATGAACTCGCAATTTACAAATTCCCTTTTCCGAAGAATTTTATCGGCATAATTAATATCAGTAAAGGTTTTTCCTTCATGCAAAGTGTTGTCGTTATCCTGGTTCATTGTTATGGTAGTATTAACTAATGTAGTTGAGCTAATTTTTTAATAATTTGTTTTTTCTGCTTGTCGCTGATTTGATATTGACCTAGTATATCTGCATACCACAGTCCATCAGCAACTAACATAATAATTAATCGATTAACATCATGGTCGTTTTCTACCCCATCATTAATATGGGTAGCATACCAATCGTCCCAAATTTTAACGTATTGGTTATTGCTGAGGATAACCTGCATAATTACTCGCATTGTTCTTTTGTAATGTAGATCTCCACTCTTTTTTATCACAAATTGTAAAAGAGCCATGCTAGCATTTTTAGCACCCACTATTTTTTTTTCTGCTGTAATCCAGGCTGTTAATTCAGCAATACTTTGTTGCATCAATTCTTCTAATAACTCTTCTTTGTTTTTAAAATGATGAATAATACCACCTTTGCTTAATCCAGTTTTGTCTGCTATTGCTTGAAATGTAACTTGATGCCAATCCAAAGCCCCAATTTCAGCTGCTGCGTTTAAAATAAGTTGCTTATTAAGCTCGGGTTCTTTTTTTCTTTTGTATGGATTTTCCATTTCCAAAGATACCGAACGATTGGTTTGTTTGCAAGTTTTTTACTATTTTTGCGTCCTAAAATTTATTTTTAATCATAACTTAATGCCTAGATACATTACCATTTTATATCCTATAATTTATTCTTTAGAAGACCTTAATCAATTAAGTAAGGCGATTGGTGGTATAGATGGAATTGTAGAGTGGACCATTGATTTAGATGATTGCGATAAGGTTCTACGTATTGTAATGGATCAAAAAATGGAGGACGAGCTAACTACTCAACTTCAATCATATGGCGTTAACTTTTCTGAACTGGAGACTTTTGAGCTTCAGAACTTTATTTAGTTTTTATTTGTAAGTTGTAAAGCAGAGTGTAGATTAATTTCTAAGAAATTAAAGATTAGCTGTAGGTTAAATAAGTATAAATTCTCAATTTTTATAACTTAAATTCTAGTTTGTATTTGGATTTTCGCTTGATTTAGTGTATTTTACAACAAATCAAATTTAAAGTTATGGATGAGTTTATGAACATTTCGGTACTTTGGTTCATTGTAGGATTTGTGTTTTTTCTACTCGAATTTGTGGTGCCAGGATTTATTTTATTCTTTTTCGGCATCGCCGCTTGGTTGGTCGCTTTTCTAACCTTATTCATGGATATAAGTATAAATACACAACTGATTATATTTTTAATTAGTGCATTGCTTGCTGTAGTTCTACTTAGGAAATGGGCTAGAGCTAAATTGGGAGTGTATGGTGAAGGACCAAGAATATTGGAAGATGAATACATTGGAAAAATCGCCTTGGCAGAAACAGATATTTCGCCGGAGAACAATGGAAAAGTAGAATTTAAAGGCGCCAGTTGGGATGCAAAATCTAATGACCATATTGCTGCCGGACAGAAAGTACAAATTATTGAAACAAGAAGCATTTTATTAATCGTTAAACAAATACACATATGATATCATCATCAACCATTATTTTAATCGTCTTAATTTTATTCGTTTTAATTGCGTTTCTATCTACTTTTAAAGTAGTTCCACAACGTTCTGTGTTTATTGTAGAACGCTTAGGGAAATATAGTCGCTCGTTAGAAGCTGGCTTCCATATTCTGATTCCATTTATAGATAAGATTGCTTACAAGCAAAATTTAAAGGAACAAGCTATCGATGTAGCTTCTCAAATCTGTATTACCAAAGATAACATTGCAGTAGAAGTAGATGGTATTCTATACTTACAGGTTATGGATCCTCAAAAAGCTTCTTACGGAATTGACAATTATCGCTTCGCAGTAATTCAAATTTCGCAGACTACGATGAGAAGTGTTATTGGTAGAATGGAATTAGATAAAACTTTTGAGGAACGAGAAACTGTAAATGGAACTATTGTGAGTGCTGTTGATAAGGCAAGCGAGCCTTGGGGTATTAAGGTTTCTCGTTATGAAGTTAAAAACATTTCGCCACCACAGAGCATTAGAGATGCCATGGAGAAGCAAATGCGTGCAGAAAGAGAGAAGCGGGCAATGATTGCAGAATCTGAAGGTGATAAAATGGCAAAAATTAACCGTGCAGAAGGTGATAAACAAGAAATGATTGCCAGATCTGAAGGTGAAAAAATGCGTAAAATTAACGAGGCAAGCGGTACCGCATCAGAAATTGAAATGGTAGCTATTGCAACTGCAAAAGGGATTACTGAAATTGCCAAATCTATTAATGCAGAAGGTGGCATGAATGCTGTAAACCTACGTGTTGCCGAACAATATTTAAATGAGTTTGGTAAATTGGCTAAAACCAATAACACGATGATTGTGCCAGCAGATCTATCAGATATTGCAGGGGTAATCTCTAGTATTACCTCGGTAATGAGTAAAACCACTCAGGCATTGCCTACCACAATTATTCCAGCTAAAAAATAATCAAAGAGCCATGGTGTAAGTATTTAACTATCCCATGGCTTATTTTAAAATGTCCTTTTTTATCATTACAACTTGTTGTACCAGTAGCTGTAATATTTCCGTTATAGAATGGTCTATATTTTTAGTAATAATTTGATTTTTAGGCGTATAGTTAAATCTTATTCTAGCTAGGATAGAATAGCATAAATTATTATGCTTACATAGTATTAAAGGCATTAAATTTGCTCATTTGTTGGTACACACAAAAGAAACACACAAATGAACACTAAACTTACATTGCTAGCGATGTTTTTTCCGCTATTTTGCTTTGCGCAAAAACAGAAAGACGAAATCATTGTCCTTAATGCCTATGAAGATAGCATACCCAGTACATCAATCTATTTAAAGGATAGAAATATCATTTATCAAAAGGTATTTACCTCGTCTCTAAAACAAGAAGAATTAAACAACAAGTTAAATGCCATGTTGGGAACTTTAAAAAGTTTTAGATTTAATTCTGGCGTTTATACTACACAGAATGAATTTTTCGGCTTCCTCTATGGACATAAGTTTAATGTATCTAAAGACGACATAAATTTATTTAATTCAACTGGATACTTAACTTTTCCATTAGATGCTGTTGTTGCTATTCAAGTTAAAGATTATCGATACCGTATTACCATTTCTAGTATGGAATTTGTAAGAGACACAATAGAACCTGATAATAGTTTATTGATAGATTATTTTTTAAAGCAAAAGAGTGGTTTGGCTATCAAGCAAAGTAAGCCTAATATAAAGTTTGCAACTATTTTGAACCATGAATTTAACACGCTTTTTAATGTTGAAAAATCGCTTTTAACTACCGATTTTTAAAGGGGTAACCAGCTTATGCAAATGCTGCAGCATGAAGTGGTGGCATTTGCTAAAAAAATATAACTCAAACTTGTTAAAATTAAGCACATGAAAGTTTTAATTACCAGACAAATACCATTAAAAGGTATAGAAGAACTTGAAAAAGCCGGTTTTGATTTAACTGTTTATACAGATAAGGCGCAGCTAGCTCAAAAAGATTTGATTAAACTTTGTGCCAGCCATGATGCTTTATTAAGTGTGGGTGCAAATAAGCTAGATGCCTACTTTTTTGAGCATTGTAAACATTTAAAAGCAATTGCGTTAATGAGTGTAGGATATGACAATGTAGATATATTGGCTGCTAGCGAATACCAAATTCCAATAAGCAATACTCCGGACGTTTTAAGTAAAGCAACTTCAGATGTGGCTTTTTTATTGATGATTGCCGCTTCTAGAAATGCATTTAACATGCATAAAAAAATAGAGAAAGGAGAGTGGGGATTTTTTGAACCTACTGCTAATTTAGGAATAGAATTATATGGTAAAACGCTAGGGATTTTTGGTTTGGGAAGAATTGGTATCGAATTAGCCAAAAAAGCTAAGGCAGCTTACCAGATGAAAATTATATACCATAATAGAAGTCGTAATAAAGATGCAGAAGAATTATTAGATGCTGTATATGTTTCTTTTGAGGAATTGCTGAAAAAAAGCGACGTAATTTCGGTGCATGCCAACTTATCTGATGAAACGAAAGATGTTTTTAATGCCCAAACCTTTAAACAAATGAAATCAACAGCCTTGTTTATCAATACGGCAAGAGGGGGTTTACATAATGAGGTAGACTTGATTAATGCACTCCAAGATCAAGTTATTTGGGGAGCTGGATTAGATGTTACCAATCCTGAACCTATGCAAAAAGATAATCCATTACTGAATTTGCCTAACGTCTGTGTACTGCCACATATTGGTTCTGCTACACAAGAGACAAGAGATCAAATGGCAAATATGGCTGCAGAAAATATTATTGCGGCACTAAATGGATTAAGAATGCCACAAATTATTAATGAAGATGTTTATATAAAATAGTTAAATAAAGTTAATTATCTACGAAACATTCGTAAATATATTATATTTGTTTATGCTTAACAAAACATTTCGTCCACTACTACACCATCTTGCTACATTTCTTTTCGCTTTGTGCTTATTTACGCCTCAATCTAAAGCGCAACTAATTGACCATGTGCTTGAAAATTTCGAGAAATATCATAACATCAGTTATACTTCTTCTTTACAAAATAAAGATTTGTTTAGTGATGATGTATTTTTGGATACATTGCATGCCGTAGAAACACTAAAAAATAAGCCTACTTATAAGTTTAAAGGAAATGTAGAAGAGGATATTTTTGATGGTCAAAAAGTATTTAAGTTAAATTATAAAGATAGTACTTATCGAATTGGTGACCAAGCTAAGCAAAGCTATTATTATGATAAATCCTTATCCTATTTAATGGCCAAGTTTAATACCTATATGAAACTCGGCAGAAAAGCAATTCAGTTAAGTGATTCAGTTTATAAGGGAAAATCTTATTTTCAACTAAAGATCACCGATCTTGATTCTATTGTAAAGGACAAAAAAATATATAGCATTAGTCGTTTGCTAATTGATAAAAAAACATATCTCCCAGCTTTTTACAGAAACGATAGTGGAGGGTTTATTGATGGAACAGATATGTATCTTAAAGTTTTTAACGAGTACCATTTCTCAAACTTCAAGATAAACCGTAATGATTTAACAGATCTATCCCAAATAGTATTACCTATTTATTTCAGTTTAGAAAAGCCAAAGGTACCAAAGGTATTATTGGAAAGGGGAGTTTCTGCTCCGGCACTAGCTATTGTAGATTTAAAAGGAAAAGCAACTGAAATATCTGCCTACAAAGGGAAAATCGTTTTGCTTAATTTTACAATTAGTGGCTGTCCGCACTGCATAGAAGCGATTGAAACGCTAAATAATTTATCTACAAAATATAATAATGTTGATTTCCAGATATTGAGTATCAATCCTTTTGATGATCGTGAGTCCATCTTGAAATTTAATGAAAGATTTAAGCAGCATTATCCAACATTCACAAGCGCAAAAAACGCAAAGGAAATCTATAGGATAAATGGATACCCTACGTTTTATTTAATTGATGCTAAAGGTGAAATTGTAAAAGGATACGAAGGTTTTTCTAAATCCATCGGAGATTTGCTTAAAGAAGATATTGCTAACTTAATAGAACAAAAGTAAAGTCTTTGCTACAAGTACATAAAATATAGCAAACACATTTGAGAAGTATTTATATTGGTATCACTAAACTAATGATATGAATAAATATTTACTCACCTTATCGGTGCTTGCAGTTTCTTTTACTGCAAATGCTCAAAATAGCTTAACGGCAAAAGATTACGAGCGTGCTGAGCGCTTTATGAGTTACAATACCGAACAATATGTAGATGCTGGTAGTGTACGTCCAACATGGTTAGCTGGCGATAAATTTTGGTACCTGAGTTCGACCCCTAAAGGAAATGAGTTTATCCTGGTAGATCCTATTAAGAAAACAAGAGCAGCAGCTTTTGATCATCAGAAATTAGCTACTGCGCTCTCTACCGCCGCAGGAAGTGCTTATGAAGCCAATAGGTTACCCTTTCAGTTAATCAGTTATTCGCCAGACGAGAAATCTATTTCTTTTACCGTTACAGGTAAGAGATGGAAATATGACTTGAAAACCAATCAGGTTACGCCAGAAGCCGGTGCTACTAATGGTGATGTAGCTGCTCCTGCACAAGGTCGTGGTGCAAGAGGAGGTTTTGGTGGAGGAAATGATATTGCATCGCCAGATGGCAAAAAAGCGGTATTTATTAAAGACTGGAACCTTTGGGTAAGAGATGTAGCTACAAAAAAGGAAACCCAACTAACTTTTGATGGCGTTAAAAACTATGGTTATGCTACAGATAACGCAGGTTGGAAATCTAGCGACAGACCTATTGTACGTTGGTCGCCAGATTCGAAAAAAGTAGCCACTTTTCAGCAAGATCAAAGAAATGTAAGCGATATGTATTTGGTAACCACAAACGTAGGTGCGCCAACTTTAAGAGCATGGAAATATCCTTTACCAGGCGATAAAGAAATTGCTACGATAAGAAGAGTAATCATTGATGTTGAAAATCCAAAAATAGTTAGCTTAAATATTCCGGCAGATCCACATAGGGCTACCTTAAGCGATGATATTGCAAGCAGTGGAACTTTTGACGATATCGATTGGAAAGCTGATGGTACAGAGATGGCATTTTTATCAACCTCTAGAGATCATAAACAAGAAAAATTCCGCATTGCTGATGCCAATACCGGAGCAGTAAGAGAAGTTTTCGAGGAAGTGGTTAAAACACAATTCGAATCTGGTCGTGGAGCAATTAACTGGCGTTATTTACCAAATACGAATGAAATTTTATGGTATTCGGAGCGTGACAATTGGGGCCACATGTATCTGTACGATTCAAAAACAGGGCAGTTAAAAAATCAAATCACCAAAGGGGAATGGTTAGTTTCTAGGGTGCTCAAAGTAGATGAAAAAAACCGTGTACTTTATTTCATGGGCCACGGTCGTGAAGCGGGGAATCCTTATTTTGGTTATTTGTACAAAATTGGATTTGATGGCAAAGGTTTAACTTTATTAACACCAGAGTTGGGTAACCACCAAGTAACTTTCTCTCCATCTAACAATTATATTATTGATACCTATTCTCAACCAAATGTGCCAGGTGTAACTACTTACAGAAGTATGGCAGGCAAGTTAATTGCCAATTTAGAAAAGGGCGATGTATCTAGATTGGCCGCCACAGGATGGAAAGCGCCAACACCAGTTAGTGTAAAAGCAAATGATGGTAAAACAGATATTTATGGCTTGGTATTTACACCAACACAAATGGATGCCAATAAAAAGTATCCAGTAGTTGATTACATTTATCCGGGCCCACAGGGTGGAAGTGTAGGCAGTTGGTCATTTAATGCCTCTAGAGGAGATCATCAAGCATTGGCAGAGCTAGGTTTTATAGTAGTAATGATTGAAGGTACAAGTAACCCATTCCGTTCTAAAAGTTTTCACGATATGAGTTATGGCAACATGGCTGAAAATACTTTGCCAGATCAGATAACTGCCATCAGACAATTGGCTAAAACCTATCCGATAGACACCAATAAAGTAGGCATTTGGGGGCATTCTGGTGGTGGTTTTGCTACAGCTGCGGCTATGTTCCGTTATCCGGATTTTTTTAAGGTGGGTATTGCCGAATCTGGTAATCACGATAACCGTAATTATGAGGACGATTGGGGCGAACGTTACAATGGCTTGGCAGAGAATGTGGACTATGAAGCACAAGCCAACCAAACTTATGCTAAAAATTTGAAAGGCAAGCTATTATTAGCTCATGGAATGATGGATAATAACGTACCTCCATCTAATACCATGCTGGTTGCAGATGCATTAATTAAAGCCAATAAAGATTTCGACCTATTGCTATTTCCAAATAGCGCCCATGGTTTTGGGCAATTTGGTCCATACATGATGCGTAGACGATGGGATTATTTTGTAAAACATTTATTAAACGTAGAACCACCAAAAGAATATAATTTAAGGGGAACTACCGTAACAACGCGAAACTAGTTTGCTTGTTTAAATTATTGAAAAGCTGCTCTCGGGCAGCTTTTTTTATGATTAAATTTGACCTTATTTACTTTTCTTAACATGGTCTGCAAGTTCATAACTTGTTCTGCCTTTTCCCTTGTCTTTATCTAAGAAGAGCAATACAATTAACGAAATTATTGGAATAAGGAAAGATATAAAAAACCAAAACCAGAAACTCTTACCTATATTTTTAGCATACACACCTGCCACCAGTTGCGGAATAAGCATAAAACATAAGACTAGAAATTCGGGCATTACTTGCAATTTGTGACAAATATAAACATCTAAAAATGTTAATCTCTGTTAAAGTTTTAATTGCCATATCGTTAAAGCTTATTTTCGGGAAGAGTTATATTGATATGAGAATAATATTACTGATTACATGCCTACTCTTTTCGCATCAGCTATTGGCACAAAATTTAAAAGGTTTTGTTAAAGATGCTACAACTAGATTGCCTATTCAAAATGCTCAGGTAATTACCGCTTCCACAACAATTTTAACCGATCAGACAGGAAAATTTAATATTGCAAATACAAGTACAGGATCAAAAATTGCAATTCGGCTTTTAGGATATGAGACAATGGAGCTAATAGTTTCTAGCCAAATGTTAGCTGATTCGGCTCGCATTTACCTAAAGCAGAGTGTTTTTACCCTAAAAGAGGTAGGTATTCAAACTAAACGTAATTATAAAAATGACTCTTTAAGGTTAAGAAAAGAATATGCAGCAGTTTTTGCCTACAAACCTCCAGATTTTACAGATATGTTCATTAAAGTAGATCCCAGTTATCGTTCTCCTTTTGCCAACATCAACCCTAACTCCACCGCATCAATTATTAAATTTAATGCATTATCAGCATTTGGCCTTTTTGGTAAGAAAAATAAATCAACAGCTAAGTTTAAATCTATTTTAGTTAAGGATGAAGAAGCGAACTACATAGATCAATTATTCTCTAAAGAAAAGGTGCAAGAACTTACAAAGCTAGAGGGAAATGATTTGGCAGATTTTATGAATAAATATCGCCCAAGTATTTTAGATTTAAGGAAAATGACGGGTTACGAAATGGTTCAGTATATTAAAAAAAGCTACGCCGAGTTTACCAAGCCGTAGTTACCTCATTAGTTTGATATAATTTATCGTTACTTTAGAAAAGTTAAATAGCTTCGCATGGATCAAAAAATAAGAGTTATCATTACTGGAGTAACAGGTATGGTTGGCGAAGGTGTATTATACGAATGCTTAAATCATCCTGATGTGGAGGCTATATTGGTTATCAATAGAAAACCTTGTGGTTATACCCATCCTAAACTTAAAGAAATTATTCATGATGATTTTTTTGATTTCTCCTCTATCGAGGATCAATTAATTGATTATAACGCCTGTTATTTTTGTTTAGGAATTTCGTCTGTAGGTGTTGCTAAAGATCACTACTATAGAATGACTTATATTTTGACTATAAATTTTGCCACAATCTTATGTAAATTAAATAACGGGATGACTTTCTGTTACGTTTCTGGAGCGGGTACCAATAGTAAGGAACAAGGAGGTGCAAGTTGGGCGAATTTAAAAGGCAAAACAGAAAACGATTTAATGAAATTACCTTTTAAACAAGTGTTTAACTTTAGGCCTGGTATTATTAAGCCAACTGCAGGATTAAAAAATACGCACAAACCGTATAAATTTTTTGCTTGGTTATTTCCCATCCTTAAAGTAATTAACAAAAATTCCTATGTGACGCTTAAAGAGATTGGCTTAGCAATGATTAATACATCGAAATTAAATAATCAGCGAACAGTTGTAGAAGTTAAAGACATAAAAGCGATGGCAATCAAATAAAAAAAGCATCATTTCTGATGCTTTTTTTATTTGATTATTGACCTCTTTTTCTTTGATTATCTTTGTTAGAAGTCTGATCTGAACGTTGGCCACCAGCGTTGGTAATGCCATTCTGCTTTTTATCAACCTTTACATCGTGGTTAGCTCTATCAGCAATAGTACTGCCCTGTACATGTTGATTGTTTTTTGGTGTGATTACATTTTTCATAACTGTATATTTTTTGGTAAATATTAACAGAGCGATAAGTAAATAACCTTTTCATTACTGTTTTGTTTTCATTTTAACAGGTTTATCACAACAATTGGTTGTAATTAAAAATATTTGTCGAGCGTTAAACCATAAGTGAGGTTTAAATTTTCTCTATTGGTAATGTTCATTTTATTATAATTGAGAGCTGTGTTGAGCGTAATCCATTTGCGCAACTTAATACCCAATTTATTAACCGATCTGATAATGTAATCTTCTTTTCTATCGAAAGAACTTTGTAAGAAATTATTCCCATCAAAAACAATAAGTTCTTTAATAGAAATACGATATTGAACACGAAGGGAGTTTCGATAAGTATGATAGACCTCATTAGCTAAAAGGTTACTTTTATCGTACAAAATCCCATTGCTAATGTTGATATAAAAATTTTCTTTATCAACTATGTTATAGGCAATGCCCAAGCCGGCAAGCAATTGATGATTAATTTTTAGAGAGTAGCTGGTGTTGTAATTTAATAATCCCCAATAGTAAAAATGAGGCAAGGTTTTATACAGGTTAAAATTTAGGGTTGAAGAAAAGTCGTTGTTGCTTAAATCTTGATTTTGTTTGCCATACAACCAGGTATTTGAAGTGTTAAGCACAATACTTTTTCTTTTTATACCAAAATTTAGCGAATTATTTAACAGGTATGCTACATCTGTATTGGTTTTATTGATCGAACCTGCAGCGGATAGTACCACGTGATAATTAGTAGAATCGGTGTATTGGGCTTTAATGGAGCCTAAACCTGTAAACAATAAAATCCAGAATAGAATAAATTTCATTGTTAATAGAACAGTTAGGGCATAAATATGTTCGAGATTTTTGAAATAACGAATTGTTATGAATTAAAAAACCCCCGTAGCTTTTAAGCATACGAGGGCACATTAGAGTTAAGATATATATTTTAAAAACTATAACCAAGAGATAAAGCAAATCCACTAATTCTTGCTTTATCTTGATTAATATCATCGTTTGATGCTGATTGGAAATCCATGCTATAACGAGCATTTAAATTAACATTTGGTGTAAATTTGTATCCTAAACCAACAACGCCACCAGCAATTGCTTTTCTAAAGTTATCTTTATCTGATGTTGATCCTGTTTTTTCTCCGTTAACATAAGATGTTGTTGTTTGGTTTACCAGTAATGAAGCCTGTGGGCCCAATACAAATTGAAGTTGCGGTGTTGCGTTGATACCTAATAATACAGGAACATCTACATAACCAACTGTACTTTTGATTTCTCCATTTGTACCTGCTACAGTACCAACATATTTTCCGCCTTTTTGAGAATACATCACCTCTGGCATAAATGATAAACTAGAGCTCAACGGAAGATCTAAAAAGAAACCTGCCTGAAATCCTGGAACATATTTAGAAGTATATAATGTTCCGCCAACATCTAATTTTCCGGCCATCATCATATTAGCTCCTGCTTTGATACCAAATTTGGCATCCATATTTTGTGCTTTCGTAGTTAAGGTTATTGCACTTAGTGCTAATCCTAAACCTAAAATAAATAACTTTTTCATAATCTAAATTTTGTGATTAGTAGTTGTACAGCAACATGTAATAACCATGCCAAGATTGTTGTTTAAACTTATAAATTTCTGTTTTATAATTATTTAAGTATATGATAATCAATTAATTAATTTTATCATCTTGGTGTGGGTTGATGAGCTATGATTAAAATGATATGCTGTAGCAACTACTGTACAATTTTATTTTTAAGGTATTTACTTAACTACATTGATGTAAAAATAAATGCCTCAAAAAAAAAGACCGCATTAAATGCAGTCTTTTTTTTGAGGTTAAGTTACTTAAAATTTCAAACCAAGACCTAATTGGAAAACTTGATTTTTGAATTCGGGAGTTGTATTAGAACCATTTTCATTGTTTTTTTGGAAATCTAGCGCATAACGACCATTGATGCCAATTTTATCACTAAAGTCATATCTAAAACCAACAACACCACCTACTAGGCTCTTTTTGAAACGATCTGAATCATCTTCAACAATTTTTTGTTCTGCGGTACCAAAACCAGTTTCAAACTTATTATTTGTAGACAATAAGAAAGATACCTGCGGACCTGCAACTAAATTTAATCCACCGCCTAATCTAATGCTTGCTAAAATTGGCACATCAATAAAATGAGTTGTTTGTGTAAATTCGCCAAAGCTTGAAGTTAATTTGTAACCTTTAGTAGAATATAGGGCTTCTGGAGTGAATGCTAAATTTTCTAATAATTTAATGTCTAAAGTTAAACCTGCATGGAAACCTACTAAATAATCTGTTTCAAAGTTGTTATTGCCATCATCTTTGATAATATTTGAGTAGTTAACACCAGCTTTAGCACCAAGTCTAACTGCTTTATCTGTAGATTGTGCATTTGCAACGCCTGAAATGAACAAGCCAATTGCTAGAATAAGTATTTTTTTCATGTTAATTTTTATAAATGATTTTTAATTTCTTATCCATAAGGAATAAATGTGCCAAAGGCATAACAACAAAATGTTAAAATTTATAAGAAATGCTTTAGCTATTGAATTAGAGCGGTTTAATAGTTGTTCAAACGTTTATTTTTCAAGAAGCTAATTTGATAATCAGGCGATAGACACTGTATCAAATTTAATACAAAATTTAACTTTACATTGAAATCTTTATTATTGAAGATTAATCTCTAAAAGGAAACGAGTAATAAATTTTATTTAATTTTAGGGCTTGTCTGCAATATGAAAATGAAAAAATCAATCCTAATTACATTAAGTTTAATCTTAGTTTTTACCACAATTGCGCTAAAAGCCCAACAACCATCTTATATTGATTTATTAAAGCAAGAGCCTAAATGGGTTGATTCGGTATTTAATAAATTGAGTAAGAGAGAAAAGATAGCTCAAATGTTTTTTGTGGCGGCCTACACGAATAAAACCCAAGCTTTTACAGATTCGATAGCTAAAGTTATCAAAAATGAAAAAATTGGTGGTTTAGTATTTTTTCAAGGCGGACCAGAAAGGCAGGCTATTTTAACCAATCGTTATCAAAAAAAGGCAAGAGTACCCTTATTGATTGCTTCTGATGGCGAATGGGGATTGGGAATGCGATTAGATAGCACTATGTCTTACCCTTACCAAATGGCTCTTGGTGCCGTACAAGATAAAGAGCTAATCTATAAAATGGGATTAGAAGTGGCCAAAGACTTTAAACGTATAGGTATGCACATGAATTTGGCTCCAGTTGTAGATGTAAATAACAATGCTAAAAATCCAGTTATCAATTACCGTTCTTTTGGAGAGGATAAGTATAACGTTGCCGAAAAAGGCGCTGCTTACTTAAAAGGCATGCAAGATGGAGGTTTATTAGTAAGTATTAAACACTTTCCGGGGCATGGAGATACAGATGTAGATTCTCATTATGATTTACCCCAACTTAAGTTTACTAAAGAAAGGTTGGATAGTTTAGAAATGTACCCATTTAAAGAATTGATAAAAAAAGGAGCAGCGGGAGTAATGATTGCACATATGAATATCCCTTCGCTAGATGCTACTCCAAATATGCCTTCTACACTTTCTAAGCCAATTGTAACGGATATATTAAAAGAGCAAATTGGCTTTAAGGGAATTGTTATTTCTGATGCCATGGGCATGAAAGGAGTAGTTAAATATTTTAAAGATGGGGAGGCCGATGTAATGGGTATTATTGCAGGTAATGATATACTAGAGCTTTCTGAGAATAGTAAACGAGCAGTTAAAATGGTACGCCAAGCAATTAAAGACCAACGTTTATCTATAGAACGTATTGACGAAAGTGTAAAGAAAATATTAACTGCTAAATATTGGGCTGGTTTAAACGTAAAACAACATATTAATGAGGTAAATGTATATGAAGATGTAAATAGGCCTGAAAGTATGGTGTTAAGGCAACAAATGGCCGATGCAAGTATGACATTGTTAAGAGGTAGGGAATTTATAAGAACATTAACGCCTGATAAAAGAACTGTGATTTTGAATTTAGGTACCACAGACGTTACTGTCTTTCAAAAAGATTTGCAAGCGGTATATAAAAATTCGATTGTATATAATTTGGCAAAAGATGCTAATGCCAATGCAATCGCAAAAGTACTAGCTGAAATTAAACCAGAAGATCAAGTGATCATAGCCATAGTAGACACACGAATTCGCCCAGGAAATAACATCCCATTAAGTGCAGATTTAAAAATGTTTATTACAGATATGGCTAAAAAAGATGTAGCTTTTGCACTCTTTGCTAATCCTTATAACCTTGCAGGTTTACCAGGTTTAGAAAATGCCAAGGCATTATTGGTAGCTTACCAGAAGGAAGATTTTATGCAGAAAGCAGCGGCAGCAGTATTTACCAACCAACTGATGCCAACAGGGAAATTACCTGTTACGGTAAATGGCTTCTTTAAGTATGGAGATGGTTTGTAACTCAATTTAACAATAATTTTTTAATGGCTTTTTATAGAATAATTAGTTTTGCATTTAGTACAACCTTTTAGTAAGATCTTGATGTTCAAAATCAAATTATTTTTTATTCTTTCTCTTGCCTTTGTTAGCAATGTAAAAGCTCAACAAGCTTTTGATCCTGTTAAGTTAGTGAATGTATTTTTGGGTACCTCAGGAGACCATGGACAGCTAAGTCCTGCGGCGGGTTCTCCATTCGGAATGATGAGTATAGGACCGCAGACTTATCCAAATTTACATGCGGGTTATGAATACAATGCGAAACAATTTTTAGGCTTTACGCACAATCGATTTGAAGGAGTTGGTTGTACAGGTAGTGGTGGTTTGTTACTCATTAAGCCATTTCTTGGTGATGAGAAAGCTGAATTAATTAAAGCCAAAGAAGATGCAAGCCCTGGTTATTACCATGTTGGTTTCGAAAATAAAATAGATGTAAAACTAACGGCTGCAAATAAGTCAGGTATTCATCAATATGCATTCCCGAAAGGTAAAAAGGGCGTTTTTATAGATTTTGGACATGCCTTATCAAGAGGTTTTGTGGCAGAAGAACATGTGGTAAATTCAAGAGGGATTGAAGGTTGGGTACAGGCTAAAACAACTTGTAGCGAAGGCAGGTACAAAGTTTATTATCAGATTTATTTTAATAAAAAAATAGATGTAAAATCTCTTGATGAGCATACAATAAATGTTTTTTTTGATAACAACGAGACAGCTATCGAAGTAAGAGTGGGTTTTTCTTCTTTAAGTAAAGAGTATGCAACATTGAACGCAAATAATTTGGATTTTGATGCTTTAAAAAAGAAATCGCAAAATGCGTGGAACGAAAAATTAAGTGTGATAAAGGCTGATGGAGATTTAGCAAGCCAGAAATTATTCTATTCTCTTTTATATAGAACCATGCAGTCTCCTTATTTAATTTCAGAACCTGATGGTAAGTTTAAAACAACTGATGGTGTAATTAGGCAGTCGCCAAATAATTTTTATAATGGTTGGGCTATATGGGATAATTACAGAACACAGTTGCCATTATTATCCATAATACAGCCTAAAGCTTTTCAAGATATGGCAACATCCATAGCCAGTTTATACCAAAGTGGTAAAAAGGATTATGCAACTCAAAACGAGCCATCCAATACTGTTAGAACTGAACATGCTATAGTTGTACTGTTAGATGCCTACAAAAAAGGGTATAAAGTTGATTTTGCAAAAATTGCAGATTCATTAGTCGCGGATATCGATAGATTAGATTTCGCTAAACCAGATAAGGCCTTAGAATCTAGTTATGATGTTTGGGCATTGGCACAGATCTTTAAGGAAATTAATCAACCTTTGCTTTATCAAAAGTATAGTGCCAAAGCTGCAGATTATAAAAAATATTGGAATAAAGACTTTAGGGATGTTGATAAAAATGATGTAGATAGGATGCAGGCAAGAGGTTTATACCAAGGCACCATTTGGCAGTATAGATGGTTTGTCCCTTTTGACGTTAAAGGTTTGATTGAGTTAATTGGTGGAGAGGAAAAATATTTAGCTCAACTTAACCACTTTTATAAAAACGATCTTTATAATCATGCGAATGAACCAGATTTGCAAGTTCCATTAATGTTTAATATGAGTAAGGAGCCTTGGAAATCTCAAAAATGGATGTATGAATTGGCTGCTGATACTGTGGTGCAGTATTACTTTAATGACAATAGCAGAGGTATAGATCCATTTGTAGATCGCATTTACAAAAATGAACCTAAAGCTTATATCCGCACTATGGATGATGATGCTGGCGCTATGTCGGCGTGGTATATTTTCACTGCAAGTGGATTTTCTCCAGCTTTGGTGGGTTCGCCAATTTATTATTTAAACGTGCCACTTTTTAAAACATTAACTTATAATTTGCCAGATGGTAAGACATTTAAAATTACGGTAGACAACTTTGCAAAAGGAAATAAATACATTAATGAAGTAAAATTAAATGGTAAATCAATTGATAGGAATTGGATTAGCCATGGAGAGATTACGAAAGGAGGAACACTAGTGATTACCACGTCAAAAACTCCAAATGAAACGTTCGGGGTTAATAATCAATGGGTATCTAGTTTAGAGAAATAAATAGCAAATAAAAAAGGCCTGTTTTTATACAGGTCTTTTAAATGTTATTTAATATTTGTTGTTTTCAGGCTGTAAAGCTCCATAATTCCAGTTCTTTAAAAATTCTGTAATCTTTTTCACGCTGTGTCCATCTCCTTCTTCTAAGTATGCTGAGTTTTGGGTATGGATCAATTTTCCATCACCATCTAATATCAAAAATACAGGAAAGCCGAAGCGACCCGGATATTTTAACTTCTTCAATACTTCTTCATTTTTATTTTCTGGGCTCCAGTTTAGTAAAACTGTTTCGTAATTTTTATCTAGATAGTCTTTAAGTGCAGGTGTGGCGTTAACTAAATCATGGAAACGAATGCACCAAATACACCAATTACCACCAACTTGAATAAAAACATGCTTCTTTTCTTTTTTAGCTTTAGCAACAGCAGCATCTATATCTGCTTGTGCATTGGCTTTTGGGTTATAAATCGTTACTGCCTCTTTTTTAACTGAGGTAGTAGGTGTTTGTGCAAATGCAGCTGATGAGATTAAAACAGCAGCAAAAAATAAGGTGATTTTTTTCATGATTAAGCAAAAGTAATAAAGACTACCTCTTTTATAGATTAATAGCTATTTCTTTACAGAACGAATACAATTACTAAAAGCTTATCTTTGCATAGCAATGGATTATTTAGATATTCATACTCATCAAATTGCTCAGCAAATAGGCACTATAAGCATTCAAAGTTTATCTTTAACTAAGGATATTTTTTTGGCGATGCCTAAAAAGAAACCAATTTCTATTGGTTTGCATCCATGGCATGCTACCTTAGATAAATTAGAATTGCAAATGAAATATTTAATGGTTCTTGCCAAACAAGATAACGTTAAATTAATTGGCGAATGCGGTTTGGATAAGTTAAAAGGAGAACCGCTTAATCATCAAATACTCATCTTAACACAGCAAATTAAATTAGCAGAAGAACTTCGTAAGCCTGTAATATTACATTGCGTTAAAGCATTTGATGAACTATTGCAGCTAAAAAATAGATTAGAAGTAAAGGTTCCTATGATTATCCATGGCTTTAATAAAAATGCAGCATTAGGTAGTCAACTTATTGCTAAAGGTTTTCTGCTTTCATTTGGGGCTACGGTTTTAAAAGAAAGTTCTAACCTAGCAAAGCTCATTGAAAACACGGATAATTTCTTTTTAGAAACAGATGATGCTGAAATAAATATCAGCGAAATATATAGCGCAGTTGCGGAAATAAAAAAATGTAGTGTTGATGAACTTAAAGCACTTATTTTTGCAAACTGGGAAAAATTAAATTTAACCGCAAACCCCTAATACGGGCTTAAGAAGGGTTCAAATTATTTATTATAAACTTAAAAATACCCCTTTGGGGTTTAGGGGCTATATATGGTAGACGTTTCATGGCTTTCTCGTTCAGCCTTGTTATTAGGGAATGATGGAATTGAAAAATTACAAAACAAACATGTTTTAGTAATTGGCTTAGGTGGTGTTGGTTCTTTTGCAGCCGAATTTATCTGTCGCTCGGGTATTGGTGAAATGACGATTGTAGATGGCGATGTAGTCGATCCAACTAACAGGAATAGGCAACTGCCAGCTTTGGCTACCAATCATGGTGTTGGTAAAGCTAAAATTATGCAAGAAAGGTTATTGGCCATCAATCCAGAGTTGAAATTGCATGTAGTAGACACTTTTCTTACACCAGAAAAATGCAGGGAAATACTGGAAGCTAAATTTGATTACATTATGGATTGTATAGACAGCATAATGCCAAAAATAACCTTGCTTTCTACCGCATTAGAAAAAAATATTCCAATAGTTAGCTCAATGGGTGCTGGAGGTAAAATGGATCCTACCAGAATAAGAATTGCCATGTTGCCAGATACTTATCAGTGTGTATTTGCTAGCTATGTGCGTAAAAGATTAAATAAATTGAAAAATTCTGGCAAAATAAAAGCAGTGTATTCTACCGAACAAATGGATAAAAATTCCATGATTATGACTGATGGGAGTAATTTTAAACGCTCTGCTTATGGTACAGTTTCATATTTGCCAGCAGCATTTGGTGGTGCTTGTGTATCAATAGTTATTCGAGATTTATTAGGCTTTAAAATTGAAATGGCCGAAAGACCATTACGGATCAGCCATAAAACATTAGCGAAGAAGAAAAATAAAAAGGCTTAACAATATATGTTGATATCATGATTTCGAGAAAATTTTAAATTGTTGTAAGTTAGATAGTGTAATTAACCATCTAGTCTGCTACGCATCCACCCCTCCAGAGGAGGGGAGTTGTAAGGCGATTTAAGCAATTGCCAAAAAATGTAAATAATAACACACCTACAAGTTCTCCATCACGTAAATCCCCTCCCGTGGAGAGGTGACTGAAAGGCGGGGTGGTTATATTAAAACTAATAAAACTAAAACTCTTCTGTGGGAGAGGAAAAAAAATGAATAAACCACTTAAAATACTTCAAGCGTCTGCGGGTTCCGGCAAAACATTTAGTTTAACCGCACATTACCTTACGTTGCTCTTTAGTGGCGATAATAAATACCGAGAAATTCTGGCAGTAACGTTTACCAACAAAGCAACTGAAGAAATGAAAAGCCGCATTTTGGAGGTGCTTAAAGGTTTTGCTGAAGGTGATGTTTCAAAAAAAATTGAGGATTATCGAGTAATTGTTCTTGCCGCACATCCCGATTTAAATTCAGAAACATTAAAGCTCAAAGCCGACAAAGTTTATCGCAGAATTATACACGATTATAGCCGTTTTGCAGTAAGTACAATTGATGGTTTTGTGCAAAAAGTAATTCGTGGTTTTGCATTTGAATTGGGTTTAAATGCAGATTATACCTTAGAAATGAATTACGATAAGGTAAAAGATGAGTTGGTGCAAAAACTAGACGAAAGTTTAAATCACAATCAACAGTTACTGCAATGGATAATAGATCTGGCATTAGAGCGTATCGGCGACAACAAAAGCTGGAACTATAAAAGCGAACTCATCAATTTAATCAGCGAAGTTTTTAAAGATAGTTATGAAATTTTTGAAACTGCAGTAAATGCGCTAGGTTTAGATAATTTGGATGAACTGTTCAAAAAGTATATCAGTATTACTAAAGCAGAAATAAATAATTTTCAAGATAATTTAAAGCAACTTGGTGCTAAGGCTTGGCAAGTTTTCGATGAGCATAGTATTACTGTAGACCAATTGAAAGGAAAATCTCGTAATGGATTATTGAAAATTCAAAATATGCCAAATGGCGATTTTTCTAAGCTAGATGCAGTTTTTAAGCTAATTGATGAGCCTTTAGAATGGTTTCAAAAAGGAATAGATTTACCTGCCTTTTATAATGACTTAAATACACAACTAAAAGCCATCAAAGCTTATCATGAGCAAAATTTAGCAACTTATAGTCTTTCTGTCGCTTTTAATAAAAACCTATATTACTTGCGTTTAATGCAAGAGGTAGCTGTTTTGTTAAGCGATTATCGTAACGAGAACGACAATCTTTTAATCAGCGATGCCCAAAAATTAATTACCGGAATTACGGATGATGCTGGCGATAACCCTTCCTTTATTTGGGAGAAAGTTGGCAATAAATACCGCAACTTTTTATTCGATGAATTTCAGGATACTTCCGTTAACCAATGGAAAAGTTTCCGTTCAATTTTATCAAATGCTATTGCCTCGCCTAGCCTAAAACATATCGATAATTTAATTGTGGGCGATACAAAGCAGTCTATCTACCGTTGGCGTAATGGAGATTGGAATATCCTTCATCAACAAGCCAAGCATGAGATTGGCACAGCTAATGTACATGACGATAACTTGGAAGAAAATTATCGCAGCACAGCAAATATCATCACATTTAATAATTATTTGTATCAGGCATTGCCTTTGGTAATACAAAATCAATTGAATACCAATGTAACCGAAAAGTCTGACGAGTTGTTAGAATGGTGGGACGAGAATGGCTATAGTGATATTGTAACTTCGGTTTATGATAATGCCAAACAAAATCCTTCGCCATTTACAAAGCCTGGAGGCACCATTAAAGTAAAAAGATTTGGCAAAGCAGATGCTAGTGAAGATGTAGAGCGTTTTTCGGAAACCGTCTATCGCGAAATTGCCTTGCAAGATGTAATTGATGAAATTAAAATATTAAAAACAGAAAAGTCCTACCAATCTAAAGATATTGCCATTTTGGTGCGCTCCAATTTTGAAGCTATGCTTTGCGTTAACCGTTTAATGGAACAAAATATTGCCGTTTTATCTGGCGAAGCTTTAATGATAGCTAATAATAATGCTATTAAATTAATTATCAATTCTCTAAAAATACTCGTAGGAATTGACAATCAAACGGCACTTTACAAGGCTAATGTTATTGCGCTTTATCATCGTTTACATCAAGAAGAAATATCGCCAACTGCCTATCTTAGCTTAACAGGAAAATCATTAACTGATTTAGCTACTTTGCTGCCAAAATCACTCTGTGAAAATTGGCAAAATTGGCTACAACTGCCTTTGATAGAATTGGTAGAGAATTTAGTAGAGGCCTACCAAATCTCAAAACTAAAACAACATTTGCCCTATCTTTTGGCATTTAGAGATTTAATTGCGAATGCTACCCGAATGGGCGAAAAAGGCATCGTTAATTTCTTGACTTGGTGGAATGAAGACGGCGTGAAAAAATCACTGCCATCACCAGATGAAGCAGATGCGGTACAAATTATTACCATTCATAAATCGAAAGGATTGGCATTTAGAGCCGTATTTGTGCCTTTTTGTAATTGGGATTTAAAAACCAAAGCCAATTCTATTTTCTGGGTGTCGGCTAATGATACAGTTTACAAAGAGCTGGGCGGCATACCACTAAAATTTGAAGAGCAGTTGAGCAATTCTTCTGTAGCAAAAGCATATTATAAAGAGCTTTTAGACAGTAATTTGGATGCCTTAAATATGCTTTACGTAGCTACCACTAGGTCTAAAGATTATTTATACCTATCAGTGATGGAGAAAAAGGACGCTGCAAACATCACATCGGTTGGAGATGCATTGGCGCAAGTTGTTGGTCAAATAAGTCAGGGAGACGAAGAGCCATTTGATACTACGAACCGCTATGAAATAGTAGACGATGTGATTGAAAAATTGAATGCTAATGTGAACAACGGCTTCGAATTATCTGTATATCCTACAACAAATAGACTTTCTGCATTATATGTGCCCTCACAAGAAAAACACCTACAACATGTTTTAAATATTGAGCAATCTGGGCGTTTAGGTTCCATTAAACACGAGGTACTGGCAAATGCCACAACAGTTAATGAAGTAGAGGATTGTTTAAAGGAAATGCTGTTAAACGGCAACATTGCCAAAGATGAATATGAAGGCTTAAAAAACGACGTAATGGACGTTTTAAACCATCCAGAATTGAAAGCTATTTTGGTGCAGTCTACAGCAAACATCATTGAGAAAAACATTGTTGATGGGAATGGAAAGTTGCACCGCCCCGATAGAATTGTGGTACATGCTGATGGTGTTACCATTATAGATTACAAATTTACTTTAGAGCAATCAGACAAACACATAGAGCAATTGTTAAATTATAAAGATTTATTAATGCAAATGGGATTTGAGAAAGTAAAAAGTTATTTGTTTTATGCGGTTACAAAGGAATTGAAAGCCGTTTAGATTATAAATAATTAGTTTAAGTTCTATGTTTTGCATCACACCTAATCTAAAATCGTAAATTAAAATGACCCCATTTTTAAAAGAAGTTGCCCAAGATTTAGTTACCAAGTTTGGAGATGATTTGCAATACTGCGCTATAGTTTTTAATAACAATAGGCCTGCCACCTATTTGCGAAAATACCTGGCAGATATTATCCAAAAGCCATTTTTTAGTCCAGCGATATATACCATACAACAATTTTTTGCGGGTAGTGTAAAAGAAAAAGCCGCCGATTTCTATCTACAGTTTTTTACACTTCTGAAGATTTACAATCAATTGCTGGCAAAAGAAGGGTTGGCTCCAATGAAAAGCAGCCAGTTTTTCCCTTTGGCTAAAATTATGCTAAGTGATTTTGCACAGATAGACAATGATTTGGTAGATGCCGATAAGCTCTATCAAGAAATGGAAGAAGTGGCTGAGATCAACTTAGAATTCGATTATCTCTCTACAGAGCAGTATCAATTTTTGGCCCAGTTTTGGCAGTCTTATAGCGAAGGTAAGCACAAAAAACAGCAGGAGCTTTTTATAAAAATGTGGCGCAGAATGCCAAAACTTTATGATCATTTTCATCAAGAATTAAAAGAAAAAAATTACATTACAAACGGGCAGGTTTATCGCCATTTGGCCAATACGGATTTGGCTTCGTTAGATTTTATAAAATCATTTGATAAGGGTAAAATTATTTTTGTTGGGTTTAATGCCTTAACTAAAGCCGAAGCAAATGTTTTTAAGCAATTACAAGAAGCTGATAAGGCACTATTCTATTTCGATACCGATAGCTATTACGTTGATGATGAGTTGCAGGAAGCGGGTTTGTTTTTACGCAAAAATTTAAATCAGCTTGGGTTAAAAAATGTTTTTGAAGTTAATGGAGATGATTTTATTGCCGAAAAACATGAGGTAAATGTTTATAAAGTACAAGGGCAAACTGCGCAGGCAAAAATTTTAAACCAAATTATTAACCTAGCAGACAGTGATGCAGAAATAGGAACAACTGCTGTTATTTTAGCAGATGAAAGTTTATTGATGCCGGCTTTGCAAACCATTGATGAACAGATTGATTTAAATGTTACGATGGGTTTTGCTTTGGCTAGTTCAACAGTTTTTGGCTTGGCAGATTTATGGCTAACCTCACAACTAGAGCTTAGGGAAAATAATGAGGTTACTTATCAAACTCTTGAAGCTTTTGTTACACATCCGCTTACTGGTTTAAGTACCAAGTTAAAAGCAAATGTTCAGGGAGCATTGCTGAAAGAAAACGTGGTAAATATAGACCTGAATAGACTGCAAAAACAGGGTGGTATCTTCGAAAAATTTTACCATAAAGTAGAAGAACCAGGTAATTTGGTAAATGAGTTATTGGGCGTAATACGTTATCTACTTACTCGCCTATCTACCCAACAAACCCTCAAAAAAATCGACGCTGATTTATTTGTAAACACCATTGAAGAATTAACCCGTTTAAATGATACCTTAAAAGAGTTTATTGTTAGTGAAGAATATCATTTTGTGGTGCAACTGATACAAAAATCTTTAAAGGGAGTTGCTGTTCCTCTAAGCGGTGACCCATTGAAAGGTGTACAATTAATGGGCCTATTAGAAAGTAGGAACCTAAATTTTGATAAAGTTGTTTTTTTAGGCTTTAATGAAGGAGTTATACCTAAAACATCTATCGGCAATAGCTTCATTCCAGATAACATCCGCAGAGCTTATGGCTTGCCAGTATTGGAAAATTTGGATGCAATTTCTGCCTACATGGTATATCGTCTATTGCAAAGGGCAAAGAATATCAATTTTGTCTATAATAGTTTAACAGATGAAAGTAATACTGGAGAAGTAAGCAGAATTTTAAAGCAATTAGAATATGAAAGTGCTTTCGATTTCAATTATCATTCTTTAAGCCTAACCGTAACCACAGAGCCGCAACAAGAGGTTATAATAGATAAAAACCACCCAAGTATTCTGTTAGCACTACAAAGTTATTTAAGTGGCAAAAAACAGTTATCACCATCAGCCATAACGATGTATATTTCTAATCCGATTGACTTTTTCTTCCGTTACATTGCAGAAATTAAGGAGCCAGAAGAAGTTACGGCAGTAATAGAAGCCAACCAAATTGGTTCTATTTTACACAAAGTGATGGAATATTTTTATAGAGATGTAATTGGGAAAGAACTAACCACAGCAATTATTAAACTGAAAAGGAAAAATGTAAAACAATTAGTTTTAAAGGCTTTTAACTATGTAATGACCAATAAGGAGGGTAGTACATTAGAATATTCTGGGATGCAGAAGGTAGTACTTGCAATTGTTGAGGCTTATGTTGATATAATTTTAAACAGAGATGAGGCAGATGCACCATTTACAATTTTGAGCTTGGAAGAGAAAATAAGTACAGAACTAACGTTTGAACTAAATGGCAAGATGGAGCAAGTGAAATTATTTGGCTACATAGATAGAGTTGATGAAAAGAACGATATTACCCGAATTATCGATTACAAAACTGGTAGTGACAAGCTAACGTTTTCTGATATCGAAAAATTATTTAATACAGATGGCAAACACATTAATAAAGCGTTAATACAAACTTTAATTTACACGTATGCTTACGAAAAGCAATCGGGGAGGCAGAACGTAGAACCGAGTTTGTTTGTGGTTAAAACTATGGCAGATGGCAATATATATTTTCGTTCTAGAAAATCTACCTTATCTGAGGCTTATTTAGAAGAGGTGAAGCCACTGTTTTTAAAAGAATTACAATCTAAAGTAGCTGAATTATTCGATGTGAATATTCCTTTTAGAGCTAGTGAAATCCCTGATAATTATACCTACTCTATTTATAAAACTTTGTTTGGGATGTAATTTCGCCTAACCACCATCAGCTGATGTGATGTCAGCTGTTTTCTTGAAAAGACGCTCAACTTTTTATACATATGCTGAAATAAATTTAGTATAACGAAGCGCTCATAACCGTCACCCTGAATTTATTTCAGGGTCTGCAATGTAAAGAGCGCCTTTATATTAGCTTACGAAATCATTATTCGTCAATCTAAAATCGTAAATTCATCTTATGTTAATCTTAAATTTTCCATCATTTCCAACCTTAAAAACTGAGAGGTTAATACTCAGGTCTCATTTAAATGAAGATGCAAAAGCATTATTTGCATTGCGAAATAATGATGATGTGATGAGGTTTATACATCGCGAAAGGCAAAAGACTATTGAGGAAGTGGAAGATTTTATTGCCAACTTTAATAAAGGGTGTAAACAAGGGCAACATTTGGCTTGGGTAATTGCATTAAAAGAAAACCCAAATCAAATGATAGGTTCTATAGGTTATTGGCGAACAAATTTGGCAAATTATAGAGCCGAGATTGGTTATATGCTTCATCCCGATTACTGGAGAAAAGGGATTATTACTGAAGCATTAATTAGAACTATTGATTTTGGATTTAAGGAAATGAGACTACATTCCATTCAGGCAAACATTGATCCTAGTAATGATGCATCCCGACAAATTTTGTTAAAACATGGTTTTGTTAAAGAAGCCTATTTTAAAGAAGATTATTACTTTCAAGGTAAGTTTTTAGATAGTGAGATTTATTCGCTATTAGAAAATAATGTAAAATGGAAAAAGTAAGATGGACAATGTGTTTCGACTAAATAATTAATACTATTTATTAACAAATCATCAAATGTTAAAAACAGCAATTCCAATTCTCGCATCTTTAAATGCGGAAGAAACTATCAAATTTTATACAGAAAAGTTGGGCTTTACCTTCCACAATAATTGGGATGGTTATCTAATCTTCAGTAAAGATGATGTCAATATCCATTTGTGGCCAACCGAAGATGAAAGTATTCCAAAATCTACCGGTTGTTATGTAAATGTAACCGCAGTTGATGAGCTCTTTGAAACCTATAAAGCGCAAGGAGTGGTCCATCCAAACGGTGTATTAAAAGATATGCCTTGGGAAATGAGACAATTCTCCATATTAGATAACAATGGAAATATCATCCATTTTGGCGAGGATATTTCAAAAAACAAGGAATAAAAGAATATAATTCAAGGCAAGTAAAGAACATAATTCTGTGTCACAAAATATTTAGCCAGCGTTATTAAAACAAACTTTAAAATTACGATGTAATAGTTATATTTGCGCTTGGTAATTTTTGAATAAACAATGAGAGAGATCCAATTTAGAGAAGCACTTCGTGAAGCATTGAACGAAGAAATGCGTAAAAACGAGAACATTTTTTTAATGGGCGAGGAAGTTGCGCAATACAATGGTGCATATAAGGTTAGTCAGGGTATGTTAGATGAGTTTGGCGACAAACGTATTATCGATACTCCAATTGCAGAATTAGGCTTCGCAGGTATCGGTATCGGTGCAGCAATGAATGGCTTAATTCCAATTATCGAGTTCATGACTTTCAACTTCTCATTGGTTGCTATTGATCAAATTATCAATGCTGCGGCGAAAATTCTTTCTATGAGTGGTGGACAGTTTTCTGTGCCAATCGTTTTCCGTGGTCCAACTGGTAATGCGGGTCAATTAGGTGCACAGCACTCACAAAATTTCGAGAACTGGTTTGCCAACTGTCCAGGTTTAAAAGTAGTTATTCCATCAACTCCATATAACGCAAAAGGTTTATTAAAAGCGGCCATCAACGATCCAGATCCAGTTATTTTCATGGAATCTGAAGTAATGTATGGTGATAAAGGCGAAGTTCCTGAAGAAGAATACACTTTAGAGATTGGCAAAGCAGTTGTTGCTAAAGAAGGTACTGATGTAACTATTGTAACTTTCGGTAAAATGTTAACTCGTGTGGTTAATCCAGCTGTAGAAGAATTAACTAAAGATGGCATCAATGTAGAAGTGATCGATTTATTAACGGTTCGTCCGATTGATTACGCAACTATTATCAATTCTGTTAAGAAAACAAACCGTTTGGTAATTGTAGAAGAGGCTTGGCCATTGGCTTCAATTTCTTCTGAGATTACATTTAACGTTCAAAAAAATGCATTCGATCATTTAGATGCGCCAATTTTACGTATCACTTGTGCCGATGTTCCACTTCCATACGCACCAACTTTAATTGCTGCTAGTTTACCAAATGCAGAAAAAGTAGTTAAAGCGGTTAAAGAAGTTATGTACGTAAACAAATAATATTGATTTGTCATCCTGAGCTTGTCGAAGGATCTCTATCATAAAATATAAATCCTCTAAGCTTGCTTGGGGGATTTTTTATAATTAATTCGTCATTGCGAGGCACGAAGCAATCTTTCTTGCTTAATAATTCTCACAATTTTCTTTAGGGGTAAATCAAAAGCACTATTCCATCGGTTCTGATAGTCCCGCTCTCCTCTTCAAGTCCTCGCTACGCTGTGGGCTTTCCGTTGCGATCGGGTTTAGAGAACAAAAAACCGTGCGATTTACAACCCTTTCATTGCAATTTTCAAAATTATGTGGCCTATGTTTCTATGTGGTTAAATAATCTGTGAAATCATTTTAATCTCTGTAATCATCTACCTAAATTAGTCTTCTCTAAAAAAAATATGGATATACATTTTCAAAGCATAGCAAGCCAGTTAAACATTTCAATTAAACAAGTTAGTGCAACCTTAGCATTATTAGACGAAGGCGCAACAGTTCCTTTTATTTCTCGTTACCGTAAAGAAGCAACAGGCAGTTTAGATGAAGTACAAGTTGCAGCCATAAGAGATTTAGCACAACAATTACGTGAGCTTGATAAACGTCGTGAAGCCATTTTAAAGTCGCTTACCGAGCTAGAAAAGTTAACGCCAGCATTAGCGAAACAAATTAATGAAGCAAAAACCATTACCGCTTTAGAAGATATTTATTTACCTTATAAACCGAAGCGTAAAACACGGGCATCAGTAGCTAAAGAAAAAGGTTTAGAGCCATTAGCCTTAAGAATTTTATCTCAAAGTAGAATTGATCCAGCGCATGAAGCTGCGGCTTATATCAATGATAAAAGAGGAGTAATTAGCCAAGAAGAAGCATTAGCTGGTGCAAGAGATATCATTGCCGAAATGATCAGCGAAAATGCAGATGCTAGAACCAAAATGCGTAATTATTTTATGCAAAAGGCAACCTATAAAACGGTTTTGGTAAAAGGCAAAGAAGAAGCCGGAATTAAATATAAAGATTATTTCGAGTGGGAGGAAAGTGCAAAATCTGCACCGTCACATCGTGTATTAGCGATGCTAAGAGGTGAGCAAGAAGGATTTTTAAAATTAAATGTACTTCCTGCAGATGAACCAGCCATAGAATTATTAGAAAACCAATTTATTACCACTAGAAACGCTTGTGCCAACCAAGTTCAATTGGCTATAACCGATGGTTATAAAAGATTACTTCGCCCTGCCATGGAAACAGAATTGAGAGCAGCTATTAAACAAAAAGCCGATGAAGAAGCCATCAAAGTTTTTGCAGAAAATGCTCGTCAGTTATTATTAGCGGCTCCTATGGGGCAAAAAAATGTTTTGGCCATCGATCCAGGTTTTAGAACAGGCTGTAAAGTGGTTTGTTTAGATAAACAAGGGCAATTATTAGTTAATACCACAATTTACCCACATACTGGCCAGGGCAACTTAAAAGATGCAGAATGGCAACTGAAACAACTATGCGAAAAACACGATATTGAAGCAATAGCCATTGGTAACGGAACAGCAGGCAGAGAAACAGAAACTTTTGTGCGTGGTTTAAAAATTCCTGATGTTTTGGTGGTGATGGTTAATGAAAGCGGCGCATCCATTTATTCGGCATCGCCATTAGCAAGAGAAGAATTCCCAACTCAAGATATTACAGTCCGTGGCGCAGTTTCTATTGGTCGTAGGTTAATGGATCCATTAGCAGAATTGGTTAAAATAGATCCAAAATCTATTGGCGTTGGGCAATACCAGCACGATGTTGATCAAAATAAATTGCAACAAAGTTTAGATGATACGGTAATCAGTTGCGTAAATGCGGTTGGTGTTGAGCTAAATACCGCATCGAAACAAGTATTGGCTTACGTTTCTGGTTTGGGAGATACCTTAGCACAAAACATCGTAAATTATCGCAATACCAATGGTGCATTTAAAAATAGAGAGAGTTTAAAAAAAGTACCTCGTTTGGGCGATAAAGCTTTTGAGCAGGCAGCAGGTTTTTTGCGCATTCGTGATGCCAAACAAGTGCTGGACAGAAGTGGCGTACACCCTGAACGTTATGCTTTGGTAAATCAAATGGCAAAGGATTTAGGTTGTACCATTGATGATTTGATGAAAGATGTAAATCTGCAGAAACAAATCAATTTGCAGCGTTATGTGAGTGCAGAAGTTGGCCTACCAACCTTAACAGATATTGTAAAGGAATTGGCTAAACCTGGTCGCGATCCACGTGAGCAGTTTGAAGCCTTCAGCTTTGCTGAGGGTGTAAACTCCATGGTTGATTTGAGAAAGGGGATGAAACTATCAGGCATCGTTACCAACATTACCAATTTTGGTGCTTTTGTAGATATTGGCGTGCATCAAGATGGATTGGTGCATACCAGTCAATTGGCAAATCGTTTTGTAGCAAACCCAAATGATATAGTTAAAGTGAGCCAAGTGGTTGAAGTAACAGTTGTTGATGTAGATGTAGCAAGGAAAAGGATTTCATTATCGATGAAGACTGAAGAGACCTCAAAGCCTAAAGCTGAAAGACCAAAGCATAAAGAGCCAGATCCAAAAAGTGCTGCAAAACCACAGCAAGGTTACAATAAAGCACAACCTAAGCAAGAGGCCGATGGTGATTTGCAAGCTAAATTAGCCAAATTGAAAGGAATGTTTAAGTAAGTAAATTTTAGTTGCCCTTCAATTTTCTATACTTTTCTGAAAGATAGTTAGACCATCTTTTGCCTAAAAGTTTATTAGCCAAACGCCCTACACTGCTCATTTTGTCGTTGTGCAACCAAGAACCTGCGAAATGATGTATGCAATACGTGTTTTTTGTTGAGTTTATTTTTAAGGTTTTCCAGCTTTTTGGACTGAAAAAATCACTTGGATAAATGGTGCAATATTGTTCAATTTTTTGGAATATATTATTGATTTGAACACCTTTGTTTGCTTTCATAAACGCAGTGATAATTTCTGTGTTAGGATTTATATCCAAGCTACCATCTTCCAGATAAAAACTTCTGTTTTGATAGTGCAGCAATAGGTCATTAATCCATTTTCCATCCTTTTCGCTACCCATAATAGCAGAAGACAATAGTAAATTATCCTCAAAACCAGTAAAGGATTTATCCTGAAGGACACTTGTATCTAGTGGGCGCAAAAATTCAACATCTGTATCTAAATAAATGCCTCCCATAAGTTTTAATGCATGTAAACGGCATACATCAGCCACAAAGGCAAATTTCTTTTCATGATAAGCTTCTGAAGCGAAACGGTACTGATTTGCATCAAAGTTTTCTTCATTCCACACCATAATTTCATATTCTGGAAGATATTTACGCCAAGAAGCTATGCAGTTTAGCGCCAATTCGGGCAGTTCTCCGTTTCCAAACCAACAATAATGTAGTATTTTAGGGATCATAAATTTACTTTTTGTCTGATTTTATCAAAAATTGTGGATCTCGTTGCACGGTCAAAATTCATGAAAAAAGTAACCACCAATAATAAGGATCCAATGATGAAACTATTGATAATAAACATCATCCAGTTATTTATTTCAAACAAATGGAGTTGCTTCCAACCGTAACTTATTCCAACTAATAGCGTAAAACCGGCAAGGCCTCTTAAAATTTTCTTGAAGAAATACCACCTGCTTTCTTGCAAACAATAGGCCGCATATAATGGAGTAAAGGTTAGATGACTAAATACACCACTAATTAAAGCAGCAACTGGTATTGCATATACGCCTAGACTGCTGTATAAGCATAAAATAATAACCAAAACAAAGTTTAAAATAGAGATAAGTACTCCCCAAAATGAAGCCATTCGTAGTTTATTGGTAATCACGAATACATGATAAACAGTCTCAATTGTACCATGAACAATAAAAGGAACTAAGGTAATTACTGACAGTATATGTAGTGCATGTGCATCTTGTGTGGGCAGCCATAGCTTAAAAAAGACTTCTCCATATACAAAAAACACCGATAATGGGACTAATACTACTAGAAAAATTGCTTGAAATGATAAATTTAGTGTCTTCTTCAGTTTGCCCATATCGTTTTGTGCATAGGCCTTTAACATTTCTGGCAAAAATATGGGAACAATTATCCCAAGAAGGATATAAATGGCATTGGGAATAAACTTGGTTAGCGATAAAAAACCCATCCCTGATGCACCAAAAAAGTGGTTGGCAATTAATAGATCGAGCTGAGTATTAATTACATTAGACATGGCCATTACTGAATTCCATATGCCAGAACCTAAAACAATATAAAGGGCACTTTTAGAAAAAAAAGCCCAATCTATTTGTATCTCTGGGAGTAGCTTTTTTGTAAGTCTGTAGTTTGCAACAAACATGTAAAGCGCAGTTAAAACCGCAGCCACACCCAGAAAATAAATCCGTGGAGTAAATAAAGAGAACAATGTAATTAATGCCCCCAGTTTTAATACATTAGAAATGATACTGATGAAAGCTAATTTATCAAACCTGTTTAACGCAAATGCAGTAACCTGAAAAACAGCAGAAGAAACATTGATGATTAAGCTAATGAAGATGAAGATGAAAAGCAGCCTCACATCATGCAATAAATTTACAGGGATGTCTAAAATATGTGCTATAAAAAAGCAAAATAGGGCACTGATAAAAATAAACCCTAAAGAGATTAAAATGTTTCCGAATAGTACCGAATTGAAATAGGTATTTACCGCCTTCATGTCTTTTTTTTCGAGACTAATGGTAATGTACCTACTCGACATGGAATTTAGTGCCGTAGTAATAATACCTGCATACATGATAAAATTATTGGACAGAGGAAAAAAACCATAGGCCTCTTTTCCTAAATGTTCAACAATATATGGAGTTAGAAAAAACGAAATGCCAACACCAGATAATGCACTAAAAAAATTGGAAACCAGGTTAACTACAAATCGTCTTTTATCCATATGTAAATCGTAACACTAAAGTAAGGGTTTATGAACAGTTTTTATAGTTTATTCTTATTTTAATGAGGATTTTATCCTATTATTGTTGTTTAAACATCATTAAATATAATTAGATTGGAACCTCTTATTTCTATCATTACACCAAGCTACAATTCTGCAGGTTTTATTACGCCAACTATTAATTCAGTAATCAATCAAAGCTATACAAATTGGGAGCTAATTATCATAGATGATAAGTCTAAAGATAACACCTGCGAGCTGGTAGAAGGCTTTGCAGAAAAGCATGAAAAAATCCGATTAATTAAATTGGAAAAAAATGGAGGAGTTGCAAATGCTCGAAATGTAGGCTTGGCAGAAGCTAAAGGTAAATACATTGCTTTTTTAGATAGCGATGATGTTTGGTTGACTGAAAAACTAGCGCAGCAAGTTTCTTTTATGGAAGAGAAATCCTTGCCAATGTCTTTTTGTTCCTATAACAAAATAAATGAAGAAGGAGAGATCGTCTCTAAGAATATTGGAGTGCCAATTAGTATTGGTTACCACAAGCTGATATGGCATAATCTAATCATCTTCTCTACATCGATGGTTTTAAAAAGCGCAATGGGAGATTTGAGGTTCAAAAAAGTTGGTCATGAAGATTGGCTGTTTTGGTTAGATCTATTTAAAAAGTGTGGTTATGGATATGGTTTAGATCAGCAATTGGTTTTGTATCGAATTCGCAAAGGTTCTATATCTGCAAATAAATTTAGAGGGATGAGTTACACTTGGAAGTTGCTGCGTGAAAGTGAAAAAATAGGTTTTTTTAAATCTGCCTATTTGTTTAGTAAATACGCATCCGTAGCATTTTTAAAATATCTTAAATAGGAATTTATTTTAATTCGAAACCAAGATTTTTACTGTTTTTTGAATGACTAAAGTTCCAAAATAGCCCTTTTATTACCCATTTTGCCAAATCAAACCTGCCATTAAACATAAATTTTAGAGCATCTTTTGGACAAGCAAGTAAAGTATAATAAAAAGCAAATAGTACGGTATTTATCCAACTCGTATTTTTTCGAATAAATAGCATCCGGTTTCGGGTATTGAAATAAGTTTTTAATGCACTTGCTTTACCCACACTTACTGATTCTTTGTGATACACATAGGTTTTGCCAGTAAACCAAATCTGTTTTCCTATACGTTTAAATTTTTCGCACCAATCTAATTCTTCATAGTAAAGGAAATAGTTTTCGTCCATTACACCAGCTTTAAGTAAATCCGCTTTGCGACACATTACGGCAGCTCCATGGCAAAAACCTATTTCATAACTTCTATTGTCATATTGACCTGTATTCTTTTCTAATCGCCCTAAATTTCCATTACGGCCAGTTAAATAATTCATTTGGGTAAATCCAGCATACTGTACCAAATCTTTTTGATCGAAATAAAGTAACAAAGGAGATAAAAGGCCGATTTTTTCATTTTTCTCCATTTCTAAAATCATAGCTTCTATACAACCTTCTGGAATTTCTGTGTCGTTATTTAGCAAAAAAACATAATCTCCTGTTGCTTCTTTAAAACCCAAATTATTTCCTCCGGCAAAACCGAGATTTTCTACAGACTGAATGTATTTAATGTTGCCGAAATAGGGGAGGAAAATCTTTTCCATATTTTCGATAGCGCCATTATCGACCAAAATTATTTCAACTTGCGAAGGTGTGTATAGCTTTGCTACAGATTTCAATAAATCTATAGTTACATCAACTTGATGGAAGTTAACCGTTATAATCGAAGTTAATGTCATGCTGTTTTTTCTACTTGTTCAATCGCCTTGTAAATTTCTTCAACATTTTTCTCCCAGGTATGGGTTTTTGCAAAAGCAATTCGTTTGTTGGCTAAATCACTATTGTGCTCTTTCAATGCTTTATCAGCAAGCTTTACATAAGCCTCTTTGGTCTCTGCAATGTATACATAATTGCTAAAAACACTCATTGCTTCAGTTTTTGTGGCCAAGGTTGGTTTTCCCATTGCCAAATATTCGTCTATTTTACGAGGATAATTACCAATTGTTAACGGATTGATACCTTGTGGATTTAAGCATACATCAAAACCTTTAATATAAGATGACAAAGCCTCTGGTTTTTGTGCGCCCAAAAAATGCACATTTTTTAAGTTATGTAGTTCACTTTTTTTGAAATCCTCATCTTCTGGACCTACTAAAACAATGCTCCAATCTGGTCGCTCTTTGGCCAAATGTAAAAGGATATCTTCATCTAGTCTAATCGCTAATATTGCACCTACATAACCTAGTATCGGTTTGTGAATAGCTAAAAGTGTTTGAGGTATTTGAATGCGATCATCATCATCATTAAACATTTCAAAATCACAACCTTGCCCAACATAAAAAGAATTTGGATTATACTTTTTGCAATAGTTAGCTAAATAAACAGAATTAGCCACACAGATATCACTATTTCTTATTAATTCTGGCTCCAAGTGTTTACCATGACGGCCCCAATATGGAGTAGCAATCATATAATCTCTAGAATAATAAATGCTAAGATTTGGGTTTAATAGCTCTTTTAAATGATAGCTTCTAAAAATATCGTTATCATTAAATAAAATAAAATGCTTAAAGTTTAACCTATCAATTGCTTTCTTAATGGTTTTTGCGAATCTCTTATTATTTACTTTATTAAGTGTGCGAAATATAGCTGTAATCCTTACCCAATTAATAGATTCTACGATTACATCAGGATAGTATACCCATAAGTTGGGGGTAATTTCCTCTAATCCATCTTGCTTGCCAGATATGATGCGCATTCGTTTTTTTACCCCATCAGCATGACGTTGCTGAAAGCCTGTTCTGCGATCTAAAGGAGCATTTACATAAAGAACACGATTATGCTTGCTAAATTCTACAGCTAGATCTTTGCAATTGCTTCCAATAGCGGTATCCCAAGGTTGTTGACCAACGATAACAATGTCTCTATTTTCTATTATGGCCATATTATTTTTTATGAGATTGTAACCCTCTGATAAACCCAAGTATGCTAAAAATTATGGCTGGTATGGCAAGTAGTTCTAATGGCATATTAATTCTCATTTTTTTCTAGAGGTTTGCTATTATGTGGGGTTACCATAAATGATTTTTTCGCTTTTCCGATACTAAAAAGTGCAATAAACATTCCTATCATCGCTCTTGGGATTTGCAATAAAGCCGCATACAATCTTTTATCAGCATAAAATCTTTTGGGTACCGAAATCAATAATATTAAGCAGAGGCTTATAAATAAACTACTCCAAAATGCAATTGATGGACCGAATGGATTAAACAAAGACTGTAGTAAAAGCATAAAGAGCATTCCGAGCAAAAGTATTCTAGGAGCTAAAAATGTTTGTATGGTTTTGTTAAAAAATTCTATATTTCCCCTGAAAAGTTGAACAATACCTTCTATAGCATATTTTTTCATAAATTCTATCTGAGAGGCAATCCATCTTGTTCGCTGATTGGTAAACACTTTTGCATTTTCTACCTTTTCATCATATACATAAACATCATTTAGGTAAGCCACGTGTACTTTGTCATTAGCAATCATAAAATCAAGTTGTTTATCTTCACCTACGGTTTCGCCGATATTATTTAATAAACTAAGCAGATAATCAAAATAAAAGGCCATCCCAGAACCAATAAGTGTGGCAGATAGACCAACTACTGCTTGTCCTTTACGGTAGATGTGGTTATTTACCTCTTCGTTGCAAGCATCTAAAAAGGCGAAACTACTGTCCATGTTTTTTGCAGTGCGATGTGCTTGAACAATTTTATTTCCTTTGTTAAATGAAGCATTAATGTAGTTTAGGCAATCTTGGGCCATTATATTATCGACATCCAAAATCATGGCAATATCAAAGCCATGGTCTTTAACTTGGCTCATTGCATACTTTAAAGCCTTGCCTTTGGTACTTTTCTCGAAAGAAACAACGACTACAGTAGCACCCAAGTTATTTAAAGAAACAATGGTTTCTGGTAACAAACCGTCTGCTATAACAATTACCTCAAACGAGCCGCTATATCGATGTGCTAAAGCCAGCTTCACACTTTCTATAATTACTATATTCTCTTGATAAGTAGGAAATAGGACTGCTATTTTTCTTTGGGTGTTTGACTGTTTTTCAGTGGTAGGCAAATTAAATAACCCAGCTATGGCAAAAAAGCCCAGATAAATACAATTAAGGAGTGCATAAACGCCCAAAACCCAAAAAAATGCTGTTATGATATTATAAATTATCTCCATTGGTTTTAGCTTTTTTTGGTTCACTATCTAACCAAGGTGCAATAAATACAAAAGACCACGACATGTACAGGACGGCCGAAGAAGGCATGCCATTCATTACTTCATTACCATAACTGCAAATAAAACAGCCTACTGTTCCAGATGTTAGCGCAATCATTTTTGTTCTAAGTATTGGGTCTTTGAGTTTCCAAACAATACCACTACATTTTCCGATAATATAGCAGTTAATTGCAAACCATATCATTAAACCAACAACGCCATACATTACCCAAACCTTTACCCAATAACTATCTGGCTGGATATTGGCTATAGGCTTATCAGCATTATAGGTGGTGCCATTCATTCCACTCATCCCTAGGCCTGCTCCAAATGGTTCGTCTTTTAGTAAATAGGCTAGCTTTTTCTGGTTATCTAACCTAATATTGAAAGAGGCATCTTTAGGATCGAGTGCACTTCGCAAACGCCTTACTTGAAAAATTTCATCGCCAACGGTGGTATATTTTAGTACGCCATATCCAGCGATGGCGAATGATGCTCCAATGATAAGTATGATGAAGTTTTTACTTAAAAAAACTGCAAAAAATAACCCAGCCGCTAATGCAAATAAGGCTCCTCTTGTACCCGATATGGCCATCCCATATAAAAAGAAAAGACCTATTAAGCCAAAAAACAGCCTCTTGGTTATGCTAAAAGGTCCAGATGCTAAAACCAAGGCAATTACAGCCATTATGGCTTGCGATGCTCCAAACTGTCCGGCATCAGAATACATGGAGAATACTCTAAGGGTTCCATTGAGGATGTGGGTAACATCATTCCCTGCATTTAGCCATTGCTGTTCTCCACTGGTAACACCTAAATAAAATTGTTTCATGCCATAAAGTGTTGCTACAGCAGAGAAAAACAGAATAAATGCGATAAACCGATTTAAATCGGCCATCCTATTGAAGAATAAAAAAACCAGTGGAGCAATAAGCAGCCAACTTAAAGCGGTAAATCGAAGCTCGTTAAACCATCCAGTTAAACTTCCTCCGTAAGGATTTAACACTTGCAATAGACTTATTGCAAACCAAATTACCGATAAAAGAACATGTTCGTTTTTTAAGCTTCTCCAATTGAATTTGTTCATGTTTACCAGGATACTGCACCAAGTAAGGAGCAATATACCATCTAGGGCCAAACCTACGGGAATGTTCAAAAATGATTTAACCAAAAATCCTAAGATAAAGCAATAGCTAAAATAAACCCAAAAAGCCCATCTGGGATTATTGAACAGCGCAACTATAAATGCACCTACGGCAGCCATGGCTATTGCTGCTATGGGACCCAGAAATCCATATTGATAGGTAGAACCTGCAACTAAAATAGAAAGGCTGATGGACACCAATGCAAATAGCACTTTTTGTTTATTGTCGATAATATGTAGGTACAACTTATCAAGCATCATTACCTATGTTAGTTTAACGCCATTAATTAACCAGCCAGCAAATTTATCATCGTCATTTAAAGAATTGATGTGCTCTTTTTCATTGGCATTGATAGCTTTGCCAGCCATAAAAGTAGCCACATACTTATCGGTAAATAGTATCCATTCTTTCCTATCCGACATGCTGTTTATAGGATCTAAGTAGATTATAATTAAATCGAAATCATTTTTGAAGCCATTAAAAGTCTCGTTAATTTGTGTTTTGTCTCTGTTTTCTAGCAGTGATAGTCCATCTAAATCTTTATTTAAAAAAGTAATGTATTTACCTTTTTCAACCGGTGCACCATCAAGAGCATTTTTAAGCGATTGGTTAACAGGGATATTCCAATCTTTAACATAATACGCCATTTCTTCATCACCAATTAATAGAATTTGTTTTCCTAAGCGAGCAAACGCATAGGCTAAACTGATGGTCGAAAAGTATTTCGCCGAGTCGGGATCTAAACTAGTTACCCCTAAAATTTTGAGGTTTTCTGTTTGTAGTGTTTTATTAATCTCAAAGCGGATAGAGCGCAAAAGGTTCTTGTATAATACAAAGTCTTTTCGGTCATTTTTCCAGATCTCATTAATGTTTCTATCCTTAGTTTTAATAAGGTTAAGTTCTCCAATTACCTTTGCATCAGTTGCTGCTTTAAGCTGCTCTTTAGTATTAATAGAATGATCTAATAGATAGAGCACAAAAAGTACACAAAAGCAAATGGCCCCGCTAGCAATTGCGCTAAGCAGCATGTATAACATCTTTTTAGAAGGTTCTGGGGTACTGGGCACGCCTTCTTGTTCTAAATGCAATCTTAGGCCGATGTTTTTATCTAAATTAGTTTGATTATAACGGTTCAAGATCTCAAGGTACTCTCTGGTCGCTACGTCTGCATTGCGTTCATAGATTTGTACGCCAGCGTCAAAGGGCACCATTGCTGTAAACTTTTGATTTAGCTTGGCCAATTCTTTATCAATATCTGCTATACCTGCTATTGTTTTATCTAAATCAATAGCTATAGTAATGCGCTTTTCAATTAAGCTTTGTTTAGCTAAAAGCGGATCATTTACGTAGTTGTCGTTCGTTTTAGACAGTTGTGTACTTAGCAGCTGTTGTAAAGAGTCTACTTTTCTCTTATCTACTGCTTTAAAACCACCATCCATATAGCTATTGCTGGCTGCCTGAAGTTTACTTTTTAACTGTATAATGGCTTGATTATCAGCAGAAAGTTCTGCTCCTAGGTATTTGTCTTGAGATCTGCTATTTAAATTTGCATTCACATTTTTTAAAGCCGCTTGCAAAGCTTCTTTATTTATTAAAGCTAGCGACTTTCTATTTTCATTATCGATGATCTGCTGATAAACGATTTGAGATTGCTTATCAAGGTTTAATACACCATTTTTGATTTTATAATCCTTTAACTCTTGATTTTTTTCATTCATTACAATCTCATTCTTTTTCAAAAGAGAATCTAATACTATTATAGAGTTATTTTTATTACTAGCCAGATCGTAGCTATAATTATTAATGAAATCTTTAGAAAGTGTATTCACTACAAAAACCGAAAGAAGTGTATTTCCTGAGGTGAATTCTACCGCAACAAAATCACTGTTTGGTTCGTGGCTAATGATTAACTTTTTGCTTAAAGTGTTGGCATCATAACCCATCGATTTTACGAGGTTATAAAGCTTTATTTTGTAATTATCTAAAGGTGTTAATACTTGTTTCTTTTCTAAACGTTCTTCAAATAACCGAATTGCTTCTAACCGCTCTCCTTCAGTTAAATCATTCACATCATCACTTTGTTTCTTAAAAGGTTTATCAGGGTTTTTTAGGTCGTGTAATATCAGCCGATAAGAGAGGATGCTCATATTTTTCGACATAGTCATGATATCCATTATATTCGTGAACTGCTGGTTAATCTTTATTAAAAGATCTGGGCCAGAATAGGAGGGTATATCAGGAGCAACTTGTCTAGAAGGGTCTAATAACCCAGTAGAGAGTTTGGCCTCAGATTTATATTCTTTAGGAAGATTTTTAACGAAGAAATAGGTTATAAAAAGCGTAATCGTAGGAATAGCGATAATAAGCTTTTTATATTTGATTATAAGTTTTAAAAATTCTTTAATATTCATATCTGCTTATTTCACATTCTCTAATTTTTCGCCAATTAATGCTTCTAGCGTATCTTTTGCTTTTAACCAATTAAGTTCTGCAAGTAATCTTTCCGAATTGGCATAAGTGGTAATCGTTTTGGCCTTCGTATAATCATCCAAAGAAACCTCTCCTTTTTCGAATTTAAATTGAAGGCCATCGCTTGCTGCCTTATTATCATTATAAGCTTGCTGCTTTACTTTAAGGGTGTTAAAGTAATGTAAGTAATCATAATAGGTTTGCTTTACCTGCGATTCTAATAGAATATCGTATTCTTTAACTTGATAAATCATTTCATTATGTTCTTCTTTTGCTTGCTTAACATAGGCAGGTGTGCGAAATAGTATACCTAAGTTTAAGTGTATTCCCAATTGAAAACCATTTATGGAATAAGGATTAGTGGTGTCTATAGCAGCTGCATTGTCTGGACGATAAATATATGAGGCAGTAAAGGCATCAAAATAAGTAGCTCTAGCTACGCCAACTTTGGCTTTTGCGCTTAATTCGCTAGCCTTATACATCTTTCTTTTTGGGTAATTCTCCTTCGCCAAATCCACATATTTTTGTAATAATGGGGTATTTATGGAGCCAAGGATAGTCTCTTGTGCATTTGCAAAAATTTGCATAGAGAATAAAAAAAATACAAAAGATATAGTAGTCTTTATCATGTGGTTATCATTAAACTTTTTCTTTTTGGAAAAGAGCAGGGATAGTCATAAAAATTATTTTTAAATCAAGCCAGACTGTGAATTTTTTGGTGTAAAAATTATCCAATTTTTTTCGTTCACGGTCTGACATGTCACTTTTTCCTCGCTTAATAATTTGCCATAAACCAGTAATTCCCGCTGGGCCCAAGAAGCGCATAGACCACTCATCAGTAGTAAGTTGCTCTGCTTCGTATAATGGTAATGGTCTATTTCCTACTATAGACATATGGCCTTCAAAAACATTGAAAAGCTGAGGAAGTTCATCTAAACTAGAATTGCGAAGAAATGCGCCTAGCTTTGTAACTCGAGGATCATTTTGAATTTTAAAAAATGCAGAATCTCCATACTGATTGTCTTTTTTTAAGCTCTCAACTTCTTTGTCTGCATTTACACGCATTGATCGAAATTTATAAAAATTAAATATCTGATAACCTGTCCCAACTCTTTCACTCGAATAAAATATAGGGCCCTTTGAGTCCATTTTTATTAAAATAGCAATAATTAAGTAGATAGGGCTTAATAAAATTAGCGATATAGTGGATAATAAAAGGTCGAATGCACGCTTTGAAGTTGGGATTTTATATTGCTGCAGTGGCTCTTCTGGTAAGTTCTTTAATTCGGAGTGAAGTATTTTATAGGTATATAGAAATTGCATTCGTAATTTAACTTCACTAAAAGCAAAATCAGGGCTATAACAATCACTAACACGCATTTCAAATGCTTTTGCAGTGATAGCGCTATTCTTTTCTGTAAGTAAAAAAATAATTACAAGGTTTCTACTTAACCAGTTTTTTTTGAGTTGGTCAACTAAATTAAGAGCCTCAACATTATTGCTTGGAGTAACCTCTAGTAAAATGCTAACATCTAACTCGTAAACGGTTAAAGTATTTACAATATCGTATATTTCAGAATAGCTAGCGATTTTTCTTAAATTTCCACCAGCCGATCCAAAAGTTTCAATAATATCTTGATCATACCGAGATGCATAATAGATAATGTTAAATCTAGATTGATTAGCACCAAATATTGTAATGTCTTTATTTTCCATTATGCAATAAATGATTTGATGCTCTCTTTAAGCTTTCCTGGATTAAACGGCTTTGATACCAATAAATCAAAGTGATAAGGTAGTTTAACTTTTAAGTCCTCTAATGAATAGGCGGCAGATAACAAAATGATTGGTATATCCCTATAGTATCCACTAGATTTTAAGCTCCTCACAAAGTCTAGTCCATTTACATAGGGCATTTCAAGGTCTGAGATAATAAGATCGGGTAAGTTGCCGTCATCCATCCAGCTTATTGCTTCCAAGCCATTATTATAGATGTTCAAATCATAATCTTGCTTTAAAATAAATTCTAATAACTTAAGTACGGTAACTTCATCATCTACTAGTAATATTGACTTTTTAGGTATGGACTGCGTATTGTTTGCTTTGGGCATGTTCTGAAGTATTTTATTCTAATGCTATAGGTCTTAAATTATAGTAAATATCGATATTATATTAATTAAATAGAAAATATATTTCTTTTTGGATTATAACAGTTCTATTATAACATTGGTTTTTTCTACTTTAAGGAAATAGTCACAATTCTTAAGCTTTTTAAGGGTATATAGCTTCTTATCAATTTGAGGTAACTAAAATCTAACTCCTTAAAAAGAGTTATGCTATTACTCTAGTATTTGGCCTTAATAAGTTCAAAAGTTGGTCGCGAACATAATAGTGTGAAGTAATTGGATATACGTAGATGCGAATGCCACAAGAAAATGGTAAAATTGAATGTTTAAATAAAATTTCGTTGGACAAATGAAACGTGGATTGGTAATTGGTAAATTTATGCCAATACATAATGGGCATATTGCATTAATCAATTTTGCAAAAGCACATTGTGATGAGTTAATTGTATCGCTGAGTTATACGCCTAATGATCCTCAATTGCGTTTTAATTGGACTAAAGAAATCTTTGGAAAAGAACTCAATATTAAAGTAACTCAATTTATATAATTTTGATAACGACAATTTAGACCTCCCAGAGCGAACAAATTGGGCTAAAAAAATGAAATTACCACGCAAATTTATGCTAAACATTATTTAGGGAAATATTTGCCAGAACTAAATGAATATGAGACTTCCACCAGCTACAATCAATATTTTTATTGAATACAGATGTAGTTTGGGTAGCTGTTCATTTACGAGATCAGGGTTTGTGGTAATTACGAGCAACGTAAGCAAACAGTTAAATTATTTATAAAAAAGCTACTTTATACATAATATTTTCTTTAAATAAATTGAAGCGCAATACCTGTGCTTTTCGGTTGCGAAAGTCCCGCCACCATTTCAAGTCCTCATTTCGCTGTGCTTCATTCCGGGCTTTTCATTTTGTCGGGTCTATTTACTTAGGTATGCCTTAGTATTCTAAACCTGACAGGAGCGAGCACGAAGCCATCCCGATAATTATCGGGAATATGGCAAGTAAAGCAGATGGCAGGACTTCCGTTACCAATGAAATACCAAGCTCTGCTTTTCAAAAACCTAGTTATATAATGTTGCTGCTAACAATTTTACCAGTATGGGGTTAGGAGGTTAACTCGATCTGTCTTTTAATGCTCTCTTCTAGCGAAATCAAAGTTTCAGTTCGCTGTATTCCTTTTACAGCTTGTATCTCTTCATTAAGTACGTGGCGTAAATGATCGGTATCACGACAGGTAATTTTAGCAAACATGCTATAAGAACCAGTAGTATAGTGTAATTCTACAACTTCTTTAATTTTGCTTAATTGATCAACCGCATCTTTATACAGAGAACCTTTTTCTAGGTAAATTCCTAAAAATGCGGTAATGTCATAGCCTGCTTTTTTAGGATCAATAATAAGATGAGAACCTTTTATAATGCCCATATCTGCTAATTTTTTCATCCTAACATGCACTGTTCCCCCAGAAATGATCAATTCTTTGGCAATTTCTGTGTAAGGTTTGGTTGCATCTTGCATCAATTGTGTTAAAATCTGAATATCGAGGTTGTCAATTTCTAAATTTTGAGTTTCTTTTTTGAGCATATTTTTCTGAAATTATATTGATATTGCTAATTTATTACAATTTTCATAAAAATAAAATTAATTGTTTAAAATATTTGCAACATATTTGATATTTGTCTTATGTTTGTATCAAGCAAGTACAACGAAATAGTTCTTTAACAATTGCTTATACTCTGTAGGGTGGTGAAATTGGCAGACACACCTCCTTGTCTCGGTGGTAGAGGAAATGGGAAATCCAGCAATGGTACAACCACTCTATGAAGGTTCGACTCCTTCCCCTACAGCAATTTGAAGTTAACAGCTTAAGTTAACAGTTATATAACTGAAAACGAAAACTGCCAGCTGAAAATTAAATAATGTTGGGTGGTGAAATTGGCAGACACACCTCCTTGTCTCGGTGGTGGGGATCATGGGACAAACGCAATTTATGGGTTGACCACAAATTAATTTTGAATTGCAGCTAACTACCCCTTGAAGGTTCGACTCCTTCCCCAACAGCCAGTTTTATAAATGATAAGTTAGTTAAGGGAGTGACCTTGGATAGGGTTACTCTTTTTTTATTAAGGGATTTAGCCGATTTGTTGGATTTTGTTTTTCTGAAAAGCAAATTTGCATTTCCTAATTAAGGTTCGGTCCCGCTATCCCTTCTGCTATAAAAAATAGCATTCGTCCTATAGGGTTTATTTTACTCAGGTTTATGCCACTATGAGCTGGTTTATGCAAAAGCCCTTGCCTTGTTTGGTGTTGAAGGGCTATCGAAAAGATACAGTATAAAATGGGACTACCTGTTAATTATTGAATCGGTTTTGCACTCCTCATAAAAAAGCCTCAGATTAACAAATTTAATCTGTTAATCTGAGGCTAATTTTGCCTGTATATTCGGCTATTTTATACCATATTTATCACTGAATTTTTTATCCAATTGTTTATGTAGATTATCTAAATTGATATCTCTACCTTGAATAAAAGCTTGCTCAACTTTGTTACTCTTCATGTCTAAAGCATCGCCATTAGAAATAAAGAAAGTAGCATCTTTACCAACAGCCAAACTACCAGTAGTTTGATCAACTCCCATCGCAATTGCAGCATTTAAAGTAATTGTTTTTAATGCATCTTCTTTGCTCATGCCCCATGTAGAAGCTGTACCAGCCATAAATGGTAAATTACGTTGTTGCCAAAAACCATCTATACTAACTACAACTGTTACGCCAGCGTTATTTAATACCGCTGCATTTTTGTATGGCATATTTACATCGTCGTCTACATTGTTGGGTAAAGCATGCGGTTGTTTAACTACCACAGCTACGTTATTTGCTTTTAAGAAAGCTGTTAACATATGTGCTTCATCACCACCCACAATAACAGGCGTAATGCCGTGTTTTTTTGCAAAATTTACCGCTGCAACAATGTCTTTTTGAACATTGGCAGTAATAAATAATTTTTGAGAACCATTAAACAAACCTTTAACTGCTGCCAAACGAGCATTAGATACTGTTGGTTTAGCATCGGCATATATTTTTGCTTCAGAGAAGAAATTATTTAATTCTGCAATGGCATTATTTGTACGCTCGTTAGGGTCTACACCACCACCAATAGCAGCGCCTCTAACACCACCGAAACCACCTCTGCCTCTTGGTGTAGCTGGCCAAGTAACGTGCATGGCATCTTCTTTTTTAATTACGGCATCTTCCCAGTTCCAAGCATCTAACTGCACAACAGAAGAGCTACCTGCAACTGTACCTCCCTGAGGGGTAATTTGGGCCATTAAAATACCATTACTGCGCAACGTAGCTGGAACTTTAGAATCTGTATTGTATGCTATAAGCGAACGGATGTGCGCATTGTTATCACCTAATTCGCGTTCGTCGATTGTTGCTTTAACAGATTCGATTTCTACTAAACCTAAATTGGTAATGGGGGCTATAAAACCCGGATAAATGTGTTTACCATTTGCCGTAATTACCTTAGCATCTGTAAGTGCAAATTTAACAACAGTGGCATCACCAACTCCTGTAATTTTACCCTTATCGAAAGTAATGTATCCATTATCTATTACTTTGCCATCGCCTGTATGGATGGTTGCACCCATTACAATTATCTTCTGGCTTTGTGGTTTAGCAGGAGAAATATTTGCTTGTCCGTAAGCTAAGTTTGCCGTAGCGAATAATGCAATTGCTGTACTGATATACTTATTCATGATTGTGTTCTCCTTCCATTAAATTCATTTCTGCCCAATAATCTTCTTCAGATTCGCAGTGGTAAAGCATTGGAGCTCTTTGTGGTGTAGCACGTTGTGTACGTGCACCAGCATTTTTGCTGTCTGCTAATTTTTGAATGATGCGAGCCTTTTCTGCTTTTTGTGCTAGTTGAACTTGTGCATCACGATCGATATCCCAATAAGCAATACCATCAACAAAAGTCTTTTCTGCTTTTGCATAGATAGAAAGTGGGTTTGCCGACCAAATTACCACATCGGCATCTTTACCTGGTTTTAAACTTCCTACTTTGTTATCAATATGCAACATTCTAGCAGGATTTAAGGTAACTAATTTCAAAGCATCTTCTTCTGGTACACCGCCATACAATACAGATTTACCTGCTTCTTGATTTAAACGGCGAGCCATTTCAGCATCATCAGAGTTAAAAGCAGTTGTTATACCAACGTTGTGCATAATTTTGCCATTATAAGGGATAGCCTCTTGAACCTCCATTTTATAAGCCCACCAATCTGAGAATGTAGATGCTGAAATGCCATGAGCTTTCATCTTATCAGCAACTTTATAACCTTCTAAGATGTGTGTAAACGTATTTATTTTGAAACCTAAACTATCAGCAACATGAATTAACATGTTAATTTCTGATTGTACGTAAGAGTGACAAGTGATGAAACGTTTGTTGTTTAAAATCTCAACAAGAGCATCTAATTCTAAATCTCTACGTACATTATTTCCTTTTACTTTTAATGCATTTTCATATTCTCTTGCACGTGTAAATGCATCAACATAAACTTGCTCAACGCCCATACGGGTTGATGGGAAACGCATGCTGCTTTGAGAAGAACTTTGTTTAACATTTTCTCCCAATGCGAATTTGATAAATCCATCAGCACCTGCAAATTTTAATTCTTCAGGCAATTTACCCCAACGTAATTTAATCAATTGGCTTTGGCCACCAATTGCATTTGCCGAGCCGTGTAAAATTTGAGAAGAAGTAACACCACCTGCCAACTGGCGATAAATATTTACATCTTCTGAGTTTATGATATCGCCAATACGAACTTCAGCCGAATTAGATTGTGCACCCTCATTAATACCACCACTACCAGCAATGTGCGAATGCTCATCAATTAAACCAGCTGTAATGTGTTTACCAGTTGCATCAATTACTTTAGCCGCTCCTGATGATAAGTTTTTACCAACGGCTTTAATTTTTCCACCTTCTAACAATACATCAGCATTTTGTAAGATACCTTCCTTCTCGTTAGTCCAAACGGTAGCATTTTTAAGCAAAACAGACTCTTGAACTGGAGCTGTAGCATTACCGAAGGCAATAAATGGATAAATTAATGGGCCATTAACTATTGCAGGTTTTGCAGGTTCATCACGTTTTGGTGTTTCTTTAGCAGCTTCTTTAAAAGAGCCATTCCAATAACCGGCTGCTGTAGAATTTACAATAACATCGCCACCAAAAGCTAAAGGATTTGCTCCAGTTAAATAGCCGCTTAAACGAACATCGCCTACTGGATTTTTCTTAGAATTGAAAGTAATTGTTACCCAATCTCCATTACGAGTAAAAGTAGCATTGGTTTTAGCGCTATCTGTTCCTAAACGCTCAATTGCAGCTATAGAACCGCCAGTAGTACCTGTAATTCTTAAAATTGAAGCTCCCATGCCGTCAATGTTTAAGTTATAGGTTCCGCGTAGATCGGTTACATCCATTTTATTTACCACAAAGCGTTTGCCCTGCACCCAGTTTTCAAAAATGATATTTCCTGTTTTAAATAAATTGTCTGAAGTGATGAGGAAGTTGGCCAGTTTACCTTTTTCAAGCGAGCCAACTTTATCGTTAATACCTAACATGGTAGCAGGAATTTCTGTAACAGCCAATAATGCCTGTTTTTCAGATAAACCATTAGTTATTGCTTGTTGGATATTTGCCCAGAAATCTCTAGGAGCATCTAATCCATAAGTAGTAAGTGCAAATTTGACACCAGCTTTTTCTAATACCCCTGGGTTAGTTGGTGCCAATTCCCAGCTTTTTAACTGAGCCAAGCTTAAGTTTCTAGCCTCGGTAGGGTCTTCAACATCAAATGCTTTTGGGAAATTAATTGGGATAATTAAACTAGCGCCAGTTGCTTTTACGGCATCAATACGTTGGTATTCATCGCCAGTAGATTTAATGATAAAAGTTTTACCGAATTCTTTGGCAATTCTATCTACACGTAGCACATTTGCCCAACCATCTGCTTCAAAAAGCTGTGGCAAACTTTGCTGTTTGTTAAATTGCTCTAAAGAAATATTGTATTCTTCTTTTTGTCCTTTGTACCAATTTGCATCTAAATAAGTTTGACGTAGCAAGGAGATAGATCCCATTAAAGAAGATGGATAATCATTGCTCGATGTTCCTCTATTAAACGAATAATTTGCTGCAGTTTGGTCATTAAGCATTACTTCGTTTTCTCTAGCATCGCTTAATGTAACAGCGGCAGAAGTACCACGAGCAATACCATCGCGGCTAATTGCATTTACACTACCAAAACCTGCTTTACGTAGATCGTCTGCTTTTTTAGTATCGATACTGAAAATAGTTCTTACTTCTACCTCTGGGCGAATACTCTCGTTCCAGCCATACGGACCTTTTTTAGTAGACGTGAAAACAGATTGTCGGCCTCCAAAGCCGCCGCCTCCAACAGTAGCACGTTGAGCTTCAGGAATTCCGTAAGAAGTAAAAGCATCAATTAAGGAAGGATAAATATATTTTCCTTTTAAGTCTATTACCACATATCCTTTGGGAACTGTAGTGCCTGTACCAACCGATTGGATGGTTTTTTCTTTAACTAGCAATACACCGTTGCTAATAGTTTGGTTGGCATTCACTACAATGTTTGCATTGATAAAAGCATATTGTCCTGGTCTCACATCATACGAGCCATTTACAGGATAAGTTTGCTGAGCAAACAAAAATGTAGTCGAAAATACCAACGCGAGCGCAAGTAGAATTTTCTTCATAAATTTTTATTTTAATATTCCTTAAAACTATCGATAAATAAAGATTTAATACATTTATAACATGTTTTTTACCTAGAAAGATTATAAATTAAGTTAGTTTGTATACATTAATAAATTTGAGTGAGATAAATCTCAATATTTGTTAATTTTGAAAGAAAAACACTTCATATGTACGAAATTTTAAAAAGCGCTCACTCTGGTTGGAGATATATCGTTTTAATCTTATTGGTAATTGCTGTAATCCAAGCTTTAGCTGGATGGTTTGGTAAAAAAGCCTATACAGAAGGCAATAGAAAATTAAATGTTTTTACTTTAATTGGTGCACACATTCAGTTGCTAATCGGAATTGCGTTGTATGTTTTAAGTCCTTTAACAAAGGGCCCAATGGGAGATGCCTTGTATCGTTACTGGAAAATGGAACATATTGCAATGATGATTATTGCCATTGTGTTGATTACAGTAGGTAATGCAAGATCTAAAAAAGTTGATGCAGCTTTATCGAAACATAAAACGATTGCGATCTTTTTTTGCATCGCTTTAATAATTGTAGTTGCTGCTATTTTTATGATGGTTAAAGCAGATCAGTCAAGAAGTTTATTTGGAATTTCTTAATTCTAAAATAAAAAATTCAAAATATTTTGATTTCTTAACTTTTTATATATTTTTGCTGTCCAATGATTAGCAATAAAACATACACTTGGCAATGGCGTGGTAATTCTGAAAAGAGTTTCGTCGTAGCTTTGTGCACCTTATAGTTTATCAACCTAAACCTTAACCACATTTCAAAACCCGACGTAACCACACGCCGGGTTTTTTTGTTATAATTAATTCGTCATATCGAAGGAGGAACGACGAGATCTCAGGGCACAGATTTCTCCCATGGTCGAAATGATGTAAAGTAAAAAAGAATGAAAACATATAATATACAATCACATACCAAAAAGCGATTAGCAGACACCACAACGCCAGTTAGTATTTATCTGCGTCTTCGCGATGTTTTTCCGAACACTATTTTATTAGAGAGTTCGGATTATCACAGTCGTGAAAATGCAACCAGTTATGTGTGTGCAGAGCCAGTTGCAGGGATTATTTTGCAAGATGGAGTATTGAGTACCTACTTCCCAGATGGAGCAAAAGAAAATAAAACCGAATTTGTTTTAACGGATGAAATTTCTGCTTTTAAGGCAAAGTTTATTCCGCTAAACCAAACTAAAGAAAAACACATTTCAACAGGTTTGTTTGGTTATTTTACTTGGAACGCTGTACAACATTTTGAGGATATTAAATTTACATCGGCTACGCCAGATGATGAAAAAATTCCAATGATGCAATATCATGTTTATAGATATATCATTGCAATAGATCATTTTAAGAACGAAATTACTTTAGTTAAAAACTCTTTTAATGATGACGAAAATGAGGATTTAGCAAAAATTGAATACATCATACAGAATAAAAACTTCCCTGAATATAGTTTTAAAACCAATGGCGAAGAGCAATCTAATTTAACAGACCAAGGTTTTATAGATATGGTTGAGCAAATGAAAAAGCATATTTATCGTGGCGATGTTTTTCAGATTGTACCATCAAGAGCTTTCAGCCAGTCGTTTTTGGGCGATGAATTTAATGTTTACCGTTGTTTGCGTTCTATAAATCCATCGCCATATTTGTTTTATTTCGATTATGGTAGCTTTAAATTATTTGGTTCATCTCCAGAGGCGCAAATTACCATCAATAATAATGTAGCCAATATTTTTCCAATTGCCGGAACATTTAAACGTACTGGAAACGACGAAGAGGATGTAGCGCTCGCTAAAAAGTTAGAAGATGACCCTAAAGAAAGTGCAGAACATGTGATGTTGGTAGATTTGGCTAGAAACGATTTAAGCAGGCATTGTAATGTGGTAGAGGTTAAATCTTTTAAGGAAGTACAATACTATTCGCACTTAATCCATTTGGTATCTAAAGTAAGCGGAAATTTACAGGATGATGTAAACGCATTTAAAGTTGTTGCAGACACTTATCCGGCAGGAACATTGAGTGGTGCGCCAAAATATAAGGCCATGCAATTGATAGATCAATACGAGAAACTTGGTCGGAATTTTTATGCAGGTGCAATAGGATACATGGGCTTTAATGAAGATTTTAACCACGCGATTATGATTAGAACTTTTATGAGCAAAAATAACCATTTGCATTATAGAGCTGGTGCAGGAATTGTTGCTGATTCGATTGCTGAAAACGAATTAAATGAAGTAAATAATAAGATAGCCGCGTTGCGTAAAGCAATTGCAATGGCAGAGCAGATAACCCCCCAACCCCCTAAAGGGGGAGTTGAAAACCCATCGTAAATTTATGGTAAATAATATGAACATAGGAACAGAAAAGTCCAACTTAGGGGATTTAGGGGTGAAACCAATTTTGGTAATTGATAACTACGATAGTTTTACCTATAATTTAGTGCATTTAATTAATGAATTAGGTTATGAGGCTGTGGTTTGGAGAAATGATAAATTTGCATTGGAAGATGTAGCTGCCTACGATAAAATTTTGCTATCCCCTGGCCCTGGAATACCTGAAGAAGCAGGTTTGTTATTGGAAGTAATTAAAACTTATGCACCAACTAAAAGCATCATGGGCGTTTGTTTAGGTCAGCAGGCAATTGCCGAAGTTTTTGGTGGGAGTTTGTTAAATTTGGGCAGACCAATGCATGGCATTGCCACACCGATTACCGTTTTAGATAAAAATGATTTAACATTTAAAGGTTGCGTAGAACCCATTGAAGTTGGCCGCTATCATTCTTGGGTGGTTAATCCGGCAGATTTACCAGCAAGTTTAACTGTAACCGCAATTGATGGCGATGGACAAATTATGGCATTAAGACATAAAGAATTTGATGTTTGCGGCGTACAATTCCATCCAGAAAGTGTGCTTACGCCTGAAGGCAAACAAATGATGAAAAACTGGTTAACCCCCCAGCCCCCTAAAGGGGGAGTTGGAACCTCAGTGTAAAAATATGGAGTATAATATAAACGATAGAAAGTCAAAGTCCCCTTTAGAGGATTTAGGGGTTTTAGGTAAAATTGTTACCCGCAAATTAGAAGAAGTTGCTGCGGCTAAGCAAAAGGTATCTGTTGCAGAACTAGAGGCTCATCCTAATTTTAATAGAAAACCATTAATTTTTAAAGACTTTTTATTGGATGAAAAACGCACTGGAATTATCTCAGAATTTAAAAGACGCTCGCCAAGCAAAGGATTAATTAATGGCACATCCGATGTTGCCGAAGTTACACAAGCTTATAATTTAGCTGGGGCTTCTGCAATTTCTGTTTTAACAGATACCGATTTTTTTGGCGGCAAGGCCGAAGATTTATTTGCAGCAAGAGCAGTAAATCAAATCCCAATTTTGCGGAAAGATTTTATGATTGATGAATATCAAATTTTAGAGGCCAAAGCTTGGGGAGCGGATATTATTTTGTTGATCGCATCGATTTTAACACCACGGCAGATTGTAGATTTTGGCAAATTGGCGCAAAGTTTAGGTCTAAATGTGTTGTTAGAAGTTCACAATTTAGAAGAGCTAGAAAGGTCAATTTGCCCCAATTTAGATGCCATTGGTGTGAACAACAGGAACCTTGGTGATTTTACGGTAAACATTCAAACTTCATTCGATTTGGTAACTCAAATCCCTAACGAGTTTTTGAAAATCTCTGAAAGTGCAATTGATAATCCGCAAGTGATTAAAGAACTAAAAGCAGTAGGTTACAATGGGTTTTTAATTGGAGAAAATTTTATGAAAACTGATGATCCTGGGCAAGCGGTAAGAGATTTTGTGGCGCAACTTTAACTCAATATATATTTCAGATTTGCAATCTGGAATATATGTTATAGAATTTTTAATAGTACATTAACAAAAAAATTTTAGTGAATTAAAAAATGGTGAAGCGTATAGCTTTTAATAACAGTGTTAGCTATCTAAATCGATAAGCCATTCCGAAAGCCACAGTAGTTGCCGATAATCTATAGCTTGATTCCGAAAAGGTGGCTAGATTCCTAAGGTCAAATTGAGGATTTACATAAATGCCAAACTTATCTTTAAAATAATATTGTGCACCAACGCCAATACCAGCACCGATACCACTCATTTCACGACTACGTTTTTTAGAAACATCAATATCTAAATTTAAGCCGCCATTAACGAATATATATTTTCCTATTTCATACCTCAATCTAACAGGCAAACTGATCCAATTTTTAGTGTAATTCCAAGTCATTGGATTTGGCGGAAGATATGAGGAGGTACTATTTTTATACACCATGTAGTTTATTCCTGTTTCTAAAAAAAGATTTTTCGGTTGGAGTTCGTAACTATAATAAACACCAAAATTAGTTAAAGACTTTCCTCCTTCATGCGAGCCTCCACCATCCATTTGAGTAAATGTAAAGAGACTACCATTGCCAAAGCCATAATTAACAGCAAAGGTTTTTCTTTTTTCTTGTGCGTGGCTAACTAACGTGATAAACGTGGCAAGGATAAAAATGAACTTTTTCATATTATATATTAATTGATTTTATAAGCTAAGCCAAAAGCAACATGTTGCTCTGACAAACCAATAGTTAAACTGTGAATATTAGTTTGTGGATAGATAAAAACACCATATTTATTTTTAAAATAATATTGTACACCTGCACCAATTCCAAAACCGATGTCAATACCTAGCCCATCATTTTCTCCAAACTCTTCATTTAAGAGAAAACCACCACTAATAAAAATATATTTCAATACAGCAATCCTCAATTTTATTGGGAGAACAAATGTATTTTCAGATTTATAAACAGGTTTTCTTCCAGGTTCGTCAAGTAAGGTATATTGGTAACGATGATTTAATATTGAAGCCCCAATTTCTAATGCAACATGTTTGCCTATCATTCTATATGCACCTACTTCGAAAGTTTTAATCGATCCCTCTGACGAGTTACCTAATAGCTGAACTTTGGCGGCTATTGGTTTTATTTGCCCTTTCCCCTGCCCATAACTAACAGAAAATGCAGTTGTTCCTTTTTGCGCCTGAACAAAAAGAGATAATAACAAAAGTGGCATTATAAGTAGCTTTGGCATAGAGAGATTTGATTATATATAACTAAAACGTTAATACTTGTTTAAACGCTACAGTTGTAAAAGGTTTTGTTATGAGATATGTAAAAAATTCTTCAACACATAGAGATTTATTATTTTCAGGTATTAAAGAAATTAAAGCTGTGGGTTACAGTAGATTTTTAATTGGAGGAAATTTTATGGAAATTGATAATCCTGGGTTGGCGATTAAGGATTTTGTAGCACAAATTAAATAAGAATTTACCACATAGTAGGATAGGAAACATAGGCGATAATTCTATGTAATCTATGTTTCTATGTAGTAGTTTTTCCTAGACTTTGTAACCTCAAATAGATGCAAAAGCTTTTATTTTCTAAACCTAAGGGATGGTAGTGAGCACGCAGCATAGCGAAGTTAAACGGACAGCAGGACTGAATGAACCGATTGAACTGCAACTGCTTTTTAAAAAAATCAAACATTAATCTCTACGTAAGGTTTTGTTACTACAAAGCTAAACGAAGTTAGATTTTGTATCTTTGTAAATAACACATGGGAAAACAGAAAACATATGATACTGCCCTAAAACAAGAACGTGCTGTACTTGTTGGGGTAATTACGCCCGGCGAAAAGCCAGAACAAACTAAAGAATACTTAGATGAATTAGCCTTTTTGGTTGATACAGCAGGTGGTAAGGTAGAAAAAAACTTCACCCAAAAAATGTTGAAACCTGATAGGGCAACATTTGTAGGAACAGGTAAATTAGAAGAAATACAGGCTTATGTAAAAGCTGAAGAAATTGATATGGTGGTTTTTGATGATGAATTGTCGCCATCGCAACTGCGTAATATTGAACGTGAACTGCAAGTGAAAATTTTGGATAGAAGTAATTTAATCCTCGATATTTTTGCGGGTAGAGCGCAAACAGCGCAAGCAAAAACGCAGGTAGAATTAGCACAACTGCAATATTTGTTGCCACGATTAACCCGATTATGGACCCACTTGGAACGCCAGAAAGGTGGGATTGGGATGCGTGGTCCGGGTGAATCGCAAATTGAAACGGATAGACGTTTAATTTTAGATAAAATTTCGCTGCTTAAGGAGCGTTTAAAATTGATTGATCGCCAGAATGAAACACAACGTAAAAATAGAGGTGCTTTAATTCGTGTGGCTTTGGTTGGTTATACCAACGTAGGTAAGTCTACTATTTTAAATATGCTGGCTAAATCTGATGTGTTTGCAGAGAATAAATTATTTGCAACTTTAGATACAACTGTTCGTAAGGTAGTAATTGAAAATTTACCATTCTTATTATCGGATACGGTTGGGTTTATTAGAAAATTGCCTCACCATTTGGTAGAATGTTTTAAATCTACACTAGATGAGGTTAGAGAAGCAGATATTTTGGTACACGTGGTGGATGTTTCGCATCCCAATTTCGAAGATCAGATACACACAGTTAATGAAACTTTGAACGACTTGGGTGCGAGAGATAAAGATACCATCATGATTTTTAACAAGATTGATGCGTATGTTACTCCAGAGCGAGATGAATTTAATGTAGATGAAGAGGAGGTTGCACCTTTAACTTTGGCAGATTTTAAAAAAAGTTGGATGGCTCATAACAATGCTCCTGCAATATTTATTTCGGCCACTAAAAAAGAAAACGTAGAAGAATTTAAAGAGTTGTTGTACGAAAAAGTAAAAACAATACACGTTACGCGTTTTCCTTACGATAAGTTGCTTTATTAGATGTAAAATTCCCATTTGTAATGAAGAAAATCATCTTGCTAAGTGTTTTTTGTATGTTATTTTTAGCTGTTAATGCTCAAGTTGTAAGCTTAAGCAAAGCTGAAATTATGAAGTTGAAAGGCTTAGTTAAAAAGGATGCTGAAGCTGCAGAACATTGGGTTAATTTATTAAAAGATGCTGATAATGCTTTAGCTACAACTCCAAATCCGGCAGATACAATTTTAACGGAAGGTATTCTGCAGGGCGATTCTCGTAAAATAAAAACCTGGAAATCTTTGGACGATATGCAGAAAGTTTATGCCCTGGCTTTTGCATTTAAAATTACTGATGAACAAAAATATCTAATCAAAACGAGCGAATTTTTACTGGCTTGGTCTAAGCGAAATAAACCGCAAGGAAATCCTATAAATGACACCAATTTGGATAAGATTATTTTTGCTTATGATTTAGTTAAAGATGATTTAACAACCGATATAAGCTTAGCTACAAGTTTATGGTTAATGAGAGTAGGTTTGCAAGAGCTAACCTCATTTAAAAAATCAAATGATAGGGGAAGTTTAACTTATATGAACAACTGGAACTCGCACCGAATTAAAGAAGTTGCTGAAGTAGCTTGGGCTATTGACAATGATAGCCTAAAAAATTGGGCCATTAGTGCCTATAAAATTCAAATTGCTCAAAACTTAAATGCAGATGGAAGCAGTTATGATTTTCATGAAAGGGATGCGCTACATTATCATGTTTATGATGTGGATCCTTTAATGGTTGCAGCTACAATTATGTACAGAGATAAACGTTTTAATGCTTATGAATATAAAGCTGAAACGGGAAGTTCGTTAAAAGGTTCTGTAGATTGGTTAGTTCCGTTTTTTACAGGAGAAAAAACACATGCAGAATGGGTAAATTCTAAGTCTGCATTTGATAAAAAAAGAGCAGCTAATGGCGAAAAAGGTTATATTGCAGGAACACTTTTTAAACCTGAAGAAGCAAAAACAAGTATTGCATTGGCAGCTTATTGGGATAAAGGTTTGTTAGCAATTTATCAACAACAGGCTAAAACAAAATCAAAATATCCTACTTGGCAATTTGTGCTAAATGAGGTAAAACAAATAAAATAATCTGCGAAATTGTGTATTCTGCGGGAAACACAATTTGGCAAAAAGATATAGAATATGGAAAGTAAAAGACAACAGAAGTTTGCAGGATTATTACAAGAAGAGCTTGCTTCTATTTTTCAACGAGAAGGTGCGGCGTATTTGCCAAATACATTGGTTACGATTACCAAAGTTCGTGTATCGCCAGATTTGACTGTGGCTAAAGTATATTTAAGTTTTTTAAACACCAATAATACAAGTCTTTCTGTTGCTACGGTTAATTCTCATACTAGTGAAATCAGGTACAAATTAGGCTCACGCATCCGTCATCAGGCAAGAGTAATACCAACGCTTACATTCTTCGTAGACGATACAAATGAATATGTAGAACATATGGATAAAATCTTCGATAAAATAGCCAAAGAACGCCCTGCTACGGAAGAAGAAGCGGATGAACAACCATAGGTATATTAGGGAGCCAGGAAACTTTTTTACACATGTAATTCCTGCTTTTTTAGCTATTCCGGCATTATACCTATTAATACAAAAGGCAACAAATTCATTTGCATATACTGCAGCTTATATTTACGGTTTTGCTATTATGGTATTGTTTGGCGTAAGCGCCATCTATCATAGTGTGCCTAAAACCGAATATGGGATTAGATTTTGGCAAAAATTTGATCATTGTTGCATTTATTTGATGATAGCAGGTTCTTTTACACCAACAGCACTTTTGGTTTTTGATGGTTGGTTACGTTGGTTAGTTTTTGGCTTAGTATGGTCTGTAGCATTAATTGGCTGTTTATTGAAAATTTCAATAAACTTAAAAATCAAATGGTTTCTACAGGTTTATATATTGCGATGGGCTGTTTGGTTGTTCCCTTTTTAAACAAAATGTTGCAAACCTTGCCCTGGAGTGCTATTGCATGGCTAATTATTGGTGGTCTTTTTTATGTTGGCGGCACTTACTATTATGCCAAAGATAAACCCATGAATAGGTTCTTTCATAGCCACGAATTGTGGCATGTGTTCGTTAACTTTGGTGCACTAGCGCATTTTATCTATAATTACGTTTACGTTTTTAATGTGTAATCGGTTATCAACCATATAAGAAATATAAGTTCATTTGAGAATTAATGGCTAATAACTTATATTCTCTTAAATGACTTATACGGTTATTTTCTACGTCAAATACTAATATATTTAAATGGGCTCATTACAAAAACTTCAAAATTTCTTATCCGATCCTAAAAATCAACTTGCCAAAGTTGTAGATTTCAATACATCAATAGATCAATTATTGCCATTAGATTTTACTGCAAATAACAAAGAATTAAGTACAGAAATTTTAGCAAACACTGATCTTTTTTCCCTTTGGGTAGATGAAAAATTAGCTAAATCGAATGCTCGTTATGGCATTGGTGGTTATAACGAACACCGCACAATTTACTGCCGAAGCGAACATTTTGATACCGCTGAAGAGCCAAGACGATTACATTTGGGTACAGATATTTGGGGCCCATCTGAAACGCCAATCTACAACTTTTATGTAGCCACGGTTCATAGTTTTAAATTCAATGATAATTTTGGGGATTATGGTGCAACCATCATTCTACAATATCAATTGGATGATGTAACACTATATGGACTTTATGGCCATTTGAGTTTGGCTTCCTTAACAGGATTGATAGAAGGACAGATCATCCCCGCTGGAAAACAATTTGCAACGTTTGGCGTTAAAGAAGAGAATGGGTTTTGGCCGCCTCATCTGCATTTTCAGTTGATTTTTGATATGCAAGGTATGAAGGGCGATTATCCTGGGGTTTGCCAATTTTCTAGAAGTGATCAATATTTAATGAATTGTCCAGATCCAGCTTTAATTTTGAAGCACACCTTTGCATCGGCTTTGCCTTAAAATTCGTAAATTTAAATATGTTAAATCTCATCACCACATTTCTTCTGCTTTTTAGCTTCTCAGCTCAGGCGCAACAGCCAGAAATTAAAGGTGGCTTGGCTGCATTTTTAAAAAGTAACATCGTCTATCCTAATTACTCTCGTCAAAATTGCATACAAGGGGCAGTAGATGTTGGGTTTAAACTTAATGCCAAAGGCGAAGTATATTTTTCGGCAATTAACAAGGGAATGGGTACCGATTTGGATGATGAAGCATTAAGATTAATTAGATTAACTTCGGGTAAATGGATAATGCCAACCACTCATGATAGTTTGGCCTTAATAGTAGTTAAGGTAAATTTCAGCTTGGCAGGTTTTGACTGTGCTAGTAAGGATAAAAGAGAAATTGCTCAAGCTATTGCAGCTTACAAAGCCGAGGAAGAAATGGCAGCTGTGGTAAGTAATTTTTATAAAAATAAAGAAAAGGGTACTTTTAAGCCAGAAGACGAAGCCAAAATTCTACGCATTAAAAACGAATTGGAAATTACGGATGAATATTTAGCAAGCAAAATAGAGGCAGGCTTAAAGAAAATTAAACAAGGAGATAAACAAGGGGCCTGCGAAGATTTTAACTTTGTAAAATATATGGGCTCTGATAAAGCCAACGAAATGCTTGCCAAATACTGTAACTAAATATGCGCTTTCTTTTACGCTCTTTTGCTCTTCTCGATGCAATTTCTTTAATATTTATAGGGATGCAACTATGGTTCATTACAAAACATTTTGATCAAATAGCAAAACAATCAGAAAGGATTGAAGCCATATTAATGTATCCCATGTTTTTGATGGTTTTGATTGGTGCAATAGGTTTAATTACTGCCAAAAAGTTTGGTTTCATATGTTATTATGTCCAATTTCCTTTCAGATTGTATTTATGGGTTTTTACATTGGGTTTTATTACTTGGTTTCCTGAACTCTTGGAAGTTTATGATGACATTTGGCCAAATATACTTCTTAAAGTATGTTTTGTTGGGGAGTTCATTAGACTATATCTCACAATTAGAACACAGTTGAAACTAAAGGATTTACAATTACATTAATTGCTTTAGGGATTAGCTTGGCCTCAATTTTATTTACTTTTCCTTGGTATTCTCCGTCTACTTGAAAATGTACGTTGTGTTTGGTGGTTATTTTTAATGACGATGTTTGAAAACTTTCTATTTTCTTTGGGTTCCATGGTAATTTTGTGGCCCATATTTTAATGATTTCCATAACCGCATAATCTTTTACAATAATCACTTCAAAAAGATCATCGTCTAGTTTTCCATCTGGGTTAATTTCGAAACCAGTACCATATTCTTTGGCATTGGCAAGCACAACCATCGCGGCTTGCTGTTTAATTATTTTACCATCAATCTTAAATTCCACATCCATTTTTCGATGGTACCAGAAGGCATGCCAGGCAGCCTTTGCATAAGTAAGCATGCCACGAGTGGGTAATTCGTCGAATTTTTTTACGATGTAAGCATTAAAACCAATATCAGCTAGGTGTATGCAAAGTTCGCCATTAACTTCTATTGCATGCATCTTTTTTGGATTGCCATTTAGTACCAGCAATAATGCTTCATTTAATTCTTCTGGAACGCCCAATTCTTTAGCCATGCCATTTGCAGAACCTGCCGGGATAATCCCAATAGGTGTATCGGTACCCAATAAACATTCAGCAACCAATTTTAAAGTTCCATCTCCGCCAACAGCTACTACTCTATCTGCTTTAGATTTAGCAATGGTCGCTTTAATTTTAGCTAAAGAACAATTGTCTGGTAGTTGATAAATTTCAAGTTCTTCTTCTCTAGAAATAAAGAAATCTTCAATTTCTTTGGTATAGTTGATGTCTTTATTGCCAGAACCTGGATTGATAATGAAAAGTACTTTTTGCGTTTTAGATTCCACAGCGTTTTATTTATGCTGATTAACAAACAACTAATGCCCTGCTCTGTTTTAAATATATAATGAATAACGCTAGCATAAAAATATACCATGGTTATGGCCACACACACAATTTAGTTGTTTACGGACATGTATTTAAATTTAAGGCCAAAACCACACAAAATTTTAGCAATAACCTGTTTGTAAATATTGTGCATCTTTTTAAGCTTTTTGTAGTAAAGCCAGCTGCGTTTACCAAAGTTCGCTTAACATTTTTTGATCAAGTTATTTACCAGACAACCGAATATGATGGGTTTTTCAAGTTTGAATGGGAAGCTGAACGAGAAGTTATGGCTGGCTGGCATGATGTAAAGGTTGAAGCTTTAAGCGATGGAGGAGATAGTGTTGTTGCTGGCGAAGGAAAAATTTACGTGCCGCATAAAACGCAATATGCATTTATTTCTGATATTGATGATACAGTAATGATTTCGCACTCTGCTACAATTTATAAACGGTTAAGACAGTTATTTATTAAAAATCCGAGAACAAGAAAAACCTTTCCAGCAGTTAAAAACCATTACCAGGCTTTGGCCAATGCACATACGGTTGCCGCACAGCCTAATCCATTTTTTTACGTGTCTAGCAGCGAATGGAATTTGTACGATTATTTGGTAGAAACTTTTAGGTTTAAGGAACTACCAGAAGGAACATTTTTGTTAAACCAGCTTAAACGTTGGAAAAGCTTATTTAAATCTGGTAAAACTGGTCATGAAGGTAAATTGCTCCGGGTAATGAGAATTATGGATGCTTTCCCTAACCAAAAGTTTGTATTTTTTGGGGACAATTCGCAGCAAGATCCAGCCATCTATCAAAAAATAACCGAAAAATATCCTTCTAATATTATCGCCGTTTATATCAGAAACGTGAGATCTTCCAGAATTGCGGAAACTCAAGAACTGCTAAATAAAATAGAACAAAAACAAATTTCAACTTGTTTATTTACACATAGTACAGAAGCAATTGCACATTCTAAACGTATCGGTCTGATAGTAGATTAATTGGTGCACACCTAACATGGCATTTGTTTTGTGTTATAAATTATAAATCTAAAAAGATGAAAAAAATATTATTTTGCCTGCTATTGGTAGGTATTTTGCAGTCTTGTTCTAAAAGTGTAACAAGCAATAATTTGGTAAATACTAAATGGGTATTGGCAGTATGGCCTGGTAAAACATTACCAACAACCGCTAAAGCAACTTTAATTTTTGATAGTGAAGGCAGAATTGGGGGCAAATCATTCTGTAATGGTTACGGAGGTAATACTTCTTTTGAAAATGGAGGGATAAAGTTTAGTCAGATTTTTGGTACTAAGATGTACTGTGAAGAAGTTGGTGATGCAGAAAATAAATTTACTGCAGACCTGGCTGCTGTAAATTCTGCTAAAATCGTAGCGGGTAATTTGCAGTTATTACAAGATGGAGAAGTAAAAATGGTATTTGTAAAAACCGATTAGTTATTCAATTAGCTAATCGATTTCCCGAAGGGTGAGAAGGCCAAATTCATCAGTTTAAAATGCTGCAATCCGAAAGGGATGCCAACGATGGTGATACAGAACAGCAAGCCAAATAGAAGGTGGGTTAACACAATAGATATGCCTCCAAAAATTAGCCAAATGATGTTCATAATGGTTGATAAACAGCCGACATTTGATGAAGTGTCCGTAATTTTTACACCAAAAGGTGCCAATCCTACGATGGCAAATTTAAAACATTGAATTCCGAAAGGGATGCCCACAATAGTAAGACATAGCACTAATCCGCCAAAAATATATTGCAAAAAGATAAAAATACCTCCAAAAATAACCCAAATAATATTGCCTATAAAACTCATTACTGCTTTTAATTTAAGAGTTAAAACAGCTAATAATGTTACAATTTCGCAATGATAATTTAACCGCTAATGATTTCTATAACTATTTTTTGTTTGTAATTTGCCATACACACAAACGGAAACAAAAATGAAAAAATTAATTGTATCAACAGCATTGGCTGTATGTTGTTTTGGGGTATCAAGCGTCAAAGCCCAAACTGTAAATAATGTAAGGTTAAGTGAACTTAAAGCTGAATATATTGAGCTTAGAGCAATTGGCAGAGCTTTTACTGATAAAATTATTATAAGCTTAGAATATGGTCAGAAGGTTATTGATCTAAGTTTAAATACTTTCGTTAAGGACGATAACAGAAAAAATTTAGAATTTAACTCCGCTTTAGATGGGGTAAATAAAATTAAAAATTACGGATACGAACTTTTTCAAGTATATACCACTCAAGAAGGCAATAAAACTGCCGACAAGATCTACGTGCTAAAAAGGAAATAGAAGACTAAGGTTGGGTGTTAAAACCCAACCTATATAAAATCCATAGATTGGAATTTTTTATTTAAAATTTGCTGATTGCTTACATCTAACCATTTGTCTAAAATAGTACCATAAACCTCTCTAAAATCCACTTGGTATTTCAAGTCTCCACTTTCTAGATTAGCCAGATCTGGTGCAGGATTGTAAATTCCTTGTTTTTTTAATTTGCCGCCAAATAAAAACATATTGTTGGCAGTACCATGATCAGTACCATTACTTGCGTTTTGCTCTACTCTTCGCCCAAATTCCGAAAAGGTAATCACTAAGGTGTCTTCAAGCTTTTCGTGTTGTTTAAGGTCGTTTAAAAAAGCCGACATACCTTCTGCATATTGTTTCAATAAGTTGCCCTGCTGATTTAATTGATTCACATGGGTATCGAAACCACTAAGTGAAACATAATAAACCTTTGTTTTTAAGCCCGATGAAATAAATTTAGAAACGGTTTTAAGTTGATTAGCAAAACCAGAGTTAGGATACGTTGCCTTACTTTGGTAAATTTTAGAGGTTTGTTGAATATAATTTGCTGATGATGAAGTTTCAATCATAGTTTTATATAAGTAACCAAGATTGGCCTCGTCTAAATTATCTTTGCTATTATTCACCATTTGCTTAAAGAAAGCTTCATTGGTATTCCTAAATAGCACATTCGGGTCTTTTAATGCAATTCCCTTTTTAATTTGGCCTTTTAGTGCTAGCGATAAACTGTCATCAACTTCTATAGCAGAATAAGGGAGTTTGCACGTGTCGCAATTTGAATCTAAATATCTGCCAATCCATCCGGTAGACAAAAATTGATTGCTATCGCTACCAGTTTGCCAAATATCCATAGATCTAAAGTGCGAACGGTCTGGATTAGGGTAACCCACATCATTAATTATCGTCATCCAACCTTGATCGTAAATCTGTTGCAAAGCAGCTAAATTAGGATTTAAGCCCTGCATATCATTCAACTTGATTACATTTTCAGGCTTAATACCGATACTTTTTCTTTTTTGATAATAAATATCATTACCAAAAGGAATAACGGTATTCAACCCATCATTACCACCAGATAACTGGACAACTACTAGATTTTTGTATTGGCTCAACTCATCTAATGCCAAGGCCTCAAATGGTTTCATAAAAGCGGGTACAAATAAAGTTCCGGCAGCTGCTAATGCAGAATTTCTTAAAAAATCTCTCCTTTTCATCATAATGTTCATTATTAAAAATGTTCATTGGTTCATTAAACTAATGAACTAGTGAGCCATTTAGCAAAGCTGATATTCTGGTAAGCTGGTTACTTCTATTGCTGTACTTTTTAATCCCTGGTTATCTGAAACCATGCCCGCAATTTTTTGATTGATGGTTGGTTGTAATAAAAATTGAGCAAGCTCCAATGGTTTAATGTCTTTAGGTAAACTTGCCAAAAATTTGGCCCAGTTACTTTGTGCATCTACATACGATTTTGGCTTAGGTTTAGCATTAGCAGGTTTGTTTAATGCAATTACAGCTTCGTCTTCTGGGTCTGCCTTTCCGCTAAAATCTATCTGTCCATCATTTAAAACCATTGATGGGATTTTTAATCTTAACATTAGCGAGGAACTATCAATCCAACTTTTACCACCTGGCCAACCGGCAACATTGGGTGGATTAAATAAATACTGACCTAAACTGCTTTGCAATTGTATTAAAACTTGTGGTTTGTTATAAGTAACATAAAATTCTCTGCTTAAACTTACCAAAAACTCTGCAGGAGATTTAATTTTTGTACCCACATTGGGCTCGCTATAAAACCAGTCTGAAGTAAACATCTTTTTCAGCACTGCCGAAATATCATATTTCTGCGCAAAAAAATGATCGCCTAATTCTTTTACATGAGCATCATTTGGCGTTTCGTTTACAAAGAATATGTAGAGCTTTCTGGCAATAAAATGAGCTGTTTTGGGGTTTTCGAGAATGATATCAATGATAGATTCACCATCAAAGTTACCTGTTTTCCCGAAAAAGGTTTTATTGCCTTCATCATGAAAATTAGGTCTTAGTTTAAATTCACCATTGGGATCATATGTCCAACCCGTAAAAGACCTTGCCGATTCCTTAATGTCTTGTTCGGTATAATTGCCAATGCCAAGGGTGAAAAGTTCCATCAACTCTCTCGCAAAATTCTCGTTCGGTTTTCCTTTTCTATTTTGCTGATTATTTAAGTATTGCAGCATTGCGGGAGCTTTAGCAACTTCTACCAACAATGTTCTAAAACTTCCTAATGCATGTCGCCTTTGTATATTATTTAATTGTTGGGCAAACATGGGATTGTTAGACCTGCAGGCAAAGTGCCCGTGCCAAAATAAGGTAACTTTTTCTCTAAGTGGGGCTGAAGTATTTACCATCCGCATTAACCAATCTATATTTAAGGTTCGGCTACGTTCATTTTGCAATCTGGTAATTTCTTGTCTTTTATCTTTTTCTTCGGGCGTAAATTCTTTTCGTGCTCCTAAAGAAACCAGTAAAGCCATTTGTTGCCTTACTTCATCTTCATTAACGCTTTTTAGATCGTCGAATTTCTCGGCATTTTTAAAAAGCTCATCAACAACCTTGGAAGTATTCTTTTTACTCAAACTTTTTAATGCAGGATAAGAAATGCCAAAGGCAGCACGACTGTATAAATGCTTAACGGAGTTGAAATTATCTTTTCTTTCCATGGCAATGAGGTTTGTGAATAAGACTATTATAAAACGCAAGGGTTTAACTATTGTTTTGTTTGCTATTATTGCATATGGTTTTCAGACTACTTGATGATGAATATATTTTTCCAGATACTGCCCTTGCAGAGCCTGATGGTTTGCTGGCAATTGGAGGAGATTTAAGTGTAGGAAGGCTGCTGTTGGCTTACCAAAGCGGTATATTTCCTTGGTTTAGTGAGGGAGATCCTATACTCTGGTATGCACCTCACGAGCGATGTGTAATTTTTCCCGATCGAATTAACATCAGCAAAAGTATGCGCAAAATAATTAACTCAGGTATATTCGAAGTTACAGTAAACCAATCCTTCGTAGCAGTAATTCGCAATTGTGCAAAAACACCAAGGCTTGGCCAAGATGGTACTTGGATAACCGACGATATGCAAAAAGCCTACATCAAACTTCACGAAAAAGGAATTGCTCACAGTGTAGAAGTTTGGCAAGATCAAGTTTTAGTTGGCGGACTGTATGGCGTAAAAATAGGCAAGGTATTTTGTGGCGAAAGCATGTTCAGTTTAGTTAGCAACGCCTCAAAAGTGGCCTTAATCCATTTAGCCAATAACATGGGTTTTGAATTGATAGATTGTCAGTTGCCAAATGATCACCTAATGAGTATGGGTGCAGAGATGATTGGTAGAGAGGAGTATTTGGACATTTTAGATTGTTAAGGTAGATGTTACCTTATAGGTAGATACACCGATGATCTACGCATAGCCTCATATCTCAATACTCACCTCTAGTTCAATAACTCCCTAATGTCATCTTTACTTAACGATTTAAAGAAACTTTCTTCAGTTGTGATTAAGGAATTTGCCAGCGATTTTTTACGTCTTTGTAGCGCAAGTATTTTCTCCTCAACCGTATCTTTAGAAATAAACTTGTAAATGAAAACCTTTTTATCCTGTCCAATTCTGTGTGTTCTATCTATGGCTTGTTGCTCTACAGCGGGGTTCCACCATGGGTCTAAAATAAATACATAATCGGCTTGGGTTAAGTTTAAACCCACACCACCAGCTTTTATAGAAATTAAAAACACTTTCAGGTCTTTGTTTTCTTGAAACTCAGCCACAATTTCTCCGCGGTTTTTGGTTCCTCCATCTAAGTAAGCAAAAGGAATGCTTTCTTTCTCAAAGCAGTTTTTAAAAATGCTTAAATGTTTTACAAACTGAGAGAAGATCAACACCTTATGTCCGCCTTTTAAAACATTATCTAAGGTATGCATCACATTTTCGAACTTGCCAGAATCAGAAGTATAATCTTCATCAATCATTACAGGATGATTTGCCAATTGCCTCAAAGCAGTTAAACCTTGCAAAAGCTGCACTTGCTTTTTGGCATAAGTGCCATCGTCCATACTTGTTAACAGATCGTTACGGTAAGCCGATTTTGTTTTTTCGTAAGCCTCAGCCTGATCTTCACTCATATCGCAGTAAAAGATATGTTCCGTTTTCGGGGGTAGCTCTGCAGCAACTTGCTCTTTGGTTCTGCGCAGTACAAAAGGTTTGATAATGGCCTGTAGTTTTTTTGCCTTTTCCTCGTCTTTACGTTTTTCTATGGCCTGTACATATTCTTCGTTAAAAAAAGATTGTGTACCCAACAAACCCGGATTTAGGAAAGTAAGCTGTGTCCATAAATCGCCCACAGAATTTTCTACTGGCGTACCACTCAACACCAATTTATGTCTCGATTTAAGCATTCGTACTGCTTTAAAAGACTTGGAAGATGGATTTTTAATATTCTGACTTTCGTCTAATATAATATAGTTGAAATAAAACTTACTGATGATCTCTGCATCCACACGAGTAATGCCATAGGTAGTGATTACCAAATCGTACTTATCAAAAAGGCTGATGTCTTTATTTCGGAAAGTTCCAGTATGTGCATGGATTTTAAGCTTAGGGGTAAACTTCTTCGCCTCATTTAGCCAGTTATAAATTAGAGATGTTGGCATAATAATCAACGAAGTACTGTGCGTTGCATTTTGCTCATCTTCTTCTTTCAGTTTCTGCAACATGGCCAAGGTTTGTATAGTTTTACCCAAACCCATATCATCGGCCAAACAACCACCAAAGTTATATTCACGTAAAAAGCTAAACCAATTGTATCCAGCTTTTTGGTAGTGGCGTAAATCTCCTTTAAAATTCACCGGCATTGGCTTATCTACAATATCCTCAAAATCATTTAGCCTTTGCAGTTTTCTATCTAAAGTAACATTGGCTAAACTATCTTCGGCTAAATCGTTAATTAAGCCAATATGATGCTTTTTAAGCTTAAGATTTTTGGTGCCATCGGCTAAACTAAATAAGCTACTATATTGTGTAAACCATTTTTCTGGGATAATGGCTATATCGCCATCTGGCAAAATAAACTCTCGCTTTTTATGTAAAATATGTTGTTTTAAGGAAATAAAAGGTATTGGATGAATGCCAAAATACACAATGGCATTGATATCGAACCAATCGTTATCTTCCTTAATTTCAAAATCAATTTTGTTGGCGCCAAAAACAAAACGTTTGCCGCTGCTTGCCTGCTCAATCTCGAAACCTTGTGCTTGTAAAGTTTCAATATGTTCGTTTACCCAAGTAATAATGGCATAAGATGGGTTGTCATTTTCGCCTAAATTTGGCAATTCTAAATGGTGGAAAAGGGCACTTACTTTTTTTAGCCCCAAACTTTGCAAGAAAGTGAACTTCTCTTTTTCCCAATCGCTATTTCTTTTGATACGGGTAAAAGTATAATTGTCGTCTTCTTTGGTTAAGCGAACGGTAACTTTATTTTCGTTGCCCATGGCAAAGGCATATTGACCATATTTAAAGTAAAGCTGAATTTGCGAAATGCCACCATCAACATAGATTACTTTAATAACTGCAGTTGCATTGTGCTTTTCAGTCTTGATCTCAAATCCTTCTGCATAAACATGATGTTTCTCGATGAGTGGGGCAACAAATTTCTCGAAATAGGTTTCTTCTGTCGCTTTTGGTATGGCAATGTAACGTTTGTTTAAAAATGGAATAAATTTCTTGCCCTCGATGTCTTTTTCGAAGAAATAAAGCACATCATTTAACAAGAGCCAAGCAGGTTGATTGCAAACTACTTGTGCATCTTTAAACATGAAATCGATCCTTAGCCCTTGGTATTTAATCGTAGGAAAATACCTCGTTTCTGTTTCTCCGCGTCTAAAATGAAAAAGTACGGTTGATGGTTCTGTTGCCAATTCTATTTTTCGCTCTGCTGGCCAGCCGTCTTTATCCATTAAATACAAGCCATCTTTTACCTTTAAAATTTCTAAAACTTCTGAAAGTTTCTTTTCGATTTTTGGGCGAACACTATCGTAGAATTTCTCGTCGAAAAACTTACTGAAAAACTCAAAAGGCCTGATTGCTTTTTTATGGTATTTTTTGATGATATAGTCTTGCTCAGTCTCATCTAGTATTTTAATGAGTTTAAAATCTACATCGGTTAAATGTTTGGCAAATTCTTTAGCAGTATGTGTAAATAAGCGTTGGTAGGTTAAAGAAAAATCGCCTTGTGGGTTAAGCTGAACAATATGGGGTTCAATTAAATAGCCTAAAAACTCATGCTTACATAAGGAATACACAATTTTGCAAGGATTTGAACTATTTACGCGTAACATTGGTTAAGGGCTAAAAGAAAGACAAGGTAAGTATCTAAAAATTTCTAAACTTACAGTATTTCGATTGCTAATCAAACTGAAAAGCCATATTATTTGAAAATTATTAACGCTAGGCAAAGTATTTATCCTATTAGTTGGTTTGAACCGTTTGAACTTACGTTGTTAATAAGCCTGAGAGTAGCGAACACGGAATGAAATGGAGTAAAGCGGATAGCAGGGCTTGTATTGCCAAGAATTACAACTCATTCACTTTCTAAAAATTAAGTAGAAAAAATTTGATGAAAATAAAGAGTTAAGTTTTAGCTTATTATAGCTTTTGAAAAACTAATCTTCTATTATTCTAAAAATCTTCTCCCGTTCGTCGAATAATTACAGCCGTTCGTCGTGAGTTACCTGCTTATGGTCTAAAAGGCCAATAATGCGTGCAACCTTTTTCTCTTTACGCAGTCTTATTTACGAAACCTGCCAGCAAGGAGCTTACAGGAAAACAAAAATAAATTACAGATAAACAAACATTTAAATATTAAAATTATGAAAACTTCTATCAAAACCTTATTCGCAGCAGCATTAACACTAGTAGTATTAAGCAGTTCTGCATTCGCAGCTACAGACGTAGTATCAAACAATGTAACAGTATTAAATCAAGTAAAAAATATTAACAAAATAGAGGTAAATGGTAACGTTGAAGTTCTTTTGGTGCAAGCTGCTACTGAAAGTGTAAAAGTATACGATAGTTACTATTCTAAAAATGCCTTGGTACAAGAAAAAAATGGTGTGTTACGTATTAGCTCGTTTCAGAAAGAAAAATTAACTGTAGCAGTTTATGTACGTGAGTTATCATCGATTGATGTAGCAGATAACGCAAGTGTAAAAACATTCGGTAAAGTTGGCTTTGTAGCTTTAACCATTAACTTAAAAGACCAAGCAACTGCAAATATTAATGCCAATACAATTAGCTTAACCACATCGGTAAAAGACAATGCTGTTTTAAAATTAAGCGGTACAACTACAGATCATTATGCGGTTTTAGGTTCTCAAGCTAAAATGAGCATGGAACAGTTTGCAGCACAAAACACAAGTGTTAAAACGATTGCTCCAGTTTATGCTAAAGTTACTACAGTAAAAGCACCAACGTTAGAAAGTATCATTGCAGCTTCTGAATTAGCAAAATAGTAATCGAAATCTGATAATGCCAAGTCCGGCAACCCATAAAAAGGGTAGGTACAAAAAAAGTCCACTAATTGTTTAGCGGACTTTTTTTGCATTTATACCTTTCGTAAGATCTATAAATCAAACTTTATGCCTTGTGCCAAAGGAAGTGTGTTTGCGTAGTTAATGGTATTGGTTTGTCTGCGCATGTAGGCACGCCAAGCATCAGAGCCACTCTCTCTGCCGCCACCAGTTTCTTTTTCGCCCCCAAATGCTCCGCCAATTTCGGCGCCAGAGGTGCCAATATTTACATTTGCGATACCGCAATCAGACCCTTGTGTAGATAAGAACAATTCTGCTTCTCTTAAATTTAAAGTCATAATTGCAGATGACAAACCTTGAGGTACACCATTTTGCAAAGCGATTGCTTCTTCTAATTCCGTATACTTAATCAGGTACAAAATTGGAGCGAAAGTTTCGTGCTGCACAATTTGATAATCGTTTTTAACTTCGGCAATACATGGTTTAACATAACAGCCAGAACTGTAAGCATCGCCAGTTAATACACCACCCTCAACAACAAATTTTCCTCCTTCGGCTTTACATTTTTCAATCGAATCTAAATAGCTAGCCACTGCATCGGTATCAATTAGCGGGCCTACATGGTTATTTTGATCAAGTGGATCTCCAATTCTCAATTGGCCATAAGCTTTAACCAATTTAGCTACAAAGTTATCGTAAACACTTTCGTGGATAATTAATCTTCTTGTTGTGGTGCAACGTTGCCCAGCAGTACCTACGGCGCCAAATACGGCTCCGATGATAGACATGTCTAGGTCGGCATCTTTTGAAATAATAATGGCATTGTTGCCGCCTAATTCCAACAAACTTTTACCTAAACGAGCACCAACTGCTGCGCCAACTGCTTTGCCCATTCTGGTAGAGCCTGTTGCAGAAACCAGTGGAATACGACCGTCATTGCTCAATAATTCACCTATGGCGCTATCACCCATAATTAAATTAGAAACACCTTCTGGAACTTCGTTAGCTACTAAAACTTTTTCTATAATATGCTGACAGGCAATAGCAGTTAAAGGTGTTTTTTCTGAAGGTTTCCAGATACAAACATTACCACAAACCCAGGCCAAACAGGTGTTCCAAGCCCAAACGGCTACTGGAAAATTAAAGGCAGAAATAATTCCAACCACACCTAACGGGTGCCATTGCTCATACATTCTGTGATTTGGCCTTTCGCTATGCATGGTTAAACCATATAATTGGCGAGATAAACCAACTGCAAAATCACAGATATCTATCATTTCCTGTACTTCACCAAAGCCCTCTTGTAAACTTTTACCCATTTCGTAAGAAACCAAAGTGCCTAAAGCTTCTTTGTTTGCTCTTAATGCCTCGCCAAACTGACGAACCATTTCTCCTCTTTTTGGAGATGGAACAGTTCTCCATTGTAAAAATGCTTTTTGGGCAGTATTTACAACGGCATCATAATCCTGATTTGATGCAACTTGAACGGCGGCAATTTTTTTACCATCAACAGGTGAGTGGCTCTCTATAATTTTTTCGCTGGCAGTTTTGCCCCAATTGCTGCCTGTACTATAGGCTGGATTAATATCCTGGATGCCTAACTGTGCTAATACGGCATTAATGTTTGTGTTCATACAATGATTTTTAGATTAAATCGGTTATTGCAAAACAACAAAAAATTAAGCTTAAAGCCAATTATTAAAATGTAAGCTTACATTAACCGGTGTGTACATGCGGTTGTCAACTATACACAGAAATGTTAGTTACAATTCTCTTTCCTTCTGGTATCAATAATATAAATAATTTTCCATCCATCTTCGCCCTTAAAAAGCTGAAAAGAATTTACCCCACAATGGCTAAATTTCTCGCCAACATAGAATTTATAATCCGTCCATACACTGGCTAAATTAGCATCGATTAACACCTTGGTGAAAACAATTCTTTCATCATATTTTTCTGAATGAGGTGCGCCTATACTTTTGATAAAATTGTTTACATTTTCCGTACGAACAACAGCTTTACCATCTTTATTAATAGCAATGGTCTCCATTGTATTTTTAGTAGCAAATGCTTTACGTATCATCGTAGTATCGTTATTCCTCATGCCATCAAATAGTAGATTGATAGTCGCTTTTACAGCATCTTCTTCGTGGTTTAGCTGTGCAAAACTTTGATAAAAGCCTAAACATGAGAACACTAAAATGAGATAGATCCTTTTCATGACTTGAATTTTACTGATTTTGAATTAAATATATGTTATTTTGTAAAAAGAACAACAATTAACCTTTAAACTGGTCTTAAAGCCATCTTAGTAGCTAGCTCTAAATCTTTTATTATTAGCTAATTAACCTAAATGATGTGTGTATGTTGAAAATTATTTTCGCTACACCTCTTATAAATAACGTAAACTTATAGGTATTTTAATAATGGTGTTGTTCTTTAAATATTCAATAAATGGAAGAAGAATTTGAATTTGACTTTAATAATGATGCCCAACACTCTGTAGAACGCTACGAAGAAATGATCCGCAATCAGGATCAGTATTTTTTCGACGCACAGGCTTTTGAGTACATTATTGATAACTACATAGAAAAGAACGATCCTGTTAAAGCATTACAAGTAGTTGAGTATGCTTTAAACCAACATCCCTATGCTGCGGTATTTCTGATTAAACAAGCACAATTATTACTGTTCACCAATCAGGTAGAAAAGGCATTTTTAGCTTTAGAAAAGGCAGAAATGTTAGAGGCTTCTGAACCAGATATTTATGTGTTGCGTGGTAATATCTACCAGAATTTAGATCGCAATGCAGAAGCTTTAGAAAATTTTGAAAAAGCATTGGAATTGGCAGAAACTACAGATGAAATTTTGTTACAGATGGCTTACGTGTATCAGAATATGCACGATTACGAAACTGCAATTGTTTACATCAAACGTAGTTTAGAGCAAAATATGGAAAATAAAGACGGCTTGTATGAACTGGCCTTTTGTTACGATATTTTAGATAAACAAGCCGAAAGTATCCAGTTTTATCAAGAATATATTGATAGCGATCCGTACTCTTATGCCGCTTGGTACAATTTGGCTAACTCTTACCACAAATTAGATTTATTCGAAAAAGCAATTGATGCTTACGATTATGCCATTTTGATTAAAGAAAACTTTGCTTCGGCATATTATAATAAAGGAAATGCCCTGGTACAATTAGATAAATACCAAGAGGCTATTGATGTTTACAGACAAACTTTTGAGTACGAACCACCAAATGCAGATACTTATTGTGCGATAGGTGAATGTTACGAGAAGTTAGAGCAAATGGATGAAGCCCGATCTTATTATAAGAAATCGGTAAAGATGGATTCTAAAATGGCTGATGCCTGGTTTGGAATTGGAGTAACCCTAAATTTTGAAGAACGCTTTTTCGAATCGTTACATTTTTATAAAAAAGCCTTAGAGTTGGATGAAGAAAATCCAGATTTCTGGTTTGCTATGGCCGATGCGCATTATAAATTAGGAAATATTGAAGAATCTATAGAGGCTTATTATAAAGTTTTAGAATATAACCCATTAGATGTGGAAGCTTGGCTAGATTTTTCTACTGTATTATATGAGCAAGGTAAGTTATTAGAAGCATCAGAAACTATGGCCGAGGCTATAAAGAATAATCCAGATGCTGCCGAACTTTATTACCGCATGGTGGCTTATTTGTTTGCTTTGGGGCAGGGCAAAGATGCTTTGGCTTATTTAGAAACTGCTTTGGTTACAGATCCGGATAAACATTATATTTTGTTCGAATATTTACCCCAATTGCAAGATAATGGCTTAATAATCGATGTAATTAACAAGTACATCAAATAGCCATTAATATATATTTAACGAATAAATTTTTAAAAATAGCAGAGTTTTTTAACCTTTGCAGCATATATGAACTACAAATTAAATGATATTCCAGAGCGTCCTGTTAAACCTCGTGATAAGGGTTTAACGATGGTAATGGATAAAGGTTTGAGCCTTAGACAAGTTGAGGATTTTCTTGAAGTTTCTGGCGTACATACAGATATTGTTAAATTGGGTTGGGCTACTTCTTATGTAACTCCTAATTTAAAAGAGAAATTAGCGCTTTACAGAAGTGCAGGTATTCCAACTTATTTTGGGGGTACTTTATTTGAAGCTTTTGCCATCCGTAACCAGTTTGATGATTACCGAAGAGTTTTAGAAGAATTCGGAATGGAGTATGCTGAAGTTTCAGATGGCTCTATGGATATCGAACATGATCAAAAATGTGAATATATCCGTCAATTGTCATCGCAAGTAACTGTAATTTCTGAAGTAGGCTCTAAAGATGCGGCTAAAATTTTTGCCCCTTACAAATGGATTGCCTTGATGAAAGCAGAAATTGAAGCGGGTTCTTGGAAAGTAATTGCAGAAGCTCGCGAAGGTGGTAATGTAGGTATTTACCGTGGTACAGGAGAAGTTAGAGAAGGATTAGTGGATGAAATTTTAACTCAAATTCCAGAAGAAACCATCATTTGGGAAGCGCCACAAAAAGAACAACAAGTTTGGTTTATCAAGTTAATTGGTACAAACGTAAATCTGGGTAATATCGCACCAGCAGAAGTTATACCTTTAGAAACTATTCGTTTAGGTTTAAGAGGAGATACTTTTGATTATTTCTTAAATAAAGGAAAATAAGCTTTTTATAGCTCGTCTTTTTGATGAGCATAAGAAAAAAAACCTCTTTCAATAATCTAATGAGGTAATTAATGATATAATTTTATTGCCGTCGACTTCAGTCGGCGGTTTTTTTATAAATATGAGAACATTCGGACTAATCGGCTTTCCTTTATCACATTCATTTTCAAAAAAATTCTTCTCAGAAAAATTTGAGCAAGAACAAATTGCAAATTGTAAATATGAATTGTTTCCAATAGCCCATGCAGACGAAATCAGAGATTTAATAACAAGTAATCCTAAACTTTGCGGACTAAATGTAACCATACCTCATAAAGTAAATGTAATTCCATTTTTAAGTGAGATGGATAATGCGGCAAAGGAGATTGGTGCCGTAAATTGCATCGCTATTGATCAAAGCGGAGAAACTCCAACCCTAAAAGGATACAACACCGATGCTTATGGCTTTGCAGAGTCGCTAAAGCCGTTGTTAGAAGAGCAACATCAAAAAGCCCTCATATTTGGCGATGGTGGCGCTGCGAAAGCCGTTAAATATGTGCTCGATCAATTAAAAATACCATATTTGGTAGTCGTTAGAAATCCAGCTCCAAATGCTATTTTATATTCTGCCATTACCGCAGAAATTATGCAAGAACACAAATTATTAATCAATACAACACCATTGGGCATGTTGCCAAATTTGGTTTCTTATCCCGTTATTCCCTATCAGTTTGTAACCTCACAACATTTAGCGTACGATTTAGTTTACAATCCTGAGGAAACTGTATTTTTAGCAAAAGCAAAAGAAAAAGGAGCGAAAATTAAAAACGGTTTAGAAATGCTATACTTGCAAGCCGAACGTTCTTGGTATATTTGGAATACTTAAAATGAATAAAAATATCTTTTTGCTGTTGATTGTTGCTTTTGTTTTGGTCTCTTGTACAGGCGAAACAGTATATACACCCAAGCCAAGAGGATATTTCCGCATTAATTTTCCAGAAAAAAAGTACCAAACATTTAATGCTGATTGTCCATTTACTTTCGAATATCCGGTTTATGCCAAAATTGTGGCAGATACTGATAAAAATGCCAAACCTTGTTGGAATAATTTAAATTTCCCTGAGTTTAATGGCCAATTACATTTAACCTATTACGATTTTTTCTCAGAAAAAGACTATAACGACATGACTGAAGGTGCCAGGACTTTGGCCATGAAACATACCGTTAAAGCAAATGCAATAGATCAAAAAATAATCAATTATCCTGATAAAAAGGTGTATGGTGTATATTATGCTATCGAGGGAAATACGGCATCTTCAGTACAGTTTTTCTTAACTGATAGTGCCAAACATTACTTTAGGGGAGCATTGTACTTTAACGAACGCCCACAATACGATTCGCTACAGCCAGTAGTTAAGTTTATAAAAAAGGATATCGATAGAATGATTGAAACCTTTAAATGGAAAGAGGTTGGCGTTAAGGAATTAAGAAGTCGGAATACAAAGGCTAGAGCTAAAAAGGTCAATAATTCAAAGCAAAATATTTTAGGTGTTGCTATGGCAAAAAATAATATCGATCACAATTTCGAAGATTTGATGTTGTGTTATAATATAAATTAATATGAAAAAAAGTATCGGTTTAAGTGTTTGTGCCTTATTATTTACACTTCAACTTTTTGCACAGAGTGAAAATGTGAAAATAGCTAATCGATTTTTGGCAGAATTTAATGCTAAAAAAACAGATTCTCTTGCTGCTTATTTTGATGCGAGTTTGGCAGGCAAAATTACACCACAATTAATGAAGAGTACGCAAGCCACAATAGAAAAACAGTTTGGTGTTTTAAAAACTGGTGAGGCAGAAGAATTAAAATCAGGTGCTTTTCATATCGTTAGAATGCCGATATTAAATGAGCCAAAAACGTTAATGGTTCAGTTTAGCTTTAATAATGCACATAAGCTAGTGGGTTTTAATTTCTTGCCAATTTCCAAGAGTAATTATAACGATCCTGCTTACGCAGATAAAAATACTTACCTAGAAGAGCAGATTACAGTTCAAACAGGTGATTTTAAAATGCCTGGTATATTAACAAGACCTAAAGATAAAACCAATTTTCCCATCGTAATCTTTGTACATGGCTCTGGCCCTGGGGATAAAGATGAAACAGCTGGACAAACCAAGGGCTTTAGAGATTTAGCGTTAGGCTTGGCAGCAAAAGGAATTGCATCAATAAGATATGATAAACGAACAAAAGTTTATCAAGCAAAGTCTGCTGCTGAAGGTGTAAGTGTAACGATAAAAGAAGAGGTAACAGCAGATGTCATGTCTGCCATTAAAATGGCAGGACAAGTTGCAGGAGTAGATCCCAAAAACATTTACATGCTTGGACATAGTTTAGGTGCAATGTTAGCTCCTAAAATTGCTGAAGAGAACAAAAATTTAGCAGGAATAATTTTAATGGCTGGACCTGCTCGATCATTGGGCGAAACCATAAAAGATCAATTTGCTTATTTAATTACTGACCCTGCAGCTTTAAATGAACAATTGCAACTGGCAGATCAAATTATTCATGCAGATACCATAAAAAATCAGCATAAAGAATTATTAGGGGCTCCTGCAAGCTATTTCACTAATTTAAATAGTTATAATCAGGTTAAAACAGCCAAAGCTTTAAAATTGCCTATTTTGATTTTGCAAGGCGAAAGAGATTATCAAGTAACTTTAAAGGATTTAGATATCTGGAGAAAGGAACTTGGGAAAAAGAAAAATGTAACCATAAAAAGCTATCCTAAGCTAAATCATGTATTTACAGAAGGGGAGGGTAAATTAAGTACTCCTGCTGAATATCAAATTGCAGCAAATATTCCAGTTTATGTGATAGAAGATTTAAGTAGTTGGATATTAAAAAAATAAAATGATCAGTTTAAAAAAGTTCACTTTTAATCCTTATCAGGAAAACACATATGTTTTATTCGATGAAACAGGCGCTTGCGTAATCATAGATCCAGGCATGTACGATGGATCAGAGCAAAATCAGTTGGTTAATTTTGTTAAAGAAAATAACCTTAAACCAGTATTGTTGTTAAATACGCATTGCCATATCGATCATGTTTTAGGTAATAAGTTTGTATTTGATCAATGGGGATTAAAACCTCAATTCCATAAAGGAGAATTATATATTCTGCAAGCTGTTGCTGGTTATGCACCGCAAATGGGCATGCAATACGAGCTATCACCAGAACCCGAGACATTCTTAGCAGAAACAGGAACCATTATTTTTGGAGATAGTATGCTTGAAATCATTTTTGCACCAGGGCATTCGCCTGCACATTTATGTTTTTATGCAAAAGAAGAAAATTTCTTAATAGGAGGTGATGTATTATTCTATAGAAGTATTGGCAGGACAGATTTACCGGGTGGTAACCATCAACAATTGATTACAAGTATCAAAGAAAAGGTGTTCCAACTTCCTGACGATTGCGAGGTTTTTCCCGGCCATGGACCATCAACAACTATAGGTTTTGAGAAGATGAATAATCCCTTTATAATGTGAGACGGAAAATGTAAAAATGGAATAGGGTAAATATTATGTTTTAACCATCTTACATTTTACCTCTTACATTTTCCATATATTTACAGCGTGAACACCGCATTTTACATAGCTCGTAGATATCTTTTTGCCAAGAAATCAACCAATGCCATTAATATCATCTCGGCAATTTCTGTGTTGGGGGTTTTTGTAGGTAGTGCAGCATTAATTGTTATTCTTACTGTATTTAATGGTTTTGAAGATGTGGTACTTAAAATGTTTAATACCATCACTCCCCAAATTATCATTGAGCCTGCAAAAGGCAAAACATTTAACCCAAACACAGTTTATTTTAACGAGTTAAAAGCAGATAAGGCTATCTTTTCTTATACAGAAGTGCTATCAGAAAATGCATTGGTAAGGTATAATAACAAACAATCTCCAGCCCTGATAAAAGGTGTAAGTGCAGATTTCTTGAAAAATAAAAGTCTAGATAGCATCGTTATTGATGGAAACTTTGTGTTAAGTAACAAGGATGGGCAGCCAAATGCAGTAGTGGGATCGGCATTGCAGGCTTACTTAGGTGTTATGCCAAGCGATGCTTTTGAAACCTTAGAGATTTATTCTCCTAAAAAGGGAATTAAGGCTTCTTCTATTAATCCCTTAGACGATTTTACAGTATTAAACATTCCGCCCGCTGGCGTTTTCGAAGTTCAGCAAGATTTTGATAATCTGGTTATTGTTCCATTAAGGTTTGCTCGCGAACTCCTGGGCGAAGAAACCAAAGTATCTTCTATAGAAATAGATGTAAATAAAGGTGTTAATGAAGAGCGTCTTAAAAAAGAAATTGAAAAAAAACTGGGGGAAGATTTTGTTGTCAAAAACAGAATTCAGCAAAATCAGGCGTTGTATAATGTGTTGGGTTCCGAGAAATGGATGGTTTACATCATTCTAACTTTTATAGTTATTATTGCTATATTTAATATAATTGGTTCGTTAACCATGTTGGTGATTGAGAAGTCAAAGGATATCTCCATTTTAAATAGTTTAGGCGCTGGGAAAAAATTAATTAAACGCATTTTTTTATTAGAAGGAATGATGATTACATTAACAGGCTGCGTATTTGGTTTATTAGCCGGACTTGTATTCTGTTTAGTGCAACAACATTATGGATTAGTAAAAATGGGTGAGGCAAATCTATTAGGCATTAGTAATGCTTACCCTATATCTCTTAAATGGAAAGACTTTTTACTGGTTTTTATCACAGTTACCATTTTTTCTTTAATTGCATCTTCTTTGGCATCAAATTTAAGCGTTAAGAAGATAGACCATTTAAATCAAGACCTATAAAAAACATGTATACCTATAAAAAATCCCTTATTATTTTAATGCTCCTATCTGCTGTATTTGTTGCCTGTAACCGCGATAAAAAAACAGATCTCGATAAAAACAATACTGTAATAGCTAAAGGTCTGTACAATTTTGGGCCAGAAGTGAAATCTTTTACGGATTGCGAAGAGGGTAGAGAGTTCTGGGTGGCAGATAGTGCTAAAACTTTAGAACTATCTTATAGCGAGTTAGGTTTCGAAAAACCTTATGTACCTGTTTATATAGAAGTAGAGTGCCACTATGTTAAATCTGATACTACAACCGTTACTGGAGATTATGATTCTACGATGGTGGTTACAAAGTTGCTCAAAATAAGCAAACAAATTCCCGATGGGCCTTGCTCACAGTAAACTATATTTAAATAAACAAAAAATATTTAAGCGTAGCTTAACATTTTAAACTAAGAAACATATAAATCTTTTGTTAGTTCAGGGATAATTTTGTTTTGAGTTGCAATTTCGAATAGCGTATTTATCGCTTTCCTGCCTTCAATACCTAAATCAATCGAGTATTTATTTACATAAAGCTCAATGTGTTTGTACATTACAGCTTCATCCATTTCTTGCGCATGTTGTCTAATAAATTCAATGGCTGACTTTGGATGAGCAAAAGCATATTCTAAAGATTTTTTGACCAGACGATTTATTTTTTTCTGCACATCAATGGGCAATTTTCTATTTACCACAATTCCACCCAAAGGGATGGCACAACTTGTTTTTTCTTCCCAGTAATTTCCCAAATCCATTACCTTGTGCAAGCCTTTATCTTGGTAAGTGAACCTATTTTCATGAATGATCAAACCTAAATCTATTTCGTCATTTAATAGCGCATCTTCAATAGCAGAGAACACCATTTCCTGTTTATCTTGCAGTTGCGGGTATGCAACACCTAGCAGAAAATTAGCGGTGGTGTATTTGCCAGGAATGCCTATTTTGAGATTTGAGATTTGAGACTTGAGATTTGAGTTGATTTTTTCAATATTTTCTTTTTTGCAGATCAGTAATGGTCCAACACCAAAACCTAAAGCACTACCTGCGTTTAAGAGTGCATATTTTTCTACCACATAAGCAAAAGCATGAAAGCTGAGTTTGGTAATGTCCAATTCCCCACGCATCGCCTTTTGGTTTAAGGTTTCTACATCATCAAAAAAAACATCGAAAGTTAAGCCTTCGGTATCTATTTTTCCATGTATTAAAGCATCAAAAATAAAAGTATCATTTGGGCAAGGCGAAAAACCAAGTGTAAGTTTCATAAGGTAAAATTAGACTTAAATAAACAACTAATGCCCACTTTGGCAGTTTTTTACAATGTCATTAAATTTGCCTTTAGAAAAGCAAAAACAGTAGCTTCTATTATCATAATTTCAGCATAGAGAAGCTTTAGCAAGATTTTTTGCTAATTGTACAAGTTTTTGTTTTTAAACCCGATTATAGTGGAAATCTCCCGATTTTTTCGGGAATTGTAACGGTAAGCGGGATTGCATTTACCGAAGAATTACTGCAGATGCTTTTCAAATATATTTAAAACAGTTGTAGTTATAAAATTAATCAGCCAATCATTCAATTTTTTAACAGCCATCCCAATTTGCCAATTGTCTCTATTTCTTGGCTCTACATAGTTAGAAATAGCTCTCACTTGTGCACAAGGAATATTTAATTTATTGCAGGCATAAAAAACTGCCGCACCTTCCATACTCTCCACAGCAGGATTAAATCTTTTTAATATTGTCTGTATGCTTTCGGCATTGCCATGCACTTTGTTAACCGTAATGGCATTTACTTGCTGCAAGTAGCTTAAAAAATAGGTGGCGCTAAATGTATTGGTGCCAAAACCCAGTTCATCAATGGTTAAAAAATTATCGTGGTCTTCTGCACCTAGCTCAGCCAAAACATCAGTTTCAACAGTCACTAAATTCGCCAATGGGATGTTTATATCGAAGCTCCCAGCAATACCTACATTTAAAACTAAATTATATGCTGATGACAGGTGTTTACCTAAAGCAAAAGCCGTGGCAGTCATTCCAACTCCGGTAATTAAAACATCAAAATGGGGTGTTTCAATAAAATCTTGTTCTGGCAAGTTAAAATGCTCAAAAACTTTGGTCAATTCTTTTTGGGTTGCAGCAACAACAAGTAATTTCATCGCCCTAAATTAAAGATTATGATCGAGAATTTGCGTTTTTAGCGTTTAGCTTTCTGCTTTAGTCTTTCTGCTTAAAGCTAATCCGTATATTTGCTTTTTATTTTGATGAACAATGATTTATATAACCAGAAGAGAAAGTTTTAATGCTGCTCATAAATTATCGAGGCCAGATTGGAGCTTAGATAAAAATATAGAAGTTTATGGTAAATGTGCCAACCCAAATTGGCATGGTCACAATTACCAATTATACGTAACTGTAAAAGGAGAAGTTAATCCAGAAACTGGGTTTTTGGTAGATTTAAAATGGTTAAAACACATTATAAATGTAAATGTAGTTGATAAAATAGACCATAGAAATCTTAATTTAGATGTAGATTTTATGAAAGATAAACTAGCATCTACAGAGAATTTAGCCATTGCAATTTGGGACATATTATTGCCTCTGGTACAAGAAGAAGGTGCAACATTACATTGCATTAAAATTTACGAAACCGAAAACAATTTTGTAGAATATTTCGGTTAATTAGTATATCATGGAAAACGATAAATACAATCACGACGACGAAGTTTTGGGCTATCAGAAGATTGATAGGTATGATGAGGAAAAGATAACTTCTGTTGCTACACATTATAAAGATATTCTAAGTCAGCTAGGAGAAAACCCGGAGCGTGAAGGTTTGCTAAAAACACCAGAACGTGTGGCTAAAGCTTTGCAATATTTAACCCATGGTTATGATGTTGATCCGGCACAAATTCTTCGCTCTGCTATGTTTAAGGAAGACTACAGCCAAATGGTTGTGGTAAAAGACATAGAAGTTTTTTCGATGTGCGAACACCACATGCTGCCATTTTTTGGCAAGGCACACATTGCTTATATTCCCAATGGACATATTGTTGGCTTAAGCAAAATACCTAGAGTGGTAGATGCCTTTGCTCGACGTTTACAAGTTCAAGAACGTTTAACCAACGAAATTAGAGATTGTATCCAGGATACTTTACAACCTGCAGGCGTAGCCGTTGTAATGGAATGTAAACATCTGTGCATGGCCATGCGTGGGGTGCAAAAACAAAATTCAGTTACCACCACATCTGCATTTACTGGCGGATTTTTAAGTAACGACAAAACAAGAGCAGAGTTTTTGAGGTTAATAACAGCAAACCTGCATTAAAAACCCCAAACCCTTAAAAGGGCTTTTGGATAAATAAAAATTTTTAAAAATATTAAAATTTCCCCTTTAGGGGATTAAGGGGTATGAAAGCATATATTTTTCCGGGCCAAGGTGCCCAATTTGTTGGAATGGGTAAAGAACTTTACGAAAATCCATTAGCAAAAGAATTATTTGAGAAAGCAAATGAAATTATCGGTTTCCGCATTAGCGATATTATGTTTGGCGGAACTGACGAAGAATTGAAACAAACCAATGTAACGCAACCTGCTATATTTTTACATTCGGTAATTTTAGCCAAAGTTTTAGGTGCTGATTTTAAACCTGATATGGTTGCTGGTCATTCTTTAGGCGAATTTTCGGCATTAGTTGCAGCAAATGCATTGTCATTTGAAGATGGTTTAAAATTAGTTATCGCTCGTGCCAATGCCATGCAAAAGGCATGCGAATTACAGCCATCAACCATGGCGGCTATTTTAGGTTTAGCAGATGAAGTTGTGGAGGAAATTTGTGCAGGTATTGAAGCTGTAGTAGTTCCAGCAAATTATAACTGCCCAGGTCAATTGGTAATTTCGGGCAGTATTGAAGGTATTGATGAAGCTTGCGAAAAGTTAACTGCTGCAGGCGCTAAACGTGCGCTAAAGCTAAACGTAGGTGGTGCTTTCCACTCGCCATTAATGGAACCCGCAAAAGTGGAATTACAAGCTGCAATTGAGGCAACAAATATTGAATCGCCTGTTTGCCCAATTTACCAAAACGTAAATGCCAAGCCAACTACAGATCCGGCTACGATTAAAGAAAATTTAATCGCACAATTAACTGGGGCAGTTAGATGGACACAAACCGCTACCAACATGATTGCAGATGGAGGCACAGAATTTGTTGAAGTTGGACCTGGCAATGTATTACAAGGATTGGTTAAAAAAGTTAGCAGAGAAGTGCAAACTAGTAGTGCTGCTATAGCTTAAAATCATTATAAATGTTCCGCATTATGCGGAACATTTAAACATTAATACCTTTTATTAAAACAACTGGCGTGAGTATTGGAGGTAAAATTAGATTTTTATTATTGCTATTGGGTATTTGTTGTATCATTACAGCACTGTCTCTAAACAATGCAATTTCTCCAAACGACTTACTTGTCCACGAAGCAAAAGATTTACAGCAAAACCTTACCACAAAAGAAAAAGTTGCTAGATATTATTTTTCAAATTCTGAAAAGCTAAATGAACTTAAACAGTTCTATAAGGATGAAAATTTAGCCACAAACTTTATCAATACCTATCGAGATAACGGTATCAATGTTTTAGTTTACAAAAATAACGAGCTTCAATTTTGGAGTTCAGTAAAGGTTTTTCCTCCTAATTTTAAGCGATTAAAAGAAGGCACCTCTTTTGTAGAACTTTCTAATGGCCATTATGAGCTGATCAAAAAAACCGAGGGAGATTACATATTTATCTTCTTAATTACGGTTAAAAATCAGTTTTTAATAGAAAATCAATTTCTTAAAAATGAAATAGTTACACAGTTATTTCCTAATAATAGTTTAGACCTAGCTGCTTTTACAGATAAAAATAGCGTAGAGATATTTAGCTTACAAAAGGAATATCTATTTGCGGTAAAGCTAAATGCTAATCATACGCAGAATATTTACGCCACTATGCAGGTTTGGTTATGGGTGGTAGGGATATTTGCTATCTGTTTATTTGTAAACTCTTATTGTTCTTGGTTAGCAAATAGAGGCTTGGTACGCTCAGCAACATTGTTATTGAGTCTTTTCTTTATCGCATTTAGGCTGTCTGATTTACAATATTTTTGGTTTAACCACCAGTTTGATTTAGAGATCTTTAATCCATCTATTTATGCAGCTAGTGATTTCCTTCCCTCTTTGGGTGATTTTCTGCTTAACGTAATTTCTCTAACTTGGGTAGGACTTTTTGCCTTTCAAAACAGATATAAATACCATTTGCCTAAATGGATAATCAGCAGTAGGGCTATGAGTATCTTATTCCAGATTTTTGGACTACTTATCTTGTCGTTAGCTGCTTTTACCATAAACGATGTATTTTCTGGTTTAATTTATGATTCGAAAATCGATTTCGACATTACCAATATTATTAATCTGGGTTGGGTTAGTTGGACATGTATTTTCATACTTTGCTTAGTTTGGTTCAATTTGTATGTATTGGCCAATATATTTATGGAATTAAGCAAAGGGCTCATCTCAACAAACAAAGAGAAGTTAATCATTTTTTTAAGCTTGTTAACTGCTTATGCTATTTATAGACTTCTAGATGACAGCTCTGGATTTGATGTGTTCTTTTTGGTGTATGCACTATTACTTTTCATTATAGGCTGGAACAATTATGTGCAGCAAAGTAGATTTTCTATAAGTGTATTTGCTACATTGTTTTTCTGCATGGCATTTTTAACTTCTATTAAATACTTAAGGTTTAATGATCTAAAAGAACAAGGTAATCGAAGAATCATTGCCGAAAAGCTTCCTCAATCAGACGATCCTAAAGTATTGAATGCCATTGATGGTTTTGAGAAAGGTGTTGCTACAGATTCTATTATTGTGGCCTATTTTAAAAATTCTACAAATAGCCAGCCTTTTAGATTAGATAGCTATATCAACAATCGCTATTTAGATGGTTACCTTTCTCGTTTCGAATCTAAGATTTATGAGTTCAATAAGCTTGATTCGGCATTAAATGGAAGCGAAAAAATAAAGATAGCCAAGTATAGGGAATTGGTTAAATCAGGCTCTGTTAAAACACAAGATTCGAATTTCTTTTACCGTATTAATGATACCTTCGGTTTCCAAAATTATTTCGGGATTATTCCAATTGTAGATGCAGGGAATATTTTAGGGACCTTGGTTATCGAACTCAAGTCGCAGCCATTCGATCACAACAATCATTTTCCAGAGTTGCTGATTGATGGCAAACTTAAAAGCGATGAAGATTTTAGCGATTATTCTTTCGCCTTCTATAAAGACAATAAGCTGTTTACCCAATCTGGGAAATATACGTATGCCATGCAAAACCAACGGTTTAAGGGTATACTAAACAAAGTGAAATTTGAGAGCGATCAAGACAAAGATCAGAATGATTTGGCAGGGAGTACACTTAAACGTCCAAAATACAATCATGCCATTTATCAGCCAGATAAATCTAAATTAATTATAATCAGCAAAGAAAAAGTGCCTTATGTAGAGAGACTGGCTACCTTATCCTTTTTCTTTTTGGTTTTTCTTGGTTTTGGAACTGTATTCTATGCCTTTATTTGGATAATCAATAATATCAACAATAATTCAGGCTGGTTCAGTATCAACAGATATTTAATGATTAACGCCAATAAGATTTTGTATAAAACCAGAATACAATTGTCTATCGTACTGTCTGTTGTTGCAACTTTATTAATTGTGGGGTGGACAACCTTCTTTTACATCAAAAGGGAATACCAAACTCAACAGGAAGATGCGATGCGAGAAAAAATTAGGAAAGTACAGCTCTCTTATGAGAAGCAAATCTTAAACGAAGGAGGCGTAAGAACAGATGAGGAGGGTAAGTTTAAATTTGATCAATTTGCAGATATCAATGCTGCATTTTTAAATCTATACGATGTTAAAGGAGATTTGATATTAACTTCTCTTGATAAAATGTATGAATATGGCGTAATTGGAAGGAAAATGGGCCCAATTGCTTATATAGAGTTGAAATTAAAGCAACGATCAGAATTTTTAAATACTTCAGAGAAAATAGGGACTTTTAAATATGCTGCTGGGTATGCCCCAATAAGAGATGCACAGAACAAAACAGTAGCCTATATTGGTTTGCCTTATTATGCTAACGAAGCAGATTATCAAGCAAAGATTGGTTTGTTTATCAATACGTTAATTAATATCTATGCGCTTGTATTTGTATTGATTGGAATATTGGCTGTGTTTTTAGCCAATCAGATTACCAATCCCCTAACTTTTATACAAGAAAGTATTAGACGTACCAAATTAGGACAAAAGAACCAGCCTATTAGCTGGCATCGCCAAGATGAAATAGGGTCTCTAATTAAAGAATATAATAAAATGCTAGCTGCACTAGAGCAGAGCGCCATTAAATTGGCTCGATCTGAACGTGAAAGTGCTTGGAGGGAAATGGCAAAACAGGTTGCCCACGAAATTAAGAACCCGCTAACGCCACTCAAATTAGGAGTGCAATTGTTAGAAAAGTCTTGGAAAGAAAACGATCCTAATTTTGAAAAGAAATTTGCAAGCTTTAATAAATCATTTGTAGAACAGATTGATAGTTTGGCAACCATTGCTTCAGAGTTCTCCAATTTTGCTAAAATGCCCGATACAAAGCTCGAAAATCTGAAATTGCTACCCGTTATAGAGCAAACTATTGCTGTATTTAATACCTCGCCAAATATGGAGATTGTTATTTTAAACAGAACCAATAGAGAGGTAATTGTATTGGGCGATAAAGATCAGCTGTTGCGAACATTTAATAATTTATTGAAGAATGCAATTGAGGCCAGTGAGGGTAAAGAAAGGTGCGCAATTATCATTAGAATTATTAACGACGAACGTAATGCTTATGTGGAAGTAGAAGATAATGGAAAGGGAATTGATCCTAGTCTGCAGGATAAGATTTTTGTGCCTAACTTTACCACCAAATCATCTGGTACTGGTTTAGGCTTAGCCTTTGTTAAACAAGCAATAGAAAATGCAGGTGGCTCAGTAGAATTTACCTCTATGTTGAATGAGGGTACCACTTTCTATTTGAGTTTCCCTTTGGTAGAAGCGCTAAACCAATAAAAGTTATCTTAAAGCGATCTGACTTTTACCCATAATAAAACCATCGGTATACAGAATTAGGCTATACATTCCTTTTATAAAAGGTCGAGGGTTTTCCCATTGGATGGTATAACTTGTACCATCATCATTATAGTTAAACTGCATTTTGCTGCTAAATTGCATCTGCTGCCCATCAGCCTCAAACATATCTGTTTCTCTAGCAATAAGATTACCTGATGGATCAAAAACTCTTAAATAAACGGTATGGTAATTCTTTTCGGCTAATGTATTAGGCACAATATCGAAGTTGATAGTTAGTTTTTCTGCCGTGCTGGCACGAGTAACCAGAATATCTTTTCCGCTATTTTTTATTCGGTAAGCACCAACGCTAACATTGCTCGCTTTTAATGCTGCTCCAACTTTTACTTTAGCACTTAGATTTTCATTTTCTTTTTCTAGGTTTTCAGCTTTTTCGCTATACGTATCAGCAGTAGTTTTTAAGCTATCACGTTCGGTTTTTAAATAAGAGTTTTCTTTTTCTAACCTAATAATTTGGTCGTTATAGTTTTTTACAAACTCTCTTAAATCCTTTATTTGTTCTTTAGCATCCTCTAAATCGCCTTGGGTTAATTTGCCTTTTTGTAGGGCAACTTTTAGTTCCGCAATTTTTTTTCTGGCTAAATCTTCTTCTTGTTTCAGTTTATCGTTAAGGTTTACGTTTAATGAATTAACCTTATCTAATTCTACCTCTATTTTCTCCACTTCGAGCGTAAGTCTATCTTTCTCAGTGTTTACGGTTACAAATCTACTGCTTTGTTGCTTGTCTTTAAAATACAGGTAAGCATTAATCCCTAAAAGGGCAGCAATTACGATAATTAAAAAATAAACTTTGTTTCTATCAACTTTATTAACGGGATCTTGCTCTTGCATACTAGCTAATTTTTCATCGACTTTATTGAGGCGTCAATAAATTTATGTACTAAATGTGGTTTTAAATCTTGTTTTGTGATAGCTAACATAATATAAAAAACTGATAAGTCTAAAAAATGTAGCACTTTTGTAACACATTTCTTAAAAATCGTCGTTTAATCATCAACGTTTAAATGCTTTTGATGGTATTTCAAATGCATTATAATTTTTTAAATAACATACTCATTACTAATAATATAATGGTTAAAAGCACTACCCTATTACTTTTACTCTTCTTAATTACCCCATTTTTTTCTAACGCACAAAATAATACAAAAATACACCCTAAACGAGAATTTCGTGGCGTTTGGGTAGCCACAGTTGCCAATATAGATTGGCCATCAAGGCAAGGCTTAACAGTAGATCAACAAAAACAAGAGCTTATCGGAATATTGGAGCAGCATAAAAAAACCAATATGAATGCCATTATGCTCCAAATTAGACCTACAGCTGATGCCTTTTATGCCAAATCAAGAGAGCTTTGGAGCCAGTATTTAATGGGCAAACAAGGTATAGCCCCAGCTGCAGGTTACGATCCTTTAGCTTTTGCCATTAAAGAGGCACATTTTAGAGGAATAGAACTACATGCTTGGTTTAACCCTTACAGAGCAACCATGAGCGCCAGAACGCTTACCAGCCCCGAACATATCACCAATAAACAACCAGAGCTTTTTTATACTTATGGCGGACAGAAATTATTCGATCCGGGATTGCCTGAAGTAAGGGAATACATTACCCAAGTAATTTTAGATGTGGTAAAAGAATATGACATTGATGGCATTCACTTCGATGATTATTTTTATCCCTATCGCATTGCTGGGCAAACCATTAAAGACAGCGAAACCTTTGCCAAATATCCTAACGGATTTGCCAAAATTGATGACTGGCGCAGAAACAATGTGGATGTACTCATCAAAATGGTGAATGACAGTGTGCACCATTACAAAAAACATATCAAATTTGGGGTTAGCCCATTTGGGATTTGGAGAAATTTTAGAGAAGATACTTTAGGTTCTAAAACGAGTGGCTTATCTAATTACGGCGAACTGTATGCCGATTCAAGGAAGTGGATTAAGGAGGGTTGGGTAGATTACATTAACCCACAGATCTATTTTACATTTACCAGAGCTGTTGCGCCTTTTGGCATTTTGGCCGATTGGTGGAGTAAAAATACTTTTAATAGGCATTTATATATTGGGCAGGCGGCCTATTTGGTACATGGTTTGCCTTCTAAGTTAGAAGCAGCTTGGGGAAACCAGAGTGAAATTCCCAATCAGATTAGGTATATGAGAGAGAAAGGCACTATCCAGGGAAGTGTTTTCTTTAGTTCTAAATCATTGGCAACTGTAGCAAAAGGTGTTCAAGACACTTTAAGAAACGATCTTTATAAATATCCATCATTGCCACCACAAATGTTATGGCTGGATGAAGTAATGCCAAACGAACCTCAAAACTTAACTGCAGATGCACAGTCAGAAGGCGTAACTTTAAAATGGACCAAACCATTAAAGGCAAAAGATGGAGAAACTGCCTCAGGTTATGTAATTTATCGTTTTGAAGAAGGAGAGAAGATCAATATCCTCAATCCTAAAAATATCTTGCACATCAGTTTCGAGGATTTTACATTTTACTTGGATACCAAAACCGAGAAAGGGAAAAGATATAACTATCTGGTAACCGCGTTAGATCGCATAAAAAATGAGAGCGAGGCCAGTGGACCAGTAGGGGTGCAGGCAAAATAGTATTATTTTATCCTTAGAATGAAAAAAGCCGCCTAAAATTAATTAAGCGGCTTTTAATGTGATGATGTTATTTTTTCTCAGGAAGCAGTATAAATTTAATGTAGTTTTTGCCACTTAAATAAGTATTTGCTGCATCTTTCAAACTTTCTGGAGTAATCAATTTCAAAGAATTAACATACGTTAAAACCTCTTTTGGATCTTCTTCATTTTGGTAAGATCCAACAATATTGCCTAACCAGAATTGATTTGATTTCAACTGTGTTTCTGTTGTGCGAGTTTCTTCAGCAACAAATTTCTGAATATCTACCGCAACAGCTCCATTTGTTTTTATTTTATTGATTTCATCTAAAGTTGATGCAATTAATTTCTCTACGTTTTCTGGAGCACATCCAAATGAGATAGAGAAATTATAACGATTGGTTGGGAATTTGCTATAAGATGCACCAGCATTTACACCATACACACCGCCTTCATCTTCGCGTAGCCTTTCTATCAATTTAATATTTAATACTTCTGCTAAGGCATCTAATTGATTATTATTGGCTTGGTTGTAAGTGTAATCGCCACTAAATAATAACCTAACAGTTGCTTTTGGCTCTTGTCCTTTTAAAACAGTTTTTGTAATTGCCCCAGCAGGAATTTTAATCCCTAAATCAACAGCTTTTTCAACTCTATTTGTTGATGGCAATGCACCTAAATACTGCTCAAGAAGGGGTTTTATTGTTGCGATATCAAAACTACCTACAAATGTAAAAGTAAAGTCACTAGCATCTGCAAAACGTTCTTTGTAAATCTCAAAGGCACGATCTAGATTGATTTGATTAAGTTTTTCTATTGAAGGACCAGTCCTTCTAACATTATAATTTCCTAAAACAGCAGAAACAGTATCACTAAAAACAGCATTTGGGTCACTCTCTCTATTCGCTAAATTTCCTTTTTGCTGAGAGATAATTCCTTTAAAAATTTCTGGGTCTTTACGTGGAGCAGTAAAATATAGATAAGTTAATTGTAATGCCGTTTCTAAATCTTTTGGTGTAGTCGATGCTGAAATCCCTTCACTGCGTTCCGAAATCATTGGCGAAACAAATGCTCTTTTACCATTTAAGAATTTTGGCAATTGGATAGAATTAAATTCTCCAACGCCTCCTCTAGCAATAACTGAAGCAGCATTTGCAGCCGATTGATAGTCTGCATCAGTATATAATGAAGTTCCACCTGGGCTAAAGGCATAAAACGTAATTTCATCATTTTTAAAATCGGTTGGTTTAAGTATAACTTTTACTCCGTTTGATAGGGTAAGTTCTGTAACTCCGATTTCAGCTATTTTTTTCTCGCTTGTTATTTTACCAGCAACCGGTTTTTTGGCTAATAACGGTTTGTCTGATACCTGATCTATGTAAGGAGTAATGCTTTTATCCCCCACCACACTATTAATCCATTCATTAACCTTAGCTTCTGATGGTAGATTATCTTTGTCCTTATCAGGAGCCATTATAATTACATCACGATTGGTATCGGTAATGTATTGTTTTGCTAATGCATTTACTTCTGCAATTGTAATAGATGGTAAAGCGCTTTTATAGAAATTATATTCATATTCAATTCCCGGACTTACGGAGCCTTTTAAAAATAATTGAACATACTCTTGTACAAAATTATCAGATGATGTTTTGTCTTTTTCTTTAAAAGCAGATTCTTGAGAAGTTAAGAATGAAGCTTTTGCTCTTTCTAATTCAGTTGAAGTAAACCCGAAACGTTTAACACGTTCAACTTCTGTAAAGGTAGTTTTAAATCCTTTTTCAAATTCTCCTGGTTTAGCTACAATAACCGTTGTTGCAGCATCAAGACCGGCTAAAAATCCAGAAATACTATTTGCTGCTTGTAAAAATGGAGGATTAGCCTGTTTGCTTAACTCACTAAAACGAGCACCCATCATTTGGTTATATAACGAACGGATTACAGAGTTTCGTAAATCTGTATTGGTTAATAGCGGTTGCTCTTTGTGTTTAATTAAAATTTGAGCAACTGTTACAGGGAATTCTTTATCAGTTACTGTTACAAATTGGTTTTTACCAGTTAGCTCTATACCATATTTTGTTCTAGGTTTAGGATTAACTGGGTTTTTCAAATCAGAAAATTTGGCTTTAATCTGTTGCTCCATCAGATTTACATCAATATCTCCAACAACAATTAAGGCTTGTAAGTTTGGTCTATACCAATCGTTGTAAAAATCTTTAATGGTTTGTGGCGTGGCATTTTTTAATACTTCTTCTGTACCAATTGGAAGCCTATTAGAGTAACGAGAGTTATTAAACAACATTGGTAAATATTTTTCTTGCATACGTTGTTGTGCGCCTTTACCAAGTCGTTTTTCTTCTAAAACAACACCTCTTTCTTTATCAATTTCTATCGGATCTAAGGTTACATTTTGTGCCCAATCACGCATAATTTGTAAACCGTTTTTAACAATTTCAGGATCGTCACTAGGTATTGGAAGCTGGTATACAGTTTCATCAAAACTGGTGTATGCATTTAAATCTGCTCCAAAACGAACGCCTGTTTTTTGAAGATAGTTAACCAATTCATTCTTTGGAAAGTTTTTAGTCCCATTAAAAGCCATGTGCTCCATTAAATGGGCTAAACCACGCTGATTTTCATTTTCTAATATCGACCCAGCTTTATTTGCAAGATAAATTGTTACCCTGTTTTTTGGTTCAACATTTTTACGAATATAATAGGTAAAACCATTTGCCAGTTTTCCTACTCTTACTGCTGGATCTAATGGAACAAATTCGCTGGTTTTAGATACGGAAACTGTTTTTGTTTTAACAGGAGTTTTACTCGTGATGGTTTTCTTTTGAGCTAGTACAGGTTGGATAAATATGCCCGCGGTTAATCCAAAAATTAAGAAGTGTTTTTTCATAAATTGAATGTAATAATTTAGATTTTATTGTTTTTCATAGTAATTGACTAAAATTAGCATAAAAATGTTACAATAACGTACAAATTAGTTCAGAATTTAAACTTTAATAATGATGTTCTTTTTGTACATGATCCAGAGTATCACATAAAAAAATAGAATAAATACGATAGCATAAGCTAAAGAAGCATTTACAGGAGAAAAATAGGGGACAAAATGGGTTTGGTAAAACCAACTTAATGCGCCGGTTTTTTCGCCATTTGGCAAAGTAAGTTTAATCATGTTTAACAAGCGTGGCATTAGGCCCGATACAAAAAAAACCGTTATCGCATTTACACCATATACCACAAATGGTTTGGTAAAACGGTTATAATTGTTTACATCAATAATCCAATAACATAGCGCTAAAACTATGGTGGCTAATCCGCCAGTATACAAAACGTAAGAGCTGGTCCACAATGCTTTGTTAATTGGGAATTGCAAATCCCATAATAAACCTGCTAAAATGCAAATTGTGCCAATGGAAAATAACCATGCTATTTTGTTGCCAGGCTCTACATCTTTTCTTTTGAGGTAAACGCCAACCAACACACCGAATAAGCCGGTAGCTATGGCAGGTAGAGTGCTTAAAATTCCTTCAGGATCCCATGTTTTGGCAGATTTCCATAAGTGTGCCTCGGTTAAAATTGTTCGATCTAACCATGCCCCAAGATTGGTTTCTTTCTCCAAATTGGGATAGCCCACTCCGGGTACAGGCACAAAGGTCATCAACGCCCAATAACTCATTAGGATCACAATAATTGCTCTGAAAATATTTTTCTCATTCAACTTTAAAAATAGCACAGCTGCAATAAAGAAAACCACGCCAATACGCTGTAATACACCAGGAATTCGAACATTTTTAATCGCTTCCAGAAGATCAAAATCAACAAATTTTCTAGGGAAGATGGCTAGAAATAGACCTAAACCGAATAATGTCAGTCCTCTTTTAAGGGCTTTAAGTATCAGTTTTTTATGAGTTGTTGGATCTTCTTTTTTACTTCCCATGGCATAGGCAATAGATACGCCAACTATAAATAAGAAAAATGGAAAAACTAAATCGGTTGGTGTACAGCCATGCCATTCAGCGTGTTCGAGCGGAGCATAGATGTGGCTCCAACTGCCAGGGTTATTTACTAAAATCATGGCGGCTACAGTAAGCCCACGAAAAAAATCGAGTGATAGTAAGCGCTGTGGTTTAGCCATGTTCATATTTCAGGATGTTTGGTAAAGCAATTTAGCCTATTGTTTTTACAAATAGAAATAATTCATTTATTGCTAACGGCTAATTGTATGTTTTGTAACCTTTCTTAATCGCCTATAAGATCTAAGATAGTTGTTGTGGAGTGTTTTGTTTGATTTCTTGAGTGTAAGCGATAAATTGCTGGAAAAAGCAATGTATTGTTTTGGGGAGAGCCTGTATAAATAATAAATTCTTTAAAGCACTTTTTTTCTTATTGTATGACTTGTGTGGTTCATGTGTTTAGTTGACTCTAGGCAAGTGTTTAGATTGTGTAGGGCAAAAAAATAAACCCAGCCAAACCTGCATTAAAATTATGTTCACTCCTTGTAAAACCATGGTTACAGCGTTCTGGTAGGGAAAAACGTCTTAAAAAAGGGTTTTATAATGGCTAGAGAGCATTTCTATAGGGTTTTTTCCCTAGCAATCTCCTGCCTGTTCCTTACTTGATCCCTACTAGGCCCCAAGTTGGTATAGCTAAGACCTTGCCTTGTGTAATAGGAGGTTTGATGGCTGATGGCCAAGATGCATAGATAATTCTCTTAAATCCTAAGTTGGCTAATAGCTCATAGTCAATGACAAGGATTGATGGTTAATACTGCAGCGTGCCAAACTTTGGCGGACAGTTATAGAAAATAGACAAATTGGTTGAGCAAGAACAAGCTTAAGGTAGTGCAAATCTGACCTCTATTTAGAAATTAAAGATATGGTTTTAATTAATTTATATTTATCGGATTAATGATGGGGTTCAATTCCATATCATTTCTTAATCTTTAACATGATCGATAATTGATGCAATCTAAAGGCTATCAGTTCCGCAACAACCTATCTAAACAGTCGTATTGGCTTCGGGTGCTTGTCGTGATTTTCTTGAACGTTTCCCGAAGGCTTCCCGAACACTTCCCGAAGCAGAGACGAAGGTTTCTCGAACAACTCCCGAAGCGGAGTCGAAGAAAAGTCGAAAAAATCTCGAACAATTTATAGTATGCTAAACCTAAGCTTGGTTGATAGCCATTTATAAGAAATATTGCTAAACCATATAATAGTTTAAGGTGCATGGATAGTCAATATAGGTTAATTTAGATGATCTTTCTAGAGGAATAACTCAACTGTGCCTAACATTAAGAATCACTTGGACCAGTAGTTGCGCAGATTAGGCATAAAAAAGGCTCTCTGAACCAGAGAGCCTAAACGTTAAAATTTATATCTTACAAAAGCTTCCATCGCTTCGTAATCTGCTAGTCCTAAATTGTCGTAAGATTTGGCAGTTTCTCTGTTCCTATCTTCTGCCCTTTGCCAAAACTCTCTGGCATCATCTCCCGGAAAAACAGCTCTGTCTTTTTGAGATTGGTGTTTAAAAATGGCAAATTTCTTGCGTTCAACCTCTTGCGGACTAAGTGGTACAGCCATCTCAATTTCATGTGTTTCGAATTCTAACCAAGCACCACGATACATCCATAACCAACAGTCTGCAACCCAACTTTCCGTTTTTTCTAATCGTTTTAATGCCTGAATAATGATATTGAAACAAACAATATGTGTACCATGCGGATCTTCAAAATCTCCAGCCGCAAATATTTGATGAGGTTTTATTTTTTGCAACAGCTCCATCGTTAACAACACATCGGCCTCAGTAACAGGATTTTTTTGGTTTTTACCGCTTTCGTAAAAAGGCAATGCCATAAAATGGATATGGTCATCGGCCAAGCCACAGTAACGGGCTCCAGCTATAGCTTCTCCTTTCCTAATTAATCCTTTTACAGTTTGTATTTCTGGCGTATCAACTTGGTTAGGTTTTTTCTGATCAATAAATTGACGCATTCTGCCATACATTTCTGTCATTTCTGACTGTCCCAGCCCCATTTTTTCAGAGAAATCGATGTTGAATTCTACAAATCGTAAGGCATCATCATCCCAAACAGCAGTATTGCCCGATGTTTGGTAGGCTACATGTACATCGTGTTGTTGATCTACTAAACGAATAAATGTTCCGCCCATAGAAATCACATCATCATCTGGATGCGGTGAGAAGATTACTGCTCTTTTTTTAGCTGGCTCTGCTCTTTCGGGTCTCTGACTATCGTCTGCATTAGGTTTACCACCTGGCCAACCCGTTATCGTATGCTGTAATTTATTAAAGATATGGATATTGATATTGTAAACTGGGCCTCTTTCTAAAGCCAGTTGCGCCATGCCATTGTTATTGAAATCATCTTCGGTTAGCTTTAGAATAGGTTTTTTAAGTTTATTGGCAAGCCAAATTACGGCCTTTCTGGTTAATGTTTCATCCCAGATACAATCCTTAACTAGCCAAGGGGTATCAAATCGGGTTAACATCGATGCTGCATCTTCATCTAAAATAAACTCTACATGTTCCGAAAGCTGTAAATAAGTTGCGGGCACTTCGCTAGACATTTCTCCTTCTACCGCTTTTTTAATGATGGGTGCTTTTTTACGGTTCCATGCCATTAAAACAATTTCCTTGGCTTTAAAAATCGTACCAATACCCATGGTGATGGCTTTGGTAGGCACAAAAGACTTGCCTCCAAAATCTCTTGCTGCATCTCTACGGGTCAAATCATCTAAGGTAACCAAACGCGTTCCAGAATTTGGAGCAGAACCCGGCTCGTTGAAACCAATGTGGCCAGTACGCCCAATACCCAAAATCTGCATATCTAAGCCGCCATACTCTTCAATTTTTCGCTCGTAAGCCAAACAAAACGCCGGAATTTCTTCTAAACTTAAGGTGCCGTCTGGAATATGGACATTGTTCTTGTCAATATCAATATGATCGAACAAATTTTCGTTCATAAACGATACATAGCTCTGTGCGGCAGTAGGTAGCATCGGATAATATTCATCCAAATTAAATGTAACTACATTGCTAAAGCTTAAGCCCTCTTCTTGATGTAGGCGAACCAATTCTGCATATACTTGAATAGGACTTGCGCCTGTGGCTAAGCCTAAAACGGCCTGTTCGTTGTTAGCTTGTTTTTGCTTAATAATATTAGCAATACGATGAGCAACGCTTATGGATGCTTCTTTTGGATTGTTGAAAACGGTAACAGGAAGCTTCTCGAACCTCGTTTCTTCTAATAGATTTAATCTTGCCATTAAATGGTTATTATTTAGTGAACGGAGCAGTAAATATAGGAGTATTTTTAAATAGGAGAATAAAATTAATAGGTTTATCCAGAAGCTGTTTACCTTTAATAAATTTTTGCACCATGAATAAAGATATTGCCCAATTATATAAAATTGCCTCAAAAGATAGCAGAAAGATCATTGGGCTAATGTCTGGCACCTCTATGGATGGTTTAGATATCGCTTTGTGCGATTGCAAAAATAGTGGCTCAGCAACACAGTTAACTTTATTAAATTTTATTACTATTCCTTATGCAGATGATTTTAGGGCAGATGTAAAAAGTATTTTTGCTCGTAAAGACGCAGATTTGGAAAAGGTTTGCCTTTTAAATGAGCTAATTGGGTTTAAACATGCGGAAATGATTTTGCAGATACTACAAGAGTGGGGGATTGCTGTAGCAGATGTTGATGTTATTGCCAGTCATGGCCAAACAATTTTCCATGCTCCTATACATTTGCATAGCCTAGCCCATTATCCAAATGCTACATTGCAAATAGGAGATGGAGATCATATCGCCGTTAAAACTGGTATCATTACCCTTTCAGATTTTAGGCAGAAACATCTGGCTGCAGGGGGCGAAGGAGCTCCTTTAGCGGTATATGGAGATTATCTAGTTTTTTCTAAAGAGGGAGAAGATCGGGTGATGTTGAATATTGGAGGTATCGCTAATTTTACCTTCCTTCCGGGAGATAAAGACGCAACTAAAGTTTTCTCAACTGATGTTGGTCCAGGGAATACTTTAATGGATCATTTTATCCAGCTTCATTATCCGGGTACATATTACGACAAAGATGCGGTATTGGCGAAATCAGGCGAGCTAAACGAGACACTGTTAATAGCACTGCTTGATCATGAGTTTTTCAAAGCAGATTTTCCAAAAACCACGGGTCCGGAGCTTTTTAACTTAGGTTACCTTAAAAAAGCACAAGAAAGTAGCGGTACATTAATGCTAAGCCATCAGGATGTGTTGGCAACATTATGCCATTTCTCGGCAATAGCAATAGCAAATGCGATTAAACAGACAGTAGATTTGGCGGCAATGCCAAAAATATTTATGAGTGGAGGGGGGATGCACAATCCATTATTAGTAGCACTATTGGAAAAAGCTTTGCCTCAAGCTTCGTTTAGTACCACTGCAGATTTGGCCATTAATCCAGATGCCAAGGAAGCTGTATTATTTGCATTACTCGCTAACGAAACCTTAGCAGGTAATCCTATCAACTTTGGGGATAGGGAAGGAGTGCCTTCAGTTTGCATGGGAAAAATTTCATTGCCCAACTAGTTGGTTAGAGATTTAAAGAATGTATAACTGAGCCTCCTCATCCTGAATTTAGTGATAAAAATTTTTATACTATCCATACTCTTTAAAATTTATTACTTTTGCACATCAAATAAATAGACCATGGCAAGCTTTACACTAACACCAGAAACTTGGGAAAGAGTTAAAATTAAATTCTTAAGAAAATACCGTGATTTAGCACAAGTTGAACTTTCTTTTGCTCCTGGTCAAGAAGATCAATTGGTTCAGCAACTGATGCAGTTGGTTAAAAGGGATCAAGCTTACGTAGAGTTTACCATCAAAAAAGCATTGGCAGACGCTGGTGGCAATAGGTTGTAATATTAGCATCTCTAAACAGCTCTCTCTTCGAATGCCTGCAGTAGGCTAGTATTCATTCAAGATGGTATTTTTCTGGTCATATTTCCTAACGTATTCTCACTTAAGTCGTCATTTCGAACGAGTTCTTCACTCGGAGAAATCTATAAGAAGAGATCATCAAACAGATTTCATCGCTGTCTAAACTGAGTGTAGGCAGGCGCTCATTCAAGAACAACGCGTTCTGTGAGCATTCTAGATGACCATTTTTGCTTGAGATTTCATTATAAAACCCGTAAACCTTTTGCTTGGTAGTTGACCAATAGCTCGTCGTTGGGTGACAATTCCGTTATCAAATAACTTATATGCTCTAAAGCTGCCACCTTCAACCTCAAAGCAATGTTTAATTTTTCAGAAATGCATAAAACTGCTGTTTTAGCAGAAGATTGTAGCATTGTCTTTTTCAATTGATTAATTTCCCAGTCCGTATCTGTTAAGCCGCTTTGAGGATGTAAAGCACTTGTGCCCATTAAACATAAATCAGCATGGATTTCGCTGAGCTGACTAATTACATGTCCTCCGTAGGTAATTTGAGAATTTTTACTAAACAATCCACCTATTAAAATTACTTCCACCCTCGGGTACTTGGCGAGTTCAATGGCAACTAATGGACTAATGGTAAAAAAAGTAGCTCTCAAGTTATCAGGGAAGTGTTTTACCAGTTCAATTATGGTAGTTCCTCCACCAGTTAAAATAACCATTCCATCCTTAATTAATGGTATGGTCTTTTTAGCAATCGTTATTTTAGCCTCTTTCGCGTAAACGGTGCTGTCATCAAAAGAAGAGTGGTAGGATTTTGATAATGCTCCGCCATGTACCTTATATAAAACATTTTCGTCTGATAGTTCTTGCAAATCTCTCCTAATAGTATCTTCAGATACATTTAACAATTGAACAAGGTCTGAAGTTAATACCCGATTATGGAGATTAATTTGTCGCATAATTTGATCGTGTCTTTCCTTTTTTAACATTTTCAAAGTTCTTTAGAGCACTAATATAACAAAAGAAAATTATCATGCAGGTTTATGCAGGTTTCTGCAATTTATTTTTGTGTAACTATATTAAAATAGTTGATAATTTGTTTTTTTTACTCAAAAACATTTATGATATTTACTTTGCTGTTGTTATTTTGCGTATTAATGCGTGTTTAACAAAATCAAAACAATCAACAAAACAAAAATAAATTATTAACCAAACTGGCGTTTATGAAAAAAAAATTACTCATGCTATTTTTGGGCACGTTTTTACTGGCTATGCAGGTTATGGCTCAGCAGATTACGGTTATTGGAAAAGTAACAGCCACAGAAGATGGATCGCCTATTCCAGGCGTTTCTGTTAAAATTAAGGGTACAACAAGTGCGGTGCAAACTGCTCCGGCAGGTACTTACAGCATTAAAGCTAATGCTGGCGACATTCTTCAGTTCGTTTATTTAGGCTACAGCACTGTAGAACGTACAGTAGGAACTGCAACTACTATTAATGTCGCTCTAAAAGAGGACGCTAATTCTTTAAAGGAAGTAACTGTTACCACCGCTTATGGTATTGAAAGAAATAAACCAAGTTTAGGTTATTCTCTTCAAACAGTTAAGGGAGATGAAGTTACCCAAACTGGTAGAGAAAATTTCATTAATGGTTTGGCAGGTAGGGTGCCTGGTATGGCGGTAAACCAAACTACTGGCGATCCTGGAGCGTCATCTCAAATAGTTTTAAGAGGTATTACTTCTTTGAGTGGAGATAATTCTCCTCTAATCGTAGTGGATGGTTTACCAATTGACAACTCTGTTTCGAGTCAAACCAATACCGCAATGACAGGCACGATGGTTAACAGAGGTTCCGACTATACCAATAGAGGTGCAGATATTAATCCGGCTGATATAGAAAGCTATACCATACTTAAAGGTCCAGAAGCTACAGCCCTTTATGGTAATTTGGGCTCTGGTGGTGCAATTGTAATTACTACCAAAAAAGCCAAAGCAGGTAAAGCTAGTGTCTCGTATAACGGATCATTAAGGATTGAAACTGTAAACGATGCGCCCGAAATCCAAACCGTGTACAGTCAGGGAGCTGCAAATGGCGTATTTAGTGGTGGCTCATTTAACTTTTTTGGACCAAAATATGCACCTGGACAAAAATTGTATGATAATGTAGCAAGTTTCTTTGATACGGGTATTGCCCAGAAGAACAATCTGGTTTTCGAAGGAGGTAAGGAATCCTTTACCTATCGTTGGTCTAATGAGTATACCGATAACAAAGGAACTATTCCAACTACCCAATACAAAAGATTTGTTTCTTCTTTAGCTAGTACAGCAGCAATTTCTAATGCTATAAAATTAACTACTCGTTTTAGTTATACCAATGCCTATAATAAAAAAGCAAATAAAGGTAAAGATGGGTTCTTAATGGGATTATTAGGTTTCCCTTCTAGATTTGATGTAAACAATTGGCAAGATGCACTTGGTAATAGGGTAATTACTACAGGTACTATTTATACAGAAACAGATAACCCTTTCTGGGATGTAAATAAAAATACAGCAGATGATAGAACAAATTCGTTCTTGGCAAATACCACATTAACCGTTAAGCCAAATACGTGGCTAAATGTTACTGGGATTTTAGGAACTAACATATCTAATACGCAAAGTTTAATTGTTTATCATGCGCAGTCTTTTTATGGCTCAGGTAGTGCAGCCACACCAACTGGTGGTGTTGTAAATACAAGTCAAACATTAAATAAAATCATAAATGGATCGGTTACCGCATCTGCCACACATAAATTTGGTAAATTTAATAATAGATACATTATTGGTGGAAACTTTCAGGATGTAAATAATTCTATCAACTCAGCTAGAGGTCAAAATATGTTTGACCCTAATTTTTATAGTATCAATAATACCTTGCCGGCTACGCAATCAGCAAGATTGTATATTGGTAGATATAGGAATGCAGGCGTTTTTGCTCAAGCCATTATGGGTTATGAAAATTTACTGTTCTTAACTTTATCAGGCAGGGCCGATGCCGCTTCTCGTTTATTACCAAATGATCCATATTTTGCCTATCCATCTGCCAGTTTAGCCTTCAACTTTACAGAGTTAGATGCAGTTAAAAAATTAGATTGGTTAAGTAGTGGTAAATTAAGAGCTTCTGCAGGTATTACAGGTAAAGAACCTTATAAGCTTTATGCATTGGCAACAAGATTAAATACAGTAACAAGTACTGGTGGTGGTTTTGCTTATGATATCGCCAATGGAGGTAATCCAAAGTTAGTACCAGAGCAAACAAAGGATTTCGAAGCTGGTATCGAATTGGGATTTTTAAAAGATAGAATTTCATTAGACTTTACCTATTATACAAGAAATAGCCATAAACAGATTATTCTACCTCGTATCAGCTACGGTTCGGGTTCTGTACTAAGAATAATGAATGGCGGCGATGTGGTAAATAAAGGGGTTGAAGTTCAGCTGAAAGGTTCTCCAATTAGAAACGAAAATATGGGCTGGGACATGACAGTTAACTTTACCCATTACAGAGGAAAGGTTAATTCTATTGCCGAAGATTTACCAGAATTTTACGAATCTGATACTTGGTTAGGTAATGGCGTGCGTGGCGCAGTATTTCCTGGTTCAAGCACAGGTGCATTGGGCGGCTGGGTAAATGATAGAAATAATGCCGGACAAATACTAATAAATCCTGCAACAGGTTTGCCTATTTTAAAAAATGATACCGATTTTTATTTAATTGGCGATAGAACACCTGATTTTACAATGGGTTTTATTAATAATTTCCGTTACAAAAGTTTTAATGTTTCTTTCTTGTTCGATTTAAGAGTAGGTGGAGATGTTTATAACCAAACACAATATGAGTTGTATAGAAGAGGTTTAAGTACTAAAACTTTAGATAGAGAGACGCCTAGGATCATTACAGGAGTTTTAAAAGATGGATTAGAAAATACAGCTAACCCAACGCCAAACAATATTGTAATTACCCCTGCTACAAACAGTAATTACTATAGTTCAACTGTATCAGGTATTGCACCAGAAATGTTTGTAGAGAAAAATATCAAAGCACTTAGATTAAGAGATATTACTATAGGATATGATCTTCCTTCTAATTTAATTACAAGAACCAAGTTTATTTCTAATTTAGGTTTGTTTGTAACTTTAACCGATGTATTCTTAATCACAAATTATTCAGGTATAGATCCAGATGTTAATGGTAACAACCCAAGCTTAGGTGGTTTAGGTGGGTACGGTATTGATTATGGTAACATGGGTAGACCATTAGGCGTTAACTTAGGACTAAGAATTAAATTATAAATTTTAACTGATAAAATTTGTTATGAAATATATTAAAATAACTTGCCTCATCGCACTACTGATTACAGTTAGTGGATGTAAAAAGTGGCTAGATGTAAATACGGATCCAGCTACGCCTCAGGTAGCAAAAGCTGAGTTTTATTTGTCGCCAATTCTTTTCCAAATGGCAAATAATACAGCTACCGATAATCGTGTAATTTTTAAGTATACACAAAATATGCTGTCGCAGGATATAATCGACGCCAGCTTAAATTGGGAAAAACACGGTTACCAATCGGGTAACGATTTAGGTGGTTCCATGTGGAGAATGACCTATGTAAACCTTGGTCTTAACCTCGAGTCGATGATTGCAGATGCAGAAGCTAACAATAAATGGACCTATGCTGGAATTGGCTATGCCATTAAAGCTTGGGCATTTCAAATCTTAACCGATGCACATGGGCCAATTATTTTAGATCAAGCATTTGATCCAGAAAGGTTATCATTCAATTACCAAGATCAGCCAGAAGTTTATCAAAGAGTTAGAGAATGGTCGCAAAAAGCATTACAATGTTTTGCCAAAACCGATGGAGCCAGTTATGCAGGTGTTTTAGCAGGACCTAGCGGAGACCAAATGTATAAAGGAGACAGAGAGAAGTGGAAAAAATTTATCTATGCCAACTTAGCCTTGCAATACGTACACTTGGTAAACAAACCTCAGTTTAAAACGCAATATGCAGATAGCGTAGTTAAATATACAGACCTTTCTTTTGCAAGTACTGCAGACGATGCTACTATCGCATTTAATGGTGTAACTAGTGCCGACGCTAATCCATTGGGGCCTTTGTTCAACTTATTAGGCACAACCTCTACTACAACTGGTACCTATGGTAGAGTAAGCCAGCCCATTGTAGATTTACTTACTGGAGGAGTAAGAGGAACTCCAGCAGTTAACCCTACTTCTTCTACTGATCCGAGATTAAGTAGAATGATTAATCCTATGGTTACACCATTAGTTCCTGCAACAAATGGAGTTTACAGAGGGGTAGTGGTTACACAGGGCGATGTTGCAGCCATAAAAACAATTCCAAATGTTTTAGGTGCGGTAGCAGCTCCCTTTCCAGGAAAATATATCTTCTCTGATAAAGCAAGATATCCAATCATGACTTATTCGCAATTACAATTTGCTAAATCTGAAGCTTTGTTTCAAAAAGGTGATATGAGTGGTGCATATACAGCATATTTAAATGGTATTCGTGGTCATATGGCATTTATAAATACTTATGGCTTACAGCCTGTAGGTGCTGCGGCCATTAGCGCTGCAGAAATTACTGCCTATTTGGCTACAAGTGAAGTTGCACAAACTGCAGGCGACCTTACCTTAGCAGACATTATGCAGCAAAAATACATCTCGCAATGGGGTTGGGCGGGCATGGAGCAATGGAGTGATATGCGTAAATACCACTATGATCCATTAATTTTCAAAACATTTAAACAATTAGAAGAATCTCAGTTTTTTATTAATAACGGTGGTAAAAAATACGCATACAGACTTAGACCTCGATATAACTCTGAGTATATATGGAACAGAAATGAACTGTTAAAATGGGGTGGCTTGGCAACAAACTACCATACCATGGAAACTTGGTTTACTTTACCTAACAATTAATCATGAAAAATATGAAAATATATTCAATCATTTCGATTTTAGCAATAGCAGTGGTGCTGTGTGTTGCAGGTTGCGATAAAAATGAGATCAATTATGGAGTATTCGAAAAAGTAGATCCAAATCAAACGCTAATCAAATTCAATGTAAATATTGCTTTAACGGCTAATCCTTCCTACCAGATTAAAATAAATGGACAAAGAGTGAGTCTTTTAATTCCAAGTAGATATCCGTATCCGGGTGGAGGCTATAATACTTCTGGCGACTCAAGGGCAGACTATTTGCCAATTAAGACAGGTACCAATGAAGTATCGTTTACCATTCCAAAAAAAGGAACTAATATAGATTCAGTAGAGCTGTACAAAACCACCGTAAACGTAGCAACAGGGAAAGCCTATTCACTACATGTTAGCGATACTACGAGTGCCACCTCTGCACCTAAGAGCTTGTTGGTAGAAGATGATTTTGCTATTCCAGATTCTGGCTTTGTGAAGTTTAGATTTGTGCACTTAATGCCAGGAGTTGGGCCTCTAGATTTATATAACGGTACAACATTAGTTAAATCAAATGTGAGCTATCTTTCTGCTAGCGACTTCTTTACTTTGCCAATTGGCGCCCCAACTGGTGCGGCGTGGAGCATTAGGTTAACTGGTTCTGCAGCAACATCTACTGCTATTGCAACCTATAGTAGTGCAAGTACCATTACCAATAGAAAAGTTTATACCGTATTTGCTACAGGTTATATTGGCAAAACAGATGCACCTCGAAAGCCATATGTTTCCTTTTATTTAATCAGGTAAATATATTTAATAGATAATAACATTAACAATAGACATAGCTATAAACAGGTAAGGTCATATTGTTAAAAGAAAAGTACATAAATAGAAATGCCTCCAGAGTTATCTTGGAGGCATTTTTTATGTAACTAAGTTTGCAACTTTAGGTTTTGATTTTTAATTCCGTTTAGTCCATTGCTTTTTGTGCTATGAACTTTGTCTCCTAAACCCGATCGGCAGCGGTATGCCATCCTTTATGGCATTTAGCAGAGCGCAGGGCTGCTTAAAGCTAAGAACTACAGGCTTTGCTTTCCAAAAACTTTATAAATAAATTATATCCATATTTTAATTTGGAAACCATGGGTTAGTATTCCAAACAATGGTAGTCCTGCCCTTTGTTGCCTGCCTAACGCAGGTAGGCAATCTTTTTGCCTTTTACTTTTTGCAAAACAAAAAAATTGGTTGGCAAAAAGGATTACACGTTGGTTCAGGTTTAGTTAACCTGATGTTATACACTAAACTTTGTTCTTAAACCTGATCGGCAGCGGTATATCATTTTTCATGGTATTTAGCAGAGAGCAGGGCTGCTGAAACCTAAGGACTACTAGCTTTGCTTTCCAAAAACTTACAATTTAAATTCCATCACGATATTTAAAATAGTGTTTTCATTTGAAAAGCAGTTGCAGTGCCGCACACAACCGTAGTCCTGCCCTTTGTTGCAATCTTTTTGCCATTTATTTAGCGATCAACGGGAAGTTCTCTTAGGCAAAAAGGATTTACACGCCGGTCAGGTTTAGGGAGCTTAGGCCAGTGCAAAAAAGCCCCTCATATCGGCAGTAACAAATTGATAAACCTGATCGGCAGCGGTATACCATTTTTATGGCATTTAGCAGAGCGCAGGGCTGCCGAAGCCCAATAACTAGTGCCGTTGTTTTCTTAAAAATTTATAACCTGCATTATGGTATAAAGACTAGTAAATTAATTTGAAATTCAAAAATGCAATTTTTTTGTTAGTATAATAGTAGGTATTTAGGCAAACAAAAAAGGTGCCCGATTATTTCGAACACCTTTGCTAACTTATTTATTTTTGGCCTGTCTTTCTACAATTTCCCATTGGCGAACCAATTTTTCGAAATAACTGATGTATTTCTGATTTTCCTCTTTAGAAACTTTATCACCCCAGGTCGCAGCTCTTACTACCCAATTGTTGTATTTCTCTCTAACAGCTTTAATTGCTACCTGATTTTTGTCTTTTAGGGCTGTTTCATAAGAAGCCTTAAGCTCATTAAATTCATTAAAACCATTATTTACTTCTTCGCTGCTAAAATCTGGAGCCTCCACTTTTGCCTTTTCTACTTCAGCTTGGCTAACAGGTAATGCATTTGCTGCTCGGGTTGAGTCTGCAGTAGCTTGTTTTTTAAGTGTCGAATCACTTTGTGTCGCTACAGCTGTAGAATCTGTATCTTTTGCTTTTTTATCGCTTTGGCAAGAAACAGCAAATAGCCCAAAAGAGCCTAAAACTAAAAGGTTTAAAAATATCTTTTTCATAATGTATTTAATTTTTGTTGCAAAAATATTAAAAATCAGAATGAATTCAACAAAAAATATTTTAGTAAAAAACCTGTATACAGTTATTAGTAGGCTAACCCATGATAGCGAAGTAATATCTTTATCGATATACTACAATAAGTAATCGAATTTTAATAAAATAAGGTCTTATTACTAACCTATACCTATTATATATGTACTACCAACTTTCAACGTTTAACGAGCCTAAAGGCATAAAGTCATCAACCTACTTAAAGCATCACATTTTGTTGGTTTAGGTTAAGGTTTGAACAACAATAAGTTAACCTTCAGGATATTTTATGAATTGCTGTAAAAAAAAGTAAAAAAAAATTGTGAATGTAAAAAGTTTAGTAGATATTTGTACCGATGTGAATTTATTTGAGGCGGGAATTATAGACTTAACAATTAATTAATAAAAAATATTTTTTTTAATTATAGTTTTAACTGTATATTCGTGCCGTGAATTAATTTGATTCAACAGGGAATGCCGAAAACTGTACTAAGAGTAGGCAAGAAAAAAGAAAAATTTTATTAACTCTAAGATTATGAGAAAAGTTTTATTAACTGTATTAACAGTAAGTTCTCTTTTAGCGTTCAACGCTTGTAAGAAAGACGGAGCTACTGGTCCTGCAGGTCCTGCGGGTCCTACGGGTGCAGCTGGTCCTGCTGGTGCAGTAGGTCCTCAAGGTGCTGCTGGTGTTCCAGGAGCAACTGGTGCTGCTGGTTCAAAAATTTTAAGTGGTACTGTAGATCCAGTTACTGCTGATGGTGCTGTTGGCGATTATTTCTTCAACAAAACTACAAAAACCCTTTGGGGTCCTAAAGTTGCTGCTGGATGGGCAGGAACTGCAACTCAATTAACAGGTGTTAATGGTGCTACAGGTGCTAACGGCGCTACAGGTGCAACTGGTGCTGTAGGTGCTACAGGTGCAACTGGTGCTAATGGTACTCAGTTTTTAGCTGGTACTGGTGCTCCAACTGCTACTTCTCCTTCAAATGCAAACGTAGGTGATTTCTATTTTGACAAAGCGACTGGTATTTTCTATGGTCCAAAACAAACTGATGGTACTTGGTTAAACACTATGCCTTTAGGTCAAGCTTATGCTGCTAAAACTTACAACTTAACTAGAGGTTTTGAAGGTGTAACTGGTACTAAAGTTTATGGTTCAGATTTAATTAACAGTTATACTGGTCTTAACAACTTTGGTTCATTAGACTTTAAAGTTACTGCTGACGATTTGATCCGTATGGCTCAATTCCCTAAAAGAGCTGATGGTACTGGTGGTTATTCTGAAGACAGAGAAATGGTTTTCGAAACTAGTGCTGGTTCTAACATCTGGAATGTAGTGCCTAAAGAAGCTGCAAACTTTGGTAAAAGTACTGCAGAGTTAGCTGGTGCTCCTATGTTAACTGAGACTTATGCTAGTGGTATTGTATCTAATGGTAATAGTGGTCCTAACAAAATTGAAGTTGGTGCTAGATTCCGTTATTCTCATAATAGCGTTAATCCTTTAGCTACGTTTACTTTAACTCAAAACGATATCGACAGATTTAAATCTGCTGGTGGTTCTGCTTTTGGTTACTTTACACATGCTAAACTTAATGAAGCAAATTTAGGATTAGGTGCTAACCCTGAGTTTTATGATTTTAAAACTACAACAGTAAAAAAATCAAGTACTAGATTTTATGGTACTTATACTGCTCAAACTACGTTTAACTTAAATACGTTAATTCCTAATTTAGAGAAGTACAAACAAGATGGTAAAGTATTCTTAAAATACAGATACTATGGTAACAACAGTACTGCTACAAGTAACAACATGTTAGTTAACCATCCAGGTCAACAAGCAGGTTGGGCAGATATCACTAATTATGTGAATTCTTATGCTACTGCTACTGCTAATACTAATGCATTCGCAAATGTTGGTATTTCAGACGTTAATCCATTCTCACTTAATACTGGTCAAGGTTTAGTGAATGTTCCAGGTATTACTCCAACTGCTAACCATCCAATGGGAACTTCATATCTTGGTACACCTGGTAGCTTGTTAACATTAGCTGCTACGCATACTGCAACAGCACGTCCTGCTTTAGCTACTAATACTGCTGGTAATTCTTACTATAACAATGGTAATGTTAGAATCTTCTGGGATATTAAAACTGGTATCAATGCACCTTTACAAGATACGTATATCGGCCCAACTGAATTCCGTAACCCTAACCCAACTACAGATACTAACCCAATCATGACTGCTTATCAAGCATTCAGTGTGTATGAAGCGTTTGTAGTTCCTAATATGGGTACTGATTCATGGGTTAATCGTGTTGGTTTCCCTATCAATACACCATTAACTACACGTAACTTCTATAGTTCTGCTACTTTACCTGGAGCTACTTTATTTGCTAAAGATGAAGCTGGTGCTACTATTCCATGGGTAGGAGTTAACTCTGATATCATTAAAGTTGACTTACACAGAGGTGGTAGAGACGAAGCTTACTTCCAAAACACTAAATTAGTTAAATTACAAGTTTTTGTAATTCCTGGTGATGTTGTTCAAGAATTAAAAGCTAAAGGTGTTGATGTTGATAACATTAACGAAGTTAGCAAACATGTTAAATTGTAATTAAAAATCTTTAGAGTTACATTTATATACAATTTAATGCCAAGCAGTCCCTCTTTCGAGGGGCTGCTTTTTTATTTTATAGTATTTTGGTTATTAATTTTTCTTTACAACCTTATACTTTCTAATGGGTTCTCCGCTCAAGCCGGTTCCAATCCGATAGCTGAGGATCATCAGAAAGCAATCTAATATGAAGAACTTAGCTTGGAAGATCTCTCTTCGCTATCTGCCTGCGGTAGGCAGGTGCGCATTCGAGATGATGGCATGTTGAAGAGAGGACGTCTACGCAAACCGTCAATTAGTAAATCGTCATTCCGAACGAGTTGTTCACTCGGAGGAATCTATTACAAAGACTTAGCTTAGCAGATCTCTCAGTTAAATAGCGTTCGAGAAGACAACACCTTAAAGAGATAGTTTTAATTTTTTACGCTTCCTCATGATAACAGATGTATCATACCTTGCACACTAGCTTTTTATTGTTTAAGCCTTTTTTGTACATTTACGTTGTTAATTGTAAAAGGAGCGAAGATGAAAAACAGAACAGGAATTAAATATACAATATTCACTTTATTAATCAGCTTGGGGATAGTATCATTATCTTTTAAAGATGATTTGTTTTTGGTGTCTAAAAACCTCGATATCTTTGCATCGCTCTACAAAGAGATTAACCTTAATTATGTTGAAGAAACCAATGCTTCAGACATGATGCGTAATGGAATTGATGCCATGTTAAATGAGTTGGATCCTTATACGGAGTATATCCCAGAATCTGAAATCGAAGATTATAAACTGAAATATGTAAGCACACAATATGGTGGCATTGGCGCAGGCACCTTATTTTTAGATGGAAAACTATTTGTAAACGAAGTTAGCGAGGGTAATCCCGCAAACAAGCAAGATGTTAGACCAGGTGATCAAATTGTAAAAATTAATGGTGTAGAAACCGCAGGTAAAGATCGTAATCAGATCAGTCAGTTGTTACGTGGCCCGAAAAAATCTAATGTAGAATTAATCATATTAAGGGAGGGGTCTAATTTAACTAAAACCTTAACTCGCGAAGAAATAAAGCAACCAAATGTTACCTATTCTGGTATGTTACAAGATCAAATCGGTTACATTAGGTTAGATAAATTTTTAGAAAACTCCGGTCAGGAAGTTGCAACAGCATTAGCTGCACTAAACAAGCAGCAGCCTAAAGGCATTGTCTTAGACCTCAGGAACAATGGTGGCGGTATTTTACAGGAGGCCGTAAAAATAGTTAATCTATTTGTGCCAAAAGATTTACTGATTGTAGTGCAGAAAGGACGCAATCCAGAGAAAACGGTTACTTATAAAACAATGGCAGAGCCAATGTCTCCACAAATCCCTTTGGTGGTTTTAATTAATGGATCTTCTGCATCCGCCTCAGAAATTGTAGCTGGTGCATTACAAGATTTGGATCGAGCAGTGGTAATAGGGCAGAGAAGTTATGGAAAGGGGTTGGTACAACAAACTTTCAACTTACCCTACAACAGTTTGGTAAAAGTTACGGTGGCCAAATATTTTACGCCTTCAGGTAGATGTATACAGGCATTAGATTATGCACATAAAGATCAGAATGGCTCTGCAGAGAAATTTGCAGATTCATTAATGAAACCTTTTAAAACTAAATCTGGCAGAATTGTTTACGATGGTAATGGCGTATATCCGGATGTTTTTGTAGAAGCAGATAAAATGAGCCCGATCACCATTTCGCTGTTGAATAAGAATTTATTCTTTAATTATGCCAATGCTTATAAAAAATCACATAAAGAGTTGACCAACCTTAAATCATTTCAGCTAAGCGATGCTGATTACAATACATTTATCAATACCTTGGCTGGTAAAGATTATAGCTATATATCTAAAACCGAGCAATTATTAAAGGAATTAACCGCAGAAGCTGAGCGAGAAAATAAAGTAGCAGCAGTTAAGGGAGATATAGAATCTTTAAAGGATAAAATGCTTTCGGCCAAAAAAATCGACTTAAATACCCATAAGGCTGAAATTAAACGAGTACTAGAAACACAGATCATCAGTCGTTACTATTTTGAAAAAGGTAAAATAGAGCAAGCATTTCAGTATGATAAAGAGTTAATCAAAGCGAAAGACATCTTCAATAGCCAATCAAATATGCTGGCAATTTTAAAAGGCGATGGTAATTATAAAACAATTGGAAGCCCATCAAAACATTTAGCTATAGATAAATAGTCAATTTTTTGATGAAATTTATATAATGAAAAGCAATTTTAAATTATTGCTCCAAAATCTAGCCCCATAAGGCTATTTGTTTTTGTAATCAGATAGTTTAATCTGCTAAAAATAAAATAATTGTTGTTTTTAGTTTGCTTTGCTAGCTATTCTAATCTTATTTTCTAATATTTTGGTTGATAGATTATTTTTTTTAATAAAAACAATCGAATATGTAGTTGTAAACTTAATATTAATGAAATATAAAGTTAATACTGAGGCTGTGGCTTAATTGTTTTTTAATTTTTAATCCTATTTTCACTATATCTTTAAATTTATTCAATATTTTTCTATTTGATAAAAATTTTGATAGTATTTATAGGATTTTGATAATGGAAAAAACAATTTTATTCAATTTTGTACTAATTGCTTTCGATTTATTATATTTTTTTCGGATAAAACTAAATTACATATCCAATTAATAGACTTTTTTAAATAAATATTAATTGAATTAAAAAATTCACAACTTTTTAGGCTATTAACACCTTTTAAAATCAACTATTTTCTTAGGAGTTAAAAAACGTTAAAATATGTTAAATTTTAAACACCTGTAAATCAGTAATTTAATTTTTTAATTCTTTATTTGGTTAAGAAACATATTTGATTATAATTTTGTTTTGCTCATATTTAGGGATTAAATAACTATTAACTAACTAAAATTTATTAATTTATGAAAAAACTTATACTAAGTTTATTCGTTTTTCTATTCGTTGCAGTCTCTGCAATGGCTCAAGAAAAGACGGTTACTGGTACAGTTACCTCACAGTCGGATAATTTACCGCTGCCAGGTGTGAGTGTAAAAGTACAAGGTAATCCAAACATTACCATTACTGATGGAAGTGGTAAGTACTCAATTAAAGTTTCATCAAATGCAGCTATTTTAGAATTTAGTTCTATTGGCTTTTTACCTGTAACCAGAACAGTTGGTTCACAAACTGTAATCAATGTTACTTTAGCAGAAGATGAAAAAACCTTAGGTGAGGTTGTAGTAACCGGTGTTTACGGTACTAAACAAACACCAAGATCTGCTGTAAGTAATTTACAGTCTGTTTCTGGTGAGAAATTAAACCCAATCAGAAGTACAAACGTAAACAATGCCTTAGCGGGTAAAGTTGCGGGTGTTCAGGTTAGAAGTCAATCGGCTGCTGCCCTAGGTAGAAACACTGAGGTAAGATTAAGAGGTGGTAACGGTTTCGGAACTGGTACTGGTGCGCTTTATGTTATCGACGGTACTATTCTTCCAAATGCGGATGATTTGAGTTTAGATGACATCGAAGATGTTACTGTATTACAAGGTCCAGCTGCTGCTGCGCTTTTAGGTGCTCAAGGTGCTAACGGTGCAATTGTAATTACTACCAAGAGAGGTAGACCAAGTGCTGGTGCTGGTGTGTCGGTAAACGCTGGTGTTACTTTCGAAACTCCTTACATTTTGCCTAACTACCAAGATTCTTATGCAGGTGGTGCAGTTGGTTCATTAACCAAATACACTTGGAAATCTAACGATCCTGTTGAGTGGAAAGCTTTAGATGGTAAATATTACCATGACTATAGTGATGATACTTCTTGGGGTCCTCGTATGGTAGGTCAAGAGTACATTCCTTGGTATGCTTGGTACGGCGGTACACAATATTCTTACAAAACTACTGCATTGGTTCCACAACCAGATAATGCTAGAGACTACTACAGAACTGGTGCTACTTACAACAACTCAATTAGCTACAGTACTGGTACTGATAAGTCTAGTTTCAGAATGAGTTACAATAATCAGTATACTAATGGTTTAATTCCTGAAAGTAACTTGTTGAAAAATACTTTACAGTTAGTAGGTAACTACGATATTAGCAAACACTTTAGTGTTGGTGCCAACATTAATTATGTTAAAGCGGTATTAAATGGTAACATCGCCGATGGTTATTCTAACTTAGGTAGTGGTGCATTTAACCAATGGTTCCACAGGAACTTGGATATGGGTATTATCGAAGAATTAAGAGGTTTAACTACACCAGGTGTTGCACCAGGACAAGAGTTGTTAAACAGCTGGAACCACATGAATCCTAATGCTTACGATCCAGCTAATCCACACGGATTTTTCCAAAGTCATTACTGGTACAATATGTTCTCTTATGCTGATTACGAAAAATCGATGAGCCAAAGAGATCGTTTGTATGGTAACATCTCATTAACCTACAAAGTTAATAACGATTTAAAGTTTACTGGTACTTACCGTAAACAACAAAACAATGCAATTGGTGAAGGCAGAACTTATTCTATATTAGAACGTAGTGGTGGTTCTACTGGAACTAGAGCAGCTTATAGCACTAGTGGTAGTTATTCTAACATCGAAAACTATGAGTTAATCGGTTCATTCACTAAAAAAATTAAAGATTTCAGTATTGATGCTCAAGGTGGTACTGATATTCGTGTTCAAAGAAGTCAAACTAACTCTGGTAACACTAACAACGGTTTATCTATCCCAGATCTATTTACTGTAAACAACTCTGTTGATGCACCAAGTATTGGTAACTCTCGTTCTAGAGAAGGTTACAGAGCGTTATTAGGTAGAGTGAGCTTAGGTTACAAAAACATGGCTTTCTTAGAAGGTACGTTACGTAACGATTGGTATTCTACTTTACCAGAAGACAATAATGATGTATTATCTAAATCAATTGGTGCTTCATTTGTATTCAGTGATTTAATTCCTGCAAACGTTAAAGGTTCTTGGTTATCAGAAGGTAAGTTAAGAGCAGCTTGGGGTGAGGTTCCACAAACATTAAACCCTTATCAATATCCAGGTAACGCTTATGGTGTAAGTACTTTAAAATGGAATGGTAACTTATTAATGAGTAGCCCTACTGGTATTGTTGATCCAACCATTAGAGGTGCTGTACAAGCAAGTAAAGAGATTGGTATGGATTTAAGATTCTTTAACAGAAGATTAAATTTATCAGCAACTTTATGGGATAAATCAGAAGTGGGCTTACCTAGCACTGTAGGTATCAATGCTACAAGTGGTGTAAGTTCGGTATTAACTAACATTGGTAGATTAACTAAAAAAGGTCTTGAGATCCAATTAGGTGGTGATCCGATTAGAACTGATAACTTTACTTGGAATGTAACTGCAGCTTATGCTAACATCTATGATAATAAAGTAGTAGAGATCAGTAACAAATACAAAGTGTTTGCCTTAACTTCTGCATCGTTATCATTTGCATTACCTACTGTACAACAAAGAACAGGTTTACAAGGTTCGCAACTTATTGGTAATGGTATGAAGAGAAATGCTGCTGGTGTGCCAATCTTAGATGCTAATGGTCTTTACCAAAGACAAACTGAGCCATTTACCAACTTTGGTGATGCATTGCCGCAACATACAGGTGGTTTACAAAACTCGTTTACAATCTTCAAAATGATTGACATCAATGCCAACATCGATTTCCAGATTGGTGGTAAATTCTCATCTGTATCGAACATGTTTGGAGCAGAAAGTGGTCTAATTGCTCGTACTGCTACAGTTAACGATAAAGGCATGTCTATCCGTGATGCAGTTGCAGATGGTGGTGGTGTTAGAGTTGATGGTGTAAACGAAGCAGGTGCAGCAGTTACTCACTATGTTGATGCTCGTACTTATTTCTCTAACTTTAGAGCTAGAGGTGTTTATGATGAGTATGTTGAAGATTTAACTTTTGTTAAATTACGTGAGGTTTCTATCGGTTACCGTATTCCAGTTAAAAAATTAGGTATGCAGAAATTTATTCAAAATGCAACCTTCTCTGTAATTGCTAGAAATCCATTATTAATCTATGCTAAAACGAAAGATTTTGATCCATCAGAGATCTCTACTGCAGGTGGTGAGAATGCTCAGTTACCAGGAACTAGAGGTGTTGGATTTAACTTGAGAGTTAGTTTTTAGTAGGTAATTATATTTAAAAAATAATATGAAAAAGAAATTAATATATGCACTGTCTTTATTTACCATAGTAGGTTTGACAGGTTGCGATAAATATGCGGATTTTGGAGATACCAACGTTAACCCGGCGGCAACTACAACTCCAAGCCCTCCTGCATTATTAACCAACACTTTATCTGGTTTAGGCGGTTGGACTACAGAGAGAAGGGTAGCTTATTATGCACAATATGTTACGGAAACTCAATATCCTGGAACATCATTGAATAATGTTATCAATGCGGGTTTTTCTGGTAACTATACCGGTTCACTTTGGAACATGCAGAACTTGCAAAACCTGAATGTGAACAAAAACATGAACAATGTTGCTAAAATTGTACAACAGTTTATCTTTTGGCAAATTACTGATCGTTGGGGAGATGTTCCTTACAGCGAAGCTTTAAAAGGTCAGGATGTTCAAAATCCTAAATACGATAGACAAGAAGCAATCTATAAAGGAATGATCAAAGCCTTAACTGATGCTAATGCTTCATTTGATTCTTCTCCAATTAATGGTGATATCATCTTTAATGGTAATGTTGCTTCTTGGAAAAGATTTGCAAACTCTTTGAGAATGTTAATGTCTATCCAATTGTCTAAAAAATATCCTGGAGCAAGTGATTATGCAGCAACAGAATTTAAAGCTGCTTTAGCTGATGCTGGTGGTTACATTGCTACAAATGCACAGAATTTCCAAATTAACTATGCTGCTCCGAATTATAAAAACCCAATTTCGCAATGGTACAATGGCCGTGCGGATGATGGTGAATCTAAAACCATGACAGACATGTTAACTAGTTTAGGTGATGCTAGGATCAATCCTTTCGGTGGCGATTCTCACACAGGTGGAACTGGTAGTTCAAGCGTAGGTAACCCTTATGGAGCAAGTGAAGCTAATGCAAGGTTATTTGTGAGCAACAATACCAACTGGGCACGTGTTTTAAGAGGCGATTTAAGAACTGAATCTAGCCCTGTATATGTGGTTACTGCAGCACAAATTGCTTTGGTAAGAGCAGAAGCAGCTAACTTAGGTTGGACTACTGAAAATGCAACTGCTGCTTATAATGAGGGTATTACATTATCTCACCAACAGTGGGGTTTAGCAGCGCCAAGTGCTGGTTATTTAGGTTCTGATGCAGTTGCGTTAGGTACAGACAATGTAAGAAAAATTGCTACACAACAATGGATTGCAAGTTATCCTGATGGACATATGGGATGGAACATTTGGCGTAAAACTGGTTTCCCTACTTTAGTATCGGGCCCAGGTGCAACCAATACTTCTAAAGCAATTCCAAGAAGATTTATGTATCCAACTTCAGAGTACACTAACTATCCTGAATTGGTACAACCAGCAACAGATTTAATCCCAGGTGGTAACACTCAGGAAACTCGCGTATGGTGGGATCAATAAGCCAATTTTTATACATTTAATTTAAATTCACATTATGAAAAAATATATAGTTAAATGCCTAATATTCGGCATTGCATTATCTACAGTACTAGTGTCTTGCCGTAAGGATAAGTACATTACTGATGATAATAAACAACTTACTGATGAAGGTAAAGTTCTTTTGAAATTTTTAGAAGGGCCGAGCAAAACTTTATTGTTTGATGCATTTACTGACATTAAGCCTATTGAAGGTTTTAGCTTAAGAAGAGAAGCGAACAATTATGCAGGTTTGGCTCCAACAACTATTCAATTAACTAAAGCTGCCTTACCTGCTGGTTATACTTTTTTACCAGATAACGTGTATACTTTACAAACAGCTACAGCAGCTAAGTATACCAGAACAGCTACCGGTTTAACAGTTAATATGGCAAATGGTGATTTTGCAGCTGATTTCAATATCAATGTAAATGGTGCTTTATTAGATCCTAATGCTAATTATGCAATGGCCTATACGATTACCAATCCTGGAAATGGAGCTGCGACTGCAACTACGCAGAAAGATGTTATAGTTCTATTTACGATTAAAAGTCAATATGATGGTGTATATAGCTTCGAAGCAGGTAGTCAGGTAATTAGATATACTAATGGCGTACCAAATACAGGAGATGCCTTAATGGGTACTTTGGTTGGTCAACCAAACAGAAGTCTTATTACAATTGATGGTACTACACTTTCATTGACACCGATTTGGGCTAGTGGTGGTGGTGTAGCTGGTATTGATGGATTAAGACTTAAAATTGATCCGGCAACCAATCAGGTAACAATGTCTGCAACTGGTAATAATACACTAAGAAATATTGCTGGCAAGCCTAATGATTATGATCCTATTACAAGAACATTCAGATTAAACTTCGAATGGTGGACTGCAGGAACTGTGACTCCTCCAACCAGAGAAATTACTATGAACCTTAAATATGTAGGAAAAAGACCATAATTAAAGTAAGTCTTAATATGTTTATGAAGAGCCCCTATTGGGGCTCTTTTTTTTGTTCATTAATTTAACTTTTTTAAGTTGGTAAAAATATTTCTATTAGATTTATTCTTCTAGATTTTATTTATAATATTTTGTAAGTCAATTCTTTATTGATTATATTTAATTAATAGTTTATTTACTTTTAATTAAATTTTTATGAAAAAAGTTATTCTTATTTTTACATTAGTTATTATCGGGACCGTATCTGCTTATTCCGCTTCTTCCATTAAAGAGAGTAAAAGGAAAAGTTTGTTTACTGCAAATCCTTTCGTTTTTCGAACAATAATTGAATTTGGAGATTTTTATAGTGGAGATGATATAATTTGTGTATTTGGCGATTCATCCACAGGAGAAGTTACGTCAGTTACTTTTGGTGGATGGGGAGGTGTTGAATTATATTCATTTGAGCCAGCTTATGTATGGCGTTTTCATGTTGATACTCCATGGAACGTGTATTTGAACTATAAAAAAACGTCTACATCTCCTACCTTAAATTATGAAGGTGTGTTACTTTTTATGTAATAACAGTATAAATTATTAACCTTAGGAAAAATGTTATTATTATGAGAAAATTTGTATTAGTTATTCTTCTACTAGTTGGGTTTACGAACACCAACTTTGCATCGTCATCTTCAGCTCACAGATCTACGAACATTACTGTTTCCGTTTATGAACATGTTGGTTCTATTGAAGTTGGAGGGGTATTGTATGATTTTTATGGAACTAGACCTGCCTTTATTGGAGATAACCCAGTTATTGAAGATGTTATTGCCTCAAGCGGAGTAATCTATTCTTTTAGTGGCTACTCTTATTTTGCGGGTTTAGGATCTCCATTCGAATATAATTCATGGTGTGCTAATATTCAAATAGACACTTCAAATGGATTTGTTAATTTTGATGGTCAGGTCTTCTTTTAATAATATATTAAACGCTATTTGAAATCAGAAGTTATTGTTTAGTAATATATTGAGTTTGAATTGACAATATTTTAGCTTAATTTTAGTTATTATAAAGTTTAATTTAAATATAACATCGAATATGAAAACAATAATTTTAAAAGGAGCATTGCTAGCCGTGATGTTATTTACTGCTGAGTTTGGATACGCACAGGGATATAACGGAATGAACTCTGGCAATGCCAGTGTAATTAGAGCGAAAGAATCTAGAGCGAATTTGGTAGGCGATCCTTACCTCTATCCTGTCTATAAAAAAGCCTATGTAAAATTTGGTAGTGGCAGTACCAATAGTGCCGTTTATGAGGTTAAGTATGATCAGTTAGAGGATATGCTTGCTGTAAAAGGTACAGGTACAGAAGAGTATTCGTTTAATGACCCGGTGGTGGAGTTTAAATTCCAAGATGAAAACAGAATTTTTAGAAGTGGCTTCGCACCAGTAGGTAAAGCAGTAGAAAAGTCATTTTACGAGGTAGTTTATGATGGGAAAACTAAATTTTTGAAAAGAGATGCGAAAGTAATTATTGAAGGTAAAGAGTACAATAGTGCAACCATTACTAAAAAAGTAGAAAGTGATGTGGCCTATTACATTGTTAAACCCGATGGCAAACCTGTTGCAGTTAAAGCTAACGAAAAGAGCATAGTTGCCGAACTAGGTAAACCAGAATTGAGCAAATACATTAAGGAGAATAAACTGAACCTAAAAGATAATGCTGATTTGGTAAAGTTGTTTACTTATTATGATGGTTTGTAAACTTATTGTATTATTAAGTAAAAGAGCCGCTAATTAAAAATCAGCGGCTCTTTTTATGTTTAAAGAAATTTATGTTAATCCATTGCGTGTAAACGAACCTTCAATCCGTCCATAACCGGGCTTAACTGTAATTGGCAAGCTAACCTCGAGTTAGGTAATAAATCTGGTAAAGTGTCTAACATGGCATATTCATCATCGGTCATCTCTTTGAGTTTCTCTTCGCCCTCCAACACATCAACACAACAAGTGGCACATAAAGCCATGCCGCCACAGGTAGCTAAAATATCGTATTCGCTTGCCTTTAAAAACTCCATTAAGCTTAGGCCCATATCTGTAGGCGCTACAAGCTCTGCACTATTACCTTCTCTATCTTCTACAACAATGTTAATATCGCTCATGATAAAATATTTTCTTCCCCTCTAGGGGTTAGGGGTTTAAAATTCTGTTACACCATTAACGGTTGTATATTTCATGGTGTATTTAACACCTGGGTTCATATACTGGTAAGCACTGTGGCTCATTAAGGCCGCCTCATGGAAACCACACAAAATTAACTTTAATTTATTAGTATAGGTATTGATATCTCCAATGGCATAAATCCCTGGGATATTTGTGCTGTAATCGTCTGTATTAACTTCGATGGCGCTCTTGCTTATGTTTAAGTTCCATTGCTCTATAGGGCCTAATTTAGGGCTTAAACCAAAAAGAGGAATTAAGTGGTCTGCCTCGTAAACGGTAGTTTCCATGCTACGGTTATGAATCACTTCTACACGTTCTAGTTTACCTTCGCCAGTTACAGAGTTTAGATTGCTATTTAGAACCAAATTAATTTTTCCGCTTTGGGCCAATTCCATTACCTTGTTTACCGAATCTGGGGCGCCACGGAAACTTTCGCTTCTGTGTACTAAAGTTAATTCAGAAACGATATCCGCTAAAAAGATAGTCCAATCTAGGGCAGAATCGCCACCGCCAGCAATTACCATTTTCTGACCACGGTATTTCTCTGGGTCTAAGATCATGTAATTTACACCTCTACCGTTTTCGAACTGCTCTAAACCAGCAACTGCAGGTTTGCGGGGTTCGAAACAACCTAAACCACCAGCTATAACTACTACTTTAGCTTCAATAATGGTTCCCATGTTAGTAGTTAACACAAAATCGGCCTCTCCACGTTTCTCTAAACCTTCAATTCTTTCGCCCAAAGTGTAACCCGGGTGGAAGGGTTTAGCTTGCTCTACCAAATTATCGATTAGCTCTTGTGCTAACACAGTTGGGTAGCCTGGGATATCGTAAATTGGTTTTTTTGGATATATTTCTGAAAGTTGACCGCCAACCTGAGGAAGGTAATCAATTAAATGACAACGCATTTTTAATAAACCCGCTTCAAAAATGGCAAATAAACCTACGGGTCCGGCGCCAATTATGGCTATATCAGTAGAGATCATGTCTTAAAATTTGTGCAAATTTACAAAATAAAATGTTAAACCATATTGCTTATTTAGATGTGTTCTAGATAAAATGATCTGAGGATAGGATAACATCCACATTTCTGCTTTTATTGAAATAAAATATGTGATAGAGGCAAGAATGAAGAATAATGAATGGTAATGTCTATAAAAAGCATAGACTTTTATTTTGTTGTATTTATTTTTCTAAATAATTTAAAATGTTGCAATTTATTAAAGAAATCTATCTTTGTTAACTGAGATGACAAAGCATATTTATTTCGCGTCTGATTTCCATTTAGGAGCTCCTACTTACGCCGAAAGCCGTAAGCGGGAAACACGCATTGTGAGTTGGTTAAATTTTATTGAGCCTAGCTGCAGCGAGCTTTTTTTAATGGGCGATGTATTCGATTTCTGGTTTGAATATGGCAAAGTTATACCAAAGGGATTTATCCGTTTGCAGGGTAAATTGGCGCAAATGGCTGATGAAGGTATTAAGATCTATTTCTTTAAGGGTAACCACGATATGTGGGTTAATGATTATTTCACCAAAGAAATAGGCTTGGAGGTTATTAGTGACGAGCTCATTATAGAAAGAAATGGAAAAAAATTTTATTTGCATCATGGCGATGGTCTTGGACCAGGTGATGCCAAATATAAATTTTTAAGAAAGGTATTTAGAAACCCGTTTTGCCAATGGCTGTTTTCGGTGCTTCCACCCAAAATAGGGATGTTTGTTGCTAACGGATGGTCTAACAAGAGCCGCAAAATTGGTAGTAAAAAGGTAGTTTTTTCAGGTGATGAAAGGGAATGGTTAGCTATTTTTGCTAAAGAGCAGTTGCAAAAACAACATTTCGACTATTTTATATTTGGACATAGGCATTTACCATTGGATATCAAATTAAGCGAACATAGCCGCTATGTAAACACCGGCGAGTGGCTCAGCTATAATTCTTATGCTGTTTTTGATGGCGAGGAATTAAGGCTGGAGTACTACCCCAACCCCTAAAGGGGCTTTTATCTGTCTTTAGTCTTTGTGCTTTAGTCTTTCGTCTTTTTTCTGTATTTTTGTATCCTTATTTGCACAGGTTTGTGTTTAATAAACCCGATAGCAGTGGAAAATTTCTTTTCTGAAATTTTTTAAACGGATAGCGGGGCTTGCTTTGTTTGTGTAGCAAAGTAGATTTTCAAAAGAATTTTAGCATATGTTAGAAAAATTAGAAGCGATAAAAGTGCGTTGGGAAGATGTAGAGGAGCAATTGAGCAATCCTGATACGATGCAGGATATGAAGCGTTTTGCAGCTTTAAATAAAGAGTATAAAGACTTGGGCAAGATTGTGGATGAATATAAAATCTACAAAAATGTGATGAGTAATATTGATGCCAACAAGGAGATTTTGAGTACGGAGAAGGACGCTGAAATGCGTGAGATGGCCAAGGAAGAGCTGGACATGCTGTTGGTGCAACAAGAAGAAATGGAAGAAGCTATCCGTTTGATGTTGATTCCTAAAGATCCGGAAGATGCTAAAAATGCAGTTTTCGAGATTAGAGGTGGTACAGGTGGCGATGAGGCGGCTTTGTTTGCTGGCGATTTGTACCGCATGTACAGTCGTTATTTTGATACCAAAGGTTGGCGGGTAGAAACGGTTGATGTTACGGAAGGAACTGCTGGTGGTTACAAAGAGGTAATTTTAAAGGTTACAGGCGATGATGTTTATGGGCAACTAAAATACGAATCGGGTGTACACCGTGTACAACGTGTACCTGATACCGAAACGCAGGGACGTGTGCATACATCGGCAGCATCTGTGGCGGTTTTGCCAGAGGCCGAAGAAATTGATCTTTACATTAATCCAGGTGATATTGAATTGCATACTTCACGCTCTGGTGGTGCTGGTGGGCAAAATGTAAACAAGGTAGAAACCAAAGTGCAATTAACGCACAAACCTTCGGGTATTGTAGTGGTTTGCCAACAAGATAGATCGCAATTGGGTAACCGTATTATAGCAATGGAGATGTTGCGTAGTAAATTATACGATATTGAATTGCAGAAAAAGAATGGCGATGTGGCTGCTAGACGTAAAACGATGGTGTCTACTGGAGATCGTTCTGCAAAGATTAGAACTTACAATTACCCGCAAGGAAGGGTTACCGACCACCGTATTGGATTAACGCTTTACAACTTAAATAACGTGATGGACGGCAACGTACAGGAGCTAATAGATGCTTTGCAGTTTGCAGAAAATGCAGAGAAGATGAAAGAGGGTGCGGTTATTTAAGCCTAATGTGAAAAGACCAAAGCTGAAGTTTATACTTTGATTAAATTTATAAGCTGAAAAGCAAGGGGTTACAATTATTTTAAAATATTTATTGCAAATTTAATTTAAGTCACTATATTTGCAATCCCGAAACGAAAGAGATTTTGTTTTAGGAAAACGGACCGGTAGTTCAGCTGGTTAGAATGCCGCCCTGTCACGGCGGAGGTCGCGGGTTCGAGTCCCGTCCGGTCCGCAAAAAAAGCCTTAACTGTAAAAGTTGAGGCTTTTTTGATTCATTATTGTTCTTAAAGTAATTAAGCAGACACCATTTCTAATGTCTGCTTAAAATTATTATTTAATTTTAATACTAATGCCTTTAAGGGTTTGCCATCCTTCCTTATCGGTAAGTTTAATCAAGAAATGATAGTCGCCTGGGTCTATATCTGCAGGGACAGTAATTTCATTAATGGCATCATAGTTTTTGCTTCCAGATGGGATTTGGAAAGTATTAATTAAAAGAAAAGGTTTAACGGCAGTTTTTACAGGTTCAAGGCTACAGTCGTTGACTTCGGTACTATGGCTATGGTGATCGAAATTATGATGAATATCTAAGCTGTAAGAACCAAGGGCAGCATTATCATTGAATTTGGCTTTAAAAGTAAATTTTTGCCCTCTAGTAATTTCACTGCATTGAATTGGAAAAGCTGTTGCCGAAGAAATATCAATGGATGGATATTCTTTATCAATTGTGGTTTGATCCTTTTTACAGCCAATTACAAACGCTAAAAGAAATGCAGGTATTAAAATTTTAAATCTTGTTTTCATCTGTAGAATTATTAAAGTTTATTGATAGTTTATAGTGATCGGAATGCTTTTGTAAACACTCATGTTATAAGTGGTGTTTTTGTAAAGGATAATCCAGTTATACTGACCAGATTCCCAACTTTTTTCGCCTGTTATAGCATTTGGATTGGGTTCGTTGCCATCTGTTTGAGCTCCAATGGTTATTGTTTCGCCTCCATAAATACCATTTTTAAGTTTAAGTGTAGAAATTTTTGATGCTGCAGCCAAACCCTGATGTTCTACTTTGGTAATTACTATAGCTTTGTTGAAATCGAGTTTATCAATGCTTTCGGGAAAGTAGTTGCTCTTTCTCTTTACCAATACAGAATAGAGTATGCCATCGCCCTTAATTTCGCTAACCTGCGCATGTAGCGATAGTTCGTCGCCTTTTTTAAGAATAAGCTCTTTTTCTACATAGGTATCCGTATAGTAGATAAGATCGCCATTGCGTGAAACAAAATCTCTTCCTATTTTGGGGTCTACTGGCATATTTGCAGGATCGATAATCGTAAAGTCTTCTTTAATTTCTAGCTTAGCACCATTTTCATCAGTAACAATAAAATAGAAGTCGTACTTGCCCTCTGGCGCTTCAAGCGGGATGGTAAAATGTTTGTGTACATTGGTATTTTTTACGCCGATATATTCTTGCCAAGAGAGTTCTAATTTCCAGCTAGAAGTATAGCTCTCCGCAGGTTTCTGTATAATTTTAACCTGTACGGCAGCAATCTTGGTTGCCGCTAAAACATCTGCATTGAGATGAAAATCTCTACCTCGAAGTGCACGTTTACTATTCGACGTGCCTATTTCAATATTTTCTGCAGTTGGTTTGCTCAACGCTAATTCTTCTTTGTCTTTTTTACAAGCTGTAAAAAGGGAAGAGATTACCAATAGTGCCAAAAAGAATTTTGAAATGTTAATTTTACTAAAGTTGTTGTAGTATGCTTGCATGATGATATTATAGTTTGAATTTTGTTTGAGTTTACAACTTGTCGAAATGTTCTTCGAACTCGTTTTCTTTATTCGCCTGATCTACAATTTTTAAATGCACATGGTAATGTCCTTTTGGAGCTTCGGCAACATTAATATGTTTATGGAAATTGTAAGTAGTTGAACCAACCATGGCAGCATCGGTATAAGTAAATTCTTTTTCGTAGCCTGTGCCATGTATCTCTACTACTATTTTGGCAATTTTATTAATTGCATTAATGTTGGCTTCCATATGTAGGTCATTTCCTGCAGCATTTAGCCCTACTTCAAATCCTGTTGCTGATGGTAAAGTTGGATCGTATTTAAGTTCCAATTCAGACTCTACTTCTGTAACTTGTCCTTGTAGATCGGTTACGCTTAAATGAATGTGGTATTTACCCAAAGGTGCATCTGCAGGTATATCGATGTGTTTGTGAAATGCTGCATTTTTCTGACCTGCAAAGCCCTCCGTGTATTCTTGCTCAAATTTCCAAGCTGTATTCGCAACAGGATGAATTTCTAATTTAACTTTTGCAATGGTTGCGGCTGCAAATAAATCTGCTTCGATATGCATATCTGTACCAGGGAAGGCAATTTTGTTGTTATCATGGCCAACTTCGAGAGCTGTGATGCTTGGTGCTTCTGTAAGTTTATCTTTTTTACATGCAGTAAAAATGGAGGCAACTACCAAAAGGCATACAAAGATTTTAGCAATTTTAAAGGTGTTTAATTTGTTGTAATTTGTTTTCATAATTGAATAAAGATTTAATTTTTAATGTGTTTAATGTGTTTTTTGAATATTGAATGGGATTTTTAGCGATACCACTATATTTCTTCCAGCCTCTGGTAGTGCTATTAGTCTATAAAAACTAGTGTGGTTAAGGTATTTGGTGTCGAATAGATTTTGAGCCTGTATACTTAGTACGATTGGTTGTTTATAGAAATTGAATTTTGTGCCTGCCTGTAGGTTTACGACTTGGTAGCCATCGGTTTGCTTTTCGGGAGGGACAATATTGTCTTGCCTAGTTGTAATACGATAATCGATAGACAAATAGCTGTCTTTGAATTTGCCATTAAGTTGTGGCGTATAGGTAAGATTTAGCAATACCGATTGTGGTGGAGAAAAAGGCAATGTATATCCTTTTTTATCCCCTGAGAGTTGTTCGGCATAAAGATATTCTCCTAATAATTCTGTACTTATGGCTTTAGAAATCTTGTATTTAAATTGTAATTCTCCGCCGTAACGCATCACTTTACTTTGTGAATACTGAAAAACCTGATTTCCTGCCCCATAGAAGTAATCGTAGTTAGCTGTCGGATTAAGGTAGATGTAGTTAGGGAAATAATTATAGAAGGGGCTTAATTGAACCGACCATTTCTCTGCTGTCCAAGCTAGTGTAAGATCTGCCTGATAAGATTGCTCAGGATCGAGATTGGGATTACCTTTTTCGTAGCTGAAATAATGATAATTTACTCCATTTGCACCCAATTCTTTAGCAATTGGCATCCTAAAGCTTTTGCCCACGTTAAACTTTAATGCAAAATGGTTGGGATTGTAATTTATCCCTGCCGACCAAACAAAACTGTTAAAATTGCGTGTTAAATCGTTTGCCCTAACCAATCTTTCTGAGCTAGTAACACCATTATTTGTAAGGTCTGATGTGAACCAATCTGTATAACCTTGCATTTGTAGCTGGCTGTGATCATATCTTAAAGCACCATGTAGCACAACATGTTCGTTTAGCTTAAATTTGTCATAAACAAATGCACCACTTGAAAATTGTTTAAAAGCTGGGACTAGAAATGTCCATCCATTAATTTTATTGTCTTGATATTCGGTATTTGTGCCTATGGCAATTTCATGCTTTCCGAAGGTAACTTTATCATTTAGGTTGATGCTGTAGACTTGTTTATCAAATTCTCTTTCCAAATTTTCGGGTATACCCAGACTAGTGGGATAGCTAGAAGGCATGTAACCATGGTTAACATATTGGCTAAATTCTTGCCTAAAATTGCGTTGATAACCTAACTCAAAAGCTAGTTTGTGATGTGCCAAGTTGATTTCACTTTTATTGATGATTTTGAAATGATTTACTTCTTGGCTAGGCATTACAATGTCACGATCTGATGCATCGTGTAATGCTTCATCAACTCTTCTGGGTTCTAGTCCATGTGCATTGGCAAAAAAGCCGCTTTTGTTAAAAGAATTGCTGAGGTATAAAATGGAGCGAAACTTTTCTCCAACATAACCCGTATTTAGGTGTAAGCCTGTTTCTCGCCCTGCGGTATTCCTTAAATAATTGTTGGCGAGTTTTACTTCATAATCATATACATAAACTTTATCTGTTGGTACACGGTAATCTCCATAATTTTGATAGGTTGCCCTAGCATCATAAAACCAATTTTTATTGCGGGCAAATAGGTTGGCAGATGTGCCATACAAATTGTTGTTTGTTTTGCCAATAAGATCTATGCTGCCTCCAAAGCTATTCAGTGTAGGCAAAGTAGCTGGTTTAATATTTATCGCTCCTCCAATTGCATCAGAACCATAAGCAAAAGATGCAGCTCCTTTAACCAATTCAACTTCGCCAGCGGCAAATTGGTCTATTTCTAAACCATGATCTGCACCCCATTGTTGCCCTTCGTGTTTAATTCCTCTATCTACAACTACCACACGATTAAATCCTAAACCACGGATGAGGGGCTTAGACTGACCAGAACCAATGCCGATAGTCTTAATGCCTGGCAAACGTTCTAAGGTTTTCATCAAGCTTCCGCCAAGGTTACGCTGAATAAAATCTGCATTTACGATTTCAATGTTTAAAGATTCTTCCGCTTTGCGGGTTTGTAAACGGCTGTCTTTTACCTCTACTTCCTTAAGCAATACATTTGTAGGTAGTAAACTTATTTTTAACGTGGCATTTTCATTTCTAACCACAATATGGAGCTGACTTTTATGGTAGCCCTCTGCGGTTATTTTAAGTTCATAATGTCCTTTGCTTAGGGCATTTAATTGAAAAAAACCTTTACTATCTGTTATAGCTGATGCAGAATTTTCAAAAATAGATAGGTTTGCGCCTTTAATTGGCAAACCATTGTTAGGATTAATTACTTGCCCATTTAAACTTATTTTTTGAGCAAAAACAGCAATACCAACGAATAGTAAAAGGATTAGGATACCGAATTTCTTCATTATCAGATTTGCCCAAATGGGCGATGTACTAACCATGCAAACTCTTAGAGCACATATGGTTAGCGGGTATAAAAAATAAGATGGATGGAGTTATTGGTTGGAAATACCAATAGCTTGCCCTAAACTAGATGATAATTAAACTTGGGCAGGAGGGCCTTTGTTTGTAAATCCTTGTAGGGTAAAGGTGTAATTCCCTGCAATAACATTTGCACGGATTTTTATGGCTTGTGGCAATGGTTGATTTAGCAGAGTAGGATGCGAAAGCAAAAATTCTTTACCATGCTGTTGTGTGAGGTAATCGCACAGTTGACATTTTTCTACAGATTTATTAAATGAAGCTTTTCCATCTTGATTTACGTATTCAATAGTCGAATTTTCATGATGGTGCAACAACTGAGCTAAGGGAATAGACAACATTAAAACCACAAGCACGTATGCACAGGTCTGATAGCAAATGTTGAGTATATTTTTTGTCCCTTTTTTCATTGATGCAGCAAAGTTGCATTAAAATTTTGATATTTACCTAATCATGAGTTGGCAAATCCATTTTTGAAATGTAAAAAAAATGATGAAGTTTGAAGGTGCTCTTATTTATTTTAAATATAAGTTATTGTTTATTAGGTGTATAGTGGGTAGTTTGTGCTAATGTTATCAAATCATTAATGGTGTAAGCTAATTAGGGCTTATCTAATTTTTTACCTAGTTTTAGCATTCTAACAACAATCTTTAAACTTATAGATAGCGATATGAACTACCTTCCATCATCCCAAAGATACCAACAGATGCAATACAATAGATGTGGCAACAGCGGGCTTAAGCTCTCTGCAGTCTCGCTAGGGCTATGGCATAACTTTGGGCATGTAGATGTGCAGCAAAATTTTAGAGATATCCTACTTTCGGCATTTGATAATGGGATTACACATTTTGATCTAGCCAATAATTATGGTCCTCCTCCAGGTTCTGCTGAAGAGAATTTTGGAAAAATATTGGCAACAGATTTTAAGCCACATAGAGATGAAATGGTAATTTCTACAAAAGCTGGTTATACCATGTGGGATGGACCTTATGGGGATTGGGGTTCAAAAAAATACTTGGTCTCGAGCCTTGATCAAAGTTTAAAACGTATGGGCTTGGAGTATGTAGATATTTTCTATCACCATAGACCAGATCCGGAGACACCACTTGAGGAGACAATGACAGCACTTGATTTAATTGTGAGACAGGGGAAAGCACTTTATGTGGGTTTATCTAATTATAGAGTAGAAGAGGCCAAAAAAGCTTTTCAAATCTTGAGGGGTTTGGGTACACCTTGCTTGATCCATCAGCCCAAATATTCGATGTTTGAGAGAGGGCCAGAAAATGGATTGCTAGATCTATTGGGAGAAGAAAAGGTAGGTTGTATCCCTTTTTCGCCTTTGGCACAGGGCATGTTAACCAACAAATATTTAAAAGGTATACCAGAAGGATCTAGAGCTGCAAGGGAAACAGGTTTTTTAAAAACAGAAGCCATTACACCAGAACGTTTGCAACAGATCAGCGCATTAAATGAAATAGCCATACAAAGAGAACAATCATTAGCTCAAATGGCATTGGCATGGATTTTAAAAGACAATAGGGTAACCTCTGTTTTAATTGGAGCTAGTAGTTCAGCACAATTGAAGGATTCGTTAAAGTCTTTAGACAATGTTTCTTTTTCTGCGAATGAATTGGAACAAATTGAAAGTATTTTAAGTAAATAAATATGTCTGCAAAATCATCCGTTTTTTTGATTAGCTTTTTGTGCTTGAGTTTTAGTGCATTTGCACAACATAAAGTTATCTTAAAACTAGATGATATTGGCGTAAATAAAGGTGTTTGCGTAGCTAAACCAGTATTGGAATATTTGCTTCAAAAAAACATCAAGGCCTCTTATGGTGTTATTGCCAATCGCTTAGATAGCACCGCTTTAAGCACACTGGCCAAGTATATGTATGCAAAAAATACCAAAGGTGAAAATTTGGTGGAGATTTGGCATCATGGTTATGATCATACGAATAACAATACATCAGCAAATTTACATGAATTTAAGGGCACCAGTTATGGCTTTCAAAAAGCACATTTTAACAAAGCAGATTCTTTGGTAAAAGAGAGATTGGGCATTCAAATGCATTCGTTCGGCTCTCCATTTAATGCAGTTGATTCTATAACATTAAAGGTGATTGCTGAAAACCCAAACTATAAATCTTTGATGTTCTTTTGGGATAGCATAGGGAAACAGCCTCACCTTACTCGTTTAAACAATAGAGTGGATTTAGAAAATGGCGTTGGTAATCCAGATTACGATTATTTTTTAAAAGACCTAACTAAACATGCCGATTATAAAAAATCTTTTATTGTTTTACAGGGTCATCCAAACCAATGGGATGAAGCTAAAATGGGGCAATTTAAAAAAGTAATTGATTATTTAATCGAACAGCGATTTGAATTTGTATTGCCTACAGATTTGGTCCAAAATTAGATTAACTTTCGGTTTTTGTTGACTTAATTCTTTTAGGCAAAAATTTTAAGATAATTCCTTTAAAATTTGCCAATACATCCCAAAATTTTCGGTTGCTGTCCACATCACTTTCGCCACAATCAATAATATCGCTTCTGTTGATAATGAAATCTGCAAAATCTGTTAGTAAATTTAAAGAGATTAAGTTTTTCATCGCTCTCGCAAAATAGCTGGCATATACGTGCCCCCATATTTCAATTACAATAGAATCGTTTGTTATGGCAAGTTCTTTACCTATAAAATTGTGATAGTCTTGCTTTATGTAATTCACAAATACGGTAGAGCGCATTTCAATATCCTGAGATAAAAATTTTTGCAGCTCTTTTGGTTTTTTTATTCTAATTAATTTTTCTTCAAAGCAAACCAATAGTTTATGACCGCTCAACTCATAAATTTTTTCCATTGGCATAAGCTTTTTTCATATAATCAAATACTTCATCGTTAATGTCTTCTGGCATAATTATTCTTAAATGGTGATTGTAATTGCTACTTCCTGGAACCAAGGCTATCTTTCTAAAACATAGATTGTCTACGTATGGTTCTTTAAAAGGCAAAACAACATCAACAAAGTTTTTGCTTAAATTAATAACATAAGCAAAACCCTTATCTCTTGAAAATACAATCATTGATTTAGTAGCATGTAAACTTATTGGGCCAATCTCTTCAAATTTTGTCACTAAATGTTCAAATAGAGCTACTGTATAATCGGTCTTTGCAATTAGGAAATCATCAATATTTTGAGCTCCACAATAATGTTTTTGATTTATGTTTTTAAATTCTCGATTACAGTTATTACATGTCCACATAGATTAAGAATTGTTTATCAAACGTTTGCGTTGTTAAATTAAGTAAGATTGATAGTTTAAAAAAGTATTTTTAATAACTTACATTTAATATCAATTAATCTGAACCAAACATACAAAATGGAACGAAGAGATTTTATTAAGAATGGCGCTTTGGCCGCTGCGGGTTTTAGTGTAATACCAAGCGGTAAATTATTTGCAAAAGACACTGGCAAAGTAAGGCTGGGCTATATTGGAGTGGGCGCAAGAGGCATGAGCCATATTAGCGAAGGCATTTTGCGAGACGATGTAGAAGTGGTAGCCATTTGCGATACACAAGAAAGCTCACTAAAAATATGCAGGTCTTTTATTGCCAAAAGTGGTAAACCTGCTGCCAAAGAATATACAGGTGGTGTTGATGCTTATAAAACTTTATTAGATAGAAAAGATATTGATGCGGTAATTATCTCAACCCCTTGGCAATTCCATCATGACCAAGCAATCTATGCCATGAACGCAGGCAAATATGTAGGATGTGAAGTAATTGCAGGTTTAACAGTTAAGGAACACTGGGATATTGTAAACACTTCTGAGAAAACGGGCATTCCTTACATGACTTTAGAGAACGTTTGTTACAGAAGAGATGTGATGGCGGCTTTGAACATGGTTAGGCAAGGTTTGTTTGGCGAAATGATCCACTTAGAAGGTGGTTATCAACATGATTTACGTGAGGTTCTTTTTAATAATGGGAAACAATATTATGGTGGTGGAGTTGAGTACGGACCAAATGCTTTGAGCGAGGCACAATGGAGAACGCAATTTAATATTGATCAGGATGGTGATTTATACCCCACACATGGTGCTGGGCCAGTAATGCAATATGCCAATATCAATAGAGGAAACAGGTTTACCAACTTGGTTTCTTTTAGCTCTAAGGCAAAAGGTTTGGCAAATTATGTAGAGAGTAAATCTCCTGGACACCCTAATTCAAAATTGAATTATAAAAATGGAGATGTTACCACTACGTTAATTAATTGTGCCAATGGAGAGACAGTGATGTTGAGCCATGATGTGCATTTGCCTCGCCCATATTCCTTGGGTTTTAGGGTTCAAGGTACCAACGGCTTATGGATGGACGTAAATAAATCAATCCATATAGAAGGAAAATCTAAACCTCATGCTTGGGATCCGGTAAAAGAATGGTTTGATAAATATGACCATCCGCTTTGGAAAAAATATGAAAAAGAAGCCGTTAGTGCTGGGCATGGCGGTATGGATTGGTTTGTGTTTAATGCATTTGTACAGGCTGTAAAGGCGAAAAAACAAACACCAATAGACGTTTATGATTCGGTAACCATGAGTGTGATTACACCATTGTCAACCAAATCTTTAAAAGAGGGCAATAAACCTCAGGAGTTTCCAGATTTTACAAGAGGCAAATGGAAGGACCGAAAAAACACTTTTGCACTAGATGATAGTGGATTTTAATGATAGAAAGACCGGCATTGTCGGTCTTTTTTATTTCTTAGGATTGCTTTCTATCAATTGAGAATCAATGATGATTTTATAATAAGGGCTATTTCTTCGATTGTTGGCATATTTATAATGTCAAGCAAAGTATCAATCGCTTTTTGGCCCTGCACCATAGGGAATTGTTCTACAGAAGCTATAGGAGGATTTTCCATAATATTTAACATCGGAGAATTGGCATAACTCACAAATTCGATTGTAGGGTTTTCCTGAACAAAATCTTTTGTCGCTTTAATTGCAAATGCAGAGATGTAATCATTAAAAGTTACAATTGCGGTAGGTTTCCTTTTATGGTTTAATAGGCTCTCTACTGCTAATTTGGTGCTTTCCTCACTCAAATCGCAGTTTACAATTAATGTAGGATCAAATTTCAATCTATTTTTCTGTAGCGATTTGATATAACCTTCTTTGCGTTGTCCACTTGCAATGAGTGTGCTTGGACCATTAATTAAACCAATTGTTCTGTGCCCTCTTTTTAAAAGATAATTAACAGCTTCGGTACTGCCAGTTTCAATATTACACGCCACATAGTGGATGTCTTTTAATGGAGGGATTCTATCAAAAAATACTACAGGAATTTGATGTTTTTTTAATAAATCGAAATGACTAAAATCTGATGTGGTTTTAGCTACAGATATAATTAAACCATCAACACGATAGTTTTTCATTTTCTCTACTAATTGTTTTTCTCTTTGTTCATCATCATGAGATTGGGCCAAAAAAATGGCATAATTTCTTCGGTAGGCAATATCTTCTATTGCACTTAGTGCAGATGAAAAAAATGCTTCGCTAAGCTCTGGTAAAATTACACCAATGGTATAGGTTTTTCCTTTTTGAAAGAAAACTGCCGTTTGATTAGGCTCATAATCCATTTCTTCGGCAGTTTTTTTAATTTTCTGCTGGGTTTCGATACCAATACTTGGATGAGCTTTAAGTCCACGTGAGATAGTGGATATGGATAGATTGAGCTTTTTTGCAATATCCTTAATGGTAGCTGGTTTTTTCATTTTCCCTCAATTACTCCCGAAAGTTAGCATTTTTCATCAAAAAAAATCAATATCAAACGTTTGTGTAGAGTTTTTTTAAAACAAAAGAGCTTCCATAAAATGGAAAGCTCTAATAACTATTATTGAAAAGGCTAGCAGAATATCTCTTGCTCGTCTCTATCTGCTACTGGTAATTTTTTCAAAAAATCATCAAATCCCGGACCAGAGTTGTCCGAATAAGCACCATAATTATCTATAATGTAACCTATATCTTTGTCTTTATCCTCTACTAAGTAAAGCACAGAACTATCTCCTGGGTCAGACATGCCCTCAAAGCGATAAGTTTTTACAATCGTTAAATCTTCTGGTCTATAAATTTTATTAAGGTTTGCCGATTGCATTTTACCATGATCAGACATCCTTACTTCGTTGTCTCGTCCTTTAAGTCGCAATTTTTCCAATATCTGACTTAAGGTGTTCATTTCTACTGGCTGTTCCATAATTTCAATGTTTATATAAGCTAAAACAAAGGCAACCGAAATTGGTTTTTTATTTCGCTACAATATTCAGAAAGTATTAAAAACCAAATGCTTGCAAGTATTGTTGGTATTTAAAATAATTTACTGATGAAAAAATATTTAATCTTAGCAAGTATTGGCCTTACCTTGGGTTTTGGCTCTTGCACCAAAACAGATAAAGAAATCGCAAAAGCATCGCTTAACGCTACGGCCACCAGTGCAGCTATAGGAACTGCTAAATTTTATAGTTTAGCAGATGGTAAAATTAAAATGGATCTAGAAATTAATATGCCAGAAAAAGCAGATAGTACAGTGGCTGTGCATTTTCATGAACATGGAGATTGTGGCAATATGGGCGAAAATACACATGGCCATTGGAATCCAACAAATGAGCCACATGGTAAATGGGGTTCTGCAAGTTTTCACTCGGGAGATATTGGTAATATAAAATTAGATGGTAAAGGTAATGCTACCTTAAGTGTTACTACAGATAGATGGAGTGCTACAGATGGAGATGCTAAGAATATTATAGGTAGAGGTATTATTGTACACGGAGGCACTGATGATTACACCACCCAGCCCACAGGTAATTCTGGTCCTAGAGTAGGATGCGGAGTGATAGAACAGGTAAAATAAGAATCAGCTTAATCAGTTTAAAAGCGATTTAGAAATAAGTCGCTTTTTTTATGCAATTTGCTTTAAAAGTTCATCATGTTTTTAAAAACTAAACAAGATGGCAACACTTAACATTCCTCAAAGCAGCAAGGCTGTAAAAGGCAGTACATTAAAAAAACTTCCTAGTGTAGATTTAACAGCAATGGTTGATCTCGCTTTTTTACTGATCACATTTTTTATGCTTACCACCTCTTTAGCTAAAATGAAAGCTATTGATATTGCTAAACCAGTTCCCATAGAAGACATTACTAACTTACAAGCTTATCCCGCTTCAAGAACAATGACTATCTTATTAGGAAAAAATAATCAAGCAGTGTATTATATGGGCGAAACTAAAAATGCAAATATGCAATTGAGTAAGCTTAGTTCAATAAAAGAACAGATTATAGCCAATAAACTGATGGTTGCTAAAACCCATAACAATTTAACAGACCAGCAGCTTATAATAATTATTAAACCTACCCAAACTTCTACTTACAAAAACTTTGTAGATATAATTGATGAGATGAACATAACAGCTATACAATCTTATGCTATTGATGATAAATATATCAGTGAAAGAGAAAAGGATTTTATGTTAGCAAAAGGGATATAAAAAAAGAGGCTTAGATTTTAATCCAAGCCTCTTTTCTAAAATATTAAATCTCGACCTATAGGCCAAATGCAGCCTTAACTTGATCTACAAAATCTAGTTTCTCCCAAGTAAATAACTCAACAGTAACTGTTTTTTCTTCGCCATTTGGCGTTCTAAAGGTTTTGGTAACTGTTTCAGATTTACGACCCATGTGCCCGTAAGCAGCAGTTTCGCTATAAATAGGATTTCTTAATTTTAAACGTTGTTCAATAAAGTATGGACGCATATCGAAAATGGCCTCTACTTTTTTGCTGATTTCTCCATCAGTTAGGTTTACTTTAGAAGTGCCATAAGTTACCACGTTTATTGAAGTTGGTTTTGCAACACCAATAGCATAAGAAACTTGAACTAAAACTTCATCAGCTAAACCAGCAGCAACTAGGTTTTTTGCGATATGACGGGTTGCATAGGCAGCACTTCTATCTACCTTACTTGGATCTTTTCCAGAAAAAGCCCCACCACCGTGTGCACCTTTTCCTCCATAAGTATCAACAATGATTTTTCTTCCTGTTAAACCAGTGTCGCCATGCGGACCACCGATAACGAATACACCAGTTGGATTAATATGGTAAGTGATGTCATCATTAAATAAATGAGCATATTGTGGATATTTAGCCTTAACCCTTGGGATCAAAATCGAAACTAAATCGCTTTTAATTTTAACCAACATTTCTTCATTTGCGGAAGCCTTATCTTCTTTAGAATTAGATTGAGGTTTAACAAAATCATCATGCTGTGTAGAAATTACAATGGCATCAATTCTTTGTGGATGATTATCGTCTGAATATTCTAAAGTAACTTGAGATTTAGCATCAGGGCGTAAATAGGTAATTTCAGCATTTTCTCTCCTTAAATTTGCCAATTCTATTAACAAAGCATGAGATAAATCAAGCGCTAAAGGCATGTAGTTCTCTGTTTCGTTAGTTGCATAACCAAACATCATTCCCTGGTCGCCAGCACCTTGCTCTTCTTTAGTTGTTCTATCTACACCTTGGTTAATATCTTGAGATTGCTCGTGTATAGCCGATAAAATACCGCAAGAGTTGGCTTCAAACATATATTCGCTTTTGGTATAACCAATTTTTCTGATCACATCTCTAGCAATTTGTTGTACGTCTAAATAAGTTTTAGATTTTACTTCGCCCGCTAAAATAACCTGACCAGTTGTTACCAAAGTTTCACATGCAACTTTAGATTCGCTATCAAATGCTAAGAAATTATCAATTAATGCGTCCGAAATTTGATCTGCAATTTTATCAGGATGACCTTCAGATACAGATTCTGATGTAAATAGATATGACATTTTAAATAATTAAAGTATAATAAATTTATTATATAAAATGGAATCTGATCCTGTTAAACAGGCAGTAAAATGAAGTGTGGTAATAATTAGCACTTTTTTTTACGTGGTTGCAATCCCGCTATTTTCATAGCATCGCAAATCAGTCCACTTTTAACGTTGCAAAATTACTATATATATTATTAATAGTCAAAAAATATCAATTATTTTGTGCTACACTTAAAAACGGCAAATTGTTAAAGGCAAATATCTTATTTATTATTAATCCCATTTCTGGAGGGAAAAAGAAAACCAAAATACCAGATCTGATAGATGCTTATTTGGACAAAACCAAGTTTAATCCAAACTACAGTTATACCGAATATGTAGGGCATGCTACAGAATTAACGGAAGAAGCAGCTAGCAAGAATTTCGATATTATTGTAGCCGTTGGTGGCGATGGGACGATTAATGAAGTTGGAACAAAAGTAGTTGAACATCAGAAAATATTGGGCATAATCCCATTAGGATCTGGAAATGGTTTAGCAAGGTTTTTAAAAATCCCTTTGGATACAAAAAAAGCAATCCAATTAATAAATAAGTGCAATGTTAAAGTTATAGATACAGCCAAACTAAATGGCCGAAGCTTCTTTAATATGGCTGGTTTAGGTTTCGATGCCCATGTTAGTGCTGTATTTGCAGGCAACAAAAGCAGAGGTTTAAAAGGTTACATCGAAATGGGTTTAAAAGAAATGACTTCTTATCAACCACAACGTTATTTATTAGATATAGATGGAGTGATCTACCACAGAGATGCTTTTGTAATTAGTATAGCAAATTCATCTCAGTACGGAAATAATGTATACATTTCTCCAAAATCTTCTGTTAACGATGGCTGGCTGGATGTTTGTATCATAAAGCCATTCCCATTGTACAAAATACCTATTTTGGCATTTCAAATGATAAGAGCTACAACAGATCGGTCTGAAATGGTAGAGATTATTAGAGGAAAACAAATTAAAATAACCAGAAAAGAAGAAGATTCAATACATATTGATGGAGAACCCTTTGTGATGGGTAAAGAAATTGACATTGCAATTCGCCCTTCATCATTAAACATCATCACTAAATAAAGATTATCAGTTATTAATTTATAAATATCATGGGCGGTTCAAAGAAAAAGGTAATTAATGATTTTGGAGGAATAATGTATTCTACAGATCCATCATTTGTTTATGAAAGTGAAACACCTGAGGAGATCGAAAATTTAACAAATGCACAACAAGATCTGCGTGTAATGCTCGATCGTAAAAACCGTGGAGGCAAAGCGGTAACGTTAATTACTGGTTTTAAAGGTACAGAAGCGCAATTGGTAGATTTAGGTAAAATGTTAAAGACCAAATGTGGTGTTGGTGGTGCAGCAAAAGATGGTGAAATTTTAATACAAGGTGATTTTAGAGAAAAGGTGTTTTTATTGCTCCAAAAAGAAGGCTTTAAAGTTAAAAAATCTGGAGGTTAATTTTAAATTAAATAAGCTGTTAAGTTGTTGTTTTACAGCTATTTAATTGTTAGTGTATTTGCCACAATAAGTAAAATTTTTACTAAAAAAAGCTGTTTTTTGCGTTTATATCTGCTTAGCTTTGCAGCATATCAAACCAAATTTATATGAGCAATACCCAAGTAAAGCAGCCAGATTTGAGCTACTTAAATCTAACAGCTAAAACAGTTAAATATCAATTAAGTGTAGCCCAACTTGTAGAAGATGCATTAAAAAATGGAGAGGGTACATTAGCGGCGAGTGGTGCATTAGCTGTTGATACTGGCAAGTTTACTGGGCGCTCTCCAAAAGATCGCTTTATAGTAGACGATGAAATAACCAGAGATACAGTTTGGTGGGGAGATGTAAATATAAAAATTAGTGCTGCACATTTCGATTCGCTATATCAAAAAGTGGTCGCTCACCTTAGCGAAAAACAAATCTATGTTCGTGATGCTTATGCTTGCGCAGCTAAAGATTACCAAACTTCCATACGCATAGTAACTGAGCATGCTTTTCAGAATTTATTTGCTAATAATTTATTCTTGAGGTTTGAGGAGGGTAATTTGCCTGAGCAACCAGAATGGACAATTATTGCAGCACCATCATTTTTAGCAGATCCATTAACAGATGGTACACGTCAGCAAAACTTTTCAATTTTAAATTTTGCAAAAAAAATAATACTTATTGGCGGTACTGCTTACACTGGCGAAATAAAAAAAGGGATTTTTTCTGTGCTTAACTTTATTTTGCCAGAGCAAAGAGGAACTTTATCTATGCATTGCTCGGCAAACGTAGGCGCAGATGGAGATACCGCTATATTTTTTGGTTTATCTGGAACAGGAAAAACAACTTTGTCTGCAGACCCTAACAGAGGTTTAATAGGCGATGATGAACATGGCTGGAGTGAAGATGAAGTATTTAATTTTGAAGGTGGCTGTTATGCAAAATGTGTTGATTTAACAGTTGAGAAAGAACCACAGATTTTTAAGGCCATTAAATTTGGCTCTTTATTAGAGAATACCAACTATTTTGCGGGAAGCCGGGAAGTAGATTTTGCTAATATCGATAAAACTGAGAATACGAGAGTAGCTTATCCTATACATTATATAGATAATGCAATTAGCCCATCTGTAGCAAGTGGCCCTAAAAATATTTTTTTCCTTACTGCTGATGCGTTTGGTGTTTTACCTCCTATCTCAAAATTAACACCAGGTCAAGCCATGTTTCATTTCATATCTGGTTACACGGCTAAAGTTGCAGGTACCGAAGCTGGGGTTACTGAGCCACAATTAACTTTTTCGGCTTGTTTTGGTAAAGCATTTTTGCCTTTACACCCTGCAAAGTATGCCAAATTGTTAGGAGAGAAGATGGAAAAGAATAAAGTTAATGTATGGTTAGTTAACACAGGCTGGAGTGGAGGGCCATACGGAATTGGTAAAAGAATGAAATTGAACTATACCAGAGCAATGATTGTTGCGGCCTTAAATGGAAGTTTAGCGAAGGCGGATTTTATAGAGCATCAGGTATTTGGACTATTAATGCCTACCGATTGTCCAGAAGTTCCATCAGAAATATTAAATCCAAGAAATACGTGGACTAGTAAGAAGGAATATGATATAAAAGCCAATGAGCTAGCTATTGCATTTTTAAATAATTTTAAGCAGTTTGAAGACTTTGCTAGCCAAGAAATCAAAAATGCACTTCCTAAAGTTGTCGAAAATGCGTTTTAATGTATTTTTTTTGCTTAAAATTTGTTTTTAATTAATTTTTTAGTTTTAATTGCGAAAGATTGTCTCGACAGGGGCAATCTTTTTTGGTTATGCACCTTTTGTCCGCTAAAAAATGAGGGCTCAACGTAACGAATTAATTGTGTAACGATTATTTAATTTGTAATTTAAAATCAATTTATAAATTTGTTAACGCAACAATTAGTTATAAAAAAAAACGTTGTGTGTATTACTATAAATAATTTAAATATTTTATCTAAATTTAAAAACAAGTACTAAAACTAAAAAATTAAAAAAAAATGGCAAACGCACCAAAACCAACAACAGTTAAAAAAGAGAGTTCTTCTACTGCATCTAATTTATTTGCAACTCTTGTAATTCCAATTTGTATCCTTATCGGGGTAGCACTATTTATTTTTGTATTAGGTAAACCATCTAACTTTAATGTTCCAGCAGAAGTTGCAAAGGCAAACAGCCCTGTTTCATTGGCATTTTATAATGAGGATACCCACAGCTTCCTACCACTTCAAGGTAACTATGGCGGTATGGCTTACAAAGGTGGTTTCATCGTTCCAATTCTAATGGGTATGCTTTTAATGGTATTCGTATTCTCAATTGAGCGTTTAATTGTTATTGGTAAAGCAACAGGTAAAGGAAGTTTAGATTCTTTCGTTAAAAAAATCCAATCACTTTTAGCTTCTAACAACATTGCAGCTGCTTCAGCAGAGTGCGATAAACAAGAAGGTTCTGTAGCTAACGTAATTAAGTCTGGTTTGAAAAAATACAGCGAAATGGAAGTTGAGCAGAACATGGATACAGATCAAAAATGTTTAGCTATCCAAAAAGATATCGAAGAAGCGACTTCATTGGAAATGCCAATGTTAGAGCAAAACTTAACCATCATTGCTACTTTGGTATCAGTTGGTACGTTAATGGGTCTATTAGGTACAGTAACAGGTATGATCAAGGCATTCGGTGGTTTGGCTAACTCTGGTGCACCAGATCAAGCAGCATTAGCAACAGGTATTTCTGAGGCTTTGATCAATACAGCAACAGGTATCGGTACTTCAACTGTAGCGATTATCATGTATAACATCTTAACTTCTAAAATCGATAAATTAACTTATGCTATCGATGAAGCAGGTTTCAGCATCATCCAAACTTACGCTAGTACACATAAATAAAAATTATTTTAATTTTTTTTGCCGGCTTTATGGAAAACCGGAAGAATTAACATCATTAATTAAAATATTATAATTTTTATATTATGCCTAGAGTAAAAGTTCCAAGAAAGAGTACCTCAGTAGACATGACAGCAATGTGCGACGTGGCCTTCTTGTTGTTAACTTTCTTTATCTTAACGGCAACTTCACGTCAAGCAGACCCATTGGATGTAAAAATCCCGTCGTCTACGGTATCTTTCAAAGTACCAGATAAAGACTTGACAATTTTGACCATTGGTAAAGGAAAAGTTTTCATCGAGATCATCGGTCAAGACGTTAAAAAGTTGGCACTACAAAAAATGGGTACACAATACGGAGTTACCTTTACTGAAGATGAATTGAAACGTTTCGGCGTAGTTCCTTCATTCGGTGTTCCGTTTGGTAATTTAAAACAGTTTCTTGCCATGAATGGCGAAGAACGCACTAAATCTGGTATCCAATCTGGTATTCCTACAGCAGATTCTACTGCTAATGGAGAACTAAGTAGATGGATTATGGAAGCTAGAAATGCAACTGCCGAATTACACCAAGCTCCAATGCACATTAGTATCAAAGGAGATGCCGATGAAGAATATCCAACTGTTAGAAAAATAGTTGATGTGCTTCAAAGACAAAAAGTTAATAAATTTAGTTTAATCACATCAGCCGAAGCTGTTGCTAAGTAAAAACAAGACATGGCAGAATTAGATACCTCCAGCGGGGGCGGTAAAGGTGGCAAAGTAAGAAGTAAAAAGCAATCTACTCGTGTAGATTTAACCGCAATGGTTGATTTAGCGTTTTTGTTAATTACCTTCTTTATGTTAACTACATCTTTATCTAAACCATTAGCAATGGATATTGCTAAACCCGACAAAGATGAAAAAAATAAGGATAATAAAATTGAGCTTCGTGAGTCTCAAACTATGACAATTTTATTGGGTAAAAACAATAAAGTAATGTGGTACATGGGGCAAGCAGGTAAGTCAGAGCCAACTATTGAAGGTTTTTCTGGTATTAGACAATCATTGTTAAATAACAAAAAAGCAGTTAAGGATGCTACTGGTAAAGATATCATCATTATTATCAGACCTACTGATGGTGCAACTTATAAGAATTTTGTAGACATAATGGATGAGTTAAATATTACTAAAACCAATATTATGGCTCCAGCAGTAGATGATGATCCTAAAAACCTGCAAGAAAGCGAAAAGGCTGCAATGAAGGCTGCTGGGATTTTATAGAATAATACACAATTAAAATATTAAGTTATGTTTGGATCTAAAATAGATTTATTTAATAAAGAATGGCTTGATGTTGTATTTGCGAAAAAGAATAAAAGTTATGGAGCTTATGAGCTTCGTCAAAGAAGTGCCGCAAACACAACCAAATCATTATTTATTGCATCGGCAGTATTTATCTTACTTTTCTTAGCGCCAAGAATATACGCTTTGATTGCAGGTATATTGCCAGAGCCACCTCCTGAAAAGGTAGTGGAAATGGTTATGGCTGAACCACCTCCGATTAATCCGGAGACAAAAACGCCACCACCTGTTGAGCCGCCACCACCAAAAGAGGATCAGATTAAATTTCCTCCTCCAGTGGTAAAGCCAGATAACGAGGTGCGTGATGAAGAACCGCCAAAGTTGGAAGAACTAAAAGTTGCTTCTCCAGGACAAAAAACAATGGAAGGTGATCCAACTGCTGATATTGTACAGATCGTTACCCCAGGTGAAGGTCCGAAACAAGCAGTAGTTGTTGAAGATACACAAGTGTATAACTTCCAAAGTATGGAAAATCCACCTCAATATCCAGGCGGTATGGATAAGTTTTATGCTGCTATAAGTAATGCACTGAGATACCCTCAATTAGCTGCAGATAACAACATTCAAGGTAGTGTTTTGGTATCTTTTACAATTGAAAAAGATGGTTCATTAACAGAACCTAGTGTAACCAGAAAATTAGGATATGGTTTAGATGAAGAAGCAATTAGAGTATTAAAATTGTCGAAACGTTGGAACCCAGGTATGCAAAACGGTAAACCTGTACGTGTAAAGTATAATATTCCAATCAAGTTCAGCTTAGGAAACTAATTGCCATACATGTTCAATTCGAATTTTTTCAAACAGAAATCGCCTCAACAGCGATTTCTGTTTATTTTAGGGGCTTTCATGATTTTAATTTTCGTTTCATTAGGTATCATGCTGGTTTTTTTCAGCGACCTCTTATCGCTAGATGATGAAAAATTCCCTACTACATATAGAATTGCCTTTGCTATACTTTTAATAGTATATGCGGGAATAAGATTTAGTAGGTTAACTAAACAAAACGATCACGAATAATGAAAAAACTAAGTTTTGTTTTTATTTTGCTGGCCTTGGTAGCTTGCAAAAGGGGAACTAAAAAAGATGCTGTTGCCGAAACTAGAACTTCAGGAACTACAACATTATTGGTTGATGAATCGTTAGATCGTGTTTTAGATGATCAGATTGCTGTATTTAAAAGTGATTATCCAGACGCTACAGTAACCACCATTTTAGGAAATGAGAATAAAATTTTACCAGATTTTTTAAATGGTAAAGTCCAAATGATCATTTTATCTAGAATGCTGAAACCAGCAGAAGAACAATACTACAGTAGCAAAAAGATAGCAATACATACCGATCGTTTTGCAATTGATGGTATTGCATTGATTACTAATGCTAAAAATATTGATACAAATATAACTGCAACAGAGGTATTTGATATTATGAAAGGTAAAGGAAAAGGGCATCAAAAATTGGTTTTTGATAATGCTTATTCTAGTACAATAAGATATTTTAAAGACTCTGCACAAGTTGATAAATTGCCTGAAAATGGAGTGTATACTTTGCAAACTAATAACGATGTAATTAAATATGTTGCAGAACATAAAGATTACATAGGAGTGGTGGGTATCAATTGGTTATTGGAAAATAACGTAGACATTTTGTCATCTTTATCTAAGGTTAAAATAATGGGTGTAAAGAACATAGATGACAAAAAAGGTGCTGATGCGTTCTATAAACCCACACAAAATAATTTAATAAATGGAGATTATCCTTTTTTAAGAAATATTTATATCATAAATTGCGAGGGCAGAGATGGTTTAGGCACGGGATTTGCAAATTGGTTAACTAGTCCTCGTGGACAGTTAATCGTGCTCAAATCTGGACTAGGTCCTCATAAGATGCTCTCTAGGGAATTTAACTTAAAAACCACGAATTAATAACAATTAAACTAATGAAATTACGTTTGCTGTAGCAGAACCAAACTTTAGGCACAACAGAAGTATTTCGATTAAAACAAATGATGACAATGAAAATGATTAAGAAAGCAATAACCTTAACTTTAGGTTTAGTAATGATGGGTGCTGCCACATTTGCTCAAAGTTTAGCGGACGCGAAGAAAGCTATTGATGCAGAACAGTATCAAAAAGCTACCTCAATGCTTAAAACATTGACTAGCTCTAATGCAAAAGAGGGTCAAAATTATTTTTACTTAGGTAATGTATATTTAAAAACTGATGATATAGATTCTGCAAGATTGGTTTATACCAATGGAACAACAGCAGAACCTAAAAACGCATTAAATTTTGTGGGCTTAGGTCATGCAGATTTATTAGCGAACAACCCAACATCGGCAAAAACCAATTTTGATAAAGCTTTGTCTTTGGGTGCTAAGAATTATGAAACCTACCTCTATATAGGTAGAGCGTATTTAGATCAACCAAAGCCAGATTTTGCTGCAGCATTACCAAATTTGCAAAAAGCAGATGAGTTAGATGCAAAAGACAAAGATCCGGAAACGTTTATGGCACTTGCTGATTATTATGCATTGCAAACAGGTAAGAATACAGAAGCTTATCAAAACTATTTAAGAGTTACTGATATCAATCCAAATTCTACTCGTGCAATTGTACAAATTGGTAAAATGTATAAAATGGCATTCTCTTTCCCAGATGCTGAGGCGCAGATCCAAAAAGCAATCGCAATTGATCCAAACTATGGACCAGCATATCGTGAGCTTTCAGAAAATGAAATGCAGTGGTCGCGTGCAGATCCGGCTACAGCAGAAGCTAAAAGAACTGAAGCTTTAGCGAATTATAGAAAATACTTGGATTTAACTGATAAATCATTTGATTCTCGTATTCGTTATGCTCAATTCTTAGTTTATGCAAATGATTTTGTAACTTTAGAGAAGGAATTAGCTACGTTAAATGCAGAGCCTACTAACCCAAAAATGTTTTTGGTAACCCGTTTAAGAGGTCACTCTGCTGTTGAAAATAAGAATTTTCAACAAGGTGTAAAATACATGGAAGAATTGTTTGCTAGAAAACAAGATGCTGCACGTATTTTAGATAAAGATTATTTATACTTGGGTAAAGCATACTTAGGCATGAACAACGATAGTTTAGCTGCTATCAATATTGCAAAAGCAGTAGAATTGGACTCTAATAATGCACAGGAGTTAGCTGCTGTAGGTCTTAAATATTTTACCAATAGAAATTGGGTAAAAGCTGCTCAGTTATATAAAACTGTTATTGATGCTAATGCTAAAAACCCTCAAAGAGGAACAAACTATTTTTACTATGGTACTGCTAACTATGCGGCCGCTAATGGTACAGATAAAGTTAGGTTAGCAGATGCTGACGGTGCGTTTGTTGCTTTGCTTGAATTGGCTCCGGAAACAGAAGGTGCTGTTCTCTATAGAGCTAAAATTGCTAAAGCTTTAGATGCTATTGATAATAAAGAGGTGCAAAAGGGTCTAGCTATTCCATTTTATGAGCAATATGTTAAAATGGTTACGGTAGATAAACCTGAAAAAGCAACAGCTCCTGCAACTGTTAGGGGTTTGGTAGAGGCTTATAACTATATGGGTTATATCGCATCGGGTACTGATAAAGAAAAAGCGAAAGAATATTTCGGTAAAACTTTAGCAATCGATCCAGCAAATGCTTATGCAGCTGATAACTTAAAAGTTTTAAATGCTCCAGCGCCAGCTAAAAAAGCGCCAATCAAGAAATAATAATTCTTAATAATCATAAAAGAAAAGGCAGGGTTTGTAATCCTGCCTTTTTCTTTTAATTTTGTCCAAAATAATTTGACTATGGAAACTGCTAGCTCTGCTCAAGATTTTTTACCTATTATATTTCAAGTAATTGTTGCATTAGGCTTTGTGGTTGTAACATTGTTTGCAACTCACTTTTTAGGCCCTGCTCGTAAAACAAAAGATAAACTTTCTACTTTCGAGGCTGGTGTAAAATCTGTTGGTAATGCTCGTCAGCCATTCTCCATTAAATATTTTCTAGTAGCCATATTATTTGTGTTATTTGATGTGGAGGTGATTTTTATGTATCCTTGGGCAGTAAATTTTAGAGAATTAGGCTGGAACGGCATTATTGAGATGTTCATCTTTATGGGTACGTTATTGTTAGGCTTTATCTACGTATTAAAGAAAAAAGCTTTAGACTGGACATAGGTTAGTTTGAGGTATTTGGGTTAGCGTTTGAAATGTATTCAACTTTCAGCTCCCAATTCAAACTTATTTAGAAAGGTTCTAAATGCCAATCGCTTAAGCTATTTACTGTTAAAAAATGTAAATTTGTTGCTTATTCTCTATTAGGAATAGGCATTTTTTGTTTAAGAACATGAGTGAAATTAATATAGTAGATGCGCCTCCGGGCATAGAAGGCTCAGGCTTTTTTGCTACATCTTTAGATAAGGTGATTGGATTGGCACGTTCGCATTCGTTATGGCCTTTGCCATTTGCTACTTCGTGCTGCGGTATCGAATTTATGGCTACCATGGGTTCTCATTACGATTTTGGTCGTTTTGGTTCAGAACGTTTGAGCTTTTCTCCTCGTCAGGCAGATTTGTTAATGGTTATGGGTACTATCGCTAAAAAGATGGGTCCTGTGCTTAAACAAGTTTATCTGCAAATGGCAGAACCTCGTTGGGTTATTGCTGTGGGTGCTTGCGCATCTAGCGGAGGTATTTTTGATACTTATTCAGTTTTACAAGGGATTGATGAGATTATTCCTGTGGACGTATATGTTCCAGGTTGTCCACCTCGTCCAGAAGCTATTTTAGATGGTTTCGGTAAAATACAAGAGTTGGTAAAGAATGAATCGGGCAGAAGAAGACACTCTGATCAGTATAAAGAAATGTTGGCTTCTTACGGAATTGACTAATGGCTAAAGCAACAAATACAGAAATCATTGATTTGCTAGGCGAAAAATTCGGCGAGCAACTTTTTGATGTAACAGAACCTTACGGATTGCTAACTTTTTCTACCACCAAAGATAGAATTATCGATGTTTTATCTTTTATGAAGGAGAATGGAAAGGTCAACTTTAATTTCTTGACTGATTTAACAGCGGTTCATTATCCAGAAAAAAATCAGATAGCTGTTGTTTATCATTTACATAGCATGGTAAGCGGCATAAGAACTCGTGTTAAGGTTTTTCTTCATGAAAATGATCCAACTATCCCTACTGCATCCACTTTGTGGAACGCTGCAAATTGGATGGAAAGAGAAACCTATGATTTTTTTGGGGTAAAATTTGAAGGTCATCCTGATTTGAGAAGGATTTTAAATATGGATGATTTAGGCGTACACCCTATGCTTAAGCAATATCCATTAGAAGACCCAAACAGAGTTGATAAAAAAGACGAATACTTTGGTAGATAACACATGAAGCACAATCAACCAGTATATACAGATAACGATCCGCAGAGCGAATTGGTAACCTTAAACTTAGGTCCAACTCACCCTGCTACACACGGTGTTTTCCAAAACGTATTGCAATTAGACGGCGAGCGTATTGTAAGCGGTGTTTCTACTATCGGATACATTCACAGGGCATTTGAAAAAATTGCTGAACACCGTCCATTCTATCAAATTACACCATTAACAGACCGTTTAAACTATTGTTCATCTCCAATTAATAATATGGGATGGCACATGACGGTTGAAAAATTATTGAATATCCAAATCCCTAAACGTGTAGATTACCTTCGTGTAATTATCATGGAGTTGGCTAGGATTTCAGACCATATCATTTGTAATACCATTATTGCTCAAGATACTGGTGCAACGACAACTTTCCTTTATTTATTCCAGTTTAGAGAACATATTTACGAGATTTACGAAGAAATTTGTGGTGCTCGTTTAACTACTAACATTGGTCGTATTGGAGGTTTAGAAAGAGATTTTAATGATATCGCATTTGCGAAGATTAATAAATTTTTAAAAGAATTTCCGGTTGCTTTAAAGGAGTTCGAGAGCTTACTGAACCGTAACCGTATTTTTATTGACCGTACTGCTGGCGTTGCCGAAGTAACCCAAGAAACTGCCTTAAGTTTTGGTTGGACTGGTCCATTGTTACGTGCAACGGGAGTTGATTATGATGTTCGTGTGAGCGAGCCTTATTCATCTTATCAAGATTTTGATTTCGAAATTCCGGTAGGCACAAGTGGCGATATTTATGATCGTTATTTGGTACGCAACGAAGAAATGTGGCAAAGTGTAAGAATTATCGAACAGGCTTTAGAGAAATTAAAAGCTGAGCCAAAAGGTATTTTCCATGCTGACGTTCCAGAATTTTATTTGCCAGGAAAAGAAGAAGTTTATAACAATATGGAAGCATTGATCTATCACTTTAAAATTGTGATGGGCGAAATTGATGCACCAAAAGCAGAAGTTTATCACGCTGTAGAAGGTGGTAATGGAGAACTTGGGTTTTATTTTATAAATGATGGGGGTAGAACACCTTATCGTTTACACTTTAGAAGACCTAGTTTTATTAATTATTCGATGTTTGCCAAAATGAGTGAAGGTATGCTATTATCAGATGCCATCATTAACATGAGTAGCATGAATATTATTGCAGGAGAATTAGATGCTTAAAGTAGAAGAAACACAACCTGTAGAATTTTCATCGGCTTTAGTAGAAAAGTTTGATGAAATTGTTAGCCGTTATCCGGCAGGAAAACAAAAATCAGCTTTACTACCTATTTTACATTTGGTGCAAGCAGAATTTGAGTGGACTAGTCCTGCTGCAATGGATAAAGTTGCTGCCTATTTAAATATAGAACCTATTGAAGTATATGAAGTAGCATCTTTTTATAGCATGTACTTTTTACAACCGAAAGGAAAATATGTATTAGAAGTTTGCCGTACTGGACCTTGTTGTTTAGTTGGTGCAGAAAAAATAATGGATCATATTGAAAGTAAACTTGGCGTTAAAGAAGGCGAAGTTACAGCAGATGGTTTATTTAGCTGGAGAGGTGTAGAGTGTTTAGCTGCATGTGGTTTTGCTCCAGTTTTACAGATCGGTCCAGAATATACTTTCTATGAGAACTTAACTGAGCAATCGGTTGATCAATTAATTGATAATTTGAAAAATAAACAAGATTTGAGACAATAGATTTGAGATTTGAGAATAAGCAATTTAGCTCATATCTCATATCTCACTTCTCATATCTAAAAAATAATGGGACGTAAACTATTACTAGAACATATCAACGTACCTGGCATTAACACGCTAGAAGTTTATCGCCAAAAAGGTGGTTACCGTGCCGTAGAAAAAGCTTTGAAAACTTTAACACCTGATGAAGTGGTGGAAGAGGTTAAAAAATCTGGCTTACGCGGTCGTGGTGGTGCAGGTTTCCCTACCGGGATGAAATGGAGTTTTTTGGCTAAGCCAGAAGGTGTTGCCCGTTATTTGGTATGTAACGCCGATGAGTCTGAGCCTGGAACTTTTAAAGACAGGTATTTGATGACACACATTCCTCATGCATTAATTGAAGGAATGATTGTTTCGAGTTTCGCCCTTGGCGCAAACACCTCTTATATCTACGTTCGTGGAGAAATGATGCCTCAAATCCGTATCCTAGAAAAAGCAATTGCTGAAGCTAAAGCTGCTGGATGGTTAGGTAAAAATATATTAGGTTCCGGATATGATTTGGAACTTTACGTACAACCTGGTGGTGGTGCTTACATCTGTGGAGAAGAAACCGCTTTGTTAGAATCGTTAGAAGGAAAAAGAGGAAATCCTCGTATTAAACCGCCATTTCCAGCAATTGCTGGTTTGTATGGTTGCCCAACAGTAGTAAATAACGTTGAGTCTATTGCTGCAGTTGTGCCAATTATTAATGATGGTGGCGATGAGTATGCAAAAGTTGGTATTGGTAGAAGTACTGGAACTAAATTAATATCAGCTTCTGGAAACTTGGTAAAGCCAGGTGTATATGAAATCGAATTGGGCTTACCTGTTGAAGAATTTATTTACTCTGATGAATATTGTGGTGGTATCGCCAATGGCAAAAAACTAAAAGCTACGGTTGCTGGAGGTTCTTCGGTGCCGATTTTGCCAGCTAATTTAACCTTGAAATATGCCAACGGCGAACCTCGTTTAATGAGTTACGAATCACTTTCTGAAGGTGGTTTTGCGACTGGAACAATGATGGGTTCGGGTGGTTTTATCGCATTTGATGAAGATCAATGTATCGTTAGAAATACTTGGAATTTTGCTCGTTTCTATCATCACGAAAGTTGCGGACAATGCTCTCCATGCCGTGAAGGAACAGGTTGGTTGGAAAAAGTACTACACAGGTTAGAATACGGACACGGAAAAATGAGTGATATCGACTTATTGGTTGATGTGTCTAAAAAAATAGAAGGAAATACAATTTGTCCGTTGGGCGATGCGGCGGCTTGGCCAGTTGCAAGTGCAATTAGACATTTTAGAGATGAGTTTGAATGGCATGTAAAAGAGCCAGTAAAAAGCTTAAGCAGCAATTATGGCTTGGCCAACTATGCTGTTCCGATAGAGAAAAAAGTTGAAGAAGTTAAACAGGATAATTCTTAATCATGGCTGATTTAATGAAAGTTACCATCGATGGGATCACGGTAGAAGTTGCGCCGGGTACGAGTATTCTCAATGCTGCAAGGCAAATTGGGGGTGACATTGTTCCGCCTGCAATGTGCTATTACTCTAAATTAGAAGGCAGCGGTGGTAAATGCCGTACTTGTATCGTTAAAGTAAGTAAAGGTTCTGAAAAAGATCCTCGTCCGATGCCTAAATTAGTTGCCTCTTGCCGTACTACGGTTATGGATGGCATGGAGGTGCAAAATATCACATCTCCAGAAGTGTTAGAGGCTAGAAGTGGAGTTGTTGAGATGTTACTGATCAATCACCCATTAGATTGTCCAGTTTGTGACCAAGCAGGTGAGTGCGATTTACAAAATTTAGGTTACGAACATGGTTTACAAAAAACCAGATACGAATTTGAACGCCGTACTTTTGAGAGAATAGATATTGGTGATAAAATTCAGTTGCACATGAACCGTTGCATTTTATGCTATCGTTGTGTGTTTACAGCAGATCAGATTACCAATAAACGTGTTCACGGTATATTAAATCGAGGAGATCATTCTGAAATTTCTACTTATATCCAAGCAGCAGTTGATAACGATTTCTCTGGAAACGTAATTGATGTTTGTCCGGTAGGTGCTTTAACTGATAAAACTTTCAGATTTAAAAATAGAGTTTGGTTTACTAAACCTGTTGATGCACATAGAAATTGTGATCACGAAAAGTGTAATGGTAAAGTAACACTTTGGTATAAAGGGGCTGATGTTTTACGTGTTACTGCTCGTAAAGATCAGTTTGGTGAGGTAGAAGAATTCATCTGTAACGAATGTCGTTTTGATAAAAAAGCAACTTCAGATTGGACAATTGAGCACCCGACTCATATTCCTGATACTTCGGTAATTGCATCAAACCATTACGAAACATTTAAACCTTTACCGGTTATTAAAGAAAATCCTGCTTTGCAGCAAGCAAATAAAGTTGAACTAGAAAAAAGCACTAAATTCTAATGGATATTAATTTTGTAATAGAAAAATTTGTGCTGGTTACTGTGCTATTTGCCATTAGTTTGGTAATAGCGATGTACTCTACTTACGCAGAACGTAAAGTAGCTGCCTTTTTGCAAGATCGTTTAGGTCCGGATAGAGCTGGTCCCTTTGGTATTTTACAACCATTGGCCGATGGTGTGAAAATGTTCATGAAAGAAGAAATTATTCCTTCTCATGCTAGTAAATGGTTATTTATGGTTGGTCCAGGTTTAGCCATGCTTTGTGCTTGTATTGGTACAGCAGTTATTCCTTGGGGACAAGATTTAAATGTGGATGGAAGAATTATTCCATTGCAAGTTACAGACATCAATGTTGGTGTTTTGTACATCTTCGGTGTAGTTTCTTTAGGTGTGTATGGTGTAATGATTGGTGGTTGGGCTTCTAACAATAAATATTCACTGTTAAGTGCAATCAGAGCAGCTTCTCAAAACATTAGTTATGAGGTTGCGATGGGTTTATCTATCATTGCTCTTTTATTGGTGACCAACAGTTTAAGCTTACGCGAAATTGTAGAGCAACAACATGAATGGAGATGGAATGTATTGTATCAACCATTAGGTTTCCTAATTTTCATGGTTTGTTCTTTTGCAGAAACTAACCGTGCTCCATTCGATTTACCTGAGTGTGAAACTGAACTCATCGGTGGTTACCATACAGAGTATTCTTCAATGAAATTAGGTTTCTATCTATTTGCGGAGTATATCAACATGTTTGTATCATCTGCAGTAATGGCAACCTTATATTTTGGTGGTTACAATTATCCAGGTATGGAATGGGTAGCTACACAAGTAGGACCGGTTGCCGCACCGTTAATCGGAACTGCTGTATTATTTATAAAAATATTTGCCTTCATCTTTTTCTTCATGTGGGTACGTTGGACAATCCCTCGTTTCCGTTACGATCAATTGATGAATTTAGGTTGGAAAGGATTAATTCCACTGGCAATTGCCAATATTGTGATTACAGGTATCGTAATCGCTGTAAGAAATTTTTAGCCCCCCGACCCCCTGAAGGGGGAGGGACAGCATATATAAACAATTAAATTAAAAGCCCCTTTAGGGGTTTGGGGTTATGGAATCATTAAGTAATAAGAAAAAAGTACTGGAACAAAAACCACTTAATTTTGCTGAGCGCATGTATTTGCCTGCAATTGTTAAAGGTTTAGGTACTACAATGAGCCACTTTTTTAAGAAAAGCGCAACCGTAAGATATCCTGAGGTAGAACGTGAATTTTCTATCAACTGGAGAGGAATGCATTCTTTGAAAAGAGATGAAGAAGGTAGAGAGCGTTGTACAGCTTGCGGTTTATGTGCATTATCATGCCCTGCAGAAGCAATTACAATGATTGCTGCAGAACGTAAACCAGAAGAAAAGGAGTTGTATCGCGAAGAAAAATATGCTGCAGTGTATGAAATCAACATGTTACGTTGCATTTTCTGTGGTTTGTGCGAAGAGGCTTGCCCTAAAGAAGCTATTTATTTAGATGGACCAATTGTTCCTTCTGATTATTTGCGTAAGGATTTTATTTACGGGAAAGATAAATTGGTTGAAGCTCCTTTGGAGGTAAAATAATAGAATAGAAAGTTCGTCATGCTGACCACGAAGTAGCTGCAAAGCAAATTTAGTTCAGCATCGGTTAACAGATCCTGAAACAAGTTCAGGGTGACGGCTAAACAAATAAACTAAACAAAAAGAAAATTAATGGGTACATCAGTATTCTATTTCGTAGCAACATTAAGTATCATTTTCTCTTTGATGGTGATTTTTGCAAAAAATCCAATTCATAGTGTTTTATATCTGATTCTTACCTTTTTTACTTTTACAGTTCACTATGTGCTTTTAAATGCACAATTTTTAGCTGTTGTAAACTTCATCGTTTACATGGGAGCCATCATGGTTTTATTCCTGTTTGTGCTGATGTTGTTGAATTTAAACAAAGAAAATGAGCCCAATAAATCTGGATGGGTTAAAATTTTAGGTGTAATTGCCGGAGGTTGTTTAATTGTAACCCTTGTTGGTTCGCTAAAAGCAGTTTCAATCAATAGCCCATTGGTATTGCAAAATCCAAACTTAGGATTAGTTAAAAACTTAGGTAAAGAATTGTTTGGTCCTTTTATGTTGCCATTTGAATTGTCATCAATTTTATTGTTAACAGCAATGGTTGGAGCAGTATTACTAACTAAAAAAGAAGAAAAAACGAATGGATAATTTAACTTCAACCATGCAAACCGTTCCACTTAACCATTACATCTGGTTATGTGCAATTATCTTCACTATTGGAGTAGTAGGTGTATTAACCCGTAGAAATGCAATTGTGATTTTTATGTCAGTAGAATTGATGTTAAACTCAGTGAATTTGTTGTTAACAGCTTTTTCGGTACATCATAACGATCCATCAGGACAAGTTTTTGTATTTTTTATTATGGCATTGGCAGCTGCCGAGGTAGCCGTAGGACTAGCAATTATTGTAATGGTTTACAGAAATACGCAGTCGATAGATATTAATGTGTTAAATCGCCTTAAGTGGTAATTATATAGAAGATGATAAATAGTTTACTTTGGTTAATTCCTTTGCTTCCGCTTTTAGGCTTTGTAATTAATGGCCTAGGCAGAAATACATTTAGCAAAAGCCTTGTTGGCATAATTGGCAGTGGTGTAATTTTAGCTTCTTTTGTATTAAGCATTGCTTTATTTTTTGAGCTTCATTCAAGTGCTCAGAAAAATTTTCCGGTAGATCTTTTTGATTGGATCAGTGCTGGTAATTTGCACATTCCACTTTCATTTTTATATGATCCACTGAGTGCAATTATGCTGTTAATTATTACAGGAGTTGGATTTTTAATCCATATCTATTCTGTTGGTTATATGCATGATGATGCAGGTTTCGGAAAATTCTTCGCTTACTTAAACCTATTTATCTTCTTCATGTTGATATTGGTTTTAGGTTCAAACTACATCGTCATGTTTATCGGTTGGGAGGGCGTAGGCTTATGTTCTTATCTGTTAATCGGTTTCTGGTATACCAATAGTAATTACGCAAGTGCAGCTAAAAAAGCATTTGTGATGAATAGAATTGGAGATTTAGGGTTCCTTTTAGGCGTTTTCTTAATATTTAATACTTTCGGTAGCGTAGAGTTTGCAAAAATATTTCCTCAAGCTGCATCAATGATGCCCGGTGCAGGAACAATGACCTTAATTACCATTTTATTATTTATTGGTGCTTGTGGTAAATCAGCACAACTGCCATTATTTACTTGGTTGCCAGATGCAATGGCTGGTCCAACGCCAGTATCTGCGTTAATCCACGCAGCAACAATGGTAACGGCAGGTATTTATATGATCGCTCGCTCGAGTGTTTTATTCGAATTAGCTCCGACAACACAAGATCTTATTGCCATTATCGGCACAGCTACTGCTTTAATTGCAGCAATTATAGCCTTAACCCAAACAGATATTAAAAAAGTATTGGCTTATTCAACTGTATCTCAATTGGGATATATGTTTTTAGGTCTAGGTGTTGGTGCTTATACAGGATCATTTTTCCATGTATTAACTCATGCATTCTTCAAAGCATTGTTATTCTTAGGTGCGGGTTCAGTTATTCATGCCATGCACCATGAGCAAGATATGCGACATATGGGTGGATTAAAATCTAAGCTGAAAGTTACTTTTGCGACGATGATGATTGGTACCATCGCCATTGCTGGAATACCGCCATTTTCAGGTTTCTTCTCCAAAGATGAAATTTTAGCTCACGCTTATCAAGAGAATAAAGTGCTTTGGGCAATAGGTTTGTTAACTGCATTCTTAACTGCATTTTATATGTTCAGAATGATGTATTTAACTTTCTTCGGTAAATACCGCGGAACACATCATGCAGAAGAACATATTCATGAATCTCCAAAAACAATGACTTTTCCATTGATTGTATTAGCCGTTTTAGCTGCAATAGGTGGTGCTATTAATATTCCACATGTATTTGGTGGTAACGAATGGTTAGCGCATTGGTTAAGCGGAGCAGGGATTGCACATCATGAGTTAACTTTGGATCATACCACAGAATATGCATTAATGGGCGTATCGGTTTTAGCGGCAGTTATAGCAACTATTTACGCCTATACCAAGTATGTGAAAAATGCACATGTACCAGTGGCTGATGAAGCTCATCGTTCAGCGTTAGCTAAAATCTCTTACAATAAATTTTATTTAGATGAGATTTATGATGCCATTATCAGAAAACCTTTAGACGCCTTCTCTAAATTTTTCTATCGCATTATCGATAAAAAAGTAATTGATGGTTTGGTTAATGGATTAGGCTGGACAGCTACTGAAGGTAGTAAAGGTTTACGGTTACTGCAGTCGGGTAATGTTGGCTTTTATATCTTTATGATGGTATTCGGTATCGTCGCTTTGTTATTGTATACTTTTTTATATATCGGTTAATTCGGTTCAACAAATATAAATGGAACTTTTACTACTCATATTTTTACCGCTAGCAGGAGCAATCATTACCTCTTTTATCAAGGGTGGTGCTGCTAAAGTAAGTGCATTAGGATTTGCGCTTTTATCGCTTTGCGTTACAATTGGATTATTAACTCAATTTACTCCAGATGCTACGACACAATTTGCAGTAAATTATCCTTGGATAAAACAATTAGGAATTAATTTCCATGTAGGTATTGATGGAATTAGCATGATTACGGTAATTTTAACTAATGTTTTAATGCCTTTGATCATTTTATCTAGCTTTAAGCACGAATACAAAAATGCCAATGCTTTTTACGCATTAATGTTATTTATGCAAAGCGGATTGTTATTGGTATTCACTGCTTTAGATGGCTTCTTATTCTACATTGGTTGGGAAGCAGCATTGATTCCAATCTATTTTATTTGTGCCATGTGGGGTGGAAAGGATCGTATCAAAGTAAACATGAAGTTTTTTGTTTACACTATTGCGGGTTCACTTTTCATGTTATTAGGTATCATTTATTTGTATCTGCAAAATCCTGCTAATAATTTTGATATCAATGCCTTTTATGCATTAAACCTAGACTCATATCAACAAGGTTGGGTATTCTGGGCTTTCTTTATTGCTTTTGCCATTAAGATGCCGATTTTCCCTTTCCATACTTGGCAACCAGATACCTATACTGAAGCGCCTGCTCCAGGAACCATGTTGCTATCAGGTATCATGTTAAAAATGGGTATTTATGGGGTTATCAGATGGTTGTTGCCAATAGTTCCACAAGGTGTAAATGATTGGATTTGTGTAGCAATGATACTTTCTGTAATTGGTATTGTTTATGCATCGCTGATAGCATTTACGCAAAAAGATGCTAAACGTTTGGTAGCTTATTCATCAATTGCTCACGTTGGCTTAATTGCAGCAGGTATCTTCACTTTAAATACTCAGGGATTACAAGGTGTAATGGTACAGATGTTAAGTCATGGTATCAATGTGGTGGGTTTATTTTTCGTATTGGATATCATTTCATCACGTTTAAAAACAAATAAAATAGAAGAATTGGGCGGCCTAGCTAAAGTTGCTCCTCAATTGGCAATTGTGTTTTTGATCATTGTGTTAGGCACTGTTGCCTTACCAGGAACAAATGGTTTTATTGGCGAATTTTTATTATTATACAGTGTATACAACCATAGCATTTGGCTAGGTGCAATAGCAGGTTTAACCATTATATTCGGTGCGGTGTATATGCTGAGGATGTATCAAAAAGTAATGTTAGGTTCAACTAACGAGCTGACATTAACTTTTAGAGACATAAAAGGAACAGAGAAAGTGGTATTGTATACCATTTGCCTATTGGTAGTGGTTATGGGAGTTTATCCAAAACCAATTTTACACCTATCAGAAGCAGCGGTACAACAATTATTAGAACAAGTAAATCAAAAATTAACAGGGGTAAACTAAGACATGAACATTATTATAACCATTGCCGTTACGGCTTTAGTAGTACTTTATGCAGGTTTGTTCAAAGCTAAAAAAGCTTTGCTTCCCTTAACATTGGTTGGTCTGCTTGTATCTTTAGGCTTTGTAGCTATTTCTTGGAACAATCCTAAAACTTATTATGGCATGATGCTAATGGATAATTTTGCCCTTGCATTTTCTGCTATATCAATTATTGGAACTTTATTTATATTTCTTTTAACAAAAAACTACTTTGCCGAAGGCAGTGATAACGTAGCCGAATATTTTACACTGATACTTTTTGCCTTGTGTGGCATCACGATTATGGTTTCTTACCAAAACATGTCGATGTTATTTATAGGTGTAGAGATCATGTCGGTAAGTTTATACATCCTTGCTGGTATCCGTAAGCTTAATTTTGCCTCCAATGAAGCATCCCTGAAATACTTCTTAATGGGTGCATTTTCTACTGGATTTTTATTATTCGGCATCACTTTAGTTTATGGTGCAACAGGATCTTTTGATATCACAGTTATCCAACAATATTTGGTAAATAACGTAAAATCGGTATCTCCACTATTTTATCCAGGGGTAATCTTGGTAATGATTGGTTTATGTTTTAAAGTTGGTGCAGCACCTTTCCACTTCTGGACACCAGATGTTTATGAAGGGTCACCATCTTTAATTACCGCATTTATGTCTACAGTTGTTAAAACTGCAGGTTTTGCAGCATTTTTAAGATTGTTTGCAGGTGCATTTGAGCCATTACATGATTTTTGGATGCCAGCATTAATGGTAATTGTGGTCATCACTTTGTGTGTAGGTAATATTACCGCATTGTATCAGAAAAACTTTAAGAGAATGCTTGCTTATTCGAGTATTTCTCATGCAGGTTATTTATTGTTCTCATTAGTAGTGTTAACTGCTAACTCTGCAAGTAATGTATTGGTTTATGCAGCTGCTTATACTTTTGCAAGTATCATCGCTTTTGCGGTATTAATTCTAGTTAAACAAAAAACAGGTAGCGATAGCATTGATAGCTTTAATAGCTTAGGTAAGAAAAACCCATTAGCTGCATTTACGCTAACGGTAGCAATGCTTTCTTTAGCCGGTATTCCACTAACGGCAGGTTTTATTGGTAAATATGTAATGTTTGTAAACGTTATGGAGAATTACCAAGTGGCCTTAGTTGTTATCGCTATTTTAAATGCATTGGTAGGTTTTTACTATTATTTTAAAGTAATTGTAGCTATCTGGTTTAAAGAAGGAGCTGAAGTAGAATTGAATACGCCATTGCAGTATAAAATAGTATTGGTGCTTTCAGTAATAGTTACCTTGCTATTAGGGGTTTATCCATCTTTGATTTTAAATTTGATATAACTTAACGATATAGATTATTATTTGTAGTTTTACGAATAATTGAACTATGCAAGAATTCTGGAATTCATTACAGCATTTTATAGACCCTGAGAAATTACTTAAAGAGGGTGGTTTTTATGTTGTTATGTTTGTGATTTTTGCCGAGACCGGTCTATTCTTCGGTTTCTTTTTACCAGGCGACTATCTTTTATTTTTAGCTGGAATGTTTGTGGCAACGGGCAAGCTTGATGTTAATATTTTTGTATTGATACTAGGTCTCGTAATCGCTGCAATTTCTGGCAATTTTACAGGCTATTGGTTTGGAAGAAAAACAGGGCCTGTTTTATACAAAAGAAAGGACACTTTCTTTTTTAAAAAAAGATACTTGCTTGCAGCAGAACGATATTACAGAAAACAGGGAGCATTTGCCTTAATCATGGGCAGATTTGTTCCAATTGTTAGAACATTTGCACCAATTTTTGCAGGGGTAGTTAAATTAGATATCAAAAAATTTGCACTTTATAACATTACAGGTGCAATAATTTGGATTGCTTCCTTAACTTTGTTGGGATATTTTCTCGGTAAACGATTTGCCGAACAAATTGAAGAATATTTGGTTTATATAATAATAGGATTTATAGTCATTACCACCATCCCACTAATTATCACTTTTGTGAAAAAGAGAGTTGTTAAGAGTGGTATTGATGACGAATCCGAGAATGAAGAAGAAAAATGAAAGACGATCATCACCCGTGGCATAGCGTTTCTCCAGGTCAAAACCTGCCAGAAATAGTTAATGCAATTATTGAAATTCCTAAAGGATCTAAAGCGAAATACGAAATTGATAAAGATTCTAATTTGATTAAATTAGATAGAGTATTATTTTCGTCTGTAATGTACCCAGCTAATTATGGTTTTATCCCGCAAACTTATTGCGATGATAATGATCCGTTGGATATATTGGTATTATGTTCTGTAGATGTTTACCCTATGACTATTATTGAAGCCAAAGTTATTGGTGTAATGCATATGGTAGATAATGGCGAACAAGACGATAAAATTATTGCAGTTGCAAAAAATGACATGTCGGTAAATTACATTAACGATTTGCATGAATTGCCACCGCATACGATGAAAGAAATTGTAAAGTTCTTTCAGGATTACAAAGCATTAGAAGAAAAGCAAGTTACTATTGAGCATTTGTTGGGCGTTAGATATGCACATAAAGTGATTCAAGAAAGCATTGAGCTTTACGATAAGAAATTTAGAGTTTAACATTAATGATTTACGATTCCATTTGCTCGTTGGTACTTACATCTTTTACAGGGTATGTACCAACAACAATTTTAGCGGTAGTAACACCAACTGATACAGAAAGTGGATCAATAGGTTGGCGCTTACTATTTGCTTTATTTCTAGTATTCTTGAATGGTTTTTTTGTAGCTGCAGAGTTCGCAATTGTGAAAGTTAGGGCTTCGCAAATAGAAATTAAGGCAAAAACTGGAAGTAGAGTTGGTAAAATGGCAAAAAATATTGTTCATCATTTAGATGGATATTTAGCTGCTACGCAACTTGGAATTACATTAGCTTCTCTAGGTTTAGGTTGGGTTGGTGAAGGTGTTTTGCATACTGTTTTTTTAAACATGTTTAATAGTTTCGATTTAACTATTAGCGATGCATTCGTTAGCTCTGCCTCTACAATTGTTGCATTTTCTGTAATTACAATTATGCACATCGTATTTGGAGAGCTTGCACCAAAATCACTAGCAATACAAAGGCCGGTTGCCACAACCTTATTTGTATCTGCTCCATTACAGGTGTTTTATATCGTATTTAGACCGTTTATTTGGGCATTAAATGGTTTAGCTACCATTATATTAAAGCCATTTGGTATTAATGCTGCCGGTGGACATGAATCGCTGCATAGTAACGAAGAGTTACAATACTTACTTGATCAAGGTAAAGAAAGTGGTGCTTTAGAAGATAACGAACACGAGTTAATTAAAAACGTATTTGATTTTAACGAGCGTGTTGTAAAAAACATCATGGTTCCACGTACCAAAATATCTGGTATAGAATTAAATACGGCCAAAGAAGAAGTTGTACAAAAAATTATTGGCGAAGGTTACTCACGTATGCCAGTGTATGATGATATTATCGATAAAATTATCGGTATTATCCATGCGAAAGATGTTTTGCCTTTATTGGCAAACAACAAAGATTGGGTATTGAATGACATTATCAGAAAACCATATTTTGTTCCAGAGACTAAAAAGATTAACGATCTGTTAAGTGAATTACAGCAAAAGAGAATTCAGATAGCAATTGTAATTGATGAGTTTGGTGGTACAGCTGGTATGGTTACACTAGAAGATATTGTAGAAGAAATTGTTGGTGAGATACAAGACGAATATGATGAGGAAAAACCAACAGTTGAAAAAATATCTGAAACTGAATTTGTAATTAATGCGTATGCTACGGTATACGATGTAAACGAACATTTGCCGCACGATTTACCAGAGGATGAAGATTTCGATACTATTGGTGGATTGGTTTCTCATGCTTTTGGTAAAATTCCAGAAGTTGGAGATAGCGAAGAATGTTATGGCTACTTATTCACCATTTTAAAGAAAACAGAGCAGAATATTGAGACCATTAAGTTAGAATTGGTAATCAATAAAAGCGACATGGTGGATACGCACTAAAATCTAACCGATGCACGTTTTTTATACGCCAGATATTGCTTCAGACATTTATTCACTAAATGAGGAAGAAAGCAAGCATTGCAGTAAGGTACTACGCTTAAACTTGGGTGATACCATTCATCTTATTGATGGAAAAGGTGGTTTGTATGAAGCTAAGATAATTGGCATAGGGAAAAAAAATGTTCAGCTTAAGGTAACCAAACATCAACAGGAATACGGGAAGCGCAATCATTTTTTGCATATTGCTATAGCCCCAACTAAAAATATGGATCGTTTAGAGTGGTTTTTAGAAAAAGCCACCGAAATAGGTATCGATGAAATTACGCCTATTATATGTGATCGCTCTGAGCGTAAAATTGTAAAAGAAGAGCGTTTAGAAAAGGTGATTACTTCCGCAGTTAAACAATCTTTAACCGCTTATCATCCTAAGCTTAATCCCACTATTTCTTTCGCTCATTTCATGAAGCATAATATTGATACGCAAAAACTGATAGCGCATTGTATGGAGGGAGAAAAGCGCTATGTTAATGAGCTTGTGCAAAAACATCAATCCTATTTAATTTTAATTGGCCCAGAGGGAGATTTTACACCTGCAGAACTTGATATTGCTTTGCAGAATGGTTACAAAGCTGTAACTTTAGGTAATACCCGATTAAGAACAGAAACGGCTGCATTAGCTGCCTGTTTTGAGGCTAATTATATCAATAGATGAAAAAGCAGTTACAAGTTTTAAGTTTTGAGTTGCGAGTTAGCTATCTAACTTTAATCTTTGGTCTTTTAGCTTTTTACTTCTTATCAAGTTTTACCGCCCCAACTTATAAAATGGGTAAGTTGAAATATAGCGGAGGTGGCGATTGGTATGGGAACCGTACAGCTTTACCCAATCTTATTGATTTTTGTAATAAAAATTTAGCTACTAATTTCGCCGCAGACGAAGGTATTGTAGAGGTAGGTAGTGCAGAACTTTACAATTTTCCTTTTGTTTATATGACAGGACATGGTAATGTAGTATTTAGCGATCAGGAAGCAAATAATTTGAGAAAATACTTAATTGGTGGTGGCTTTTTGCATATTGATGATAATTATGGACTGGATAAGTTCATCAGACCGCAAATGAAAAAGGTTTTTCCCGAATTGAGTTTTATTGAATTACCTCCTGATCATAAAATATACAATCAGAAATTTAAATTCCCGCAAGGTTTACCAAAAATACATGAGCATGATGCCAAGCGTCCGCAAGGTTTTGCTTTAATATGGAAGGGTAGGGTTGTATGCTATTATACCTACGAGTGCGATTTGGGTAATGGATGGGAAGATTTTGGCACTTACCCTACAGATACCCAGGAAAGCAGGAGTAAGGCGCTTAAAATGGGTGCAAATTTGGTTCAATATGCATTAACACAATAGAAATATGTATAAAGTAAAAGTTAACGACAAACATAGCTTTAGCATTGCTTTTAATGCAAATGAGCTTATGATAAATGATGAGTTGGTTACGATAGATCATCAGCAGTTAGATGCCCATAAATCTCATGTATTATTTAATAATAAGTCTTATACTGTTGAAGTAGTAGAATTAAATGAAGTAGCTAAGATAGCTGAGATTAAAGTAAATGGGCATAGCTATTATTTGACTATAGAAGATCAATTCGATCAGTTGCTGAAACAATTGGGTTTAGATAATTTGGCATCGAATAAAATATTGCAGATTAAAGCGCCAATGCCTGGTCTTGTTTTAAATGTATTGGTAACAGCAGGTGCAGAAGTTAAGAAGGGAGATAGCCTTTTAGTACTAGAGGCAATGAAAATGGAGAATATGATTAAATCACCTACGGATGGGGTGATTAAAAAAATAGAGATCAAGCAGGGTGATAAAGTAGAGAAAAATCAGATTTTGATAAATTTTGAGGCATAAAAAAAGTCGGAATTCAATTCCGACTTTTTTTATGCCTCAATGAATTCGTCTATTTTCCAGTTTTAAAACCTTTTTTACTAGGTTTTCCTATCTCCGAAGAACCTAACATCGTCATAGCGCATCTAAATCCTACATCAGCTGTAGCATCGTTTTCTTGCATGTGCCTTCTAGTTGCAGGATTGAGCCATTGAGCTTGATCATTCCATGAACCACCTTTATACACCCTAGATTTATCATTTACTAAAGTAGAAATGCCATATAAGGGGCTTTGCTCATCACGGTAACCTCTTTGATCAGGATTATATGGTTCAGTTCCGGCAGTTTTGTTTGCTTGTAATTCCTCCCAAGTTTGCTTTTTACCAGAATTTGCTTTAACCATTACTGGTTTGCCATATTTATCCTGTTTTAACATTCCAGTACTTGGATCTCTATCCTTATTGGTAAATTGGTTACCCCTAAAAGGATTTAATGCATCGGCTTGTTCGTAAGTAGCAGCACGATATACATCGGCAACCCACTCGTTAACATTTCCAGCCATGTTGTACAAACCAAAGTCATTTGGTAAATAGCTTTTCACATCTTCAGTAAATGCGGCTCTGTCGTTTAAAGAACCACCCACACCCATATAATCTCCTTTGGCTCTTTTAAAATTGGCTAATATTTCTCCTCTTGTTTTCTTTTTAGCAGAAGTTATGCCTAAGCCATTCCAAGGATAAATTTTCTTCTCTTCTATATTTTGTTGTTTTGTATTGCCAATTAATGCTAAAGCGGCATATTCCCATTCTGCCTCTGTGGGTAAACGGTAAGGTTGTAAAATTACGCCATCCTCTAATCTCACATTTCTTGTCGCTACTGGAGCGCCTCTTCTGCCGGTTGCGGCAGCGCCTGTGGCTGGAGTTGCAGCTGGGTTTAAATCTGCCATTGCACCTGGGCCCTTATCATCATACTGATTATTTAAATAAACCTCTGTGTTAAATGGTTTATCCTTTTTGGTGATAGGCGTAGCAGGAGCATTTTTACCTGTTGCAGTACCATTAACTGCTGCAAAAGAGTTCATGTAGCCTTTATCACGCAATAATTTCTCATTTACCATATCTGTACGCCAAGCACAATATCTTTCGGCTTGCAAAGCACTAACACCAACTACAGGATAATCTTTATAAGCGGGGTGTCTTAAGTAATTATTTACAAAAGGTTCATTAAATGAAAGCGGACTACGCCAAACTAAGGTGTCAGGAAGTTCTTCATAATAATATTGCTCATCGGTTGGATACATTCGTCTAATCCAATTTAGGTATTCTAACCAGTTGGTATTAGAAACTTCAGTTTCGTCCATATAGAATGAGCTTATGGTTACTTCTCTTTTGTGATTGTAATTGCTCAAATCCTGCCCAGGAATATCAACAGCACTACCGCCCATAATAAATTCGCCACCTTCAATTTCTATCAAACCTTCTCCAACGCCACGCTTAAACTTACTAGCAACTTCAAATCCGCCATTTGCTCTTTCATTATAGGCATAGCCTGTTTTATTAGAAACACTGGCAGAGTTTTTAGGAGAGTTGCAAGAAGAAACAAAGATTGCCCCTGCAATTAATATAAAAGAAGAGTAAAATATTTTTTTCATAAATTGTGCCTTTATAACACTTAACTGATAAAATTACATAAAAAAAGGGCTATCTGCCAAAAAAACTTTTTTTAATGAAAGCGATTTACAATGAGGATGGTAAAATAGTAATTGTAACGCAAAATGATCTTAAATATTGTAAGTTAGGTGAATTAAAAATTATCATAAATTTGTGCTATTAACATGTTTATCTATTTACATATTATGGTTTAAATGAATAATCTTTTATACATTTATACTTAAATAACATTTTGAGAATATTTACCAAGGTTTAACATTTTGACACTTTGAAATAAGTAAACACTATGTTAACTTGCATGTTAGTATATACCTATATCCAACGAATGAATTCAAAGTACTTTAGTACAGCTGCCATTGGTATGCTTTCTTTAGCGATTTTTTGTGGCAAGCTGCATGCTCAAAGTGGACAGACGGGTACTCAAACAAACGGAAGTCAGTCTAATAATGTGTCGTCGGCTGTACCATTTTTGTTGATTACACCCGATGCAAGAGCAGGAAGTATGGGCGAAGCTGGGGTTGCAGTTCAACCCGATGCTAATGCAATGAGCATAAATCCTGCTAAATTGGCTTTTTTGGATAAACCCTATGGGTTTTCTGCATCTTATAGCCCTTGGCTAAAGAGTTTGGTGCCAGATATTAACTTGGCATATATAAGCGGATTTTATAAAGTAAATGATCAAAGCGCATTAGGCGCCTCTTTGCGTTATTTTTCTCTTGGGCAAATTCAATTAACTAATCCTACTGGCGGCGATGATGGAATTGCAAACCCTAATGAGTTTGCATTCGATTTAACCTATTCTAGAAGATTTGGAGAGGATTTTTCATTAGGAACTACAGCAAGATATATTTATTCTAACCTCAATTCTGCTCAAGTTTCGGGTACACAAAGTACCAAAGCTGGTACTGCATTTGCCATGGATGTATCTGCATTCTACAAAAAACCAACAATAATGTTTGGTAAAGATGCTATCCTTTCTGCCGGTTTAAATATTTCGAACATAGGTACTAAAATGAGTTATGTTGACGGAGGTAATGAATATTTCATCCCAACAAATTTTAAATTAGGTGGTGCTGGTACTTTAATTATTGATGATTATAACCAGTTTACCTTTGCGTTAGATTTTAATAAACTAATGGTACCTACTCAGCCCATCAGAGCTTCAGATGGAAGCATTATTTCTGGTGAAGATCCAGATCGTTCGGTTTTATCAGGTATGTTTGGTTCTTTTAGTGATGCCCCAGGTGGATTTAGCGAAGAAGCAAAAGAAATAAGTATAGCTGCAGGTGCAGAATATTGGTATAATCAGCAATTTGCATTGAGAGCAGGTTATTTTTATGAAGCACCAGAAAAGGGTGATAGAAGATATCTAACATTGGGAGCAGGCTTAAAGTACAATATTTTTAATATCGATATTGCCTATTTAATTGCAAATCCTCAGAAAAGTCCACTGGCTAACACACTTAGATTTAGCTTACTTTTCAATTTCGGGAATACAAAATAATGAAGATAAAAGTTGGGTTTGGTTTTGATGTTCACCAATTAAAAGATAATCATCCGTTTTTTGTTGGTGGTGTAAATTTAGAGCACCATAAAGGTGCTTACGGTCATTCTGATGCAGATGTTTTGTTACATGCCATTTGCGATGCACTTTTGGGAGCAGCCAATTTACGTGATATAGGTTTCCATTTCAAGAACACCGATCCACAATGGAAGGGCATTAGCAGTATTATTTTACTGAAGGAAACGGTTAAGTTACTCCGTGACAAAGGTTATGAAATTGGGAATATAGATGCTATGTTGTGTTTGGAAGCGCCAAAAATCAATCCACATATACCACAAATGCAACAAAATATTGCTGCTGCGATTGATATTTCTGTGGATGACATTTCTATTAAAGCTACTACGAATGAACAAATGGGTTTTATAGGTCGGGAAGAGGGTGTTGTTGCGTATGCAGTGTGTTTGATCGAGAAAAAGACCATCTAATTTCCCCAAAGATAGAAATAGCTTAATAATTTGAAAAGCAATTCCTGCAATTCTTTGGATAATTCAGTCCCGTTTTTCGTTTCAATTCCCGAGAAATCGGGATATTTTCACTACAACCGGGTTTAGAAACATACTGGTTCTGCTACTATTTTAGGCTACACGCCTAGCAACCATTAATAGAATTGCAGACTAGGGTTCTATAAACGGGATGGAAACAGAAATCCTTTTACCAGTTCCCTTTAGTAGTTCCGATAGCTATCGGAATAGGGGTAAAAGATTGAAGTGTACAGCCCGGCTAACATTAATCAAAATTGCTGTATCTGCTTTTCAAAAAATATCATACAAAATTTAGAAATCATTATAATTACCCTGTAACGTAAAAAAGTCGGCGATTACTTAACGTAATGCCGACCTTCTGAAAAAAGAAATGATTTTTTTATTCTTCTAAGTAACCGAATTTACCTTCGTTATAATCGGCTAATGCTTGTTGTATTTCTTCGCCTGTATTCATTAAAAATGGACCATAAGCTACGATTGGTTCATTAATTGGCTCTCCACTTAGAACTAGCACAACGCTATTTTCTAAGGCTTCTAATTCAATGTTTTCGCCTTCATTTTTGAAGTGAATAAATTGGTCTGATTTGGCAGTTTCAGTACCATTTACTTTTACACTACCTTCTATGATAACAAAACCAGTATTGAAAGTTTCGGGAAAACTGAAATCTACTTTTGCTCCTTTATTTAAACGAGCGTTGTACATTTCTATTGTGCTAAATGTTGACGCATTTCCGATTTTACCCTGAAAATTCCCGGCAATAACTTCAATTTTTCCTCCATCGTTTAGTAGTTCTGCAATTTGTAAATCTTGCTGTTTAATACCTTGGTATTTGGGCGTACTCATTTTATCCTTAGCAGAAAGATTAACCCAAAGTTGAACCATTTGAAACAGGCCACCTTTTTTGCTGAAGTTTTCTTCGTGGTATTCTTTATGTAAAATGCCTTTGGCTGCTGTCATCCATTGGATATCGCCTGGATAAATTACCCCACTATTTCCGGCACTATCGTAATGCGCAACTGCACCATGGTAAGCAATTGTTACAGTCTCAAAGCCTCGATGTGGATGAACGCCCACACCACGAGGTTCGTTGCGTGCAGAGAACTCAATTTTTGCATTGTAATCGAGCATATAAAATGGGCTCATGTTCAATTTATATCCGCTAGGAAAAAAATTATGAACTCTAAATCCATCTCCAACCATGTGTGGTGCAGGTGGATTTAATATGGCTGATACTTGTTTTACATTTTTCATCGTATTGCGTATTGAGAACTGCGTATTGCGAACTGCTAAAGAACCCTATTGGAAAAAACTGACTAAGCTTGTTTGATGAACTGCAATTCGCCTAAAATTTTAACTTCTTCACTAACCATTACACCACCAGTTTCCAAAGCAGCATTCCAGGTTAAACCAAAATCAGAACGGTTTAATTTACCGCTTAAGGTAAAACCAGCTTTGGTTTGTCCCCAAGGATCTGTTGCAATACCACCAAACTCTGCTGTTAATTTAACAGGTTTAGTTTCGCCTTTAATTGTTAGATCGCCTTTAACACTATAATCATCGCCATCTTTTTCTACGTCAATAGATTTAAATTCGATAGTCGGAAATTGTTCCGCATCAAAAAAGTCAGCACTTTTTAAGTGGTTATCACGATCGGTATTTCCAGTATCTAGTGAACTTAATTCGCCTTTAAAAGAGATATCAGCATTTGTAAATTCATCACCATCTGAAGTTAAATCTGCAGAGAAAGATTTTAAGCTACCAGTAACAGTGGTGATCATTAAGTGTTTTACTTTAAATTGTAATTCGCTGTGGGTTGGGTCTAATGCCCATTTTGTACTTGCCATAATATTTTAATTTCGTGTTTTTTAAATTTGATAACACAAAGTTATGGCAAGTGGGTAAGCTACACATTGATGTATGGTAAGAAAACCCCTAAATCCCCTGAAGGGGACTTTTAAATAAGACTACCTAAAATGTTTGTTGGCTAAGTCTTTACGAACGCGGCTTAAAGATTCAGGAGTAATGCCCAAATAAGAAGCAATCATCCATTGTGGTACGCGTAAAGTTAGGTTTGGGTAGAGTTTAATAAAGTCTAAATATCTTTCTTCAGCAGTTGCTGATAGCAACATATTTAACCTCTTTTGCATAAAGCGGATGGAGTTATGCAACATCAAAATATTAAGTTCTAATATTTCTGGAACAATATTTTTAATGGCCGGAAAGAAGTCTTTTTTAACAATAACCACTTCGGTATCCTCAATTGCATCGATATAAAAAAATGCAGGTTCGTTAAAAACAGAAGTATCCCTGTCTGATAACATCCAGTCTTCTGGAGCGAATTGAATGATGTGTTCTTTTCCTTTTTCGTCTATGGAAAAGTATCTTAATAGGCCACTATTTACAAAATAAGCCTCAGATTTTAAGTCGCCAGCGTTTAAAAGAATTTGCCCCTTTTTAATGGTTTTGGTTTTTAAACAGCTTACAGCTTCAGTTGCCTGTTCTTCTGTAAGTGCTAATCTCTTTTTAAGGTAAGCTGCAAATTTATCGAGCATGAATTATTTCTTAGGCGTTGGGATGTTATCGAAATTGGCAGCACATTTACCACAACCAGAAGCACAACCATCACTTTTTGGAGAAACGGCACGATAAATCATTCGGCCAACATACAATAATGCAGCAGCAAAAATGATAATCATTAAAATGAACTGGATATCCATACTGCAAAATTACGATTTATTAAATGGCAGGGTTCAGATTAGTGTAAAAATATTCCTCACCCTAACAAAGAAGGTAATAGAATTAAACTTTCTGCGATCCCTCTCCAAAGGAGAGGGAATAAGAATTGCACTTTTAAATCATATGCAAGACGTCACCCTGAATTTATTTCAGGGTCAGTTTTCCTTAATCGATTTCATAAAATAAATCATCCCAGTTAGGGTTGAAGCTATTAATCAAATTTATTTTCCACTGCCTTTTCCAATTTTTTAGTCTTTTTTCTTCTGCAATAGCTTCTTCTATCGTAGAAAACTGTTTAAAGTAAATCAATTTAAAAAGATTATATTTTGCACTAAAAGATTTTGCATAAAATTTATCCCGATGCTCTTTAGTTCTAAAAAATAATTCAGAAGTAACACCGATATATAACACTGTATTTTCGAAATTGGTTAAAATATAAACACATCCCCCTCTTTCCATATCTTTTTAGCTGATGCTGAAATAAATTCAGCATGACGATTACTTCTTACTCCATCAACCCAACCGTACCGCCAACCCAATCAAAATCTGCATTGTAGCGTACGCCAATCATTTTGCCACGACTTAATCTACCTAAATTAATGCAAAGTTGAGGTTCGCCACCTTCTGGCCATAAATACATCATTCTAATCTCCGCTTTAACGCCCTCATCTAATGCTTGGATTACTGGTTCATAAGTAACTTTGCGTTGCAAAATCCAATTTTCAGGATCATTAATTGCTTTAATATCAGTTTCAGTTACATCTATAATTACACCCATGCCAGCAAAACTGAATAAAGGCTTTAAAACATAATTTTCCAAATCTGTCGGAATACTTTCGATGGTGTTTAGGAAGCGAGTTTCTGGTACAAATTCACTGTCCAAAAACGGCATCGTGTATTTACTGATGCGGTAAAACCAATTAGGATGTGTAATCCATTCTACATCTAGCTCCTCTCTTGGATCGAAACTAGTTTTAAAAATGTTTGTATTATCTCCAATCTCATCAAAAATCAATCGATTATAAATACGTTTTAATTGAATTTTCTCTCCGTTTTCTGTGTAGAATAATTGATTTCCTTCCTTCGAAATTTCATCCAATCCCAAAATTTTAATGCCCAAATGTTTTGCAGTTACAAAAAAGTCGATGGCTGTTTTTTGGTTAGGTGCATCAATATCCATTAGCGCAACTTGGTGAGGTTGGTGCTCGCCAACAACTACTTCTTTTAATAATTCGAAGTACGAAGTTTCATCCAATCCATTAAAATATGGACTTAAGTTTTCATCTAAATCAAACTCTTCTTTGTAGGTTTTAGCTAAGAGTGTTTGAAATCCATATAATGATGGAAAACCCTGCATCTCAATCAGCATTGGTGTTACTTCGCCATTTTTGTCTTTACACAAGCCATAATCGAAGGTTAAAAAATGCGGATGTGTGGTTTCATTGGGTACATTCCATTCTGCCGGAATAGCTTTTTGGGTTAATTCTTTAAAGTTATCTTGTTTAATTAGCGAAATAATTTCTTCGCCTGCGGCAATCAATTTGGCTTTTAAGGCATCAGGTATAAAAATTGGCGTTTCTGCAACTCTAAATGGAATAGCAGGAAAACCAGCTTCCAAATTCTTCATGAATTGCTTGTATTTTTCTTCAGTATAATTGGCATTAAAAGCTTTACGGTATTTTTCAATCATGGTAGATGAGTTAAAATTTACCACATAGATACATAGTTAACATAGATGATTTGATTATGTGCCTATGTGGTTAAAAGCCCCTTTAGGGGTTGGGGTTTCTTTGCAAAGCGTTAATTGCTTCGGTTAAAAAATTGGGCAAAATCACACTTTGTGTTAGCGTAATTCTATTTGGGTCGTCTAAACTATTTAACATATCCAAGTATTTTTCTTCGCCATGGTTTTTAATGATAGCCGTTTTCTTTTCCTCTTGCAGCAAATACATTTTCATCCCGATAGGATCTGCCTCGGGATGAAATTGAGTACCGATAATCTGCTCAGAAAAACGAATTGCCATTAAACAACGCTCTAACGCCACATGTGGGCGTTCCTTTTCTATCGCTAAAATTTTTGCACCTTTTGCTTTAAAGTCTGCTTCGTTAGGTTGTATAACTTGCCAATCTCTACTATCAACCGAATAGAATGGGTCTGGTAAACCATTAAACACCGTTTCTTGTTCTCCGTTATCAGTTAAACTAATAGGGAAAATGCCAAATGCATTGGATTTTCTTTGAGTAACCGTTCCTAATCCATATTTTCTGCAGGCCAACTGAAAAGAATGGCAAATTAAAAAAGCATGTTTTTTATGTTCGTTACTATTATTAAATCCTTCGATTTCATCTAATAAAAAGAAAAAATCATGTTCCCATTTTTCTCCTTCTCCATCAAAAGGGCTTCCAGGACCACCACTAGAAATAAAAATATCGTAGCTTAAATCTGGTATTTCTCCTTTTTGTCTTAAGTCAAATAAATCGAAAGTAATATTGAGTTTAGATTGTTCGCGATAGCTTTGTAACAGTTCCTGAATTCCCCTCATTCCTTGATTAGGGAAGCCGTTATTCATATCGATAACGGCTACCTTAATATTTTTTTGTTCACTCATCTATCCAGCTCCAATTAATGTTTGAGTAGTAATGTAATCTACTACCGATTCAAAGCTTCCAGTTTTTTCATAAACAGCCAATTGCCTATCTGCGCCAGTTCCGTTTGCTAAAATTTTGTGAACATAGTTAATTTCATTCCTACTGCCCAATTCATCAACTACATCGTCGATAAAATCTAACAATTCTAAAATTAGGTTTCTACAATTCACTTCCATTTCTTTTCCAAAATCAATTAAATTTCCATCAATTCCGTAACGAGCAGCTCTCCATTTATTTTCATTGATTAAAGCTCTAGAATAACTAATGAAAGTCATGTTTTGTAAACGTAACTTATACAATTTCGCACATAAGGCTTGAAACAAAGCCGTAAAAGCCATCGTTTCATCAATTAACATGGGGCAATCGCAAATGCGGAATTCTACCGTGTCAAAAAATGGGTGTACACGAATATCCCACCAGATTTTCTTGGCGTTATCCATGCAATTTGTTTTGATCAACAGTTTCACATAATTGTCGTAATCTTCAATGCTATTGAAAATATCAGGAATACCAGTACGAGGAAACTTATCAAATACCTTTGTTCTGAACGATTTGTAACCTGTGTTTCTACTTTCCCAAAATGGAGAGTTGGTAGAAAGTGCAAAAACGTGAGGTAAAAAATACCTTACCTGGTTAGCAATGTGGATAGCCAACTCACGAGATTGGAAGCCAACATGAACATGTAAGCCAAAAATTAAGTTAGAACGGGCAGCTTCCTGCAGTTCGTTTACAATTTCGCTATAACGCGGATGTTCTGTAATTAATTGTTTTTCCCAGTGGGAGAAAGGATGTGTACCGGCAGCACCGATACGTAAACCTTGTTCTCCAGCTAACTGGGAAACCGTATATCGCAATTGCGATATTTCTTTTCTAGCCTGATCTGTGTTGTGGCAAATGCCAGTTCCAACTTCAACCACAGCTTGGTGCATTTCTGCTTTAACTTGATCCTTATGGATTTTCTGAGCAGACTCTACAATTTTTTGATCGTGTGAGGTTAGTTCTCTGGTAACGGGATCAACTACCATGTACTCTTCCTCTATACCGAGCGTAAATTCATTCATCATCTTATTCCCTATTTAGGTTATCCCAATTATTTTTTTGGTGCTGCTTTTTTCGCTGCAGGTTTTGCAGGTGCGGCTGCCTTAGCTTTTGCAGGAGCTTTTGCCGTCGCTGCTTTAGGTTCTGCCTTAGGCTTAACTTCTTTAATTGCTGGGCTTGCTTTTACTCCTTTTGGTAAAGTCTCGCCAGTTAGTGGCAATCCTGCAGCACCAGCTTTTACAAATTTACCCCAGGTTAAATTATCCTGACCATCTTTTTGAGCTTTGGCTCTTTCAATTGCGTAGTTTGCAGTAGTTTCAACTACCCAGTCGAAGTTTTCTTGTCCAACGCTTTTAATATCAGCATCTGGTGCAGGGTTACAGAAATCGATAGCGATAGGCACCCCATCACGAACTGCAAATTCTACTGTATTAAAATCATAACCCAAATAAGAACACAATTTTAAAGTATATTCTTCAATGGTTTTTAATAATTCTGGGCTAGACGGCTCTTTGCCAACCTCGTAACGCAAATGATGTGGATTACGTGGCTCGTATTGCATAATGCGAACATGTTTGCCACCGATGCAGTAACATCTAAAATATTCTTCGAAGATGATTTCTTCTTGTAAAAGCATAACCAATTGTTCGGTGCCATTGTGTTTATTAAAGAAATCTTCCTTATCGTGCAATTTATAAACATCTTTCCATCCACCACCATCAAAAGGTTTCATGTAAGCCGGGAAACCTGTGTATTCAAAAATTGCATCCCAATCTAATGGCATAGCTAAGTTAGAGAACGATTCGCCAGTTGTGCCAGTTGGATGTTGTCTTGATGGAATTAATGCAGTTTTTGGCACAGGAACCCCAATTTGTTCTGCCAATGCGTTGTTAAAAAACTTCTCGTCAGCACTCCACCAAAATGGATTATTGATTACGGCTGTTCCAGTAATGGCTGCATTTTTTAAGGATGCACGGTAAAAAGGCACATCCTGCGAAATACGGTCGATAATTACCGCGTAACCTAGTGGTGCATTTTGAAACATTTTATCGATTTTAACAGCTTCTGCTGTGATGCCTTTTTCGGCCTTTTCGTTAATTCGCTTAATTACTGCTTCTGGAAAGGAGCGTTCTTGCCCAAATAAAATTCCGATTTTCTTCATAAGTATTGATGTTTTATCTATTGTTGTAATGTTAATATTATTGGAAAGTTGTAATGTTTAAAGGTTGGAATGTTGTAGAGTTGGATGTGGCGATAAGCTTTCCGACTTACAGACTTTCCAACTTTTTTATAATTGTGATAAATATTCTGGGAACATGTGTCTCCAGGTAGGCCAATCGTGATCGGCATTTTGCCTAACATCTAGCCAATGGTTAATTCCTTTTCTATTTAAAATTTCTGATAATCTTTCGTTATCGCCTTTGCACATATCTCTGTCTGATGTTCCTAAAACTATTTTCATGTTCCAAAGTTCTTGGTTCATATCATTCGGTACAAAATCTACCGGATTGTTAAAGTAAGCTTCGTCGTTATAAAAGCCATCTAGCTGACTAGAAATATCAAAAGCACCGCTCATGCTAAACATATGGCTAACTGTCCACGGGTGGCGAAAAGCAAAATTTGCAGCGTGGTAGCCACCAAAACTACAGCCAGCGGTAATCACTTTGTGGTGGCCAGTTTCGTGTTTTGCAAGTGGAACCAATTCTTCTAACAAGAATTTATCATACCAAATATGATTTTTAACACGTTCTGCAGGATGAACTCCTTTATTATACCAGCTCAATTTATCAATGCCATCTGGGCAATAAACTTTTACTTTGCCTTCGTTAATGAAACCCGAAATAGCATCGATTAATTTAAAATCTTTGTTTTCGTAATAACTCCCCATACTGGTTGGGAACAATAATATCGGATATCCGCTATGCCCAAAAATAAGGGTCTTGATATCCATGTTTAGGCTTGGACTGTACCATTCTTTTAATTCTTCTTTCACGGGCTTTCAAATTAGATGCTTTAAGGTATAAAAATCTATATCAAACACAAAGAAATAAATATATTTATTGCTATAAATCTGTCCTTTATGTAAAAAACACGGTTGCCTACCCAAATTTTTATCAAGATTTGTACCTTTGCGCCAGATTAGTGAGAAAGCTTATGTTCACCACATTAACATTACCTACCGTTATCAAAACTACCCATAATATCAAATCGACCAACTTAAAAAGAGAAGTCGAAATCGAAATTTTCAGTCCTGATAATTTATTAGGCAACGAGCGTGTTAACCTGTTGTTGCTAAATGATGGGCAAGACTTGGCTCAAATGAATATAGATGAAATGCTTAATTCATTATATGCTAAATGGAGTATCGAACCTACAGTGGTAATCGGTATCAAAGCTAGCAATGAACGTATTTTAGAATATGGCATTGCCGGAAAACCTGATTTTAAAAAACGTGGTGCTAAGGCTGATGCTTATACTGATTTCATTATTAAAGAATTGATGCCTTATGTGCAGAGCGAAGTTGATGTAACGATTAATGGAAAGCGTGCTTTTGCTGGCTTTTCTTTAGGCGGAATTACTGCTTTTGATATCGCTTGGAACCATGATAATTATTTCGATGCAGTGGGCGTTTTCTCTGGCTCTTTTTGGTGGAGGAAAAAAGATTTAAGTGCAGGTTATACCGATGATGACCGCATTGTGCATGAAATGATACGTGAGACAAAAACCAATCCTGCTGTTAAATTCTGGTTAATGACAGGTACCAATGATGAACTAGCCGACCGTAACCATAACTTTATTATTGATTCAATTGATGATACGATTGATGTGGTTAAAGAATTGATGAAAAAAGGCTACCAACGCCCAAATGATATTTTCTATTATGAAATGGTTGGTGGTAAACATGATGTACCAACTTGGGGCAAAGCGATGCCTAAATTCTTAGAATGGGCTTTTGGTAAAACAGGGATTTAATTACAGCGTCATACTTTTGGTTGTTAAATAAATAGCATTAAATGCTTAACTTGGTTTATCTAATCTGACGAACCATGCAAAAATTAATAACTTTTTTATTGCTATCTCTTTGTGCTTTTACTATAAATGCACAAGAAAAAACGGCCTCTCAAAAGGAGGTTGAACAAACTGTTGTTAAATTTTTCGATGCTTTATCTGCATTCGATTTTGACAAGATGAAATACTATAGCAAAGACATTCAATTTGTAGAATATGGCGAGATTTGGGATTTAGATATTTTAATTGGCAGAGTAAAACCGATGGTTGGTAAAGGTGTAAAGAGAATAAATACCTTAAAATTTACCAAAACAGAAATTAAGGAAAATACTGCTTGGGTAATTTATTATAATACTGCCGACATTGAACGTGATGGAAAGATAAGCCAAGCCAATTGGCTAGAGAGTGTGGTGTTGGTGAAAGATGAGGGCAGGTGGAAAATGACACTGTTGCATTCTACTGTGCTCAGGGATAAAAAATAATTCTCTTATAATTTAGAACTTTTCTATTGCAATTTGTTTATGCTTAATCAAATGAGAGAAAAAATCAATCGCATAATTTTTGGGCACGATACACGCGGTGGCAAACTGTTTGATGTTATTCTGCTTTGGGTAATATTTGCAAGTGTTATTATAGTAATTGCTGAAAGTGTCCCATCACTACACACTAAATTTGGAGATTTCTTTTTCTATGCAGAATGGGCCATTACTATTTTATTTACCCTAGAATATGTACTCAGAATTTGGAGTAGTAAGACACCTTTCAGATACATTTTTAGCTTTTGGGGATTAGTTGATTTACTATCCATATTACCTACCTACTTAGAACTTTTAAATTTTGGTTTCCACTATTTGCTAGCTATTAGAATATTTAGGCTGCTTCGGGTATTTAGGATATTTAAACTGGTAAGGTTTAGTAGAGAAGCTCAGAAGTTGTTGTTGGCATTAAACGCCAGCAGACACAAAATGGGTGTTTTTTTAGTAGCGGTTATCACGATAATGGTTATTCTGGGTACATTAATGTATGTAATAGAAGGTGGAGAAAATGGTTTTACAAGTATCCCACAAAGTATCTATTGGGCCATTGTTACCGTAACAACTGTGGGTTTTGGAGATATTGTGCCACAAACGGTTGCCGGAAAATTTCTATCTTCTATAGCCATGATTTTGGGCTATGCAATTATTGCAGTACCTACCGGAATTATATCTGTAGAGTTGGCGAGAAGTAAATCGGAAGATAAGATTTGTGAAGTTTGCAAACATGATAATCCAGATGATGCAGATTTTTGCAATCAATGTGGCTTGAAGTTTTAATGGCTCAATTGCTCAATTTCATCTGATGCATAAATGTGAATGCCTTCTGGCTCTTTAACTGCTTGAGTAAGCATCGCACTCGCTACTTTTTCTATCTTAATACTTCGATATTTACGTAAACCGCCTACTAAAATTGGGTTAACAAGCCTCATCATTATAGTCATTAATTTTTCGCCTATTCTACTCTCTTTTCTATCTCCATCCAATAAAGATGGGCGGTAAATATTCATACTTTGATAAGGTATGACTTGTAATTCTCTTTCAACCTCGCCTTTAGTGCGGGTGTAAAATATTTTCGATTGAGCATTAGCGCCCATCGAAGAAACTAAGTGATAGGTTTTGGCACCGTTTTTAAAGGCGATATGCGCCAAATCTATTGGATATTGATAATCTATTTTTTTATAAAGCTCGAGGTTTGGCGTTTGTTTAACTGTAGTACCTAAACAGCAAAATACATCATCTCCAATAATTTCATCAGCATGTAAATGCAGTTCGTCTAAATTGATAGTCAGCTGTTTCAGTTTTGAATTGTTATTGATAATTTTCTTTCGGGCTATTACCAATACTTCTGTATAATTAGAGCTAACCAATAATTTTTCCAGCAGATTGGCACCAATTAGTCCTGTGGCTCCAATCAAAATAGCTTTTTTGCCCATGGTTTATTTTTTCTTTTTAAGGATGATAGGGTATTGATTTTTGCCATCATAATATTTTCCTGATATTTCAAGAGGAATTACATTAAAACTATCTTGTAATCTTGAAAGAAGAAAATAGGGTTTGGACGGTTTTAGTGATGTGGTGTAATGTAGAAATTTTAATTGGCCATTGGCATCTTCTATTCCATTTTCTGGGATAAAAATGCTTGGCTTTTTGTTTTTAGGATTTAAAGTAATTTTGCTTGCTCCTAAATAACCGTCGGCCAGAGATAATTTAACCATCATTCCATTTGCCATACCAGTATACTCAACTGTTTCATAAGCTTTTTGCGCAAAGCTGATGATTGAGCTTATCATTAGTAAGGTAGGGATTAAGATTTTGCGAAGTATCATTTAACTATAATAAGCTCTCCAATTACCATTGTAATTTTTATCAAAGTTTTCTTTGCTGTCGAAAACTGCATTAAAGTTGCATAAAGTAAAATAGTCAAATTCATCAAAATGTTTTAAGATGTCGAAATATTCTTGTTTTAGTTGTGCAGTTAAGCCAGAATGTTTAGCTTTTTTTGATTCTGTATTTGTGTAAAAAAAGAAAGTTACATGTTCGCCAAATCTCGCAATCTTCCAAAGTACATTTTTATATTTCTCTTCAATTGAAGTAATAGTTGTTAAAGAAATTTTGTTGTTTGCCTCTTCTTTTGCTAAAGGTTCGAAAGCATAAAATAAAACGAGTATAGGTTGCAAATTTTCGATTTGAAAAGTCTCTTTATATTTTTTTTCTATCGTGTTAGCAATACGTTTTGAAGAAGTAAATCGGTCTTTAAGGAAAAATATGCTGAGGTCAGTCTCGTGCTCAAAAATGAGTTGCAATCTTAATGTTCCATTATCTAAAGTATCTGTATAAATATTTAAAATTTGAACCAAATATTTTTGATGTATCCACTCGGCAAAACCATTAAACTTTTCATCCATCATATTTTTGCCCAACTTAATTAAGCGGGTTATTTTATATTCCTGATCTGATGGTCTAAGCATAGGCTAGTTTACCAAAATTTTAGCCATAAATAAACTAAATAATCAATTTTATTGATAGGCGGATTGAGATTAGTGATTTTCTTTAACCCTTGGGAAGCTGTAATTTCACAACATGATAAAGGGATTATTTGAGACGCATTTATTTGTGGAAGATTTAGAGAGGTCGATTGATTTTTATAAAAATGTTTTAGGCCTTAATGAATGTGGTTATAATGACGAACGCAAAGTTGCATTTTTCTGGATTGGAGAACCCAAAGGAGCAATGCTTGGTTTGTGGGAAAAACCAAAGGAAGAAATTGATATCAGGCATTTTGCTTTTAGGTGTGATGTTGATGATGTATTAAATAAGTCGGTAGAATTTCTAAAAGCTAGAAACTTACAACCTTACAACTTTTTGAAAGATGGTAATGAAAAGCCTATGGTCTTTGCCTGGATGCCTGCTGTAGCTATTTACTTTAAAGATCCAGATGGGCATGATTTAGAATTCATCGCAATTTTAGAAGGGGAGGCAAAGCCTGAACTTGGTGTTATTTCTTATGAAGCATGGTTGGAAAGGAAAGTTTAATAATTGCACAAGCGGTTATTATCTAAACCTGATTGCAATGGAAAGCCCCGATTTAAGCATCAGAAAATATTGTTTCTAATTGTATGCTTGCTTGTTTCACAGGTTTCTTCGGGCTTGGAATGGAAAGCAGGACTGATTTTCCCGATAAGCATTGGTTTTGCTTTACCCCTAAATCCCCAATAGTAAACTGGTATGATTTGCTCCAATCAATTGACAATCAAAATTTAACAAAAATATAATGACATAAATAGTAGGAGAAACCCTTAAAAATCCAATTAAAAATCATATCTTTGCGCCAAATTTATAGGCGCATTTTATGCAAAAGATTAGAAATATAGCTATTATAGCACACGTTGACCACGGTAAAACTACATTGGTTGATAAGATTTTACACTCTTGTTCTGTTTTTCGTGATAACGAACAAAAAGGTGAGTTGATATTAGACAACAATGATTTAGAGCGTGAACGTGGGATCACAATCGTTTCTAAAAACGTTTCGGTACAATATAAAGATGTAAAAATTAACATCATTGATACTCCTGGTCACGCGGATTTTGGCGGTGAGGTTGAGCGTGTATTGAAAATGGCCGATGGTGTTTTGTTATTGTGTGATGCTTTTGAAGGTGCAATGCCTCAAACGCGTTTCGTAACGCAAAAAGCTTTGGCTTTAGGTTTAAAACCAATTGTGGTTGTAAACAAAGTTGATAAAGAAAACTGTAGGCCAGAAGAGGTTTATGAGCAAATTTTTGAGTTGTTCTTTAACTTAGAAGCTACAGAAGAACAATTAGATTTCCCTGTAATTTATGGTTCATCTAAACAAGGTTGGATGAGTACAGATTGGAAAAAACCAACTACAGATATTTTTGCTTTAATGGATGCTGTTGTTGCTAATATCCCAGCTCCACCAATGTTAGAAGGTACATTGCAAATGCAAATTACCTCATTAGATTATTCGTCTTTTGTTGGTCGTATTGCAATTGGACGTGTACACCGTGGTACGATTAAAGAAAACCAACCTATTACGTTAATTAAACGTGATGGTAAATTGGTTAAATCTAGAGTAAAAGAATTGTATACTTTTGAAGGTTTAGGTAAAATTAGAACTACAGAAGTTAGTTCTGGAGATATTTGTGCTGTTGTAGGTATCGATGGTTTTGATATTGGTGATACTATTGCCGATTTCGAAAATCCAGAGCAATTGCCAGTAATTAGCATCGATGAGCCAACAATGAACATGTTGTTTACCATTAACAACTCTCCATTTTTTGGTAAAGAAGGTAAATTGGTTACTTCACAACGTATCAAAGATCGTTTGATGAAGGAAATGGAGAAAAATTTAGCCTTAAAAGTTGTTGAAACTCAAGGTGCAGATTCATGGTTGGTTTACGGTCGTGGTATTCTCCATTTATCAGTATTAATCGAAACGATGCGTCGCGAAGGTTATGAGTTACAGGTTGGTCAGCCACAGGTTATTGTTAAAGAAATTGACGGTAAAAAGTGTGAGCCAATTGAAACTTTAATTGTAGATGTACCTGGTGATGTTGCTGGTAAGGTAATCGAATTGGTAACTCAACGTAAAGGTGAGTTGTTAATTATGGAACCAAAAGGCGATTTACAACACTTGGAATTTGAAATCCCAGCTCGTGGTATTATTGGTTTGCGTAACAACGTATTAACTGCAACTGCTGGCGAGGCGATTATGGCACACCGTTTTAAAGCTTACGAGCCTTGGAAAGGTACAATTCCTGGTCGTTTAAATGGTGTATTGATTTCTATGGATAAAGGAATGACAACTGCTTATTCTATAGATAAATTACAAGATAGAGGTCGTTTCTTTGTAGATCCAGGAGTTGATATTTACGAAGGTCAAATTTTAGGAGAACACATTCGCGATAATGATTTGGTAATTAACATTGTTAAAGGAAAAGCATTAACTAATATGCGTGCTTCTGGTACAGATGATAATACTCGTATTGCACCAGCTATTAAATTCTCTTTAGAAGAGTGTATGGAGTACATCCAAGCTGATGAGTACATTGAAGTAACACCTCAAAGTATGCGTTTACGTAAAATCTTCTTAACAGAGCAACAACGTAAAGCAAACGGTAGTAAAAACTAGTAACCCCTACATCCTCTAAAGGGGACTTTTAGATATCTAAGCCTGTAAGCGAAAGTTTACAGGCTTTTTTGTTCTCCACCACGTCACCCTGAATTTATTTCAGGGTCTGTATAAAAGAAAGATGCTGAAATAAATTCAGCATGACGTTGACTAGCTAAGGTATGATTTTTGAAAAGCAATACTTTTTCTTCTATTAATGTTAGTCCTTCTTTACGCTATATCTTTTACCCCTAAATCCCCTAAAGGGGAATTGGTAAAAGGATATCGCTTCAATAAGGTTTAGAATTGAAAAGCTTTTGCTACTATGAACTTTTCCTTTACATCGCTTTAAATTTACCACCTAAGAAACCTGAGTACACCTTAGTTTACATTATCCCTTAGGTTTTCTTTGGTGTCTTAGGTGGTTGAAAAAAAATTACACGAACCAAACTTCCCGAAATTCACTTTTTTCTACATTAGCCGTTCAATACAAAACATATGGAATCACTACAAGGAAAAAATGCAATAGTAACAGGTGCGGGTAAAGGTTTAGGTAAGGCAATCTCAATCGCTTTGGCACAAGAAGGTGTAAATGTTGCACTAATAGGCAGAACAGAAAAGGATTTACTCAGCGTTGCAGAAGAGCTAAAACAATATAATGTAAAAACAGCAATCGCCATTGCAGATGTATCAGATATTGATGCGGTCAATTCGGCTGTTTCCAAAGTAAAAACAGAACTGGGCGCAATTGATATTTTAATTAACAATGCAGGAGTTGGTGCTTTTGGTAAGTTTATGGAGTTAGAGCCAGCACAATGGAAGCAGATTATAGAGATTAACTTGCTAGGCGTGTATTACGTAACCCGTGCTGTATTGCCAGAAATGATTGAGCGCCAAATAGGTGATATCATTAATGTTTCTTCTACAGCTGGAAAAAATGGTGCTGCTGTAACTAGTGCTTATAGCGCCTCAAAATTTGGCCTTATCGGTTTATCAGAGTCGTTAATGCAGGAAGTTCGTAAACATAATATTCGTGTAAGCACCATGTTGCCAAGTACAGTTGCTACAGATATGGCAATTGATTTAAAACTAACAGATGGTAATCCTGATAAGGTAATGCAACCAGAAGATTTTGCAGAGTTATTAATTGCGCAATTGAAATTAAACCGAAGAGTTTTCGTGAAAGAAAGCGGAATTTGGTCTACAAATCCTTAAGAATATATAGCCAGTTTTAAGCTGGCTATATTATTGTATCAAATGTGGAATAAACCTGCTTTTGTTATCTGTTATCAATCTATTTGCTTCCCTTACGCCAATCCCTGCTGGTATCTGGCCAATAATCCAACTTCCTATTAATGGATAATTGCCATCAAATTCTGGTAGTTCAAATAAATCTTGGTAGATAAAACCTTCTTCGCCATATTCTCCTTCGGTTTTTTCAATTGTGTGGCCCGCTTTATTCAATTCTATGTTGGCACCCTCTCTACTTAAAATCGGTTTTTTAGCATAACTGATTAAATCTCCCTTCTCGAAGTAAGATTTTAATAAATAGGGGTGGTAAGGATAAATTTCCCACAAAATTGGTAAGATTGCTTTGTTAGATAAAATCATTTTCCAGAGTGGTTCAATCCATAACGTATTGGTTAAATCTACCGTTAAGTTTCTGCCAAAATCTTCGTTCAACAGCCATTCATATGGATAAAGTTTAAAGATGTTTCTAATCTGTTCATCTTCGGTATCTACAAAGTGCTGTTCTTTAAAATTCCATCCTATATCATCTATAAAAACAAGTTTGGTCTCTAAACCAGCTTGTATGGCACAATCTCTTAAGTATTCAACTGTTGTTAAATCTTCAAGGCTATCTTTAATACAAGTAAAATGAAGTTTGCCTCGATGTAAATATTTTTTTAGCTCAGTCCAATAGGTAATTAGTTTTTCGTGTATAGAATTAAACTGATCTTTATCTTTATCAAAATCTTGCAGCCAAAACCATTGTACAATACCAGCTTCATATAATGATGTCGGCGTATCTGCATTAAATTCTAGGAGCTTGATTTCGCCATTCTTAAAAGCCAAATCAAATCTGCCATAAATAGATGGAAGGTCACTATCCCATGATTTTTCTAAATCAGGTATTATCCATTCTGGTATATGAAATTTATGATATAACTTTTTATCGATTACATATTGAACTGCGTTCAAACACATATCCCAAAGCTCTGAAGTAGCTTTCTCAATTTTATTGATTTCTCTTTCAGAAAATTTATAGTATACACTTTCATCCCAATAAGGAACATCGGTAGAATGAAAGCCAAAACCTAAATTTTCTACAGCTTGTTGCCAGTTATTTCTAGGCTCAATTTTTATCCGTTCCATTTATGAAGAAACTGTTGCGCCTTTACCAAAACCGCCTCTAATAATTCCAGATTTATTAGCATTTGAGCCAACGTTCGCACGCTCGCTTATACCCCCACTGTAATAACCGGCTCTACTATAAGTGCCGTTGTTATATCTGCCATACGGTCTAAATGCATAGTGCCATAATAATGCAGTACCAATGCCCATACCATGGTGAGAGCGAGAATAATTTGCAGAAGTATCAGAACGCATGTAAACTTTAGGTTCATCTGCATTCCACTCTTTTTCTTTTTTATTGCATGAGGCTAAAGCAGCGGTTATCAAAACTAAGCTGATGTATTTACTCTTTTTCATATTATTTAACTGTAATATAAAATTCGTAATCCCTTTTAACTTGGGCCTTTTGCACATAGCCATCTTGGTCTTCTCCCTCAACAGTTGTTAAGCCTAAAGATTTTAAAGTATCAACCTTAATCAAGGTTTTGTCTAGTTGATTTTTTACCCAGACTTTATGTGTAGTAGTTAAAATATCAAAACCATCTTCGTGTTTAACACTTACAATTGTTTCTATAGAACCGTCTTTATTAGGCTCGCTTACAATGTCTTCGTTTTTCTCATTACAAGAAAGTATCAATCCAGTTAATAAAAGTAAAGGAAACAGTTTTTTCATCACAAGGTGGAGGTTAAAATTATTTGGCCAATTTATCATTATTTTTATGCCTACCCGCATCACGAATAGTTTTCTTTTCTAAATTTTTAACCAGTGCGTCATTCAGATCTATTCCAGTTTGATTGGCCAAGCAAATTAATACAAAAAGCACATCAGCCATTTCATCTGCAAGATTTACTTCTTCATCACTTTTTTTAAAAGATTGTTCGCCGTACTTGCGAGACATGATTCTGGCTACTTCACCAACTTCTTCCATTAAAATAGCAGTATTGGTTAACTCGTTAAAATAGCGAATTCCTGTTGTTTTAATCCATTTATCAACGGTATCCTGTGCTTCGGTTATAGTCATGCCTTATTTTAGTTAATAATTAAGTACCGAAGTTATTGAATTTTGTAAGAGTTTCTAAGCATAGGTTAGCTATCTTAAGAATTTAAACCACAACTAATACTTCTAAAAGTTCTATTTCGAAGCCTAACGAAAAGTAGCCTCCCAATAAAACTTTGGTTTTGAGCACTCGTGGCAAATAGCCGAAAAATTTTTTAAATGCGTTTGTAAAATGTGTAGCATGGCTATAACCTACGGTTTCTGCAACTTCTGCAATTCTATGTTTTTCATTTAAAAGCAGCTCTTTTGCCTTTTGCATTTTACAAGCCAACATATAACCAAATACGGTGTTGCCATATAATATTTTAAAGTGCTTTTTAAGATATTGCTCATTGGTTCCTGCTACTCTGGCCAAATAAGCCAAGCTATAAGATACCTGCAGGTTGTTTTCGATTAACTCTTTTACCTCCACCATTCGTTCTATTTCAATAGATTTTAAACTGATGGTTTTTTTCTCTGCAGCTTGAGCTAGTTGTAGGGCTATAAGTTCAATAATCTTTGCTTTTAAGTATAATGTTTTTAAATGACCATCAAATTCACATGAAGTAATCTCATTTAGTGTATTGGCTAATTTGGCGTTGATATAAAGGTTCTTCGTGAATATGGAACTAAAAGTGTTGTTAGTTCTGCAGGTAAACGCTAAATGGTTTTCTGGCATTTGCCTAAAAAAGAAATGCTCATCAATGTAGATGTTTAGCAAACAAACTTCATCAGAAATTGGATTGATGTAAAAATTTCCTTTGGGAATGTTGATGATGTTATAAGTTGCTGTTTTAAACGAAATTGGTTTTTTTCCATCACTTGTTTGATACAAACATTCGCCTTGTAAGCAAAATTGCATCAATATCACATTCCGTTCAGTTTTATACTCCCTATTGTCGCCTTTAGATAAAGTCAGGTTTTTAAATTCAAAATTCCTGTAACTAAGATCCTCAATATGTACAATCGGTTTATAGCTGCTGCTGGCACTGGTGTAAAAATCTGTTATTATTTTTTCCTTTTGCGTTACTAAAATTTCGGATGGTGTCATTGCTTCAAAATAGGGGATTGTACATTTGCGACCGCAAGTTAAGTTTATTTAGACTTTTTCTAAATAGAAAAGCAAAATATCGTTAAAATATGAAACAAGCATTACTTTCTTTCTTCTTTTTTATTTCAATCAGCTGGTGTGCACATGCACAGGTAGGGAAAATTAAAGGGAAAGTTGTAATGGAAAATGGAAATCCGGTAGATGGAGCAACCGTAACGCTTAAACCACTTAATAGAAATGTTATAGCAGATGATAGAGGAAATTATGAATTTAATTCTATTCCATATGGAAGATATACATTAGAAATAAGCTCTATAGCTATTATAGCTAAGAAATTGGATATAAACATTAGTAAGGCAGAAAACATTTACAATGTTTCGGTTAAAGAAAAGGAAGATAAAGCATTAAACGAAGTTAGTGTTGAGGGTAAGACGCAAAAGAAAAAAATTGAGACGAGTGGTTTTGCTGTGTCGATAATTGAAACGAAAGAAGCATCCTTAAGAAATTTAACGACAAATGAGTTATTAGATAGATCGGTTGGTGTACGTGTTAGACAAAATGGGGGTGTAGGCTCGCAAGTAGAATATAACCTTAATGGCATGTCTGGAAGTACAATCGGAGTGTTTTTAGATGGCATTGAGGTATCTACCTATGGATCATCTTTCAATCTAAATAACATCCCACCTGCAATGATAGAGCGAATAGAGGTCTACAAAGGTGTATTACCATCGCACTTAACTGGCGATTATGTAGGTGGAGCTATTAATGTGGTTTTAAAAAAAGATGTTTCCAGAAACAATGGAACTATTGCAGTTTCTTACGGTTCTTTTAATACTTACAATACAGATGCAAGCATTACCCTTCGCGAAAAAAAATCAGGGCTCTCTTTTAGAGGATCTGGTTTTTACACCTATACTGATAATAGCTATGAAATGTGGGGCAAATTTGCAAAGTATACGGATAGGAATGGCATATTAACTCGAGATTTTAGAGCCAAAAGATTCAATAATACCTACAAATCCATAGGTGGTCGTTTCGAAGCTGGTTTTACTGATGTAAAATGGGCAGATCAGTTTTTTCTTGGTTATAATATATCAGATACTTATAACGAAATACCTCATGGTACAACAACTGGGCAGCCTTATGTAGGTCGCTTTACCGAATATCAAGCTCAAGTTTTTAGTATGAACTATACAAAACGTAATCTATTGGTAGATGGCTTGGCATTGAATATCAACGCTGTACATAGTCGCCGCAGTACCTACGTGCAAGATACGGTTACAACTTTATACAACTGGGATGGTAAACCTATTATTCTACATACAGATTATATGATAGAGGCTGGTGTCCCTCCAGTATATATTAAATCTCCGCATGGTGCTCAGCAAGGAGCGCCAACCATAAGCCAAGTGGATCGGAAAATCACAAATGCTCGATCAAATTTGGCCTACACTATTATACCAGGCCATCGAATTTCCCTTAATCACAAATTTGAAATGACCGATAGAGATGATACTAATTTATTGAGGGCTGTAAATAAAGATCTCATCACATTAACACAGGTTACTAAAAATATTTTATCTGCAAATTACGAAGCCCAAACATTTAACAATAAACTGCAGACCAATTTTATGGTTAAATATACTGCCAACAGTACAACCCAGCTCAATCCAAACCCAACTTACAAAAGTGATGGCTCTTACCAGCTCAATCCACAAACTACAGGGTCATTTAACGACAACTTTGGTTATGGGGCAACCGCTTCTTACAACATTATACCTCGGCTATTTTTAATTGCCTCGATGGAGAATAGCTACATTATGCCTACTGAAGAACAGATGTATGGCAACCCCGAAACCAATGTTATGGCCAATGTAAATATTCTTCCAGAACAAAATATCAATTACAATATCGGGTTTCGATTTGGAGCTTTAGATTTTGGGAAACACAAAATTTCATTTTATGCCAATGCGTTTTGGCGTAATGGATTTGACAAAATTACCAGGCAAACGGTAGATAGTGTAGTAACTGATTCTGATTTGGATATACAGGCAACAGCATTTGTAAATTTAGGTAAAACTCAATCAAGAGGAATTGAGGCAGAGATTATTTATGTGTTTAACAATAGGTTAAATGCTTCGTTTAACTTTTCGAAATTTAATGCCTTATACAAACGAGAACGTGATGATTCTGGAATAGTGGATGACAGGTATAACTTGCAGGTTCCTAATGAGCCTTTTTTTACCATCAATGCTAATGTTCAGTACAGGTTCAACAATTTGTTCCAATCTAAATCAGTTACCAATGTTTATTACAATACAGGTTATGTAGGTGCTTATGACATTGCATGGCATCCATCTGAAGGAAGTCTCACCCCATCTCAACTCTCGCACGATTTAGGAGCAAGTTACCGTTTCCCATCTGGAAAACTGATAGCCAGCCTGGATGCTAAAAATGTATTAAATACTGCTTTGTATGATAATTTCGGTGTACAAAAACCAGGTAGAGGAATTTATTTTAAACTGAATTATACAATAGGAAAATTTTAGATCACAATAATCAATTTCAATATGAAAAAAATACAACTATTTAAAGGAGCACTCTTTGGTGCTGTAATTGCCTCACTAACATTAGCAAGCTGTAGCAAGACCGATAATCCATCTCCTGAAGGTGAACAAGATGATAAGCGATGGATTACACTTACTGCTGCCTTAAAACAAACTAGTGACGGCGATGGAAATGGTGGAACTTTAGCTTATGCTATTACCCACGAGCAGGCAATTAATCCTGCATTTGAGTTGGATATTTTCCCAACAGGAAAAGGCTGGAAGTTTGAGTCTCCGCGTACCTCTCGTATCCAAACTTCAAAGGATGGAAAATATTTGTACGATATTCAGTATACAGGTGCTGATGGAGGTATTTTTCAGAAATTCAAAGTAAATGGCGAAGGAAAATATGTTAAAGATGGTAATGAAGTTAATACAGCCATTATTTTGGGTACATCTCCTCGCTGGGTTAAATCTGCCGAAGGAGTAGGTGTAGGTGTAAGTATAACAACAGAAACTGCATTTACAGGAACATTCCCAGCAGTAACGTTCACTGGTATTAAATCTACGGCTTCGGTTGCATCCCTTAACCTTGACAATCCTAGTATTTTAAATACAGCTTCATTTGAGGCCCCTTTTACTGCACAACAATTAGCTCAAGGTTATTCTATTAGTCGAATAGATGTGCCTATCATCAATCAGGCAAAGAATAAACTATATATTGGTGCAAATGTTGTTAAGATAAATCCTAGTGGTACGCCTACTCAAAATGCTACCTCTGGCGTGGTATCATGGCCAAGTGATGCAGCTAATATTGCAGGTACTGTAACTATAGTTGTTGATTATCCAACTTTGAGAAACCCGAAATTAATTTGGTCTACACAAAGTAAATATGGTAATAACGGATATCGTACAATGATACAGTATATTGGTGATGATGGTCATGTTTATCAAGCTACTGGCGTAAACACCACAGGATATCCTCATATTCTTCGTATAGATAAAAACACCAATGATTATGATAATGGATATTTGTTTGATTTATCTAAAGCCTTAAATATTACTGGTGTTGCGGGTATTAAAGCTTGGAAATACTTGGGTAACAATAAAGGTTTTGTAATGTATGATATTGACAAAGCTGGAGGATATTTAGCCTTAATTGATCTAAATACTAAAACAGCTACCAAAATCCCAACGGAATATGAAACGCAATTGAACTTTGACCAACAACAAAGTATCGCTGTTGAGGGAGACTTCGTGTATGTTCCATTAACTCCGGTAAGTTTAGCAGGAAATGTATTTGTTTACAACTGGAAAACAGGTACGCTTACCAAAGGAGCTAAATTAGCTAATGGTACCGGACATCGTTTTATTGGAGCTTACTAGTTCTTAAATCCCTAAAAACGTTCTATATATTTAAAAATGCCTTGTTTAAGTTTATTCAAGGCATTTTTATTTGTTTTCAATTTTAAAGCCCCTTTAGGAGTTTGGGGTTCTATTCCTTATTCTTAGTGTCGATTACAATCGTAACCGGACCATCGTTTGACAGACTGATTTTCATATCAGCTCCGAAAATGCCGCATTGTACTTCTTTGTTTAGTAATGCTGATAGCTTTTTAATCATCTCCTCATACATCGGTATCGCTTTATCTGGTCTAGCCGCTCTAGTAAAACCTGGTCTATTTCCTTTTTTGGTAGCTGCAAATAAAGTAAACTGACTGATCAATAAAATGTTGCCGTCTATGTCTGCTAGTGCCTTATTCATCAAACCATTTTCATCGCTAAAAACACGCATGTTGGCAATCTTTTGAGCCAGCCACTCTAAATCTTCTTGTGTATCCGCATCTTCAATTCCTAAAAGAACCAAAAAACCATTACTAATCTCTCCAGTAATTTGATTATCTACTGTACAACTCGCTTGCGTAACTCTTTGTAAAACTGCTCTCATACCCCTAAATCCCCTAAAGGGGACTTTCCTTTCTATTGTTTATATGGTTATCAATATTCATAATTTTCTACGTGTTTCTAGGTATTTTTTGTTTTAATCAACTGTTTTGTTGGTTTAACTTCTTGTTTTTGCATACCTTGATTTTACAATCTTGATGCTAATTTAGGTAACTTGTTTGAACATACAGTTAAAATTTCTTATGAAACTATATAAAAGCAATTGCGGGCAAAATCCCCCTTTAGGGGGCTGGGGCTTATTGTTTTTTATAATTCTGCTAACGGCTTGCCAACAAAAGCGAGAGGTAAGTACGTCTTTTTATTATTGGAAAACGGTTTACAAGCAAAATGAAGTTGAAAATCAATATCAAAATCGATTGCACAGTAAGCAATTATATGTGAGAATAATGGATGTTGATTTGGACATCAACCTTAAAGCTATTCCGGTTGCGCCAATTAATTTTGCCGAGCATATCCCTAAGCAATTGGAAATTGTTCCTGTGGTTTATATCGTTAATGAGGTTTTAAAATCACAAAGTGATACACAGTTAAAACAATTGGCCGGAAAAATAACTACTTATGTAAATGCGAAAGTTAAACAATCTGGAAAGGGAAATTTTAAAGAGCTACAAATTGATTGTGATTGGACAGCTACCACCCGTGATCAATATTTTGCACTGTTACAAGAAATTAAAAAACTAGCTAGAGGAAAAATAATATCGTCTACTTTAAGGTTACACCAATTAAAGAATCAGGCCAAAAGCGGTATCCCTCCAGTAGATAAAGTATTATTGATGTGTTACAATATGGGAAATCTCAGAAAAAGCGGAGTTCAAAATTCTATCTTAGATCTTGCAGAACTTAAAAAATATGCCGGAAAAAATCTTGGGTTTTATCCAATCGACATCGATGTGGCCTTACCTTTATTTTCTTGGAGTGTGGTTTTCAGAAATGAGCAATATGCAGGAATATCAAAACGAGTGAGTTTAAAAGATTTAAAGAACACTACAATGTTTATAACACAAAATGATGGATTGTATTTAGCGAAGAATGATTTGCCTGAATTTGGGTTAATAAAAGGAGACATCGTTCGTTATGAAGAAAGTAAATACGAAGACATCGAAAAAGCGGCTGAATATTTGTCAACCTATTTGCCACAAAAACCTATAAATTTAATCTACTACCATTTAGATCAAAACCTACTGAAAAACTATGAAATCACTAAATTGGAGAACATCGCTGGTATTTTGCGTTAGTTTTTTTGCTGTTTTCTTTGCAGAGATTGCAGTTAATATTGCTTGCGGACCAGAACAAGATCCTTACGATTATTACGTATCGTACTTCCATAATAATGTGCAGGGCGATGATTACACACCCTTCGCATTTAATGAGATGGTTAATTTATATAGTGATGAAGAAGTGGAAGATGAAGGTGAAATCAATAGCCAAGAATGGGCTAACTATTTAAACGTCAAAAAAGAAGATGTCTATCAAATAATGTACAATGTAGATAGCTTAACAAGTGTAAAGTTGGCTAACCTATCGGCTAGATCTTACCTGAACCTGCCCGATAGTTTAAAACAGAATTCTTTTGTGCAGGCAATGTTAAAAAATGAAAGTGCTTTAAAGTATTTTCTATTTGCTAAAAGCTGTGAACCATTGGCAATTGCAAACTATGATAGCTGGAACCCGGTGCCACGTGATAGTGGGGCAATGGAAAAGAAAGCCGATGAAGCAGTGGCCTACGCTACTGCAGAAAACGATCAATTTTTAAAATTGCGTTACGCATATCAAGCGATAAGAATGCAACACTATGCTGGTTATTTCGGAGAAACAGAAACTACTTATCAGCAACTGATAGAGCCTATAAAATCTAGCAGTGCAGTTAAAGGTTGGGCAATGGCTATTTATGCAGGCGCCGTACGGTATTTAGGCAATGCAGATAAAGGTGCATACTTGTTTTCAAAAGTTTTTGCAAGCAGTCCAGAGCGTAGGGTACAAGCTTATAAAAATTATTTCTATACTGGGGCTTCTTTAGATGCGACATTAAAATTTGCTAGAAACAATGGAGAAAAAGCAAACATTTTGGCAATCGATGCTTTTGGTAATCCATCACCAGATTTAGCTGGATTAGAAAAAGTTTACCAAAATGATCCAACTAGTTTAATTAATGGGGCCTTACTAACCAGAGAAGTTAACAAGTTAGAGCAGCGTTTAATTAAAGAAAGTGATCTGGCTAAAAATTACTATACTAATTACGCCACCAGATGGGCCGAAGAAAATAAGTCTCAATCAGATAGCATACAAAATGCGAGCTTATTGCATCTAACTAAAGTTAGAGATTTTGCCCTAAAATTAGCAAGGGATAAAAAGTATCCTCAGCCTACTTTAGGTTTTATTACAGCAGCGTATCTTTCTTGGTTAGAGAATAAGCCCGCACAAGCTTTGTTGTATTTAACTGAAGTTAGAAATGATGCTCAGCTTACTACACGCCTAGCAGACCAAAGTAAGATTGTCCTATTATTATGTGTAGCAACCAAAATTAAACAAGGTGTTGATTTTAATGAGATAGGAATTTTACCAACGCTAAAATGGTTGGATGAAAAACGTTATGCAGAGAATAAAGTAAGGCCAGAAGAAAGCTATTACGATTGGGGCAAAAGTGGTGATAGATTTACCAAAACAACCAGAAATTTTTATCAGCAACTATTGGCTCCTGCATACTTAAAAATGGGTGATACTGCTAGAGCTGCATTAGCTATGTATAAAGGTGATTTAAAATATAGTAGCCTTAAGAGCAAGGCTTTTACCGATAATATGAGTTACCAAACACTTATTTTTTGGCAAAATAATTTAAGCCCAAAAACCATGTTGGCATTAACCGATTTAAAACAAAATCCTAAATCGGATAGACTAGATGGATTATTAAGCGATGGTTTGAATAAATTAAATAATGATGATTTTAACGAACTGTTTGGTACTACCTATTTGCGGACGCATGAGTATGCAAAAGCATTAGCTTGTTTTAATAAGTTGTCGGTAAAGTATAACTATTTTACCCCTACAGACTGGTATAGCAATAAAGAAAATCAAAAAACGTATGCCAATCCATTTATTGAAAGGGTAAATGATTACCCTAAAAAATATGGAAACAAAGCCCCCGGTGTAAATAAAAAAATATTCGCACAAGAAATGTTGCGCCTGCAAAGACTGACAATTGCAGACAAAGCAAATGCAGCCCAATATTATTACAAAATGGCAAATGCCGTTTATCAAACTGGGTATTACGGAAATGCATGGTTTTTAACCAGCTACGATTGGAGCTCGTACGAAGTTTACGACCCACCTAAATTTGATTACGATGCAGATTATAAGTTGGCTACACAAGCCAAACTATGGTATTTGAAAGCAAGGGCACTAACTAAAGATATTAACCTTAAAGCCAAATGTACTTTTATGTTAGCCAAGTGCGAACAAAAGAAAATCGTAAATCAATATTATGGCAATCTCAATTGGTATGATGACGACTATAAAGAACGTAATCGTAAATTTTTGAATGTAAATTACAATAACCCTTATTTTAAAGAGATGAAAGCTAAATATGCTGCAACACCTTATTATAAAATAGCAGCAAGTGAGTGTAGTTATTTCAGAGAATTTTTAACCCCAACTAAATATGTTAAACCAAAACAGCCTAAGGTAATTGTTATAGATAAAGGGGAATAAAATTGCTGATTATCAGTTAAAGGTTGCAGTTCTTATTCTATTCTTAGCTTCTCGCTAAGACCTTTTTAAGTCGTAGAGAGACGCTACAACTAGTGGGGGGTATTATTGCAGTTTTGGAAGTCCCCCTTTAGAGGATTTAGGAGTTTATGCTCTCGTGTCGTTATTATGAAAAATACTTAGGTAACTTTCATACCTGCTCACTTCAATTTCGCCTTCTTCAACAGCTTTAATTACGGCGCAACCAGGTTCATTTACGTGGCGGCAGTTGTTAAATCGGCATTGATTTAAACGCTCACGCATCTCTACAAAATAATGGCTTAATTCTTCAGGTTTAATGTCGAAAACGCCTAATTCCCTAATTCCCGGTGTATCAATTAAGTAGCCGCCAAAAGGTAGGGTGTGCATTTCGGCAAAGGTTGTAGTATGTTGCCCTTTATCACTCCAATCAGATATTTCGCCCGTTTTAATTTCAAAACCAGGCAATAAAGCATTAATTAAACTAGATTTTCCAACACCAGAATGACCAGAAAATAAAGTCGTTTTATCTTTTAATAAATCTTTTATTTGGTCAATGTTGGTGCCTTTTAAAGCAGAGACTTCATAACAAGGATAACCGATTTTCTCATAAATGGCTTTGTATTCTGCTAAAATTTCTAATCCCTGCTCACTAAATAAATCGAGTTTGTTAAATATCAAACAAGTAGGGATGCTGTAAGCTTCAGATGTTACCAGAAAGCGGTCTATAAAACCTAACGAAGTACGTGGCGAGGCTAATGTTACAATCAGAAAGGCTTGGTCTAAATTGGCAGCAATAATCTGAGCTTGCTTGCTTAGGTTTATCGATTTGCGGATGATGTAGTTTTTCCTATCCTGCAATTTATCAATCACGCCAGTTTCTGCATTTGGCTCGAGTTCAAACTCCACTTTATCGCCCACTGCAATAGGGTTAGTCGTCTGAATGCCTTGTATTCTAAACTTTCCCTTAATGCGGCAATCATAGTTTTTGCCATCTTCGGCGTAAACCTGGTACCAACTCCCTGTAGATTTAATGACTAATCCTTGCATATTCGTTTAGCAAAGGTAGTGATATGATTACAGAGATTAAAAATGATTATATAGAATTTGATTAAAGGTTTGAAAAGCAATTACAGTTTTTCAATTAATGGATAGTCCTGCTTTGCACTACAAGTCCTCGCTACGCTGTGGGCTTTTCGTTGCAATCAGTATCCATGTAATAAATGATCTTAGTTCGAGTGGTCTTTAGCAGCCACAATTGTTAATTTTAAACAAACAAAAGAACTAAGATCATGACAAATTTAGCAGAAAAATTAGATTTTAGCGGTC